>Ga0115008_10001620_pt1 | contig 18393 bp, 15 predicted proteins | sample FraStrMetagenome_FD_87164 | JGI IMG/M metagenome (GOLD analysis project Ga0115008, IMG submission 87164) | Marine eukaryotic phytoplankton communities from Arctic Ocean - Fram Strait ARC3M Metagenome | ecosystem: Environmental > Aquatic > Marine > Oceanic | place: Fram Strait | collected...
ATACGAGGAAATCGCTTAATAAACTTAGATGGAAAAAACGTATCCGGAAGTGCGGCATCCAACATCGAAACGATATTACAGGCCCCAGCTGCCTCAGCGATCTCTTGGGTATCTTGATTGGAAACCAATACTGCATGCGCACGTTTGAGCATTCGCCGACACCCAGGATTGTATTTTAGTAATAAACGGCTGACTTTTTTTCTCTTCCCTTCAGCAGACCAGTATTGCAGAAAATATTCTTTGAATGCTTCAGGAGCAAATTGCCCGCCGCCGACAGGACCAAAGATGAAGGGCACATTAAGCCGGTACAGGTACGACCCCAGTTGAATACTGCCCCATGAAACATGATGAACCCAATGAAAACCAAGCAAATTATTTAACTTTTTAGCTAAGCGGTATGCCATCCATTGCCAAAGAATATAATACAAATACATTGTAGTTTGCGAAAAGCTGTAGAGTCGCTCTAGTCCAATTGGGAGTTGCAAATAGTGGACAGTGAGCCCGGGCACAGGACCATGCTTTTCGACACTCTCACGATTTATGTTTCGTGTAATTGTATGTACCTCGAAGCCATGATGAACCAACCCAGTTGACCAGTTCCAACCATTGGCAGACTCAGAGCCTTGAAATGGGTCACAAGCAAATGCCGATATTAAGATATTCTTTTTAATAGCTTATGAGGTTCCGATTTCTATCTACAATCTCTGCATACTTCAGCTTTTTTGTACCAATACGACTAAGTGAAGGCCTATTTTTCCAGTGGGTACTTCCGTAGTTGCATCATCTGAGGTAAGATAGCCCATAGAAAGGTTGGATTATTGATGGCGTAGCGCTTCCACAACCGCGCGGGATCCGCGCACACACGAAAAAGCCACTCGAATCCGCTGTGCTGTATCCAACGCGGTGCTTGTTTGATAAGGCCGGCATGAAAATCAAAAGCAGCACCCACCCCGAACATCACGAGACCGTGAGACCAATCTTTGGTCAGGTCAGGATACTTATTGAGGAAATCGTGCATGAAGCGCTCTTGCTTAGGTGTGCTCAAGCCGACCCAAAAAAAGTGGGGCTTATGCTGATGCAGATCAGCGACCAGCGCTTTTTCCTCACCCGCGTTAAGAGGACGAAATGGAGGCGTAATTCCACCAGCAATTCGGACCTGCGGAAATGCTTCTACCAAGCGAGTCGAAAGTTTCTCCACCACTCCTTCAGCACCACCGAAGAAATAGTGCAACTGTCCAGTAGTCTCACTGCGCCGCAGAACCTCCCACATCAAGTCAGGTCCGTAGACGCGGCTCACGTTATTGAAACCATTAAAGCGCGCGAGCCAGACCATAGGCATCCCGTCAGGAGTCGAAAGAAATGACCGGTTGTGGATCTTTTGTAACTCCGGATCGCGCTGCGACTCCATAACACCATGCACCCCAGTGAGGGTGACAAAGCCACTGAACCCGGATTCATTGGCCGCAGCGACGACCAAATCAGCGGCCAGCGAAACATTCAGGGGGCTGATCCCAACCCCGAGAACATTACTACGCTGATCCGGGGCTTCTGAATACTTTGTGTTCACAACTCGTTTACCGACAGGTTCAGTCCTTTATTTCACAACTACTTCGCCGTATTTGCGCCGGTAGTACTGCTCTTTAACCCAGTGAAAGGTCTTCTCCATTCCAGCACGGAGGTCGATTTCAGGCTGCCAGCCGAGCGTAGCCCGAATGAGAGTGTTGTCGGAGTTGCGACCACGCACTCCCATGGGGGCATCGAGGTTATAGCTGCGCTTGACCTCGACATCGGCGACTTCTTCGACGATGCTCAAAAGTTGATTAATTGTAACTAACTCGTTGCGACCGAGGTTAATCGGATCCGTATAATCGGACTCCATTAGGCGGTCAATCCCGTTAATACAATCATCGATATACATAAAGGAACGGGTTTGCTCGCCATCACCCCATATTTCTATTTCCATTTTACCAGTGTCAATGCACTCGATGACCTTACGGCACATCGCAGCCGGCGCCTTCTCTCGGCCACCGTCCCAGGTGCCCTCAGGGCCGTAAACATTGTGAAAGCGGAAAACCCGCGACTTAAAATCAAAGTCCTCCTCGTAGTTTTTGCACAAACGCTCCGAAAAGAGCTTCTCCCAACCATAGCCATTCTCGGGCATGGCGGGATAAGCGTCGCCCTCCTTCAAGGCCACCAAATTAGATTCAAGCTGACGATAGTCCGGGTAGATGCAGGCACTAGATGAATAGAAATACTTCCTCACGCCTAGGTCTTTAGATGCCATCAGCATGTGAGTATTAATGAGCACGCTGCACATACAAAGGCTGCGATTATTCTCAATGAACCCCATCCCGCCCATGTTGCAGGCGAGGCAGTAGACCTCATCACATCCTTCGATCAGACGATAGCAAGTCGCTCGTTCTTCCAAATTCACGCTATGGTTCTGGGCGTGCTCATCGAGTTGATACCAATCTTCGAATGGCTTGATATCTGCCACGACGACGTCATGGCCACGCGCAAGAAGAGTCTTGGCGAGGTGCCCGCCTATAAACCCTCCACCTCCGGCTACTAATATTCTTTTTTTCATTATTCTATTGGTGTGTATTTTTGTATGTATCAGAAAATATTCTCATTCGTCTAAAGACGGGACCAGATGAAAAAAGCTACTAATTACTATTTTATAATACGTTATTAAAATAATCAAGACTGTTACGCATAATGTTAATTTTAGTAAAGAATAACTACATAAAACATAGATAACATAATTAGCTATTCAATAAACCGTTAACAATGCCCTAATTATTGCTTTAAAAATTAAAAAAAACAATAGTTCATAAATTTAAAAGTAATTACACAAATCTGCCTCTATCGAATACACAGAATAAATAATTCAATAAAAATCAGTAGGAACCCACTCAAAAGTCACGTCCAATAGACTAGTCACATAAGCTTACCAAAAATTGCAGAACTGGGACATACTAATCAACGATTAGCCCACGACTTAAAAATTAACCTAATCTAAATACAGCCAATTCATCAGCAGCTGATTAATTGGGATGAACCTCTCATGCATATTTAATTGCCCACCGAATCGAACCATTCACGATGTTGAACCATACCATCCAACGAATCAAAGCGCTCGCCAACTTTCCTCGCGGGCACTCCCGCATAGATCGACATAGGCTCCACATCCTTTGTCACCACCGAACCTGCGGCCACAATACTGCCGAAGCCGATATGTACACCACTCATAATGATGGCACGATAGCCCACCCACACATCATCTTCAATTACGACTTTTTCGTCTAATCCTTTCCAATCGTAATCTACATCACGAATCTGTGGTGCCAACCGTATCGGCACCCCCGGCTGTTGATAATGATGATCGTAACGGCCTGCTAAACTAACGAAATTCGCAAATATCACGTTGTCTCCAATCTCGGCGTCACAGCCAATTTCAGAATAACGTCCGATATAGAAATTAGCACCGGTCCGAACGCTATGCTTGGCGTAAATAAAGACCTGTCGCCCCGCATGAAAGCCCGAACCTAGTTGGTACTTGCGCCATCTCACATTGACTAAGTACCAGTCGCGAACTCTTTTTAATCTTTGTACAACACTCATCTTAGACTTCCATTTGAGTTGCTTGTGTTTTTATCTGACTCGCCCGCTTTCGTGCTCGACGACTAAAACTTCGCCGCACTGTGCGCACGCACCAATCCACACGAACACTTAGTGATTTGCTGTGCACCCCATCTTCGAACCATTTATCAATCACAGGGTCGACTGTGATGTGCTTAGGGTGCTGCAATGGTAGGTCCACATTCGACGCAGGCACTGCGGTACCCTCCATGTGAGCCGTTGCTGTCGCCGCTGGTCCGAAACCGATATTTTCGGTCAAATTATTCTTAGGAATGATGACGCAACCATGCTTATTCCAAATGCTCAAAATAAAACGATAGGCCCAACTATCGACACGCCTATTGGCCACTCGAGTAAATATACGATTCCAATACCAGCGTGCCCGCATGCCAGGCAACACTCGAAAGCAAATACTCTGCCACAGCTTTTTATCTTTCCAGCCTTGCATGTTACGGTCGTATTGCTTCCAAGCACGACTCCAACTCGCCCAACCCCAGCATTCAAAATAATTGGAAAAACCATAATCCGAAGCTATATCGAGCGGCTCACGACGACGATTGTGCCCCGAAACTGCAAAGACCGCTGGTGAGTCCGCATAGCGAGTCAACATCTCCTCGGCGTAAGGAAAAAATGAAGGATCGGGTAATATATCGTCCTCCAGGATAATACCGGCCTCGCAATCTTTGAAAAACCAATCTACGCCCTCCGAAATATTGCTAAAGCAACCAAAATTGCGAGTACGATAAAGACGCTGCACCTCACAGCGCCAAGGTAACTCATCCAGTAGCTCACGCACCTCCGCAACTCGCTCTATCTCACCCGGCACCCAAGCACGAGGTCCATCACACAAAATCCAAACTCGGAAGGGTGCAATCTTCCGCAACAATTCCACCTGACGCCGGGTATGGTCGGGGCGGTTAAAATGAATCAATAAAACTGGGGTTCTCATTTTTTATAATCTCCTTTTATAGTAATTATGTTGGAATGACACGACCCTTCAGCTGGCCGTATAGGTTTTTAATTTCCTGCGAGATGCTCGCGACCACCGCCTCGGTTTGCTTTTTACAGGTATCGATACAGATATCCTCCGATTGAAGCACGGAATCCAAACCTGAAGAATCTAAAGTTAGTAATCTCATGCCATGTAGCTTCGCCTCGACAGGCGCAAAGCCCGCCTCACCATGCAGTGTGGGAAACACAAAAAGATCGTGAGAAAAAAAGTAGAAAGATAAGTCAGATCGAGGCACCGTACTGGGCTCAACAAAAACTACGTTTAAGTTATGTTTTTGTACATAAGTACTATAATATTCACGAGCGGGCCCAAGACCCATGATTGTAAAACTGTAGTTCACCTCCGACGGTAGTTCACTTAATGCACGTAAAACTAACATCACACCTTTCCACTCTAAAAGTTTTCCTGTATAAAAAAGTTTTAAACAGTCCGTAGCGACACTCACTGTGTGACGCGCTTCTTCAATACGGAAATCCGCAGGATTGATCGCCAAGAAATCCGCTTTTAACTGACACTTCTTGCGAACAAAGCGGGGTAAAACATCACGCGTGGCCGCATTACCGACATGAATCACATTCGCTTTCCACATGGTGAGCAAGACAAACGGGTCACACAATGAGATCCTTTGGTATAGCGCGCGCCAGAGTTCTCGACAGCGAGATTTAAAGGATAATATGGATTGAAACCGCAATGGAAATCGTCCACCTCCACTGACAGGATCAATATGAAACTCCTTCGCAAAATACCATAAAAACGAAGGCCAACGATATGACCCATATGTACTCTTAATTCCAAGGTCGTAGTGCTTTCGAGGGAAAGTACGGAGTAAATAAAAAAACATTCGAAACTCCCAAAAATAAGCCGCGACTTGGTACCCAGCTCCCGGAATACCGGTCATAATCGCGTACAAGTTATGAGGGAAATCAACGAAGTGTAGCACCACATTGTCAAAACTATGATCTCGAATCGATTCAACGATGTTTGCGTTCACATAGGCATTCGTTATCAAATGTACCTCGTCACCGAAAGACGCATGCTCACATAGGCATTTCCACCCGAGTTCGTGCTCACTACCGCGATTTTCAAGACAAGCAAATGCTGAAATGATAGTCTTCATAGTTAGTCGTCCTAAAGCCTAGAATGAGCAGTGTTATCAATGATTAGCCGTCGCTCTTATTAAATTCATTTTTCATTGATCGGCCCAGCTGCAGTTAAAAAAAATCCAACTTAGGAATCGCAGTCACGAAGCGCCCTCCCCACTCGCGGATGTACTCTAGTTGCTCGACAATTTCGTCCTTCAGATTCCAAGGCAGAATAATTACAAAATCTGGCTGGGTCTGCCGGATACGACTCTCATCTACAATTGGGATATGGCTGCCAGGCATATAGCGCCCTTGCTTGTGGTCGCAGGCGTCGACCACGTATTGTATCAGATCGGATCGCACACCACAAAAATTCAACAAGGTGTTACCCTTGGCTGCTGCGCCATAGCCCACCACCGAGCGGCCTTCAATTTTCTGCTCAATTAAAAACTTGAGTAAAGCAATTTTGACCCGATCCACCTTTTGCTGAAAACCTTGATAATAATGCAAGCTTTGCATTCCTTTATCGCGTTCTTGCTCCAATAACGCGGATACATTCGGACTGGTGGGTTGGCAACCACCTGTATGCTGACCATAAATGCGAAGCGATCCACCATGTGTCGGAATCTCCTCCACATCGAATAACTCCATTCCATGTGCCTCAAATATCTTTGAGACGGTATAGAATGAATAATACGAATAATGCTCATGGTAGATCGTATCAAACTCGACCTGATCGACCAACTTCATCAAGTGCGGAAACTCCATCGTCAACACTCCGTTCGTTTTAAGTAGAATTTTTATTCCAGCCACGAAGTCGTTTAGGTCTGGGACGTGGGCCAATACATTATTTCCCACAATCAGATCTGCAGCCATACCGTTTGCTTTCATCCGGCGAGCCAATTTAACGCCAAAGAATTTAACGATGGTATCAATTCCCTTAGCTAAGGCTGCTTTCGCAACTGAACTTGAAGGCTCCACGCCTAAAACGGGAATTCCCTGTGCCTGAAAGTATTGCAATAAATAACCATCGTTCGAGGCCAGCTCGACGATCTGATTCTGACTGCTAAGCTCAAAACGGTATATCATCATATTGACGTATTCCTCAGCGTGCCGCAACCAACTCAATGAAAACGACGAAAAGTAAGCGTAATCATCTCCAAAGATTTCCTCGGCGCGCTTACACTCATCGACTTGAACCAAAAAATTATGCTCATTAACATAAAGCTTTAGAGGATAATGGATCTCGGCTTCTCCGAGTTCATCCGGCTTTAAATAAGCATTTGACGGCGGACAATGTCCAAGATCAACAAACTCGTTACTCAACACACTAGAATCAAATCTACATTTCATGATTTTTATTGTTTGAATGAATATTAGAAAAATAATGACAAATTTATTAACTATTGTAAATTACGTTATTAAATTAACCCGACGTATTTACATAAAATTAAATAGATTAGTCCCAAACCTTCCAGGGAGCTTGCCCACTTTGCCAAAGCTGCTCCAACACTCGTTTATCACGCAGCGTATCCATCGGTTGCCAAAATCCAGAATGACGAAAAGCTGCGATTTGTCCCTCACGCGCAAGTTGCTGCAAGGGAGACTGCTCCCAAGGCTCATCATCAGAAGGGATATAATCGATTACCGCAGGTTCGAGCACAAAGAAGCCCCCATTAACCCACGCCCCCTCATCTTGCTTTTTCTCGACAAAATTACGTACTAACCGATCCTCAGGATGCAGTGAGAAAGCACCAAACCGGCCAGGTGGTTTGGTCGCGGTCAGCGTACCTAACTTGCCTTGCTCGCGGTGATAGCGGATACACTCGTTGATATTTACATTTGATACCCCATCGCCATAAGTCATGCAAAACGTATCATCCCCCAAGTACTTGCGTACTTGCCGCATCCGTCCACCAGTCATACTCTCAATGCCGGTATTAACACAGGTCACGCTCCAGGGCTCAGCCTCATGGTGTAAGATCCGCATTCCATTCGATTGTAGGTCAAAGGTAATATCCGCGCTGGATAAAAACATCTCCGAAAAATAGTTTTTAATCACTTCTCCCTTATAACCACAGGCTACAATGAAATCTGTAATCCCATGATGGGCGTAGATTTTCATGATGTGCCATATGATAGGTTGTGGCCCAATCGCGACCATCGGTTTAGGACGGACGGCACTTTCCTCACTGATGCGGGTACCATAACCGCCGGCTAGTATCACTGCTTTCATTTTAATTCTTTCTGTTATTTCTTTGGCATATTTGCATAATTTCCGGCATTAAAGGTGTTATCTGCACCTAAAACCCGCCCCATTCCTTCTTCTAAACTCAGTTTTTTTAGGTAAAGTGTACACAGGGTCATTAGCACCCAATTGATTGAATTGCGGATCATATACGCGCTTTCCGTTGCACCTAAGATCAAGAGATAAGTCAGAATGGAGAGCAGTACAGGAGCCAATTTCGAGTGCCCCGTAAAAGTAAACTTAAAAGCATTCAGCAGAGAACGGCCGATCACTAAAATGAACGTTACAACGCCTACCAATCCTACATTAAGCGCGATTTCATAGAGACCGTTGTGTGCGCTCTCAGTCTCCCATCCAGCATGGTTAAAAATACGTTCAGTCAACAGGTGCTCACCGGTCCAAAATCCCGAGTAGCCATAACCAAGAATAGGCTTGAGGTAAATGGCATCCCGAACGCCTTCCCAAAGCCCGGTGCGGCCAGTTAAAGTCGGTGAACGCCCTATCAGATTAAACAGGAAATCAACAATCGATTCAGAATTAAGCCAAAGCAATCCACCACAGCACAACAATAACCATGACATAATTAAGATCACGCCATCTCCCACTGGACGTCCAATACTTCGCCGAAGAAAAAATAATGAGAGACTCAAGATCACAGCCATAATTGAAGTCATCGAATTACAAGCCAGAACAAGTAGTGTACCGCCGATAATACCAATTCCCGCGAGGAACTTTGGGTAACGATCACTTAAGGCTAATAAGCTAAGCAACAAAATCCCCAAACTCGCCATGCGCCCCAACATATTAGCCTGTGGGAAGATGCCACTGAAACGACCTGCGCCACTCAAGTTGTAGCCTAAATTTGGTATCATTAGTAATACATTAACCACAATTAACAGTAAGAGCGCTGTTGTCGCATTTTTTAGCAGTTGGAAGGCTTCCAATTTCAAAACAATGATATAAGCAATCAAGGTCGCCCCAAACAACGCAATGGCGTATGAGGCGGTCGTGCTTGGTGCACTTGACCAAAATATAGAAAAGAGACACAACACCGATAAGACCATGAAACCAGGAGCTTCTACAATTCTGGACAGAAGTAGCCTAGAAATTAGAAAACCATACCCCATTGCGCTGACATAGATACATGCCCAGATGGAACGTGCTAGCCACGAGCGTTCGACATGCCCCGTTAACATAATCATACCCCCACCAAATAAAAAAAATACTGTGATGAATAATAAGTTCGTTATTGTTTTGTGAGTATCCATAGGTGCCAATTTATCCAGAATGACGTTCGGTATATTCATCTATGACTTGCCCCATAGCCCCTCGAATCATTCCCACTCCCAACGCAAATTTCACATGACTACGCATTCCCTGTAATTGACTCGGTGAAACTCCCGGTAAGCGTAGTACAACAGCCACGAATATGTGATAAAACCCGTGAAGGAACCATCGCACCCGATAATACGGTACCCCTCCGATAATCGCATCGTACTGGGGCATATTCGAGCCCGCCCGACAGGCACGACGCTTCAACCATTTTAGCGACACACGCGCCTGAGATATATCTTCATAGACAGTCGCAGAGTCACACCAAACTGGTTGTATCGAGAACAGCTTACACAGCTGCAGAAAGAAGAGCGTATCCTCTCCTCCTGTTAAGGCAAATTCAGATCTAAAGCGGAGCTTTGAATCACGTAACAACTGAGTATCAATCAAAACATTATTCGAGGCACAATAAGGCACATTGGTACCGCTGGGATGACGCTCACGCATAAAAAAACTACCATCGATCGCCCATTTGGGCGCATTGGAGGGCAAAACCGGTACGACTGGCCCCCGCACAAGCGATGCTTTATACCGAAGCGAACAGAGCAGCAAAGCATTCAACCAATTTGGCTCAGGATACTCATCATCATCGATTAAAGCAACATAATCACTTCCCTCCAAAGCAAATTGCAGCGCCAAATTTCTCGCGTACGAAATGCCGGGACGCGGCTCATGGGCGTAAATAACATCCATGCCTTCGTCGCAGAAGGGTTCGATCTGCGCTTCTGCCAATTCTTTACGGCCGTTCTCGACCACCACAACACGCAAGTCCATTTCAGGAAAATCTGGGCATTTTAAACAACTGATCGCTGTAAGTAGCTTCTCAAGACCAGCGGGGCGTCCGCAGGTGATAATTGCAATAGAAACTAAAGATATCGAAGGCTTCATAACGATTTAGTTTTGAACAAGTTGTTTCATTTTAAAGGCGAGCTCCCAACCCATGTGTCGCTTTAACAGATCAAAGCGCATACCACCAACTCGCGTTCGACCGTCAGGTAAACCAAGCCCATGAATACGCAGCCAAAGCTGATCGATCATTTCCAAATCCGTACTGTCGATTCGATACAAAATACGCAGATAGAGTGCTGAAATAATACGACGCCGAGCCGGATTGTATCCTAAGTAATGCAACATTCGGTCACGAATTAAGTCCGCCGCCAATATCAATGATCGCGTGCACTGATTCCCCTGCTGCAGATTAATTCGCCCCATGTGCTCTTTGCGATAATACGACTGTGCGTCCGGCACCCAAAGCACTTGCGAAGCGATCTCCAGTACGCGGGAAAAGTACTCGCCATCCTGATTCTGAAGTAAGCGCTCATCCCAACCCCCAGCTGCACAAGCCACTTCACGTGACAACAACCAACAATGTGGCGGTAAATAAAAACCTTTTTCCATTGAAGTAAAAAGCCATTCCATAGAGGGCGAATGATTTCGTCCTGAGGTTAAGCTAGCTCCGCGCGGCAATGGTGCATCATTTAAAAAGCTCCACCACGGACCATAACTAATCGCGTAAGAATCCTCAGATCGCTGTAACTCCCTAACCTGCAGCTCAATTTTGTGACAATCCATCAGATCATTCGCATCTAAAAACTGAACATACACACCAGAAGCCTTAGCCAAGCCCGCATTACGCGCAGCACAAGCTCCACGATGCGAGATACGAATTAGACTTACCCGCGCATCGGGATAATTAAGTACTACATCCACCGTTGAATCGATTGATCCATCATCAACAACAATAACTTCTATTTCGCTATATGTTTGTTGGCACACACAATTTAATGTTTCGCGCAAAGTCGTCGAAACATTGTAAGCTGGAATAATAACAGAAACTAATGGATTCATAATCGTTAGAATAGATTTTAATTACCGGTTCTGTCGGCCGGTCTTTACGAGTCGAAACATAACAATGCTAAATAGTAGCAAGCTTACTGCAGCAGAACACAATGCGATGGACATAACGGTGGTTTGCGCCGTAAAATTGCAGCCCACAAGAGCAATTATAGAGAGACGAAAGACACTAGAAAGCGCCTCAAATATTAGATAAAACCGGTTCCACTTCATGACCGGAATCAATACCGAAGCGGGCAAACAAATAAAGTTCGCAAGCACTGCCACCATGATCCAGCGCGCATATTCTCCTGAGACTATCCATGCTTGCCCGAAAATAATCGAAAAAGCCAACGGGCCACAGAATATAACTAATGCCAGTGCCGGAACGATCACGAATAGCAGCATGCCAGTGAGCTTTAAACTTAGCTGTAATAGTTCCCCGCCCTGGCGTTCGGCCTCAACTGCTTTGACGTAAAAAACTTTGCGGACCGCTTCTTGAAATAAACTGAACGGAAGCTGAACAATACGATCCGCTAGAATATAAAAGCCCGCAGCGAGAGGGCCGAAAAACGCTAGCATCAAGACATTCGGTAACATTCGACTGCAGCAGTTCAGAACATCTTGCGGCATTCTATATAAGGGGAATTCGCGATACTGAAGCAACTGCCGCTTCGCATTTCCAGGGCTCGTAGCATGCAACCAAATCGACCCAGGTGTGCGCACCCGTATAAACAAAAAATTCAACCAACGCTGCACAGCCGTTCCCAGTAGTAATCCCGCTGGCCCCATCCCCGAGACTCCGGCCAATATTTTAAATGCACTACCGATCAGTGCAGATCCAGCCGAAGCCTCCGCTAATGCTTTAAAATGCAACATGCGCATCGACCAATATGAGGCCAATCCCTGCCAACCAATTGCCAAAACCATCAGTGCTATTAGTGGAAAATAAGGCGCGATCACTTCCACGTCAAAATAGCCAGTAATCTCCCACCTATAGTTGTAACTAAAGAGTAGAACCAAGAGCACAAAGCAGAGTGCCCAGCGCTGAGCCAAACGATAGAGCGCCCATGCTGAGGCATCGCTTTCGGGCAGTACCAATGCGATATCATAGCGCAGGTTCGCAAATTTCGCACCGACATCACTAAAGGCCATAAAAATGCCCAACAAACCAAAAGCTTCAGGCCCATAGATTCGGGTTATGAATGGCAGCGCAGCAAATGCAGCCAATTGTGCCAAAATATCTCCCGAAACAAGTTTGCTTATGTTACCCAAAAAGGCACTCTCACGTATGCGGCCCGAAATCTGTAGCAATTGACTGCTAATCATAAATCAACTCCTTCGAATCGATGATTAGATTTCGCTGCGCGTCGATCTTTGGAGCCACTTTTAGCGCGCTGTGATGATAAGAGCTCACAGCAAATTCACCATATAATATATTGCTAAATACTCTGACCTTACCACGGGTGTTGGCGGCATTAGCAAATGAAAGAAATGCGGGGCCCTGCGTGTTTTTGACAGTATTGTCCTTTATTATAATTCCATTGGAACCCACACAAATCCCTGCAGCATTATAGCCTTTTGAAATATGTCGCACCCCATCAATCTGGTTGCCTATGACTTCAATTTCTGGATTTGTTTTCCACTTGGGGTAATTTACTGAGTCAAATAAGAGATTAATCGCGCCCCCCGAGTGGACCCATACATCAGAGATTTCATTATCAATAATGCGGACATCATAGGTCGGGCATTTGATGTCGATGGCTTCACCGCCCTGCCTGGCATTACCGATGCGATCAAGCCTATTTCCGGCGATTAAAATATCATTGGAACGGTCCTTTAGCTTGGATCCGTCACCCACGTATATACCCTCCGCAAAAGGCCGATTAAGCTGGTTAATTTGTCCGGAATCATGCAAGTAGCATTTCAAAATTTCTATCTTACGGCTATTTCCATTGATTCTAACTAAAGACTGTCCGGCATGGTCCATCTCACAGTCCACCAATTTTATATTTTGGCTGCCGTGGTACTTATTGTCACCCGAATAAGCCGGGCCAATCGTAACACTCCAATTTATTGCCTGCGTGAAACGTATACCGTAGATGTAAATATAAGCACAATTTGAAATACTTAAATTCCTGCCATTATGAGATCCGACCACAATCGCTTGTCGTGAATTCCCTGCCAAGAAAACTATCGGATGCCGCTTAGTTCCAAGCAACCGACTCAACTTCATGTCTCGGTAATTCCCGTCTTTAAGTATGATGTGATCGCCGCGCTTCGCATTCTCGATGGCACGATTAAGGGACTCGCTGCTATCTACCCGAACCGTGCGCAAAGGTTCAGGGTAAGGTTCAGCGGGGCTGAACAGCCATGTAAAGGGCCAAAATAGAGCGATGAACAGATGCAATGTCATAAAGAGAATTTTCAATTCAAATTAGTTACGAGTCTGCTTGTAGTATTTCTTGTACTGGCTGGCATTTTTCTCGAAGCCATAGCCGTAGTAACTCCGGCCAAACTGGCCGTAACCGACGACGTTTTTAACGTCCTTAATTCGATTAAAAACCACGCCAATAACTGGAGCTGAAGTTTGCTCCATCACACTCACTGCGTAGCGAACTTTTTTTCGTGTCACCAGATTTTGACGAGCGACGAACACCGTCGCAGTTGCATGGTCAGATAATAAGGTGGCGTCAGGAAAAAGTCCCAGCGGAGGCGTATCATAAACGATCAGATCGTAACTGCTCTGCAATGCTTGCATTAAGTCCTTAAAACGTGGCGCGCCCAAGATCTCAGTTGGACTGTCGCATTGACCGCCTGAGGGTAGCAGGTCGAGTTGATCAATTAGTGACACGATGCCTAACTCTGGATGCTGCCAAGCATGTCTGGTAGGCGCACGGGCGTGAGATTGCTCCACCCATTGCCACAATCCACGCTCATTAACTTGATCAAAGTCATGATGTAGCACCGGGCGCCGCAAGTCACAATCAACCAACAGCACTCGATATTTATGCCTCGCAAAAATTGCAGCCAGATTCGACGCGATGAATGATTTACCTTCAGTCGACATTGAGCTGGTGACCACTAAGGAACAAGCACTGTCATTTAATTTCAAACGCAGCCTTAGCCGCAAGCTACCGTAAATAGACCGAAATGGCTCCAGCAGTTGCTCTTCTTGATTTAAGACAGCTCGCGCCAGCGTCGCAGACGATTGCCCCGCATGCTCCAAGACATGGCCTAGGACTGGCTTCCCGATATAATTTTCGATATCAAAGAAATTTTTAATGCGTCCATCGAAGAACGAAATCAATATTGGTACTCCTAAAAAAATGATTCCACCCGCAAATCCGGCAGCCAGTACAATTTTCCGTGGATCAGGCCAAATAGGTTTTGAAGGAATCCGCGCCTCATCTAAAGCGCGAATCGTATTCAAATTCATCCGTTCCGCTATCGTGGTCTCGGTCAGTCGAGATGATAAACTTTCATAGGTGCTTCTTAAAGTATTTACCAGGTGGTTTAGCACCCGGTACTGGATCAAATCATTCTCTGTATTTAATGCTTTTTCCCTGGTTTTATTCATACCCAATTCGAGTTTTTTGAGTTCGCCAGAAATCGTTGCTTGATCAACCAAAACCTCTTTCGAGGCCTGCCCAATAGCCCGCCAAAGTGAATCTGTGACAGCCTGGAAAGACGCACGATTTTCAACGACTTTCGGGTGATTCTCCAAATAGACGCGATCATGCACTTTAAATTCACGAGTTAATTCCTGCAACTGCGCGTAGATCAACTGTATTGATTCACGGCCCCCCACATAGGGTATATTCATCAAGCGCTCCAAATCTCGGTCAGCTTGTTCAATTTGTATCAAGCGTGTATCCGCTACTAGCAGTCTTACACGAGCAGCGGTTATCGCTTGATTCCACTGCTCCAAATTTTGGGCTATAATACTTTCAATCCGCGCTTCATTTACAATATTTTTCGAACGGCGATAGGCTTGTAGGTCCAGTTCCGCAGCTGACAATTCCTGTCGCAACTGCTCCACTTGCTGAGTCAAAAAAGACACCGCATCACTAGTCGACTTAGATCGATCCACCGCCTGATACTGGATATATTGGGCTACATATTGGTTAGCGATAGCCTGGCAGACCAAGGGGTCTGAATGGGTAATTTCGATCATGATCGACTGCGACTCTTGGCCCCAACTCACGTCCAACGCATGTTTATATAGTAAAGCACTGCCATCTAGCGGTACTTCACCTAATTCGAAATCTTTGACTGGCCCAGAATACGACTCAGTGAATCGTTTTTTTAGAACTGGGTCTAACGCTTCAAATACGGCGCGCGCCATCAAGCGACTACTCAAACGGTCAATATGCGTATTCATATACGAAACCATTAAGTTTGAGTTCTTAATTCCCGACTTCACCACTTCGCCTACATCGATAATATTTTCGGTATCTAATTCTACGACGATGGATGCTTGCGCAGTAAACTGAGGCGTTCGAGTCGAGAGAAATAAAACTATCGAAATCGAGCAAATGGCTGAAGCCGCCAGTCCTATCAGCCAATGCTGGCGCAGTGTGTAAAGTACATCGAAGACTGAAAACAAAGCCTCAGACTCACTCGCCGTGTTATATGTGTTTGTTTCCATACCAAGCGTTTTTATTTAAAAGACTCGTTTAGGCACGAAGACGATGTTGTCAGCTGTGACCCAGTAGCGACTCACTAGAGTCGAATCATCGGTTTTTAAAGCATCATTAATATTTACCGTGCGATGCTTACGCTGTGATGCATCTACGCCACCTGCTTTAACCCGAACTTCAGACAGCTTCGCCATACCTGTAAATCCACCCGCACCCGCCACCGCGACTAAGATTGGAATACCGTTGCGACCAGGCGGAATTTCAACTGGGCCTGGCGCCTCGACTTCCCCCAGTACGGTTACAACCTTAGGTGAAAACTCTTCGATATTAATGCTCACGACTGGTGCACGTAAATAGCCACGATGAACTAGTAATTCCTCGATTAACTTAGAAACATAGGCCACGGTTTCACCTCCAACAGTTACACGACCGAGCAAAGGCAAAAATAATTGCCCCTCATCCGAAATACGTTGCCGAATCGTCAAATCCTCTTGCCCATATACCGCAACCTGAACTAGGTCAAAGGGTGCGAGTTGGTACTCGATGTGATCCTCTATTTTTAGCGTTAAATTGCCAAAATTAGACGCACTATTGGCCCGAGAACCCAAGCAGCAGCAAATTAGCACTACAGTAATAGCTGCCCCCCAAGGTATAGCTAATCCAGGCCTGCCGCCCCCGAAAATGAAAAATATTTTCATTAAAAAATTTGGTGCATCACTATTTTATTTGAACGCGCAATGCGTTTCAATTGCCAGAAATTCAAAGCGCGGCCTGCTGTAGCCCTGTCACTACAAAAGCCTAGAGAGAGATACTTTATAGCCGCCGGATACCAGGCTCGACGAGAGCCTCAACCATCCAAGCCAAGCTAATTAAAATAGATAAGAAATAGAAAGTCGCGTGCGGCTAGCATCGTATTCGGAAAAGCTCTCAGTGGACTCACGATTGCGATAGCCGAAATGTCCCTCAACAGATAATCGTTGCTCAATTAGTGTATACACAGCACCCAATTCAAATAAAAGTTGTTCGTCATTTCGACTTCCGATACTTTGCGTATAGTCACTCTTATTATAGCCGAATCCCACAATACCATCCCACTGTTCGGTAAAGCTATGGCGCAACTTAAAGCGAGCGTAGAGCGCCTCCCTAGATTGATTCGAAATAGTAGTTCCGAATTCGTTACCTAAGCTTACTTTCATCCACGTAAGCTCAGAAATCTGCCACAGAAGACTCGCATCCATGAAAAAATCGGACTCCGAACTATATTCACTGGCATCAAACTCACGCAATTGCATACCTGCACGGATTTCCATTGTCACACTGGGGTCTAATTCACCGACTGCTGCTAAATAAAACGCATGATCTACACTGTCGGCCTCTGCAGTAGTGCTATCGATATCAGTCATTCGGTAACGATAACCAACACCGTAACTCAGATCCTCCGTGTAATCATAAAACACCTCCAACGGAATGGATGCTTCATATAAATCAAAAAAGCTTTCACTGCTAGATTCGCGATTCAGGTACAAAATCCCACTTTGAAAGTAGCTGCGATCCGTATAATAATATCGGCTAATCAAGTCGACATTCGTTTCATTAATTGACGCAATTGCCTGAATCGCTGAATTAGCTTTAGTATTCTCGTTGTAGCCGATACCGAATTTTAAATCATAGCGTTTGTCATATCGATCTGCGCCATACGGGAATTCTAATACGAGCTGACTTTTTAAGTCTTCCGCATCATTCTCATCGTTCACATCATAACGAATGAAATTCATTCCTGCGTACGCCTCAACATGAAATTGACCTTGCGCGGAACGATAATGCAATAGCGGCATAAAATTAAAAACTACGTCGTCTTGCTCGAACGAGTTAAGTGCAATATTAGAAGCGTATTCAACTCCAGCTTCAACATCGACTGCCAATGCCCCGTAGTTACCGAGCTCGTACTCAGCCGACAATGGATTCGAAATAAATCCAAACAAAACTAGAGCCAGCCAGCAAAAGCGTTTTCTCATGCCAGAATGGGACGCAGAATGTTTGTTTTCCTTGCCGATAAATTGATACTTCCCCCTAAGTACATTCATATTAATAATTGTGATAATTAATGATCAAAAGCCTTATCCCTTAACTTAATTTAATGGTATACAAAACTTATTTTGACGGTTTTATATGTAGTGTGACTAGATCCCATTTTAAAAATCAACTGCAATGAGTCAACCTGCTTAAGGCCCTAACAGCTAGTCAATATGGCCAGTCCACCCACTATAAATCACTGATAACAACTAAGAAATACACCTAGAATACTTAGGCCGACCAGCAGTTATAAAACACTAAATAAGATTTAAACATTCATAAAATAGAACGAAAAAATCCGCCAAAAACTCATAACTAGGGACGATTCTAGGCTAGAGCGGTTCACCCAGCGCCTCATACATAAACTGCATTGCAAAAGTCGCGCCGGCTCTGCACTGCTATCTTCGTGTTAGCATCTGTCAGCCCTTTCGTGCAACCATAGTAGAAGAAGTCGATGCATTCCGTGGCCCGCGACATAAGCCAACCAAAGAGCGCTTCCATGACCGTGACGGAAGTGCCAGTTCCTAT
>Ga0115008_10001621_pt1 | contig 18392 bp, 19 predicted proteins | sample FraStrMetagenome_FD_87164 | JGI IMG/M metagenome (GOLD analysis project Ga0115008, IMG submission 87164) | Marine eukaryotic phytoplankton communities from Arctic Ocean - Fram Strait ARC3M Metagenome | ecosystem: Environmental > Aquatic > Marine > Oceanic | place: Fram Strait | collected...
ATACTTGCTATTTCGCGTTTGGTTATATCGTTTGACGCAAAATCATCTTTAGATCCTATTGTAGAACTAACAGCATTCTGCCTTGTTTTCCGAACAAAATGCAAGTCTTCAGTGTCTAGAACTCTTAAGGAGTCTGGACACTTCTCAGCAATTCGCCAACCAAATTGTTCTTCCGTCATAAAACGATCAAAAAGAACAACTTCTGGATTCAATTCCATTACAAAAACATCAAAACTAGAGTCATTCAATAAGATGTCGACCACTTGAACATTTAGTGATTCTAAATCAAATGCCTGGTTCGATTTTTTACAGGAAGTGGCAAATACAACAGTATAATTTTGATTTATAAAAAAATTGATTAACTGAAGCATTCGAGTCCCCGCCGCAGAAGAGTTCGGCTCAGGAAAAACAAAACCGATTATAAGTACAGTCGATTTCATATGTTATAAATTAGTCTTCATCTGTACTAATAAAGAGGTTACTTTTAACAAGTCCATAAGCGAAAATCTCAGTTTGAGCCCAATCAACTAAAGCTTCTATTTGATCTGAACTTAAATTTGCTCCCTTGTGAGTCCATTTGTAGGAAGCTAAGGGCATTTTGCCTTGTTCCACTTGCTCAACTAGCTCTTCTAATTTATGGGCTTTGCGTTTGATTGAATAGGTAGACCATTTTGAAACATCAAAATGACTCTTACCTCCATTTACATGACTGTTTAGCCAGTAATTAACGGGTGTTATAGAATTATACCACGGATAGGTGGTCTGGTCACTATGACAATCAAAACAAGCTTGTGATAGAATTTTTTTAACTTCCGTTGGTGCTTCTGTTTCAACAAAAAACTGATCAATAGCATATAATCCACTTTGATTTTTCTTAGGACTAAAAAATTGAGCAATTACAAACAAAAGCATCAGGGCAACTAAAATTTTCATCTTGAGGGTCATTGATATAAAGATTGAAAATCAAAGGTAATGAAAAATGGAAACATTAAATTATAGATAATCAAATGACCTCATGAAAACTTCTAATTAAGAGAACTAATCTTCGATTGAAAATACGTATCTTTGAAGCTTTCAAAATTTACAAATTATGGCTTTGTTTATGCTAAACGCAATCTCACCTATTGACGGGAGATACAGATCAAAAGTAGACGCTCTTGCTGGATTTTTTTCAGAAGAAGCACTTATCAAATACCGAGTACTCGTTGAAATTGAGTATTTCATAGCGCTTTGTGAAATTCCTTTACCTCAATTAAAACAATTTGATAGCTCCCTTTTTAAAGACCTAAGAGCTATTTATGAAAATTTCTCAACCAAAGATGCACAAGCAATTAAAGACATCGAAAGCATTACAAACCACGACGTAAAAGCTGTAGAGTATTTTATAAAAGATAAATTTGATACACTTCAAATTTCTGAATTTAAAGAATTTATACATTTCGGACTCACATCACAAGACATCAATAATACCGCAATACCGCTCAGTATAAAAGAAGCTATTTCGGCTGTATATGTACCAGAGTACAACGCTTTGATCGATTGCTTAAAAGGATTAGTAATTGAATGGTCTGAAATTCCATTATTGGCTAGAACCCATGGGCAACCTGCTTCCCCTACTCGACTGGGAAAAGAAATTGAAGTGTTTGTAACCCGCCTAGAAACTCAGTTTGCAATGATAAAGTCAATTCCAAATGCTGCTAAATTTGGTGGTGCTACTGGAAATTTTAATGCACATAAAGTGGCTTACCCAGAAATAGACTGGCAGTCATTTGCTAACAATTTTTTAAAGGATAAACTTGGTCTAGACCATTCGTTCCCAACCACACAGATTGAACATTATGATCATATGGCAGGATTATTTGATACGCTCAAACGCATCAACACCATTGTCATCGATTTAGATCGTGATTTTTGGACGTATGTTTCAATGGATTATTTTAAACAGAAAATCAAAAAAGGGGAAGTCGGAAGTTCGGCTATGCCTCATAAAGTCAATCCAATAGACTTTGAAAATAGTGAAGGTAACTTAGGGATTGCCAATGCAATCTTTGAGCATCTGTCTGCAAAATTACCTATTTCAAGATTGCAGCGCGATTTAACAGATAGTACTGTTTTAAGAAACGTTGGTGTTCCTTTTGCGCATACCGTTATCGCATTTAAATCCTCCTTAAAAGGACTAAAAAAATTACTTTTAAACCCAGCCAAAATAAGTGAAGATTTGGATAAAAATTGGGCGGTAGTTGCCGAAGCTATTCAAACTATATTGAGACGTGAAGGCTACTCTAATCCGTATGAAGCACTCAAAGGTTTAACGCGAACAAACGAAGGGATTACTCAAACGTCAATTTCAAACTTTATAGACACCTTAGAAGTTAGTGACATAATCAAGTCTGAATTAAAGGCGATAACGCCTTCAAACTATACTGGTATTTAGTTGGTTTATTACAAATAAATTATTAGAGTAAATACTTCATAAAGCTATCGATATTGGTATTTTCTGTATCTAGCTGATTAATGACGTCGCCAAGTTGTAAGATTTTTGATAATTGCATATTATCTCCAAGAACTCTAACAACTGCGAAACCCTTTTTGAAGGAATACCCAAAAATGATTAACTCGTCAATTTCAGAATCATCACCAATGTATAAAATTTGTACTTTTCCATCTGAACTATTACCCATTCTCATAAGGTCATTATAAATATCTGACTTTAAAATTTCTTTAATCTTAACCAATTCGGATTCAAATTCTTCTTGGCTACCATCGGCAAGGCTATAGGCAATCATGTTAAGTTTTTCAATTGAGTCAATTGCATTGCTTTGGTCTTCAGAAAGAACTATTTTCTTAGAGTTTAGATAGGATATTGGAATGTCCATAGACACAAAGGCAGTGGCTTCCTCATTTTCTACAAAATAGGATTGCAATGTGTTTTTTGGTGTGCATGCTAAAACAGAAATCAACAGGATAAAAACGGCTATATGTTTAAGTAATGTTTTCATTTACTCTTTAGTAGCTTTTTTTAATAGCTCACCACCAGGAACATTAAGTTTGGTTGTTAATTTTGAAACTTCCCGTAAGTCGATATCTCCTTTGAGTGATAAAAGAACAGTTTCTACAACGCGTTGTTTTCCATTTATGGTAATATTTTGATTTTTAGTCATATCTGTCAAGCCTTTTACAAACATTAAAAGCTCTTTAACATGGTTGTCATCACTGCCTTCAAGAATATAAAACTTTATACTACTACCACCATCTTTGATGCGCATAAGCTCTTCTAGTTGAGAACTCATAACATAACTAGCAACATCCTGTTCCATGGACTTCATCACATCCACACTAGAAGTCGTATAGACAGTTAAGTTTTTTAACGTTTTGGCCTGGTTAATAAACGCTTCTGAATCTGGGTCATTTGTTTCAATATCCGCCAGCATATTAAACATCTTTTGATTTACAACGACAGAGCTAACGAGCTCTATATCTTCGTATTTATCAAAGATACTTTGAGATAATAGTACTGTTGGCAACAAAATTAAGTTAAAAATTAGTGTTTGAATTTTCATTTTTTTGAATTTTTATTTTATTTTATTTTAAATATTTTATTTGTTGAATTATTAAATTCACCCAACATGTTGATGTTCTTTTTACCTTTTTCAAAAGAGGATGAGATCATATTTAAACTACTTAAAGTCTTATGCCCCTTGGTCATTTGATTAGAAATTAAATGAAATGCTTTTAATGTTTCATTGTAGGCATATAATTCATCTAAAGTAAGTTTTAATTCATCATTTTCTGTGGTTATGTTCATAAACGCCGTAAATAAAATTACAAGAGCAGCAGCAACAGAAATAAACCGGCGGCGTTTTTTTGACTTTCCACTTCCCAATGGAATAGACCTTTGAGTAAGTTGTTTAGTATCCGATTCAAAGTATAAAAACAGTTGTCTGTAAGACTCTAAATGAGCAGGAATAGTTTCCTGAGAAAAATAATTCCTTAGCTGCGCTTCTTCAAGCAGTGTTGTAGCACCGTCATTATATTTCTCTATAAGACCTTCAATTTTATTTAATGCCATAATTATGGGTCTGAATTAATTTTTCTCTTATTATTTTTCTTGCTCTTGAAAGTGACACTCTAATTGCAGTCTCGTTCATGTCTAACATATCAGCTATTTCACTAAATTCAAAATGTTCTATATCTCTTAGCTGTAAAATAAGCTTTTGATTTGTTGGCAACGTATCCATATGAAATTCTACCCAACGAAAGCTATCATTAACTTCAAGAGATTTCTGTAACGACTGTGAATGATCTTCATAGTTGGTATGTATAATTTTTAAGTTTTGTGCGTGTTTAGATTTTAATTGATCCAAACACCAGTTTTTAATCATTGTTATCGCGTAAGCTTCTGGATTTTTGTAATCCGGAAATTTATGTCGACTCCTCCATAATTTCAAAATAACCTCTTGAGTTGCATCTTCAGCTTCCTCAGTTGAAACCAATAAACGTCGCGCTATTCTAAACATCTTATCCTTAAATGGAGTGATGATAAATAAGAATTCTGTCTCACTCAAAATAGGCATTGTGTATTTGGTTATATATTAAAGACGATTTATTTGTTAAATTGTTACAAGATTCTAAATTAAATTTTTGTTTTGTAATAATTAGTTTAAATTAGATCATTCACTATCAAAGCTAAAAAAAATAACACATAAACCACATCTATGAAATCATTTTTTAAATACATATTTATCCTCATTACTCTCAGCTCATCATTTAGTTGTTTTGAAGACGACAACGATTCTCCTTCAACTAGCTCAGAAATTAAAGACTTTGTATGGAAGGGAATGAATTTCGCTTATCTCTATAAAGTTAACAGTCCTAACCTAGCTAATGATCGATTTGTATCAAATAGTGAGTATCAAACTTATTTGGATGGTTTTGAAACTCCAGAATCGTTATTTGAAAGTGTTATTTACGATCGTGAATCGGTAGATCGATTTAGTTGGATCACCAACAACTACATTGCATTGGAGGAACAATTTAATGGGGTCACAAAAACAAATGGAGCAGAATTTAACTTTTATTACGTTCCAGGAAGTACCACCAATGTATATGGAGTCGTACGTTTAGTGCTAACGGGTAGCAATGCAAGCACCACTTCTCTTACTAGAGGTCAAGTTTTTAATAAAATTGATGATCAAACATTAACTATGAATAATCTTAGAACGCTACTTGCTAGTGATAGCTACAGTATTGGCTTGGCCATTTACAATGAAAATGGAACTGATGATTTAGAAGATGACACCCTTACAAATACTTCTGAGACAGTAATTCTAACTAAATCAATTTATTCAGAGAATCCCATTTTCAAAACAGAAGTGTTTAATTTGGACAATGAAAATGTGGCCTATTTAATGTATAATGGATTTGTAGCAGATTTTGACAGTCAACTTAATGCCGCTTTTGGTGGCTTTCTAGCACAAAATATTCAGCATTTAGTTTTAGATCTTAGATATAATCCTGGTGGCAGTGTGAATTCGGCTGCTGCTTTAGGCAGTATGATTACTGGATTTTCAGATGGTATATTTGCAAAACTTCAATACAATAATGATTTACAAAACAACAATAAAAACTATAACTTCTCCAGTAGTTTAACTCAAGGAGAAGCTGTAAATTCACTTGGACTCAATAAAATATATATTTTAACATCTGGGAGTTCCGCTTCCGCTAGTGAGATGATGATAAACAGTTTAAGCGCTCATATAGAGGTAATACAGATAGGGACTAAAACTGTAGGTAAATCTCAAGCTTCTACAACCATTTATGACTCTCCTAATTTCCAAAGACAAGGCGCTAACCCAGGCCATTTGTATGCGCTTCAACCCCTAGTGGCTATTACGGTAAATAAAGAGGATCTCGTTGTTCCATCCACCGGATTAGTTCCTGATATTGAAGTCAAAGAATCTGTCATCAATTACGGTATTTTAGGAACTGTTGAAGAACCTATGCTTGCAGCAGCTCTTTTAGCAATTCAAAACTCTGGAAGATTTGGATTTGAGGTGCCAGGAAACATTCCAATTATGGACACAGATTCTTTTCTGCCACATGCTCAAAGTATGTATATTGATTAATTAAATGGTTAATATAAAACCTAACCTTACATTTCTCCCTTTCGTTGTATAGCCTGGAACTTCTTGGAATTTTTGGTTAAATAGATTGTCAAGACCTCCAAATAATTTAATTTTTTTAGTCTTAGGTTGATGGCTGAAATACAGATTAAAAATACTAAAACTATCTAAAAGAGGTGAAAAATTGTTTTCAAATATCTCGTGCGTGTATTGATACGATAAAGACGCAAAATAGAAGTCTGAAATTTCATAACCCAGTTGAAAATTGACTTTATGCTTTGGAATTCGTCGAGCTAAATCTTCTTTGTATTCAACAAATGTATAGTTCGTTTGAATAGAAACGGTCTCTAGAAAACTTGCATTTAACTCAAACTCAACCCCTCGAGCATTTAAGAGGTCCGCTGTATTTTGATACCCACCATCAACCCACACTACTGTGTTTTTTTCTTCTCTGTTGAAGAACAGTCCTGAAACCCTAAGATTTGTGTTAAATTTAAATTCTGCTCCTGTTTCTAGGGTTCGATTCTCTTCTGGGTTTAAGGTTGGGTTAGCACCAAAATCTCCATATAAATGTGACAAGGAAGGCGTAATATATGAAGTGCTAAACGATCCGAATAATTTTACATATCCATTGTTTGCATAATTGATAGTAAAAGAAGGATTCAGATTATAAATAAAATGGGACCCATAGTCACTGTGATTATTTAATCGAACTCCTGAGTTAATGTTTAAACCAAAGTCTGAAACATAAACTAAATTCACATAAGGATCAACAATACTAAATGTTTGTTCGCTTGAAAAAATAGCTTTATTTTCAATAAAATTAAGGCCTATAATCGTATAACAGACATCATCAAATACATATTTATTATGAACATCTACAATAAAATTTCTGGAAGCATACGTCGATGGAAAACTAGAGATGAATTCTCTGTCATATTCACTGTAAGCAGCATTTAAACGAATGCTTCCATTTAAATATTTAAAGGTTGACAACACTCCAATACGAGATTGTTTGCTGTTAAATTCATCGGCTGTATCAACTAAGTTAAAATTAGAATCAAAGCCATCAATTTCCGAATTCGTTTCTGTAAAATTTCCAAAAACATTTAATGAAAAAGCCGTATTAAACTTATAACCAAAATTAACATCAACACCCTGTTTGGAAAACGTATCTTTCTCATTAACGTCACTAATTGCCGCCGACAATCCATCTGATATCTGCTGATTAAAAGCAGTACGGTACGTAAATTTGTTTAAGGTGCCGCTAAAAGCTATGCTATTATTGAAATCTGCTAAATCATAATTTTGATCAGCTTCTGTTTGATTCGTTCCTGTACTTGAAGAAATAACTGCACTTATTTCTTTAGCATTAGCGGATTTGGTGGTGATGCTAATAACCGCCGATGCGGCGCCACTTCCGTATAAGGTACTTGCAGCCCCTTTCGTTATCTCGATAGATTCAATTTGATTTAGGTTCAGTAATCTAAAGTCATAGTCTCCAGAAAGCTGAGACGGATCAGTTACTTGAATGCCATCTATTAAGACCAAAACCTGACGATTTCGCCCCCCTCTAACATAAACCCCTAAATTTTGACCTGAATTGCTTCTACTTCCATTAATCTGAATACCACTTTTGGAGTTTATAAGGGAAGAAACAGAACGTCCTAGGTTATTTTCAATCTCTTGTCGAGAAATTTTAATAATAGTTTTACCTGAATTTTCACGTTTCATCTCAAAGCGAGAATCGGATACAACAACTTCGTCAATTACTTGTTGAGAAATGGTTTGAGAACTGATTGTTGATTGAGCACATAAAAACAGTGCAACGCTTACATAAAATTTATTGATCATTCAAATAGAATTGATCGAGACAGTTATGCATACAGAGTTGTATAAAAACTTCTATCCCGAAAGTTTACATTATTTTTGAATAAGGCAGGTATCCTGGCTTGCGTCTTTAGATTTGTCTTCCCAGTTATCCCAGTGACTTTTTTAAATCTAAAGCGTTTTGCTAAGCAAAACTAAGCTTACAGTTGCGGGAACAGCTCTGGCGTCTAACCAGATTCCCTTTTAATTGAATATTTATTGAAATATTCAAACCAAAATTCGATGCAAAAATAAAAATTTCAAGATAGAAATGGCGCAGATGATTGAAATAATATTATTTTTGTTTAAAATCCATGACTATGTCGAAGTCCTATTTCACAAAAAAGCAACTTGTCTTGATCGTATTTATGCTCATAGCAATCCTATTTAGGCTCTTCCCTCACCTACCAAATTTTACACCAGTTACTTCCATCGCTCTTTTTGGAGGTCTTTATTTTTCAAATAGGAAAATGGCCTATTTAGTTCCTATATTTATTATGGCCTTATCGGATGTGTTTTTAGGCTTTCATCCCATTTCATTATTTGTTTATACAGCGTTTCTATTGGTTAGTTTTATTGGAACTCAAACAAACAAACCCAGTATATATACAATCCTATTGGGAAGTCTCAGCTTTTTTATTGTGACTAACTTTGGTGTTTGGCTTATTGGGTATCCAAAAACATGGACTGGTTTGATTGAATGCTACACACTAGCACTCCCCTTTTTTAGAAATTCTCTTTTAGGTGATTTTTTCTATTCTGGTATCCTGATTTTCGGTTTTAAATTTGTTGAAAAAAAATATCTTAATTTAGCTTCAGAAAAAATTACACACTAATTTTTTCTTAATTCATATCCTTTAAAGAACTTTAACATACCTAATATGGAATATATAATTTTAGTCGTTATTTTTTTAGGCTTTGCTGGTCTGGCGTTGTATTTAAAACAGCCAACATCAAACAACGAGGATCAAATTGAACTAAAAGATTCTAGAATCGCTTTGTTAGAAAAAGAAGTAGTTGAAAAAGACACAAATATTTCAAACTTAAATAAACAATTAGAAATTGCAGCTGCGAAAGCAGAAGGTTTTGAGCAAATTAAAATTGAAAAAGCTAGATCCGAAGAACGATTAAAACTTGTAGAAACAGAGAGGAATACACTCAAAAGTGAAACTATCTCATTTCAAAAAGCAGAAGAAGGGCGACAAAAAGAAGCGAATAAAAACTTTGCAACAGCCGTTACCTTACAGCAATCTCTTGAAAAAGAAAAGGAACGTTTAAACGATGATCGTGTACAAGAAAAAGAGGATTTATTAAATAAAATGAAATTAAAGTGGTCTGAACATGAAAAGGATGTTCAAAATCACCTCCAACTCATTTGTAGAAATAATGTCATTAAATACATCAGTCAAGAAGATTTTCCACACCCTCGGAATAAGCCTGACAACTCCATAGAAATCATGGAACAATTAATTGTATTTGATGCTAAAAGTCCTGCTAATGATGATTTAACTAATTTCCCTAAATACATCAAGCTTCAAACTGAAAGTCTAAAAAAATATGCTAAACACGAGGATGTTAAAAATGACTTGTTTCTAGTCATCCCTTCCAATACTCTAGAAGTCATCCATCAGTTTCATTATAATATTGGAGATTACAATGTCTATATCATTACCAAAGATGCCTTGGAACCAATTATTTTAAGCCTTAAGAAAATTGAAGACTATGAGTTCGCGGATAAGTTAAGCCCTGAAGACCGAGACAACGTCTGTAGAATCATTGGTAAATTTGCACACACCACAAAAAGGCGTATTCAAATTGATGAATTTTTTGCACGTGAGTTTTTAGATACCCTAACTAAGGCTGGGACGCAGCTTCCTAGAGAGATTCTAGAAAACGTTATTAAGTTTGAAAACGCTGAAAAGCTAAACCCTCCAATGGAGAAACGAAATAAACAAATTCTTACCAAAGACTTAAAAGAGAAAGTCGATAAATTAGAGACTGAAATGCTCTTGAAAGAAATCCCTAAAATTGTAACCAAAATAGATTTTGAAAAATAAACCTTTAAGTCTAGATTAGAACGAGCGCGCTAAATTAAATCCAAAATACACATCGCCTTCACCCCATTCACCTGTACTTGTTCCAAATACTCCGTTGGTATTCATAGACTGAGAATTAGTAAAGAGCAACTGAAACACATGGCCTCCAGTCTCTAAATCCACCCCTATAGAAAAAGGATTATTATACAGCGAATTCTTACTTCTATTTAAATGGACTCCGTACTCCGTATTTAGAGACCAGCGTTTTCCAAGTTTATAACGGCCACCAAAACCAACTCCGTACTGGGAGTTTTCCTGAAAATCATCCGTTAAATAATTATCATGAAAAAATGTAGGTGATAGAATAAGCGACAAATTCTTATTCATTTTTCGGGACACCAACAGTTGCGCTATATAACTTAACCGGTGTTTAAACTCAAGTTTAGGCAAGTTATCTGTATCTAGAGCCGTATTTGCTAGTACAGAAGTATAACCAACAACTGTAAAAGGGATTTTACCTGCTTGCTGACTCACTAATTTAAACTTAGTAGCTACTTCATATATTTTCTGATTAGAGCTTCTAGAAGCGCTAATGTTAATATGGTCTGAAAGACCATAAACAAAATTTAAGTGAGTAACGGCTTCATCTAATCCAAAAAGATTTTGAAACCCATTTTTTACAGTCCCAAAACGATGCGATACAATAAAGTTAAATCCACCTTTAGCCACTAACTTCGTGGATTCAAAATTAATCACTTTTAAGCCTTTAAATACGGCGGAAGCATAGAGCGGCGTTTCGGTAGCTGTATCAATTTCACTCAATAAATCGTCTTGAGAAAAAAGAAGCACCGTAAAAAGCAAAAATAGAGTAGTAATAGATTTTTTCATAGTATAAATTTAAAAAAAAAACCATTAGAAATAGATCTAATGGTTTTTTTAATTATAACAAAAGCGGTCTTATTGTTTGATAATACGCTTTGTTTGAGAGAAATCAGCTGTATTGATATTCATTAAGTAAACACCGGTGTTCCAGTCAGACGTATTAATTTTTGAATTCCATTGGTCCATTGTAGAACTATAAACAAGAGTCCCTAAGACACTGTAAACAGAAATAGTTGCTTGTGTAACAGCCGCTGGAAATTGAACCGAAAGTTCATTAGTTACGGGGTTTGGATATATATTAAATTCTGGAATGAGTGCAATGGTTTCACTACCTAGAGTAGAAGCGGCGGAGCCTTTATTTGCACCATGGTAACCAAAAGCACCATTACCAGTAGCCCAGAGCAATCCGAGAGCTGTGTTGTTTGTTGTCGTAAATACATAATCCTTAGCATCACCTGTATTTAGGTCTCTAGACGCTATAACTGTACGTACTCCATTACTTTCTGTGTTACTTGACTGTGTCCAATCTTGATTAGAAGCGCCATCACTTGGAGGTGTAGTTTGCCCATTCAAAAATCGATCTTGAAGACCAGAGCTATCATATACGACAACATCTTTATTTGTGCTTGCCATCCCTGTTGCGTCTAAAGCAACGGCTAACCAAGCAGATGTGGGAAGAATCATTGTCATTGTAACTTCAGTAGAATTAACATCGAACTGAACCGAATAGCCTGAAGCAAGTGTTACTACCCCCGTAGAAACGTTTTGCGCGAAGCCATAAGCGGAAATTAATAAGGAAAGTATTAAAGTAATTTTTTTCATAGTATTTGTATTTATAATTATTTATTTAAAATGGTATTTAATGTTTTATCGTTGTGCATTTTTGCAAAATCCAACGGAGATTGGCCTGCATTATTTTTCATAAATGCACTAGCACCAGCCTCCATTAGTAGGGTTGCTAATTGTTGGTTATTAAACATAACCGCATAGTGCAAGGCAGTGGCACCGTTTGCATCAGTCAGGTTAGGATCTGCTCCCGCTTCTACAAAAGCTATAGCAATTTCTACATGTCCTTTAACCACAGCAGCCATTAAGGGAGTGCCATCGTCGCTATTTCCGTTGATGTTGTCAACTTTATCAATTAAGTAATTAGCAACACTAATATTGTTATAATAAGCCGCTAGTGTGAGTGGCGAGCTTCCTCTCTCATTCAAGGCCTCTACCAATTCTGGATTACTGGTGTAAAAAGCTTCCATTTCTTCGGCAGTTCCAGTGCGCGCACAGTCAAACACATTAGTTTGTGAGAATGTGAAATTGATAGTAAGAAAAAAGAATAAATACTTCATAGGTTATTTAACAATACTGCATTGATCAATTTTAATATCTTCAAGCAAATTGTCATTTACAATACATCATCCTTTGAGGGACATTGAAACAGTGACTCTTAGCTTTATTACAGACAACTGCAAAGTTACAGAAAATTTTATTATTAATTATGATACTTTCATGGTTTACAGATAAAATGACGCCAGAAAATATAATTGTTTGGTCTAAGTATTTGGATTATACTAGATTAGAGGCTTTTATAAACCCAATAAAAATAAGAGTCGTCTCAATACTAAGTAAAGGTGTTCCTATGTCGATTAATCTGTTGCTTGCATAAGTTTAACCAATATTCCAACTCTCAAGCTTGCTCAATAAATCATCAGGTCAGGATACAATAAGGCAGCATATTAGTAAAATTGAGTTAGAAAAATTATTTCGTATTAAGTCAAAAAAACATTAGATAGCTCTAATGTTTTTGTAAATGTTTTAAATATAATTTATTGCTTAATAATTCGTTTTGTTTGGGAAAAATTAGCTGAACTTACATTCATTAAGTAAACACCGGTGTTCCAATCAGAAGTGTTTATTTTTGAATTCCATTGATCCATCTTGGACTCATAAACAAGAATCCCTAAAATACTGTAAACAGAAATAGTTGCTTGTGCAACAGCAGCTGGAAACTCAACCGTTAGTTCATTTTTTACTGGGTTTGGATACAGATTAAATTCTGATGCCGAATCAATCTCAGAAATTCCTAAAGTTGACATAACTGCTCCTTTGCTACCATGAGAACTTACGTAAATATGATTTCCAATAGCCCATAACATTGGTAAACCTGCTCCTTTTGTTGTTGGAAACGTGAAGTCGTTAGCGTTTCCTGTATCTCTATCTCGAGTCGCTACGATTGTTATGACTCCAGAAACTACAGTTTCGCTAAGCACAGTCCAATCGTTAGTATCAAAATGAGGTGTACTTTGATATCCAGTCATATAACGGTCTGATAAACCAGCGCCATCATAAATGATTACATCTTCTCCTCCACTACCCATTGAATTTCCTGAGCTTATATTTAAAGCAACCCCTAACCAGACATTACTTGGACCCACCATGGTCATTGTAACTATATCAGTAGATGCATTAACATCAAATTGAACAGAAAAATTTGAAGTAAATTGAACAACTCCAGTAGTAGTGTTTTGAGCAAAACCGAAGTAGCTCATGAAAATCATGATTATTAAAGTAGTTTTTTTCATAGATTATTATTTTGAGTTATTTGAAATGTTGTTTAAAGCTTTATCATTATACATTTTTGCAAAACCTAAAGCAGATTTCCATACATTATTTTTAATGTTAAAAAGTAACATCTTTACTATTTCTATTTATAGCTTCAACTTTATCTATCAAATAGTTCACAACATTAATAGTGTTATGATAAGCTGCAAGCGGTCTATAACGAGCGCAGTTAAAAATATTTATCTGTGAATGAAAAATTAATAGCGATCAAAAAAAGTACACATTTCATATTTAAAATTTAATCGAACTACATTGATCAAGTTTAATTTCTTCAAGTAAATCATCAAACCCTATGCATCTCCCTTTAATTGCTATCGAATCATTGATCGAAAAACCACTTACAGGACTATCAAACTTACAGGAAATTCTATTGTTAATTGTTAAATTATCAGAACTCAACGATGTAATGACCCCTGTAACTGCAATTGTTTGATCTAAATATTTTAATTCTGCAAGCGTTAAGTTATCAATAAACTCCTTAAAAACAAGATTAGCTTCAGTACTATACAAAGGTTTTTCCGTTTCGATTGACCTGTGTTCAGGAAATATATAATTTATAATTATCAAGAAGCCTGCCAATACTATTATAAATAAAATAATTTTTTTTTTCATGAGTGATTTAAATTTTAGAATACAGTAAAAAATAGCTTTTAGTGTTAAGTTTAAAAAAAAAGAATTAGATTTGAATATACCAAATATTCGTGTAAAATGAAGACCAATCCTTTTTTTTTAATAACTACTTTGTGTTTTGCAACTTTCTCTTGTACTAACACAAGTGAAAAAGACTTGATTGAACAAATAGATCTTTCTGAACCAATCACCTATTCAGAACACATAAAGCCTGTGTTTGATTCCAATTGTATTTCTTGCCACTCTAGTCCTGCAATAAACGGAGCGGGGGTGTCATTGACAACCTATAGCAATGTTAAAAATTCAATTGAAAACACAAATCTTATCGATAGAATTAACTGGCAACCAGGGCAAGGAGGCTTTATGCCACTTGCAGGCTCTAGATTACCTCAGAACTTAATTGACTTAATTATACAATGGCAGTCAGAAGGGTTTATTGAATAACTTAAAATAATTCTATGAAAAAAGTCTATCTATTATTTGCGTTTATTTCATTTATTGGATTTTCTCAAGAAAAATACCTTACAAAAACTGGCCTGCTTAACTTTGAAGCTAGTGTTCCTTCTTTTGAAGAAATAAAAGCAACAAACACAAATGTGACTGCTATTTTTAACGCTGCTAATGGGCAATTTGCTACCCTCGCACTAGTCAAAGGATTTCGATTTAAGAATGCTCTTATGGAAGAGCATTTTAATGAAAGTTACGCAGAGTCAGACAGCTATCCTAAAGCCGTTTTTAAAGGAGAACTGATAGGCTACACAGAAAACAATACACTTAAATCCTATCCTATTAAAGGGACTCTTAGTTTTCATGGTGTTACCAAAAACATACAAAACGTTATCGTTAAAATTATAAATTCAGAAAATAAACTAACTTTCAATGGAGCGTTTGAATTAAACCCTAAAGAATTTGACGTAGAGATACCAAAAATTGTGAGCTCAAAAATAGCCGACTCAGTAACAGTGGTTTTTGAATTTAGTATGACAAAAAAGTAAATCATAAAAAAAGCCGCAAATAGCGGCTTTTTTTATGGAAATTTATAATAAATATTTACTTGCTCAGGATGTTTACTTACTCAAGTACATTTTACGTCTTGAATATAAATCATAAAACGCATCATCTTTAAGACTGTCTATAAAAAGAATACTTTCGCCTGTACTCTTCATTTCTGGGCCTAATTGTTTATTTACATTTGGAAACTTATTAAACGAAAATACAGGTTGTTTGATAGCATAACCTTCCAAATGAGGCTTAAAATCAAAGTCAGTCACTTTCTTTTCTCCTAGCATTACTTTAGTGGCATAGTTTACATAGGGCTCTCCATAGGCTTTAGCAATGAATGGCACCGTACGAGAGGCTCTAGGGTTTGCTTCAATAATGTACACCATATCATCTTTAATCGCAAACTGTATGTTTATAAGCCCAACCGTATTAAGTGCTAACGCAATTTTTTTAGTATGGTCTTTAATTTGTTGCATTACTAAATTCCCAAGATTGAAAGGCGGCAAGGTTGCATTACTATCACCAGAGTGAATCCCACAAGGTTCAATATGCTCCATGATTCCAATGATATATACGTTTTCGCCATCACAAATTGCATCCGCTTCTGCTTCAATAGCGCCATCAAGATAGTGGTCTAATAATAGTTGATTTCCTGGCATTCTGCTTTGTAACTCAACAACGTGCTTTTCTAACTCTTCTTTATTAATAACGATCTTCATTCCTTGTCCTCCAAGCACATAAGAAGGACGAACTAAAATTGGAAAATCTAAAACATCTGCAATCGCAGCAGCTTCATCGGCTGTAGTCGCAATGTCAAACTCTGGGTAGGGTATGTTATTTTCTTTAAGAAGGTTAGAGAATAAGCCTCTATCTTCTGCTAAATCTAACGATTCAAAACTGGTTCCTAGTATCTTTACGCCATATTTAGTTAGTTTTTCAGCCAGCTTTAAAGCCGTTTGACCTCCTAATTGTACAATAACGCCTTCCGGCTTTTCGTGTTTAATAATATCGTAAATATGCTCCCAAAATACGGGTTCAAAATATAGTTTATCAGCCGTATCAAAGTCCGTAGAGACGGTCTCAGGATTACAGTTAATCATGATGGTTTCATACCCACACTCTGCTGCGGCCAACACCCCATGCACACAACAGTAGTCAAATTCAATTCCTTGACCAATTCTGTTGGGGCCTGAGCCTAAAACAATTACTTTTTTCTTAGCTGTAACAATACTTTCATTGTCTGAAAAACGGGTACCATCAACGGTTTCCATATCACTTTCAAATGTTGAGTAGTAGTACGGCGTTTTTGCTTCAAATTCAGCAGCACAAGTATCTACTAACTTATAGACTCTATTAACGCCTAATTCTTCTCGTTTTTTGTAGACTTGACTTTCCAAACATCCTAACATATGTGCAATCTGTCGGTCGCCATATCCTTTTTGCTTTGCCTCCAGTAACAATGGTTTTTCTATAGAATCTATTTTAAAGGTTGAAATTTCATTTTTCAACAAATGTAATTCTTCATATTGTTTCAAAAACCACATATCAATTTTAGTGATTTCATGTATACGACTCAATGGGATACCCATCTGAATGGCATCATAAATTATAAAAACACGATCCCAAGAGGCATGTGTCAGTTTATCAATAATTTGATTGTAATCCTTATTTTCTTTTCCGTCTGCTCCTAGTCCATTACGCTTAATCTCAAGAGATTGTGTTGCTTTGTGCAAGGCTTCTTGAAACGAGCGTCCAATACCCATGACTTCACCAACGGATTTCATTTGCAATCCTAACGTACGATCAGAGCCTTCAAATTTATCAAAATTCCAACGCGGGATCTTAACAATTACATAATCCAAAGTTGGCTCAAATAAAGCGGAGGTCGATTTCGTAATCTGATTACTTAATTCATCTAAATGATACCCTAAGGCTAGTTTAGCGGCAATTTTTGCAATTGGATACCCTGTTGCTTTACTAGCTAATGCAGAAGACCTAGAAACACGTGGATTAATTTCAATCGCAATGATGTCTTCTTTTTCGTCTGTAGAAACTGCAAATTGAACATTACATCCCCCTGCAAAATCACCAATACTACGCATCATATGTATCGCCATATCACGCATTCTTTGATAGGTACGATCACTCAAGGTCATTGCTGGCGCAACAGTAATAGAATCTCCTGTATGAATCCCCATAGGGTCCATATTTTCAATAGAACAAATAATAACTACATTATTATTAGAATCTCTTAGTAATTCTAACTCATATTCCTTCCAGCCTAATAAGGCCTTGTCAATCATAACTTCGTGAATTGGAGAAATCTCTAATCCTCGGGTTAGTAGCGCATCAAAATCTTCTTCTTTGTGCACAATAGCAGCACCATCACCTCCTAAAGTAAAAGAAGCTCTAATGACTAGTGGAAATCCAAATTCTTGAGCAATTTCTTTTCCTTTCAAAAAAGAAGTTGCTGTGGCTTGAGGGGCCATTGGAATTCCAATCTTTAGCATTAATTCTCGGAACTTTTCTCTGTCTTCTGTTATATTAATGGCATCAATATCTACTCCAATAATATCTACATCAAAATCAGTCCAAATGCCTTTTTCGTCTGCTTCAATACAAAGGTTTAAGGCTGTTTGCCCCCCCATTGTAGGTAAAACCGCATCAATCTGCGGATGTTCTTTCAAAATTTTAATAATAGACTTCGTTGTCAAAGGCAACAAATACACATGATCCGCCATTGTTGGGTCTGTCATAATTGTTGCAGGGTTAGAATTAATTAAAATAGTTTCAATTCCGTCTTCCCTTAATGAGCGAAGTGCTTGCGTTCCAGAATAATCAAATTCACAAGCTTGCCCAATAACGATGGGTCCTGAGCCTATGATTAAAATTGATTTTAGATCTTTACTTTTTGGCATTTTCTAATGTAGTTGATTGAATTATACTTAGTTTCAAAATTAGTTAACGTTTGGATATAAAAAAAGGCATTGCTACAAGCAATACCTTTAAAATGTTAACAATTGTTAATCATTATTTTTTGTGACGAAGTTCTGAAGAAACACTAATTTTCTTTCTTCCTTTTGCACGTCTTCTAGCTAGAACTTTTCTTCCATTGGCAGAAGCCATTCTTTCTCTAAAACCATGTTTGTTTTTTCTTTTTCTTTTCGATGGTTGAAACGTTCTTTTCATTTTAGTATATTTTTAAAACTTTGCGAGTGTTATTATCTTTAAA
>Ga0115008_10001622_pt1 | contig 18391 bp, 18 predicted proteins | sample FraStrMetagenome_FD_87164 | JGI IMG/M metagenome (GOLD analysis project Ga0115008, IMG submission 87164) | Marine eukaryotic phytoplankton communities from Arctic Ocean - Fram Strait ARC3M Metagenome | ecosystem: Environmental > Aquatic > Marine > Oceanic | place: Fram Strait | collected...
AGATGGATATTCTAGGTAACAACATTGTATTGCATGCGTGTTGTGTGTGTGTCTGGCTACCGTATTCGTTCGTTCAATGTTGGTGCCCACTGGTATAAGTGAGTTGTTATTATTATATATGAAATGAAATGAAATGAAATGGAATGAGGATGGGTTAGGAATGAAGTGTATATGTTTGTGTGTTGGTTTCGAAGGAAGGGAGGAAGGGAGGGAGGAAGGGAGGAAGGAGAAGGTGTGAGTGAGGGTACAAGTTGTACTTGTGTATAGGATTTTTGTATTACACACAGTTATTACACACAGTTATAATACACACTTGTATATAGATCTAGTAAGTATATATGCTCATACAGGATACAGGTACAGATTCCAAAGAGGAGAGGAATCGTTTTCTATTTTATTTTTCTGTTTTCATTTTTCTCTCGTAGCGGAGAGTTGCTCGTACCTTGTGCTTACATGTTACATACGTACATTCTACGTGTTACGTGTGAACGAGCAACTCTCTTGCCTGTTTTGCTTGTACACGTACATGTACACGTCGTCAAGGACAATTTGACATGTGATATGTGACAGGTGAACATTCCTTGGAAGATGCATGTAGATCTATTAATACCGGTAGTCCTACTATAATTTTTGTATTTGACTTAAAATACCGGTAATTTCTGATATGTTTTCGGGTTTTAGAGAGAACAGAGAATTAAAAAATCTTTCCCTTTCCCTTCTCCATCCAAATCCAAAATCCAAAGCTTCTATGATTTTCCTAGAGAGAGAATGAAAATCAGGAGAATATTCTCTCGTTCAATACGTTCGTTCACAACTTGATTTGTTCGATGTTCGATGTTCGATATTCGATATTCGATTGCCAACTTCTTGAGAAGCGAGTATCCTATCCGCTCAGGTCTCAGTTTACTCGTACCTCCCAACTTTCTTGAGTGAGCTCGAGATAGAGGAAGTCATATCATATCCGAGTAACTTCCCAAATACTGTGACATATTCAACATCGTCCATAAACGGAAAGCAACTGTGTGTACAGTACTTATCCACCGATTACGACGCGTTCGATATTTTACCGTATATATATATATATATATATATATATATATTGCTAGCGGCTGCTGCTCATAATAATTGGGGAATCAGTTGCATTATTTGGTCCGGATTAACAGTCAGTACATGCATTCGTTATACAGGCAATTTATTCATATCTTGATAATTTACAACGATTGAACGTGAGATTTGAGTGAAGAAGAGCGAGTACATACGATCATTGTGGATGTGGATAACAAACAGTAACGTTGGTGAAACGGCTGGGTGATCTGTAGGGATATATTGTACAATTGGATGTAGATGGATTCTTTCTTAGAAAAAAGTGTTTCCATAAACTTCATAGCAAAACGAGATATATCATTTAAAATATTTTAAAAGGACAAGGATCGCACAAATTGTGATACTCCAAAGGTAGCATCGAACGTTGGCTTTTCAAGTGCGGGCGATGGCGTCAAATGCAGTAAATAATCCTATTGAGAATGGCCAAGAAGCAGCCGATGCAGTGAGACAAAATCCTACAATTGTCATCGACGACACCAGCCTTCATGATCTCTCAAGTCAGGATGTTCCATACAATACTGGAGTCAGTGCACCGGCTCTGTTTTTTATGATTATTTGTGCATCGTGCGTTGAGAATCACTTTGTCACCAAGTATGTGAAGGATGTAATGCAATGGAATTCATTCTGTGGAACACACTTTCATTCGTTATCACGTGAAAATCTCCTCAAGAAAATACTGAAGCGTATAGAATCAAATCCAGAGGAGGTGAGCTCTTTCAAAATGGCTCCGAACACGCCATTTAGTATAGTGCACTTTTTGTCGCATCCAGAAAATGGGTATTGCATTCATGATTGTCATAGGTCGAAGATGCACCCAAACGTGAAAATTACAGATACGGAAGGGCGCCTAATGTTTGATGTATTTTCTGCTGCTGTGAATGTGGAATATCGTCGCTCAATGCGAAATGAACCATCTTGTTTTTCAAAGTTGATTTGCAATAAAGTTAACTTCATAATAGGTTACGCATCGAGGGGATCTGACTTTTGCACACCATTACATTTAATGTGTCGATCACGATTTGCGACTTCGGAAGCTATTTTTGTACTATTGAAAGCAAATCATGAGGCAGTCGATTTGCAGTATTTGCCCGCTTCAATTGAAGGTACAAAACTACAAGCTGCGAATTCTCGTGGGGTGCGTATTTTCCCTATAACCTTGTATGTCTGCCATTGTATCGTCATTGACAGGCATGTAATGTCGGCTTTTTTGGATGCCTGCTCGATGTCAACTGTTACTGAAATGTATCAAAGAAGCGCTGATTTTGAACTATTCTCACTGTCTTGTCTTAGAGCAGGACATCAACTTAAGTTAAATCGTAATACAACTCACGACCTCACGAGTGATGCTTCTCCTTACTTTATGGCATTAAAAGTCGCTTCTGTTGTATTACAGCACAGGACAAAGTTTCTCGCAAACAACTATAACCTGCTAGATTCCAATGGACGTTTTCGTATACTGCATGCTATCTGCATAGATTGTCATCATGTTACGTGTTTTCACAGATGCGGCTTGATTGAGCGATTTATCAGCAAAATACTTATCGAGTCAAAGGATGAATATGGAAATACCCCTTTACATCTATTGGCTGGAATTGATACAAAACATTTTCAAGGTAGTCCGATCTCAGAATTCATTACAATTACTTGTCGAAGATTAATTGAACGGGCACCAAAAGTCCTGTTTGATGTGAACAAGGCTGGGAAAAATATTTTACATATTGCTTTAGCCGCTAACTCTTGTTGTACACAGACCATTCTGATGAATATTAGTAAAGAAGACTCGAAAAGGTTGACGTCTGTTTGGGACCCTTCGGAAAAGCTTCTACCATTTATGCTTGCGGCGAAGAGCGATCTTCCATCATCAATTATATATATGATGCTTCGAGATGACTTTCGAAGAGCTCGCGGGCTGCGGAATAACCCGTTGGTGAAAAATTTGAGGACAAGTCAAGCAATTCTAAAGAATGAATTGGAATATGAAAAAGCCGAGAACTTGAGAATAAGGGCAAGTAATGAAGAAAAAATGAAGTTGCTCAGGGATGACTACGAGAAACAATTGCTAGGGTTGAAAGCCGAATTATCGAATGTGAAAAGAATCAATGGGAAAAATATAGGCACTACAACAAATTTTAATAGGGACAAGGCGAACGAAAAGAAGATGGTTAGTTATGAATACATAGATTTATGATATTGATAAGCAGAGCGAGTCTGGGCAAATTCTGCAACTTGTAAACATGGCACTGTTAACGAATTTCGTTTTCAACTATTAAAATGCTTCGACGATGAAAAAGAGGTTAATGTGTAGATGAAACATCTATTATTTCTATTTTAAAGGATACAAACTAGATGAACTAAGTAATGTTTGAGGGGCAGTGCTCGGAAAGTCATTCCCGTCAAGATTATTGATACTAAATTGAACCAAAATTAAGATTTTGCAGAACAAAATCCACTTTCCCAAGATTACCTAACTTTTTATGTTTATTTTGTACGTTTAGCCTTCATTGGAACTAAAATAACTATCTTTTACTTTGATGAATTTTGGATGCCCGCAGTATGTCTCGAAGATAGTTACGCAAGTTGTGCCATTACACCAAGTTTCTATAAATTTATGTTCGACATGTTAACAAATGTCTTAAATTCTTATGTCGGAAACAGAATAATCTGCTTCACAATATAGGATGTAACTGGTTGTAAATATTTTAAGCTTTTGAACTTAAAAGAATGAAAGAAATATCTCGCATAGAACCTACACTAAGTTCAGGGAGAAAGTACGAAAATAAGGGGGAGGGAGGAATATTTCCCAGCAAAGATCTTCCAAATAAATTATCTGATCAACGTCTTTACTGCATTAGAAAGCACTTGTACAGCTTTACGAATTTCGGTCTTTGTATGTGCAGCGGTAACGGTGATTCGAATTGAAGGCGGTGGGCTCAAGTGTAAAAGAGGTCTCACATGTTCAGTCGATATAAACATAACACCACAATCAAGGCATTTGCCAGTAATTTTAGCGTATAAAGCTTCCTCGTCCGCAAGAGAGGTCTGAGAAGAAGAATCTCTCAGCCTCATGAATACAATGCATGATCTTATATCGCTGATCACGTTGAGGTAGGGAACTGACTCCAGCTCCTTCAAAAGGGTCTCGCGATTAACAGACAACCGTTTCATTAATTCCGGTGTATCCTGCATTGCTCGAATAGAAGCAATTGCTGCGCTTGCAGTAAAGGGTGGTGCCGAGGCTGAAAAGCAATACCCTGCACCAGATAACCGTTGATGATCAACTATTTCTTCATCCCCAATACATATACCTCCCACCGAAGCAATTGCATTTTCCAAAGAAATCGTTACAATTTCTACATCATCCATGAACTTCATTCCATGTAAATCGATTGCTCCTTTTCCATTCTTGCCAACACTTCCAAAGCTTAAACTTTCGTCCACAATGAGTCGATATCCAAATTCATGTTTCAACCTCACAATTTCATCAATCGGTGCAAGATCGCCGTAATTTTTATAAAGACCCTCCACAATAATGAAGCGGCGTTGCTCGTTTGATTTGCGTCCAATGGATTTATCCTTATCATCTATCCGTTCGAGAACACGCCTCAAATCAGTCATATCGTTGTGCTTAAAATACTTTACCGACGAACGACTCAACGTGACACCAGTTTGAAGTGATTCATAAACTCCCTCGTCAACAACCAACAGGTCTCCGCGCTTTGCAAAGGCTGCAACGGCCGACGAAACTGCTGAAGCACCGTCAGAATACATTATCGCATCATCTGCTCCACAGAATGTTTTCATGACATCCTCCAATGCTAAGTGTACATCAATAGTTCCGTAGAAGCCTCGAGGCCCGCACGATCCGCATCTATTCGTTGCATAAAGGACACAAACGAAGATATTGAGCTTCTCCCAAAAATCTCATATATTTCCTAAGTAACCCATACAGAAATTGAACTTACCCATACTTATTCATCGTAGCTCTGGATTCCTCTTTTAACCTTTCATTCATGGCTCCCATCCCTAGAAAATCATTGCCTGCAAAGTTCAAACAAACCTTTGTATTGCTCTGCCATGGAAAAACACGTTCCGACTCTATTTCAACAAGCGTACCCATAACTTTATGAACCACAATTTCCGACGATGCAGCATCCATCGACTGCGGCGGGGCGGCAACCAGAGGCGCAGGTTCCCACTCCGTCACAAGCTCCTCCTTTTCCATATCACTCAAGTGCTGCTTCTGATCATTCCTCCAATTTCTTTCTCTCTTTACAAACACCAGGTATCCAATGAAAGCTAGAAGTAACGTTTCAATCAGGACGTGAACTGGTTCTTCACGGAAGAGGTTGATCCACCATGACTGGTATCGTTGCACGAGGTTCAAGATCAGATTATTGGCACTGTTGTAGTGATCCTGCATCATACCCTCCGACAGCAACAGATGGTTGTCCAGTTGAAGCATACCTCGGATGTTGGATCCTAGGGTTTGACCTAAGGAGTAGGATGTCATTGTAATGTATCTATGTGTGTGTGTGTGTTTGTTGGAATGTCACGAACTATAGAATGAAGGAAGGTATGGGTGATTGATAGAGAGTAATGTAGAGAGATGAGAATGCTCTTGATGCAATGCGATTTTCTTTCCTGTGTATTGTGTGAGGGCTAATGCGTTGGCCAGCCCAATGCAGAAAATTATCATTTATATTTGAAAAAGGTTAGATTTCTTGTCGTGGTAGGTTGGCTACATATTTATGTAGTAATACATAGTAAATCATGTGTGTATGGAGATGTTCGCTCGTTGAAATACTTTTCATCTTATCTACACTTATGAATACATACATTAATCTGTCATTTGAGATTCCATCACTGACATCTTCTCACGTAAATACATGTGGATGAGTTGTAACTACAAAGTAATTTATACCTGGTACAAGAGTAGAAGTAATAAAATAAAAGCATACAGTTTAAAAAAAAATACATGATGTGTACATTGTACGTCCTTTCGTCTCGCACTGAGGTATTTGGATGAGATGAATGATGACAGGTTGAATTCATTGGATCTCGATTACCTTCACGTGCTCGTCGCTCCATCCATTGCTGGACACCGACACTTTTTTAGAAAACCAAATCAACATACAATCCATTCAATTTGAAGCAAAAACGTGTCTTGCTTTTATCAAGGGTGTTCTTAGTGTTTGGATTCTACTCGTATTACTGCTTCCATCCGGTTTTCAATTCCTGATTCATATGTCAAGACGTCATTATGGCAGGAACCAATTATAAAAATGAAGATAACCGATCGCCCTTCCTCGATGACGTTATCCTAAAGGATCACTTCAACCTCGTCATACAGAGTACATTTGTTATTTATCTCATGCATATATTCTTCATATTTGTAACTCGTCAACTTGGTTGGGGGAAAAAATGGAATAAAATTCCCTTTCATGCGACAAATTTCGTGGTGAATACGTTCCTGAGTATTGCTGGGATGTATGTCTGGTTTTATGTCTTCGTAATGGAAGATTCAAGTGACGAATCTAAAGCAACTGGATATTATTCTGTCGCATATTTTGGTTGTTTTCAGATGGGATATAGTCTATGGAGCACACCAATTGGCATTATAATGGGAGAAAAATTGGAAATGCTTATTCATCACATATCTGTTATCGTTACAAGTGCCGTAACAATTATGTTTACTCTTGGTTGCCGATATCACGCTGTCTACTTCTACGGTGTAATGGAGATAAGTAGCATACCTTTAGTAATAATGAATGTTTGTAAAGACAACGCTGAGCTGAAACGAAGGCATGCTGGTTTATATTCTCTCGTCCGAACTATATTCGCCGTGGCTTTCTTAATTTTCCGGGTTGTGCTTTTGTTGCCGATTTGGATTAAATACGTACAGCTGTTGTGGTTCTATAGCGAGGGCTATGAAGGTATAGCATTGTATAGTGTCAGAGCGCTATTTTATCCCAGTTTCTTTTTAATGATCCTGCAGCTTTACTGGGCATATTTGATATTGAAAGCGTTATTTAAGAAAGGAGGATCGGTAGAGAAAAAAGAATGAAAGAATGCGTCTTGATACCTTTACAAATAGTGTTATTTTGTCCCAGTTTGTTTCTAATGATCCTGCAACCATACTTGGCATATTTGATGATATTAAAAGCGTTACTTAAGAAACGAATATCGGGAGAGAAAAAAGAATGGAGAAATGCGTCATGATATCTTCACAAATTAAAGTGTATCTCAGTTTTCTTGTTCTTTCGTCGAAGAAGGACTGACTTGGACACTCGCCTTTTTTAGATTAGATTTAAAATGTTCTGGTCAAACGTGCATTTTCTGGTTAACCTTAAATAAATACTTACACATCGATGTACTTCATTCATCTTTTCATTGCGAATATGCACTATCGTTTTTGATTCACTAGGCATTCCTTGTCTTTCTATTTTTGCTATCAAGTTGGTGAAAGTGAGACTTAAACATATAAACGTGAATTCGAAACAGCGACAGCTGTGATGAAAAACTCGTTTGTGATGGACACAGTTATGGTAAATTTCTTTCCTTGCTTTAATGAAAGGCATGACTAATGGAGGTTCAACGTTTGCCGATTTTAGGCGGAATTTCCTCCAGATCATCCAGACATAACTTCAGCTTGACCAGAAACACTATGTTAAGGACCTAGTAGTCGATTTAGTGGTTGTAAATGGTTCAAAAATTATAACTCCTTTAACACTTAGTTCTCCTTATACAAGGATAAAGCAAGACAAAAAACTCAAACGCTTCATAGTCAGTATAAGTTCTCTCATCTTTTACTTTTCATCGACTGGTGGTACCCAATTTTCATATTGTGATTCAAAGTCTTGCGCAGCTTTATTTGCCATGCTATCAAAGAAACCTTCATCCTTGTCCCAGTCATATGCTGGAATAAAGCGTGCAGTTGTCCTCGGTGTGGCGTTGTAATCTGGATTAATCATTCCGTCTCCCCAAGCTAATCTTTTCTTATTATCAGCCTCCTCGGAAAACAAGTCAAGTTTTGAGTTAATCATCCCATGCCTTAGAATCTGCTGCTCAACAAGCCCATATTCCGGTCCTTCAATCCTTGCAACCCGATTTCCCCCATAGAAAACGTCAAATGTTGGAAAGATGCTAACTCGAGCTTTCGCGATCGATACTGCTGCACCATCATATTCTTCATAACATCTCAAGAATACTGTATCAGGATGCTGGCGTGCTAGACGTTCGTATTCAGCCTCAGTTGCGGTGCACTGTTTACGTGTCGCAGAAGACCATTTTGCTACACATACAATTCCATCCGGTCTCTCAGGCATTGGATTTGCACTAAGCTTCACAATTTCTTCTAATTGCTCACTGCGCATGAACAGAAAATTAGAGGCGTCAACTCGAACACATTAACTAACTAGCCTTTCAAGGAAGCTTAGCATAATTACGTAGCATTTAAGTCACTCACAGCAAAGAAAATTCGTTGATCATGAAGGAAGCATTTGGAACGCCCTCTGTACTCGAAAATCTTCGGAAGGAAAAGGTTGCACGACGCGTGATTGAGGCTACTGGCTGATCATGCCGACTTACTTTCAGGTGCCCCGGCACAAAAGCCGATGATGCGGCAATAATTAGTAGGAATACCGATCGACTGGATAATTTCATGTTTTCTTCAGTCCATTCAAGCAGCCTCCTAAATTGTCTATGTACCGGTAACTGGATTATAATTCTGTATCCTTACTATTATTTCTCTTTCACGTTCAGCTTTCAGGTCGTCGTCGTCGTCGTCGTCTGCAAAACAAAGAGAAGGAGAGGGAGAAGGTTCTTCGTTCTTTGCGAAGGAAAGGACGATAATTGTAACCACGTCAACCATCTTTACATCCGCCAGATTTCAAATTTACTGACTATTTTTCATATTTTTCATATTTTTCTTTACCTCTTTAGAGTGTTAGTTGGTAACAAGCTGGACGACGTCGACGAACGCAACGACAACCCACCTAGCATTACAAATTGCATAAATTTACAGCATCGATTGTGTTGGAGGACGTACCTGTGCCTCATTGGAAAACCAGTTTGAGAAATAAATAGTTACAAGTTTCATCAAAGATGTTGCGATTACTGCTGGTATTGTTGTGGACGGCAATAAGTGCGTCCGCTCTCTCCGGTTTCGTTAAAAAAGGTGGAATAGGGGGGATGAAAATGAGTCTTAACGGGGCACCTGAATACTCTCCAGCGACTGGTCTGAAGAATCAATTTTATAATTGGAAAGGGCAAAAGATACGATATCAAGCGACAGGTCCGGAGGATGCCGAGCAATCCGTGCTATTAGGTGAGGAAAAGAATGTATTGGAATTTCTCAATGTTGTATTGCTTTTACATTTATCTTCGTCTTTCTCATAACGAATATATGACTTCAGTGCATGGCCTGTTTGTAAATAGCGACCATTGGCGAAAGACCATAAAGGATTTAGAAATGCAGGGAAATGTGCGTGTGTATGCGATCGATCTCCTCGGTAATGGCTATTCATCAAAACCCCCGAGAGACTCAGTTGAGTCGAAAGCTTTGAATGGTGAGAACGGTAAATTTGATGACGCTAATTATCCATCAATTATCAAAAATGTACAACTTGGAACTGCTTTTGGAGGTCAGAGAATTGCAGATGTTGATCTGAAACATCCACTTGGTAGCTGCTACAACTTTTATACGTGGGCAGACCTTTGTAAAGATTTTACAGAAGAGATCATCATTTCAGAAGACCGAAAGCAAAAATGCTCTTTTGTTTGCAACTCGATTGGCACAATTACATCCTTACAAGCTGCTTCTGATGCACCTCATTTGTTCAATGGAGTTTTTATTATCAATCCAAACTTTAGAGAGTTGCACTCTGCTGAGGTCCCTCTATCGTCGTTGTCCATGCCTATTGTGAGAGCCATTCAATCAGCTTTACGCGAGAGAGGTCAGGGTCTCTTCGATTTATTAGCGAAACCGGACACAGTGAAGCAGATTTTGATGGAACCGTATGCTGTCTCTGAAGCTGTAGACGACGAGCTGGTGACGGTACTTCTTGATCCACTTCTTACGAAAGGAGCTTCAGATGTGGTATTTGACTCACTCTCCTATTCCGCTGGGCCACTGCCTGAACAACTTCTTGCAGACAATTCACTACTTCCCGACACTACACCGGTCTGGGTTTGTTACGGCGAAAAAGATCCATGGACTCCATCTTCGAGAGTACAGAGTTTGATCAACTTGAAAAAGGTAGAAAAAGTAATTCCTTTGGCAGGTGCAGGGCACTGTCCTCACGATGAGGTTCCGGAATTAGTTAGCCCTCTTCTCCAACAGTTTCTAGAGAGAGTCGCAAGCTTATCAGCAGTGGACAAAAGTGTTTTATCCACTGATAAGATAGCAAATACCGTGTAATGCTGAACGAAAAAAGGAGCGAACATAGTTTTGACATGGAAGGATTGGAAGTAGAACGAGTTGATTACTTTCGGAGCATAATTCTTTTGAATAAAATAAGGCATTGCATTTCTTTCCCACACTCTCTTTGACCGAGACAACAGCTGGATCATAATATTTTTGAATTCAAGTTATTAAACATTTCAAAAAGAAGATTATGAAATTATTTCATATCGTATTTTATTTAGATAAGCAAAATGACGAAAATTAGCTTTGAAGAATTTCACACGGCCAAGCGTCGAGAAAGAGCAAATCTTGAGGCACAGAAGGATATTGACAAGGCCCTGAGTTCTTTGCATGCTTCTAAAGGGCAGAGTGTTAGACGAAACATCGTCGAGTCACCTACAGTGCACTCTCTACAAATGTTTGAATTGGTGAATATGTACTCGATAACTATCGGAAACATCGTTGAGAAGCTAGAAGTACAGATTATGATGACAATATTAATTTGGTTAGAACTGATACTTTTAACTATCCAAATTATTTTAAATGACGGCGATTGCAATTTTGACGATAATGTTCAATTTTTACTTCAACGCGTCGTGTCTTCGTTTCTAGACTTTTCTCAAACAACTTTTTGTATTGAATTGATAATGCTTATTATCGCTTTTGGTGCAAAAGCAGTAGTTATGCATATTGGTTATGCAATTGATGTCGCTGCCATTAGTCTAGGCGTTTACGTTAGACTTGTCAGTATAAATGAAGAAGGAGCATTGACAGGGTGGCTCAAATATATTCGTTTTCTTGGTTTTTTCAGAGTTTGGCGTCTTGCTAGACTATTTGTTTCCGCTTTATCAAGTGTTGAAAAGAAACTTGTTGAAGTGAATGCTGAGATTAAGAATCAATCAGTAGAAATGCATATTTTAAAGAAAGAGCGAAGTCTAACAGAAAGTCGGTTAAAATTGGAGACTGATGCAAAAGCGCGTGTTGAAAAGATGTTACGGGCGTACAAAGATGAAGCGGAAACTTTGACTGAAGCACTTAATCTAGCCGCTATCGATGTCGCTGCTGCAATGGCGAGCGGCAGTGGGTTAATAGCTGAAGAGGAAGCTAAGAATAAATATGTGGATGATGACGAAGAGTCGTTTTATGACAATAACGAACAAAATGATTCCAGTGAAGAGTCAATCCTACTTTCTAATGAAAATGAATCAAAATAAAATAAATATTAAAAGCTTCAAAAGGAAATATGATTCAGTCGCCCAAACATCAAATTGACAAATATTTCAAAACTAACTTTCACGTTAGGGGAAGAGACGACTGCGAGTAGGCTGTTTAACATGTGCGCCATTTTGTTTCTGTTCTTCAGGTTTTACGTTCGCAAGAATTTTCTTCTCAGTTTTCATAACTTGATCTGCTGCTGCCTCAAACGATTTCTCAACATCACTAGTAGAAGTAATTGTGGTTACAAACTTAGTGATTACTTTCGTCGCTCCCGATATCATGTACGAAAACGTTACCACTGAGGCCAAAAAAGACACCACTATCCTAGAACGCAATTTCAATTTACCAGTTTCTGGGTTAATGTCCGCATCTAACACATCATTGTCGTTTTCTGCTAACAAATCTTCACCGACACTAGCCTCTAACTTTTCAAACACGTTCCTAAAAATCGCCGGCAAAATAACAAAAAGCCCTCGATACGATCGATACAATATAAAAAGCAAAATAAAAATACACGATTTAGCAATCGTCATCGCTTTTCGAATAGGAGCATCTGAATAACTTAATAGATCAGCCTTTTCACGCTCAGCCTTGGCCATAGGTTTCAATCGTAGTCCCGCCTCGTCAAAATTCTGAAAGAGAGTTTTGGACGTTCCACCACCAACATCACTACTCTCACTGCCATTCAGTTGAATTGATCCATTACTCTCTGCAGTCAAAGAAGAAGAAGAGGGAGCAGCTAGGAACAAACGGCTGTTCTTGGTTCTTGATGTCGACGGGGCATACCCAAGGATAAAATTTCCAGGCAGCGATGTCGTACACCAACAGATCAAAAATAAGGTTCGCATTGTAGTAGTAGCTGCACCGCGATTCAAATCGGTTTACAATAGTGCAGAACGAGTGAGACTTGATCACAAGCAAGGAGACAGAGAGACAGATACAGAGTAAATTAATATATCTATCAATTTATCAATAGTCAAATACGCGTGTTTCAGAGGTAGTTCTCCTTGGAGGACAGTGGATTTTGAAGTAAAAGGATGAATGAGAATGATGGAAATAGAAGAGAGAAAGAGAGTGAAACAAGTTTTGACAGAAAAATCAAGGATTGCAGTACGTTACGTACACATCTTGTACTGCGATCGTAGATACTACGTAGATGCATTGCCTTTTGTCGAGAGGGCAGACTGCAGACAACACATATGTGGCGCATTTATTTTGGGGGATTTTCTTCACTTTCTCCATAAATAGGAATTGTCTATGCTATGTACCAAGACCATGACACGAAACCAGTGCAAAGTGCAAGATGAAAGAGATACAGAATACAGACATTCCACTCTACTTCAAGCGACAAAATTAGTTCTACAACAAGTTGTATATTTAGCTAAACTAGCTCTCTTGGACTGTGCGGAATTTGACACTTGACACTTGACACTCATTTGAGATAGGAGATAGGTAGGGCAGGGCGCGCGCGTGCCAAGTGCCAAAACTTTGTGTTTCACGAGTATCGCCTCTACGTAGACTCTAGCTAGAGAGATGTACAGATGGACAGTGTGTGTACGTGTGTACGTGTGTACGTGTGTACGTGTGTACATGTGTACATGTGTACGTGTGTACGTGTGTACTGTGTGTACTGTGTGTAATAAAATCGAACATCTTTCATCTTTCTTGTTTGTGAAAATGTGAAACGACAACGGGCAGCCCGTCAGCCGGCCCATCCCCATTCCCGATCCCCACCAGCCACCAGCACGAGCACCAGCCTCCAGCAGTACATGTACGAATAAATCATCTTATCTAAATTATCAATATCTGCGATATGTACATTTGTACATGTACATAAGTTTTCTGTTGTGGATTTTAGACACTGCAAGTCGTACAATATCTCTACCTCTACTCTCTCTCTCTCTCTAGAGAGAGATTTTTAGATCTTTAGACTCTAGAGAATAGATCTATTCCCATCATTAGACATTGATCCATTACATCGAGAAGAATACTATCTACCGGTAGTTGCATTCTGTAAATATACGCTGTGTATTCGGGTATATATATATATATATATATATATATAATATTACTACATGTATTAGTTATATATGATATTTACGATATATTCATTGGCAGGCACTTGCAATAGAGGTTCGAATACATAAGCAGAAAATGGTTCAAATTGGAAACAGTGGTCGAAGAACCGGGCAATATGTCTTACCGGTTGCAAGCTTGAGTACGTTGTTAAAAGTGATAGGATTTTGGTTTACAATACTTGTGTTCGGGTGCGGAGTTGTTATCTACAATCAATCTATGGCAAACTTTAAACACCATTTACAGCATACGCAGCATCATCAAGCGATGGAAGGGAAAAGTGAACAGGAGATTCGTTTACAACATCATCTGGACGAAAATAAAAAGGTTAAGGGACATGAGAGAGATGGAAACTTGAAATTTCACAAACCCCTGTCGGAAAAACATAGTGCTTCTCAGAAAAATAATCATCATAACAACGAAGGAACATTGATCCGCGTTGTTATTGGAAATTTGGATGGCGTCGAGGGAAATTCCGAAGATATTTTGGTTCGGTCAGTTTCTTGAAGGATCATATTCATTTATTTAATTGTATTTTGCGCTCATATAAGTTACGGAACAGAACGCGGCCTTTGTGGGCTCCAATTGGGGAACAACGTTTCATAGATCTTGTCGAGTCTGGATTTTATTCCGAATGTAGATTTTTTAGAGTCGTTCCTAACTTTGTCGTACAAATTGGTATTAATGGTAAGCATCCATTATCAATCATCTTTTCATACATACTATATACTGATACAAAGTATGATTTTCAGGTGACCCAAAACTTCAAGGACAGTGGAGAGGCAAGTCACTCGTTGACGACCCCGTCAAGCACACCAATGCAAGGTAAGTTAGAACTTTATAGAAAGTAATAGAGTTTTTCATATGAATTGTTTTGAAATGACTTCCACCAATTTTTCGCAGAGGTACAATTTCTTTCGCAACTTCAGGTATGTAATAAGTTTTTAGGGATTAAACATTAAACACGTCTTACCAATTATCAATGAAATTTTGTCAGGAAAAAACACACGGTCTACCCAGATTTTTATAAACACAAGTACGAAGGGAAATGCGTATTTAGATAAACAAGGTTTTGCTCCGTTCGCGGAGGTAGTCGAAGGTATGGAAATTGTCGATAGAATAAATGCACAGTATCGCCAGGAGCCGGCACAGGGAATGATACAGAAAGAGGGGAATGCCTACCTTCTGTCAAAATTTCCAACTTTATCATACATTGAAGAAATGAAAATTATCTCATCATGAGCTTGCAATATTTTGTTCGATCCATGGCGTATGTTTTGATAATTTATTGCCGATCAACAGCTAGTAGACATATTTTGGCGTTGTTCAATACGGAGAAAATCAGCTCTCGGCTGTTCTCTAAAGTCTACAAGAGAAGGCTTAATGGTCTCATTTATGCTATGGTTTCCACGGATTTTTCGTTGGATATTATTGAAAGCCCTGATTAAAAATGATCTTTTCTGTATATATTTTAAACGAAATTTTTTGTCCACGTAAAATATTTGTTAGTCCCACCTGCAGTTGACTTGCACAGTTTCAAGCAAGAAAGCAAATCGTCGCTCTTTATAGAGAAGTATGATCGAATAAGTAATGTCAACTCGCTTTCGTCTAATTTATCGCAATTATTAGCACTCGTTGCGGAATTGTGGAGTTTCCTTTTATTCTCAACTCTTTCAATTTCTAATAGAATTCGACGAACAGGTTTCATGAGAACCTCTTTAACATATGTGTCGAGATCAGCGCCGCTGAAACCCTCAGTTTGAGCAGCACAGCTTTCAATAACGCCATGTTCAATCTCTTGCTTTACATTACTCTCTTTCAGTTTTTTACTTATCATTTTTACTCGATCTTCGTAGCCTGGCAGTGGCACAAAAATACGTTTCTCGAGTCTGCGCAATAGTGCTACGTCAAGGTCCCATGGAAGGTTCGAGGCCGCAATTAAAAATATGTTTGAACTAGTTCCGTTCCTTCGGGACAAAAGACCATCCATTTGTATGAGCATTTCAGTCTTCATCCGCCTCGATCCTTCGTGTTCACTCATTCCGTTGACTGAATTGTTTTCTGGAAAAGCAGACCCCCCTCGATGCCCCATTATTGAGTCAATTTCGTCGATGAATATAGTGCTTGGTGCATGATATCGTGCTAGATCAAACAGAACTCTTATTATTTTTTCAGAATCTCCACGATATTTCGACACTATCGACGATGAAGTAATATTAAAGAAGGTTGTGTCACATTGGGAAGCTACCGCTTTTGCCAACAGAGTCTTTCCAGTACCAGGTGGACCGTACAAAAGGATTCCATTCCAGGGACACATAATTCCTTCGAATAGCTTTGGGTATCGGAAAGGAATAACTAATGCTTCCCTCAATATTTGCTTCGCTTCTACTCAAAGGTTATTTAACGTTAAAAGCATACCAATGAAAGAAAATAAACAGCTGTGAACCTTCCCTTACCATCTAGACCAATAATTTTATCCCACTCAACTTGTGATGGCGGATCTTGTACGATGTCGCGTTGTATTCCAGCAGCGAGCTGTTTCAAATCAATGTTTCCACCAAAATCTGGTAACGGTCGAAGAACGCGAACGCAATGATTCACTTCGTCAGGAGTTTCTTTCATATCTACTACATTTTTGTTTTTTTTCTCAAAGTTCGAAGTACCATTAATGGAGAAATGTGAATTTGAGGGAAGAATTTGATTGTTGCCTGGTTTCTGGAACGCAAGACTTGATGAAACTCTCTCAGAGCAAGTCCGTCGCTTTGACTTGAATATATCTCTCAAATATTCCGAGCCTTCATGACTCTCATGCATTCTCGTCAAAGCTACATGCCGAGCCTTTTTGGTTTTTCTTTTGTTAATAGTTATGCCGGGTTTGACGTCTTGACGCGAGAATGAAGTCAGAGGTCGTGTAAATTTCGGTTTGCGACCACTTCTATTTTCATATTGCTCTTCAAATTCACAAAGAATTGACAGTAAATCTATATTGTCAGCAGTTTCATACCGGGAAAGCACTGCTCCACCCTCCGATTGTAACGTTGTTGCTGATTCGATGTAACCTTTTCTTTGTAAGTAAGAAAAGATCAATACTAAGCAGTCTCGCTCTTTTTCATCCAAACGCTTACATCTCACACTGTTCGATTCGACTCTTGAGGCCTCGCTCATTCTATAAATGAAGCATTAGCATTACTTTGTTGCAGAGCTTATGAATAGACCATAATTTTTTTTGAAATTCTCACATGAAAGCAGTTAGATCCTACAGGTAGTTAAATTACTGTTTCCTACACATTTCAACGCCTTCTCACGAACAAAGTCACCTCCGTTACTATTGATTTTTTAACCTAGCTCCTTTTCGCAAGTGACTTTGAGTATACAATCGACGAAGCCTTTTTCGTTAGAGATACAATAACGAAACTCTTGAGGAAATTCCAGGTAAGGGCAACTAGAGATATGCAAAACAAGATACCGAAGGTCATCGACAAGGGTAGAATTAGTATTAACATTAGTTAGCCCAGTCATATCTCTTTCAGATTATCATTGACTTGGCTTAAATTTATTAGAAGCGTACCAATGTACTGGATGTTGTGTTCTCAAAAGTAGGTGAGGGTTGCTTAATCCGAAGCAGTCCAAGAGATTTTGTATGTTCTACAATTACTGGATTGGATTCAATAAGAAACACGATCAACCCTCAATCACCGCTCGAGTGGACAACGCTAGTGCCATTTTTTTTGTTTGAAACGGTATTAGTAAAATGATGATAATCTTGCAACATTGGTGAACGAATGTTGTGAGGATGAAACATTAAAGATAATTCTTTTTCGAGTCACGAGGTACTGATTCTGATATCCTAACAAAGACCTACCTGCCAATTTTTCATTACAAGTTCCATTACAACCTTTCTACCACAGACTAAACTTCAAGACATCACGTGAGACGTCTACTATGCAGAAGAAATAGAAAAACAAAGCAAAATGGAGCCACGCCTCAAAATCGTATCATACCATAGAATGTGTGAAAGAATTCGAAAGGTCGCGGTCTTAATTAAGTTTGGATAGAACCCGCAATTCCGCCAAAACAACGGCTAACGCCTGACGTCTGCTGTTTGTTTCGTGTTGAGTAACGAAGATCGCTCGCCCCTCACGTTGCCATGACTACATGTTTAACAATCACTGTATACGATAAACGAACGCGAACGCCTCATTAGTGATGCGTGATGCTTTACATTGATGTGGGCATAGAGTGTCGAGTGAAAAGAGGGGTTTATTTGTTTGTAGTTTTATACTTCATATGTTAAAGAAGCGTAGGTACAATTGTAATTAAAAAACCTTTGTAAAACAATCATTACAGACGTTTTTTATTCGTGTCGTAGAAGGGATTAATATCACCAGACGACCGCGAAATGGCAATAATTATTTTTTGAACTGTATGCTTTTATTATATTAACTTCTACTCTTGTACTAGGTATACATTACTTTGTAGTTATAACTCGTCCTCTTCATCAGATACAGGTTTGGAAGAGGAATAGTAGCAGTTGTTATATGATCGAAACATATAATACGCATCATCGTTTTCCCTGTTATTGAACCATGA
>Ga0115008_10001623_pt1 | contig 18390 bp, 17 predicted proteins | sample FraStrMetagenome_FD_87164 | JGI IMG/M metagenome (GOLD analysis project Ga0115008, IMG submission 87164) | Marine eukaryotic phytoplankton communities from Arctic Ocean - Fram Strait ARC3M Metagenome | ecosystem: Environmental > Aquatic > Marine > Oceanic | place: Fram Strait | collected...
AATAAATCTTTTTTTTCGCCTTGCTTTCAATTTTTATTCCCGCTCTGCGTTCAAAGCGGCTGCAAAGGTATGTAGTCTTTTCTAATTAACAATGACTTTTGTAAAACTTTTTTAGTTTTTTTTTGACCCACAACCTAAGTACGTGATATTGAGCTGATTTAAACCTGAATTATTTTTGTTTTTTTTCGTTATTCCAATGTAATTCTAAACTATATCGAATTGAACCCAGTCAAAACCGAGACATTACTCCGCGTTTTAATCGCATTTCATCTACATTAGATATAGATATAATATATTAATTAGAATATATTTATGGAAAAAACACCTATAAATGCATCACAATTAAGAATGCTCTTCAAAAAACGAAAAACATATTGCCAATTATCCGACGATCAACTTATACATTTATATAAGGACCGAGCATCTACATCGATTATTGGAGAACTATACAAACGATACGCACATCTTGTAATGGGAGTTTCAATGAAGTACTTGAAAAATAAATTTGATGCTGAAGACATAACAATGGTTGTTTTTGAAAAATTACCTCAACGAATTGCAGTGAATGACATTACCTACTTCAAATCGTGGCTATATATGGTTGCAAAAAATGAATGTTTAATGCTACTCCGCAAAAAAGGAAACATAACCGTTGAACTTACCCAAGAATTAGCGTCTACAGATTCCTTTGATGAAAAACAAACCGAAGAAGTTCAATTCGAACTTTTAGATGTGGCTATTGGTCAGTTAAACATTGAACAACGCGAATGCATAAAGCTATTTTACATTGAGCGTAAATCTTACCAAGAGGTTTCGTCCTTATTAAACCTTGATATAAAAAAGGTTAAAAGTGCAATTCAGAATGGAAAGCGTAATTTAAAAATCAATTTAGAAAAAAGAAATGAGTTCAAATCGATTATATAATATGTTCGGCGCTAAAAAAAGCCTTAGTCGTGACACTATTGAAAAATATGGTCGGACAGATAACCAGAGGCTGAAAAATGAGATTGAACAAGACTCAACATCAGACGCATTCGAACAAGATGCCCTTGAAGGTTGGGGGAATTTATCTTATGATACCTCTGTAATGAATCGCTTGGATTCAAAGTTTAACGGATCTACCAGCCGCACTTGGACATGGGTCCTAGGAACAGTGGTCACCTGTCTTTTTACATTTATTCTAATTAATTCGGTTTTTACTTCAAAGACATTAGACCACACTGGCTTTACCCCTGAACTGAATAAAACAACACCTGTTTCGCAAATCATTATTGAAAAATCGGACCTAATTGTCTCAACAGAAATTGAAAAACTAATTGCCCGTCCCGACCAAGAGCAAATACAACCCGAAAAAATAAAACGTGACAACATTAATAGGTATCCGAACCTTCAAAATGAACTTAACTTAGAAGTACAACCTTTAACCGGTGTAGACATTAAAGGTCAAGAAACACCTCCTAGTCTTATTCTAACACACCAAAAGGCTAAGGAAATTTATTTAAACGACTTTAAAATTATTGACTACCGTGCTTACCGATCAAAACCTTCCATAAAGGCTAAGCAAATAATACTAACCGGAACACCGGCCAACAACGAAGACAAAACAAGCAATGATGCTAGCTATACATGGAAAAATGTTGACATTCCCTACATTGATTATATCAACAAATCTGTTCGAATTTTCGGAAAGGGTAATTATAAAAAAGCATTAATGCGCTTTGAAACCATTTTAAAAACATATCCAAATGATGTAAATGCAAATTTTTACGGTGGTCTTTGCCTTTACAACTTAGGAGCACTTCAACAATCCGTAAGCTGTTTTAATCAATGCCTCAATGGCTCTTATTCCAACTTTGATGAAGAGGCGCTCTGGATGAAGGCTGTATCATTAAAAGCTACCGGGCAAAAAAGGGAGGCTGAAGCTATTTTTAGTCAGATTGAACAATCAAACGGATTCTACGCAAACCAAGCAAGGGATGAACGTTTAAAATAACAATACAACTCAACCCAAAAAGAAACGTTTATAAGTCAGTATGGGGCTACCCGAAAAAAGTATCTCCAGACTTTACCATTCTTCGTAACAATGGGCTTGGTCTGTATCGGTCTTCTCCATATTCAGAAAACAACGCTTCTAACGTGGCTAAAACAAACGCTAATCCCAACTGATCTGCCCAAAGCAATAATCCTTTTGGATAATTAACTCCTTTTGTCATAGCTAAATCGATTGCTTCTTTAGTACCAATGTTTAAAAACAACGCATCTACAGCTTCATTGATCAACATCACTAAAATGCGTTCAAAAATTTGTTTCCCTACTATTTGATCTTCATTTGGACTTGGATTTACTGCACCCTCTCGATAGTCGAAAAAGCCACGTCCCGATTTACGTCCAAAATAACCTGCTTCTGCATGGCGCTTTTGTGTAAACGAAGGCTTATATCTTGGGTCAAAGTAGAATGCCGTAAAAACGGTTTCTGTAACGGTATAATTCACATCATTTCCGATGTAGTCCATTAACGTAAATGGCCCCATACGAAAGCCACCTATTTCTGTCATGGCCCAATCAATTGTTGCAAAATCCGCAACACCCTCCTCATAAATTCGCATTGCCTCACCATAGAATGGCCTCGCTACACGATTCACTATAAACCCAGGTGTATCTTTACAAACAACCGTTACTTTACCCCAAGCATCTATGAGTGATTTAGCAGCAACCAATGTTTTTTCAGATGTTTGAACTGCAGGTATAATCTCAACCAATGGCATCAAAGGCGCAGGATTGAAAAAATGAATTCCAATTACACGGCTCGAATTACTCACCGATGATCCTATTGACGCTATAGAGAGTGAGCTTGTATTTGATGCTAGAATACATTCACTTGAAACAATTGACTCTAAATTTGAAAACACCTTTGACTTCACATTAATATCTTCAACAATTGCCTCGATAACAATTCCACACGATGCAAAATCGTTGACATCTTTTGAATAGACAATGTTTGCTTGTGTCGCATATGATTGATCTTGAGAAATTTTCCCTTTTTCAACCAAGCGAGCCATAATCTTAGCTAATTTTGATTTGGATTGATCTAAAACAGTTTCATTTAAATCAACTAAAATTGTTTTATGGCCATTTTGGGCTGCAACCTGAACAATTCCTGACCCCATTGTACCCCCTCCTAAAACTCCTACTTCCATACTTTATCTTTTTCAGAAATCAAAAACACCTTTGTGCTAAACATTGCTTACTGACTCCAATTGTGCTTATCGTTTTATAATTCGTTTATTTTCCGCGAAACTCAGGCTTTCTCTTTTCCATAAAAGCTGAAACGCCTTCATTAAAATCATAAGACTGACCTGCTACCGTTTGCAACTCCTCCTCTAAACCAAGTTGATCTTCTAAGTTATTCGTAAAGCTTGCGTTAACCGCTTGTTTTGTTAAACCAAGTCCCTTGGTAGGCATTAAGGCTAATTTAGCTGCAAACTTCTCAACAAACTCTTCAAAATCTTCGTCCGACACAGCCTTGTAAATCATGTTCATTTCTTCTGCTTCTTGTGCTGTAACCTTATCCGCAGTCATCATTAACGCCAACGCCTTTTGAGAACCTATAATTCGAGGTAAAAAAAATGTCCCTCCAGAATCAGGAATTAGTCCAATTTTAGAAAATGCCTGAATGAAACTTGCACTCGCTTTAGCTATCGTGATGTCACAAGCTAACGCAATGTTTGCTCCAGCTCCAGCAGCTACACCATTTACAGCTGCAATTACAGGTTTATCTAAATTTCTGATTTTTAAAATGATTGGATTATAATGTTCTTTTACAATCGATTTCAACTCTGGTCCATTTGGATCTGTAGCCTCCGCTAGGTCTTGACCTGCACAAAATGCTTTTCCTTCTCCAGTAAGAACAATTGCCCGAACGGCGTCATTTGAGGCACAGTCGTCCAAAGCCTTCTGAAGCTCCATTGCCATTTCCTTGTTGAATGAATTAAACACCTTTGGGCGGTTCAACTTCAATTCGCACACACCGTTTACATTCGAAATTTCTATTAACATTATAATCTGTTCGTTGGTTTCCACGAAGATAATTAGAATAAAATAGTTCTGCTCTCCCTACCGTAATTATTTCAAAACCAAGTGAGCTTCCGATGAATTTAAGCCTTCAGAATTGCAGTTGCTCTTTTTTCTATTTCATCTTTTAATGATTTCGGACGTAGTACACAAATATCTCCGCCATACGCCAACATAGATCGTATTAACTCTTCCGAGACATTTACTTTTAGCTCAAAAGTAAACTCAGATTCATTCATCTTAACAACCTTTTGAGAACTATGAAAAGGAAGCGAGTCAATATATTTTGATGCGACTGACGTAGCAGTAAACTCAACTAATTCTGGAGCGGTATTTCCACTTGTAATACCAACGGCATATTTAAAATAATTATCTGCATTAAAATCTGCTGGTCTTGCTTCGTGCTCAGCGGTAACAACCACGTCTTCCATACGGTCTAGTCCGTAGGTAATGTAATCGTTTTTCTTAAGATCAAATGAGATTAAATACCAACGATTGCTGTATTCCTTCAACAATAAAGGCAACACTTTTCGAGGTTTCATTTCTCCAGAAATAAAACTCGTATAATCAAAGGTAATGATCAGTTCTTGTTTTATTGACTCAAGTATTGGAGTCAAAAACTCACTCCCCTCTCCATACATTGACTTTTCAAACTGGATAAACTCACCCGTATCATCTGAAACAGAGACACGGTCTACAATTTTACCTATTGCACTCCCAAATTGCTGAAACATATCAACATTTCTAAACTGCATCAAAGTCTTAGCGGCAAAACTAATTGCGCTCAACTCGTCTTCGGTTAACGGAATGTCATTAATTGAAAAGTCAGGGTCTTCATAATAATACCCACGGTCGCGTTTGCTGTACTTTATTGGAGCGTCATGCTCTAAACGCATTGCGAACATATCTTTTTCAATGGTTGAATCGCAAATATGCCCTCCATCGATACTCCCAAATAATGCCTCTTCACACGCCTCTCTCAAATCACGTTTACTAGGAAAAGGTTTATACTTGTTCCCTATACACTTATCAATGATTCTATAACGAATTAAGGCGTTTTTTATATGAGGCATACATGAATTTAAAGAGCAGCTTGTTTCTTTTTGTAACCAAAGAGTTCGTAAAACTTAATCGCCTTAACAACTTCTTCTGGAACATCTTCTTCCCAACTAGAAGCGTTGGCATTTATCTTTGAAAGAACGTCATCTGACATAATACCAAGCAATTTCTGATCAAACGTTTCAAATTTAGCCAGTTTATGATTGTCTTTCATATATTGAAGTAATCCTTTCAGGTTCTCCGGAACAGTAAAGTTGTCTAAGGAATATAATTCTCCCGTCTCTACGTCGTTGGCAGGATATACATACAAGGTTACGTCATTTCCAAAACCGCGTCCAAATGCCTCGAGTAATCCACCACGTAAATTATCATAGTAGCGCTCATCGAAGATTGTTTGCAGGTTATAGATCCCAGCAATTACCCCCATCTTACGACCCCTAGCAATAGATGCTAAATAGTCTACCATTTTGTAATGCTTCAAATAATTACTAATCATTACGGTATAACCAAGCGTGCCTAATAACTCAGCACGATCGACAAAGTCTTTATCCGAAATTTTACCATCGGCAGTAAGGTCTTTCAATGTCAATTCAAAAACAACAGAAACGTTCTCTTTTTCTACCCCATTTTCAAGCAAAAACTGTTCAGTTCCGCGCTCAATCATGTCAATGTGAACTTTTGTTACTGGTCTAAAACGGCCACGCATCAAAAGGATATTCTTTTTATATAAAGCCGTTGCTGGCTGAAGAACATTTCCACTTAAATCAAACATTGTGGCATCAGTGATTCCACGCTTAACTAAGTTTAAGGCAATAATTCGGTTGTCTAATTCATCAAAAACAGGTCCTGACACTCTTAGCATATCGATTTCCATTTTATCTCTAGGAAGGCGATGTACTATATTCGTTAAGAATTCATCTAAATCGTGGTTGTGAAAATAGGCCGAATCAATTAAGTTAACGCCTAGAATCCCCAACGTCTCTTGCTGAGACCGATGGCTATTGTCATGCATCTTAATGTGCAGTATAATGTCATTCACTGGACCTTCAGCTGATAGTTGAAAGCGTAATCCAACCCAACCGTGGCCTTGATTTGTTTTATGGTAATTTAATGACTCAACGGTATTACAAAATGCGAAAAAACGTTTCTCCTTATTTTTTGCAGCAAGACGATCTGTTAAAACATGGTACTCCTTTTCTAACATGGTCTGCAAACGGTCTTCACAAACATAGCGAGAGGCCTTTCCATACATAGAATCCGAAACATTCATGTCATACGCCGACTGGGTATGTGCAATTGTTCCAGAGCTACCTCCTGCTTTGAAAAAGTTTGCCGCAACCTCTTGCCCTGCCCCAATTTCAGCAAAGCAGCCATAAATATCTGGCTTCAGGTTTATTTTAAGCGCCTTTTCCTCTGTTGTAAGTCGTCTTTCGTCTATCATAATCCATTTTCTACTACAAAAGAAACAAATTTATCTATTACGGCTCCTGAAAGTCAGGATTATTAATAAAAGCTTCGTCTGTTAACGTAAGTAAGAATTTCTTAATTAAATCTTTTTCAAAGGCATCCAGCTGAACACCACCCTGATTGGCAAATTCAATTAAAGGGTCAATTGTCGAACTCATTTGAATGCCAGACGAATACTGTTCTATAACCTCATCCAATGTTCCAAATCTACCGTCGTGCATATAAGGCCCTGAATACTCCACATTTCTCAATGTTGGAACTTTAAATTTACCCATGTCGTTTGGGTTTCCAGTTACAGCACCACGCCCATTGTCTGTAAACGTAGCATCCAACCCATTATTGCTAAACTTTTGAACCTGCATCAACGGACCATTATGGCAATGAAAACAATCGGCTCCATTTAAACTTTTGAATAAATCATACCCTGCAGTTTCTTCTGGTGTTACCGTTGCATAAACCGTCTGTTCAAATGCCGTTAACGGCAAATTGTTTTCCGTCTTATACATTACATCATACTTCGATGAGCCTGAAATCATTGTCCGTATAAATTGAGCAATTGCTTTTGCTGCATGCGTTGAGTCAATATCTGTAGTCTGGAAAGCTTCAAAAAACAGGTTTTTGTAAGTCACGTCATTTTTTAACGTTGCCATTACAGAGGCCCAATTATCATGCATTTCAACCGGGTTTTCTACAGGCAATAGAATCTGCTCTTCTAAGGTTTTAGCCCTGCCGTCCCAAAAGAAAAACTGATTCCAACCAACATTGATTAATGCCATTGAATTTCGGGTTCCTAACACACCATCAATTCCTTCTGAAAATTGATTTTGATCTGAAAAAGCATTTGCAGGAGAATGACAGGCAGCACAGGACATAGTGTTGTCTCCACTCAGCTGTTTTTCATAAAACAACTTTCTTCCCAAGGCAACTCCCTCAACAGTCATCGGGTTGTTTTCAGGAATTTGCATTACCGGAAAATGGCTTGGTATTTCTAATACATAAGGGGTGGGAACATGCGAAACTTTATCTTTTTCACATGACAATGCAAGTACAATAAACCCAAATATAAATAACAAAAAACGCATTAAAAAGGAGTTAATGATTCTTGAAAATTAGATATAATCTGCTCGCTTAATCCTTCTTGACCAGCTAAGGAGTGTGATGTAAATGCTGTTTTCACATCAATAGGTGAAGCCCCAACATTTAAAAAATGAAACATGTCTAGTTTTAATGGAAGGACATATCCTGAGCCAATATCAACCCAATTGATGTCTGTAAAAGAAAGCGTTTTTAAATTTTCATCTTTGCCCACGTGATAAACAACATTGTGATCAAACAACGAGTTTCCGTCTTGAATTGTGTCTACTTTAGCTTCAATTTTAACAAAAATATATCCAGGGTTCCAGTCCCAATGCATGTCATTTGAATTGGAAATATACAGCCAGCTAGCTGGGTCAAATCCAACAGGGTCATTGTGATTAACCAACGCGCTTACTCCTAAGTTAGACTGGAGGCTTACATAATCGTTCTTATCGCCCACACGCTCCATCAAATTTGTTCCCCGTAAGCGGTAATCAAATAAAGCAGCATCTTTAAATAAATTCAATCCATTTCTAACATCTTGTAGATAGAACTTAATGTCTGTGAATTGAATGTCATATCCTTCAGGGGTTTGATAAGATGAGTCTAAGTAAAGTGTTTCTCCACCAAAAACAGGCTGTACAGTGACACTTAACAGGTCTGGGCATGGGGGCGTAATTTCTTCTGGCTCGTCTGGTTTACAGGAGGTTATTAAACATGCACCCAAGCAATATATAACGAGTTGTTTCAAAGCTCTCATGTACCAAACTTACAAAATTATACGCCAATCATGACTATAACTTTCTAGGAATTAATTGGTTCAAAAAATCCATCTGTTCAATTAAACAATTATCTTCGAAAGAAACTCTTACTTGTGATTGAACAGACACCTAAGCCATTACAAATATTAAACGCATCTGCTGGTAGCGGTAAAACATACCAGTTGGTAAAAACCTTCATTCAATTACTTATTACAGAGAAAAATAATACAACTGGCTTTGCCAATGTAATTGCCATGACCTTTACAAACAAGGCAGCCTTAGAGATGAGGGAACGAATCATTGTAGCTTTGGATCGAATAAGTCATCTGCATGACTTAAAGGATTCTGATCTTAAAAAAAGTTTGCAATTAACTGGTGATATTGCTGAGGCACTACACATCACCAATAACGACGTTCAAGATCGATGTAAGCGTGTTTTGGTAAACATTCTACACCAATACGAAGATTTTCATGTTATGACGATTGACAAGTTTAACTTAAGGCTTATTAAAGCATTTGGGAGAGATTTGGATTTGCCAAATGATTTTGAAGTTGTACTGGACGAAGCAGCGCTTATTGAACAGGTTGTAGATGACCTCTTAAACCAATTGGGAAAAGAAAATTCTGAAACCTTGAGCTCGCTTGTCATGAGCTATGCAAAAGCAAACATTGATGAGGGAGATAAATGGAGTTTCAAAACTGAGCTGGTTAAATTTAGTGCAATATTACGCGATGAAAAAAACAGTGGTTCCATTGAGCAGTTGTCAGAAATGGATTTTTCTCCCGAGCAATTTAGAAGATTAATGCATTCTAAAAAACAGTTTGACGCACAATTTTTAGTGCATACCAACGTATTAAAACTTGAAGTTGATTCAGCAGCTTTGGACCAAGAACTTCTTCCGGGAAAGAGTACAACATTGAACGCCATATTAAAGGTGATTGGTTTCTCAGGTTTTAGTAAAGAGCCTCCATTTTCCGAAGCATTCATTAAAAATTTGAGTATTGAATTAAAGCCAAAACAGGTCTATCCTCAATCTATAAAAGATAAAATTCAAACGCTAATTACATTTTGGGAAGAGAACCTAAACGCCTATACAAGCCTCGCTTTATTTCTAAAAAACTTTTTTAACATGGCGCTGCTTCAGCTTATGTCAGAAGCGCTTAAAAAAGTACGTCAAGACGAGCAATTAATTCGAATTTCGGAGTTTAATGAATTGATTTCAACCCTCATTAAAGGTGAAAATACACCGTTTATTTATGAGCGATTAGGAAATAAATTCCATCACTTTTTACTCGATGAATTTCAGGATACATCACGCCTTCAGTGGCTAAACTTGGTTCCATTAGTCAAAGAGTCAATGTCTCAAAACAATAAAAACTTAATTGTTGGAGATCCAAAACAATCCATTTATCGATTCAAAAATGGAATTGCAGAACAGTTTGTTGCTTTACCTAAAATCTATAACCCTGAAAAAGATCCCCACATTAGCGCGCAATCTGACTATTTTGAACAAATGGGCGAACTTTCTGAATTGAAAGACAATTGGAGATCGAGCCCAATCATTGTACGGCTAAATGAAACATTCTTTTCAGACCTCAGAACAGACCTACCTCCAGCAACAGCAGCATTTTACAATTCAGTACATCAAACTCCTAAGTCGACCATAAACGGTAAGGTTGAAATTATCTCTGCACCAGGAAATAAGTCTGTAGAGGAGTTAGCCCCACAAATTATTGACTGGATTGAAGGCTGTAGATCGGATGGTTTTAAACTCGGTGAGATCTGTCTACTCGGGGGCACTAACAAGGAATGTAACCAGTGGGCTTTAACATTAGACTCGGCGGGGTACAAAGTTGTTTCAACAGATTCGCTGTTAATTAATCGTTCCTTAAAAGTTCAATTGACCATCGCATTTTTACGTAGAAGGTTAAATCCTTCAGGTGAAAGTGAAATGAAACAGTTTGCTGAGTTATTCTTTAGAGTCACATCTGGGTCCTATAATGACTACCAATCTTTCACCTATGAACTCAAGGATAAACATGGGAAAACGAGGCGTCGTTTTGATGACAAGCGATTTTTAGCGAATCACTTTGGAGGCTCAAAAAAGTTCTTTTTTAAACATGAAAATCTCTATGATCTTATTCAGCAGTTTTATGCGATTGTAGGATTTAACGAATTAGAAGATCCTTATCTGCATCATTTAGCAGACTTGAGTTTTGATTACGGATTATCTAAAGGCCCAAACTTACGCGCTTTCTTAAAAGATTACGACACAAAAAAAAATACAATTGCAGTTCAAGTTCCTGAAAGCGATGATGCCATTCAGGTGATGACTATTCATAAATCAAAAGGATTAGAGTTTCCAGTAGTCATCCTACCAAAAGTAAATTTCAGCAACGAGGTTAAGAGTCAATTTTTAATCCCTATTGATGACTACATCATATACAAAAGCCCAACTAGTAAAGAGCATTTGGATGTATTAAAAAATGTGTACGATACTGAATACATGCAAATTACTGCAGACAATGTCAATCGGTGTTATGTGGCTATGACACGGCCTATTGAACGGTTGTATATCTCAAACTTCTTCAAAGGAAATCATTTTGGTGCTCGATTTCATAAAGCCTTAGAAAAAAATAAAGATGCAACCCTTATAGATGACATACTTACATTATCTTATTCCGATGGTGAGCGGTCTGCTCAAAAACAAAGCTCACGCAATTCAGGTGTGTTTCCTCCGAAGAATGTTTCCGATCACTTATGGTTTCCGGATATTTCATTGCAAGACAACAAAGATTTAATGAACCCAACTTTTTTAAGTAAGGAAATGCAATTTGGTGTTCAGTTTCATTACTTAGCAAGTATCATAGAAAACAAAAATGACATCGATAAATTACTTACTGCTGCTATTCAAGAAGGAACCGTGTCCCAACACAATCTTGATGAACTAAACGAAAAATTAAACGTATTATTTGAGAACAATGAATATGAAGCATTGTTTAAAGGTGCTACACGTATACTAAATGAACAAGCTTTTATTGTTAATGAAACAACCGTTTTACGTCCAGATAAGATTATTTTAAAGTTGGATGAAACCATTATTATTGACTACAAAACAGGTGTTCCTAAACCAGAAGATGAAAAACAAGTGCGTGAATACCGCTTAACCTTAGCCGATATGGACTATCCAAATGTTAAGGGCTACCTGTTTTATACCTCTCTGGATGAATTAAAAATTGCTTAACGAAAAAAGGCTTCACATGTGTGAAGCCTTTTTCATTTAAAATATGTCGTTAAAATAAATCATCAATAATTGAATCGTCGACAATTTCAGGAATCGTTACTTTTAAATTTGGCTCTATTTCCATGGCGCGTTTAATTGCAAACATCGCTCCTTCATTTCTAGCCCAACTTCTTCTTGAAATACCATTGTTTACATCCCAGTGTAACATTGACTTCAACCTTCTTTCAGCATCTGAAGAACCATCCAGTAACATTCCAAAGCCACCATTGGTCACTTCTCCCCATCCTACTCCACCACCGTTGTGGATAGAAACCCAAGTGGCACCTCTAAAAGAGTCGCCAATTACATTTTGGATGGCCATGTCAGCTGTAAATCTAGACCCATCATATATATTTGATGTCTCTCTATATGGGGAATCTGTACCTGAAACATCGTGGTGATCTCTCCCTAAAACAACAGGACCTATTTTACCTGCAGCAATTGCATCATTAAATGCCTTCGCAATCTTCATTCTACCTTCGGCATCAGCATATAAGATTCTCGCTTGAGAGCCTACTACTAATTTATTTTCTTGAGCGCCTTTAATCCAGGTAATGTTATCTGCCATTTGTTGCTGGATTTCAACAGGGCTATTTTTTTTGATTTCTTCCAACACATCACAAGCAATGTCATCCGTTATTTGCAAATCTTCTGGCTTAGCAGAAGCACACACCCATCGAAACGGTCCAAATCCATAATCGAAACACATTGGCCCCATGATGTCTTGCACGTACGATGAATATTTAAAATCTACCCCATTTTGGCTCATAACATCTGCCCCTGCGCGAGAAGCTTCTAATAAAAACGCGTTTCCATAATCAAAGAAATAGGTTCCTTTAGCTGTATGTTTATTGATTGCTTTGGCGTGTCTTTTAAGTGATTCTTGTACTTTATCTTTAAACTCATCCGGATTCTCAGCCATCATTTCATTCGATGCTTCGAAGGCCATCCCTACAGGGTAATAACCTCCAGCCCAGGGGTTGTGTAATGATGTTTGATCTGAACCTAGGTCAATATGAATGTTTGAAGTGTCAAATTTTTCCCACACGTCAACAATATTTCCTAGGTAAGCAATTGAGACAACCTCTTTGTTTTGCTTTGCTTTTAAAACACGAGATACCAATTCATCTAAATCTTCAATAACCTCGTTAACCCAGCCCTGCTCTTGACGAATTTTTGTAATTTTTGGATTTACCTCTGCACAAACAGTTATACACCCAGCAATTGACCCAGCTTTTGGCTGTGCTCCACTCATCCCTCCTAAACCAGAGGTTACAAACACATTTCCAGCAGGTTCTTTTTTAATTTTTCGAAAACCATTTAAAACGGTAATCGTTGTTCCATGTACAATTCCTTGAGGGCCTATATACATATATGACCCTGCTGTCATTTGACCGTATTGAGTTACTCCAAGTGCATTAAACTTTTCCCAATCATCCGGCTTCGAGTAATTTGGAATCATCATTCCGTTGGTAACAACAACTCGAGGTGCATCTTTGTGTGAAGGAAACAATCCCATCGGGTGTCCTGAGTACATTACCAATGTTTGCTCATCTGTCATTTCAGCTAAATATTTCATAGCCAATCGGTATTGAATCCAATTTTGAAAAACAGCACCATTACCACCATAGGTGATTAATTCATGTGGGTGTTGCGCAACAGCATAATCCAAGTTATTCTGAATCATTAACATGATTGCTTTTGCTTGCTCACACTTTCCAGGATACGCATCAATTGAGCGCGCATACATTTTATAATCTGGTCGATACCTGAGCATATAAATTCTACCAAATTCATTTAACTCATCCGTAAATTCTTTCGCCAAGGTATTGTGCTGCTCTTTTGGAAAATAACGCAATGCGTTTCTCAATGCTAACTTACGTTCATCCTTTGAAAGAATTTGTTTTCGCTTTGGTGCGTGATTAATCCCTAACTCTTCGGGTAATCTGGCTGGAATTTCAGAAGGAATTCCCTCTAATATATGATCATGAAAAGACTTCATAGTAACTGCGTAATATTTTGGGTAAAGTTAAAAAGAAAAAAGCGCTCCAACATATGCTGAAGCGCTTTTATATGGTTTGATTTTTTTATCGTGCTGATTTAACCGATTCGATTAGTTCGGGTGTAGTACAAAGACCATTTTTTAGCTAGGTGGTGTTTGCCATTATCAGCCACTCTTATGATTTTTAGGTGTTCTTATACTCGTTTGTTTTATCGTGAATCCATAAAAAATTTGTCAATGCTAACTTTTGTTCTTAAAGGATTTTTAAAATGACTTCTTTTTTGTCATTTTTTAGTTTTTTATTGTTTACAGCGTTTAGCTGTATCGTGTGTATCCCGCAGGCTATAAATTGTACATCTTGTTGTACTTAGTGTTTTTTCAATTTTATTTTTTCTTTTCCTAAGATTAAATGATCTCCATCATATGTTTTTCCGTCGTGAGTTATTTTCTCATAAATAAATTCAGTCAGAATCAATTCGTCATCTGAAAACACCCAATTATATTGTTTGTACTCTTTATTCTTTTTGTTCTTAAATGTTATGACATCAAGATTCTTATGCATGTGTAAAGTTCCAAAGTAGTTTCTTACTTTATAAGATTCGAATCCATCAATTCCTATTAACTGTCCATTCACTCCAAATACCATTTCATGATTGGTCTCTTTGTTAATGTACTTTCCCTCAAATAACTGTTTATTAAAATAGTCCGTCACGTTATTTCCAATTATAAAGAAGTCCTTGTTTTCTTTACTGAAACAACTCAAGTCATCTCTTTTTCTGAACGTATAAACTACCGTGTCAACTCTTTTCGAATTGGGGTATTGAGTCAGTTTTAATTCAGGCTCTTTTAAAATTAGAAACCACTTGTCTCCCGACACCTTGGATGTCAAAGTTGTTAATGTGTCACTTTTACTTTCAATTAAGTACTCGTCATTCTCTATAGATCCAAAACTTTTAAGCGAGTCATTCTCTATGTCTAAAATAATTCCAAACCAAGTAGGTGTTTGAAGTCGATACTTTGCTAATTCTTTATTCGCTACGATTGTATCGAAATAGTCTGTCAAACCCCAAGTCCCGTTTAAGTCAAATTTAACTTGAGCAACATTGATACTATTCGTTATGCTACTGTCTTTTATGTCTACATCAGACTTCTCATTTCTTGAATTTGAATTACAAGAAATTAATACGATTCCCAATATGTAGATTATGTTCTTCATCATTAAGTACAACGGCTCTGATATGAAATGTAGGCGAAAAGCAACTCCTTTTCTTTCTTATTCAACCATACTTTTGAGAAACTTTCGTAAACCATTGAACGCCCTATTTGCTATATACAGTGTTGGCAATTGGTTTTATTTATCATCATAGTGAAATCTACATTGAATTATAGTACATTTTTGGTCAACACTTTTTTTTCCAGAGATTTTATAAACTAATCTGTGTTCTCCAGTTATTCTTCTTGACCAAAAGCCTTTTAATCCGTGTTTTAGTGGTTCGGGTTTACCTATTCCTCTAAAAGGATTTTGCTTAATTGATTTTATGAGCTCTTTTATTTTGATTGCGGTATCATTGTCAGTTTCTATCCAATAACTGAAATCTTCCCATCCGTGAGCAGTGAAATCAATATTCATTATATTGAACTAATTCTCCGTTATCGATTTGTTCGATTGATTCTATTAATCTATTTCTATTCGCTTTTGTAGATAATAGGTGTTCGGTTTCTTTCAATGAATTGTATTCGCTTATTGACATTATGACAACTGCATCGTCTCCTTTGCTTCTTGGTACGACTATCACTTCCATAGATTTTGAGACATAGTCAAAATGTTTTTTTATACTTTTTCGTAAAGTGGAAATTGTTATTGCTCTCATAATATTTGATTTTAATTGTACGGCATGTTGTACAAACAAATGTACAACCTCTATGCCAATTATCCAAATATGAGATTTTTCCAGCTTGTTGCCAACGTTTCGGCTAAACTGCGTTTTAATGCAGTTTAGGTTTTGTTGGCAAATGTTACATCCGCAGTTAAGAAAAGCATTAATTCAGTTGCTCTAACAACTGAATTAATTATCCTTTGCGTCTGTGGATTCATTCTTTTCTTCTGTAACTTTAATGAAAAACTCCAAATTATCTTCAGGTTGTCTTAAAAAGAGGGTGTCACCTTTTATCTGATAACTAAACCCCATTACTTTTTCATCCGTGTTGATTAAAAGAAAATTATTATTGAATGAAGCCCAATTTATTCTTTCCTTCTTAAATTTTTTGATATCCTCAGTAACCACAACACTTTTATCTTTTGAACCTATCCCATTGCTATAAAAATCGATATGATACTTATTTTTTCTAATCCATGTGCCAACTAATGCAGGATCGTTGTTTGTTGTTGCAGAACTCTCGGAGTCAGAACTTGAACAGCTGTGAAAAAGAAACAGAATCATCGATATTCCAAATAATAACATTAGTTTTTTCATGTTGGATTGTTTTTGAAGGTTACTCTAAAATTACTAAAAAAAAAAGGTTTTCTGGCAAATCGTTTTTACCATTTCAAATTGTAAATCAAATAACAAAAATTATTTTTTTGATATTTCTTGAAGAATTTCCGATGGTACCATTGAATAAAAGAATTCGCTAAAATTATGAGTGTTGAAATCAATTTTTTTTGATCAACAATTTTTTTGAACTTTTTCAAAGATTCAATATCATTTTTTACAAGCGCGATTTCCGTTAATTCGGATAATTTTCTTCTTTCGTCGGTTAGGTCCATTTTTATTTTGAAATTTTTAATCGTTTTATGTTTGCCAACGGTTAGTATAAGCGGCCGTTTCAATGCCGCTTATACATTGTTAGCATTATTTCTTACCAGCAAGCTTGCCAGATAGTCCCATCATAAACCATTAGCTTGTTAGTAGTATCATCCATATATATATCTCCTTTTGAAGGGTTGGCTGGTGCAGCTGCTCTTGGTTCCAAGCGCATAACATCATTTATATGAAGTTTTCTCGCAGGTGAGTCGGTTCCAATACCCACATTACCTATTTGACTGCCAGGAAAAAACGGCATATGCATAACATCTACATATTCACCCAGATCATCTTTTACTTGAAAAATCAAATTATTAGTATTGGTACCATCAACGAATATTCTTGCTCCACGAGCTCCACCTAATTCACTCATAACCAATCCAGCGTCATTATTACCTGAGGTTTCAATATTTATAAAGGAAGAATCTGGGTGATAAACGTTAAATGCTTGTTTAAAGTTGACTCCATTTCCAACAGAGACTCTTCCTGCCGTATCGATACTGAAAGGGTCGAGATTCAATCCAGACCAAGTTGTACCACCGAATTCTGAATAATCGCTCCATGGTCGTATTGAAAGGATGTTGTCTCTAGACTGATCATTATGAATCCTCCATGTAATTGAAGAATCAACGTCTCTCATCCAAATACTTGGGTCTCCAGTTGCATTGTTTGAAATAATAAAATCAGTAAAATTTGAGCCCTCTAAATGCATTCGTTTAGAATTTATATCTACATGATAATCTGTGGTAGTTGTGTCTCCATCCAAGTACCAGCTATCTGAATTCATAGCATGTAAAGCATAAGGCACACTTAGTAGTTGGCTCGTTCCAGTTATTGTATATGATGTTCCACCAGTTGGATCTGTTTCAGTCTTAACATAATATGGTCCATTTGCCCAATCAATAGTGGCGAAGTCACCGCTAACTATTGTTCCATTTCCAATTTCAATTGAAACCAAACCATTTTGATTGGATGTTGGAGTATGCGTTTCAACATATTCAGCAGTGCCACTTGGTGATCCCTGCAGTATACTGATTTGCATCCCAACAGGAGAGGAAGCAACAAGATTATCGGCAGCATCTCGGACAACGGCTTGATAGCTCATCATTTCAGGAGCTTGAGCAAACGTGCTAATGGATAATAGACTGGCGACAATAAAAGTGTATAGTTTTTTCATGGTTTTATTTTTTAATGATTTTGAAAGTTTTAATGTTTTTAGATTCTGAATTGATGCTCAGGTAGTAGATGCCTGAAACTTCGTTCGATAAATCCAACGAAGTGGATACATTCGCTATCTTTTGTTCCTGAATTATTTTTCCAGCTTGATCTACTAATTGAAAATAAGCATTTTGAGTTGTAAACTCATCAAATTGAAGTGTAAGAATATCTGTTGTAGGATTTGGAAAAGCCGTGAGTAAAATTGCTATGTCTTCCTCGTTAATACCAACCGTATATATTTCATAAGGTTGTTGAACTCCTTGATTGGAATTTCCATTGGTACCACTTTCATAAGTGTATGCAACTTGCCCAATACTATAGGCAACCGTTCCGCCACTTCCCGCGGCATTCCCCCCAGATGTGTTGGATGATTCCTGCCCATAAATACTTCCTACACTCATACAGAGCGAGACAAGTAAGGTCAGTTTTAATTTGTTTTTCATTTTTAGTTTATGTTTTGTCAATTAATGCTAACGTTGTTGTATATGGTTTGTTGCGTTTTTCAAGCACCTAATTTAGTAAATAATTACCGACCAAGAAAGTCCGCGAGGACTTTCGTAAGTAGGCTAGAACTAGCAATAAATTATATACGGTGTTGCCAGTAGTTTTTATCTCTTAAATCTATTAATTACTTTCTTTATAAATTC
>Ga0115008_10001624_pt1 | contig 18383 bp, 11 predicted proteins | sample FraStrMetagenome_FD_87164 | JGI IMG/M metagenome (GOLD analysis project Ga0115008, IMG submission 87164) | Marine eukaryotic phytoplankton communities from Arctic Ocean - Fram Strait ARC3M Metagenome | ecosystem: Environmental > Aquatic > Marine > Oceanic | place: Fram Strait | collected...
AACATTAATTGAAGAAGGTATTATTGCAGATGGCATGTTACCAAAACTGAACAATTGCTTTCATGCCATAAACAACAATGTTGACAAAGTTTGTATTGGAAAACCTGATATGCTTTTTAAAGATAATGCACGTTATACAACCATTCAAAAATGATAGAGAGACTAACCACAGAGGCTATTGGTTTATTAAAACAGCTTATAGAAACAGAATCATTTTCTTCGGAAGAAGAGCAAACAGCTTTGCTTATTGAGCATTGGTTTACGACGCATCAAATTCCGTTTAAGCGACGTAAAAACAATATTTGGGCAATCAATACCTATTTCGATGAGACCAAACCGACACTATTATTAAATTCGCATCACGACACTGTAAAACCAAATAATGGCTACACGAAAAATCCATTAAAAGCTGTAGTTGAAGATGGAAAACTATTTGGCTTGGGAAGTAATGATGCTGGAGGCTGCTTAGTGTCTTTAATAGCAACATTTACGCATTTCTACAATAAGAAAAACTTAAACTATAATTTAGTTATTGTCGCCTCTGCTGAAGAAGAAAGTAGTGGTAAAGATGGTTTAAATAGCATGTTATCTATAATACCTAAGATTGATGTCGCGATAGTTGGAGAACCAACGTTGATGCAATTAGCTATTGCCGAAAAAGGCTTGGTGGTTTTTGATGCTAAGGTAAAAGGTACTGCGAGTCATGCAGCTCATCCCAATACTGATAATGCGATTTACAATACTATTGCTGTTTTAAAATGGTTTCAAGACTTTAAGTTTGAAAGAAAATCTCCAGTTTTAGGCGATGTAAAAATGACTGTGACGCAAATTAATGCAGGGAAGCAGCATAATGCGATTCCGTCGGAAGTTAAATTGGTGATTGATGTTCGTGTGAATGACAAATACTCTAATCAGGAAATTTCAGATATACTTACAAAAAAATCACCTTGCTCAAGTATTGAGGCGCGTAGTTTACGATTGAATTCATCATCAATACCAATACATCATGATTTGGTGAAAGCTGGTATTGAATTAGGAAGAGAAACTTATGGTTCACCAACATTGTCTGACCAATCGGTTTTGACCTGTCCCTCTTTAAAATTGGGACCTGGTGATAGCACAAGATCACACACAGCAGATGAATTTATTTATCTTGCTGAAATTAAAGAAGGGATAAAAATATATGTTGAATTATTGAATCGGGTAATCCTATAAACACTTCAACAATTACACTATTAAACCATTAAACTGCATAAAACATGAAACTTTGGGACAAAGGATTTTCAATCGATAAAAAAATAGAACAGTTCACCGTTGGTAACGATAGAGAAATTGATTTACATATCGCAACATATGATGTGCAAGCCTCATTGGCTCATGCAATTATGTTAGAATCTATAGATATTATTACTTCGGAAGAATTAACGCAGCTTAAAAAAGGGTTAGACTCGCTTTCCGAAGACATCAAAAAAGGGGATTTTATAATCGAAGACACGTTTGAAGATGTGCATTCAAAAATTGAATATGAACTCACGAAAACGTTAGGTGACGTCGGAAAAAAAATCCACACAGCACGTTCTAGAAATGATCAGGTTTTAGTAGCGCTTCAATTGTACTACAAAGACAATCTTCAAATTATTAATGATAAAACAAAAACGTTTTTCGACACACTTTTAGATTTAGCTGAAACTCATAAAACACAATTATTACCAGGCTATACGCATTTACAAGTTGCTATGCCATCATCATTTGGCTTATGGTTTTCTGCCTATGCTGAATTGTTGATTGATGATGTGTACGTCTTAAATGCGGTTTCAAAAATTGCTGATCAAAACCCATTAGGATCTGCTGCGGGTTACGGTAGTTCATTTCCTATTGATAGAGCAATAACAACCAAAGAATTAGGGTTTTCAACTTTAAAATATAATGTCGTTGCAGCGCAATTGAGTCGAGGAAAAAGTGAGCGTGCAATCGCAAGTGCTTTAGGGGGATTATGTAATACGATGTCTAGATTCGCTATGGATATTTGTTTGTATATGAGCCAGAATTTTGGGTTTATTACATTTCCAGACGAGTTGACCACGGGAAGTAGTATTATGCCACATAAAAAGAATCCTGATGTTTTTGAATTGATTCGAGGTAAGTGTAATAAGATTCAAGCCTTACATACCGAAATGCTTTTAGTTACCAATAACTTACCAAGTGGTTACCATAGAGATTTTCAATTATTAAAAGAGAATATCATCAATGCATTTGAAGACGTCAAAGCTATTTTAGACATTTTTAATTATGCTATTCAGCACATTATTATCAAAGATGTTGATTTGAAAGATGACAAATACAAGTACTTATTTACTGTAGATAGTATTAATAATTTAGTCGTTGGTGGCATGTCTTTTAGAGAAGCCTATCAGCAAATTGGAAGTCAAGTTCAAAATGGCACCTACCAACCAGATTTAGGGAAAGAGCATACTCATATTGGGAGTATTCATAATTTGTGTTTGGAGGATATAAGAAGGAAGTTTCCTGAATAAATATATCATTAATAACTAAACATCTTAAGGCTTTAAATGCTCAAGTTTTAGTATTTAAAATCTAAGATTCCTGCTTTCGCAGGAATTTGTTATACCCTAGGCAAATCACAATCATCTTTCAATGGCAAATGTGACTCTCCCATTAAATACAAGTCGACATGATGTGCAGCTTGACGACCTTCAGATATTGCCCAAACAATTAATGATTGTCCGCGACGCATATCTCCAGCAGCAAAAACACCAGGAACATTCGTTTTATAATCTTTAGTTGTAGCTTCTATATTGGTTCTAAAATCCATAGTTAAACCAAACTGATCTGCTAAGGTTTTTTCAGCACCTGTAAATCCCAAGGCTAATAACGCTAAATCGCATTTCCATTCTTTTTCTGTGCCTTCTACTTCCTTTAATTGTGGTCGTTCGCCTGCTTTAAAAATCCATTCAACTTCAACGGTTTTTAAACCTTTTAAATTTCCTATGTCATCGCCCATAAATTCTTTTGTAGAGACACTAAAAAAGCGTTCCACACCTTCTTTATGAGACGATGTAGTTTTTAACTTCATAGGCCAATAAGGCCAAGGTTGATGAGCAGGCCTACCTTCCGAAGGTTTACTTAATATTTCAAAATTGGTAACCGATGTTGCGCCATGACGATTAGACGTCCCAATACAATCACTACCTGTATCTCCTCCTCCAATGACGATGACATTTTTATTTTCTGCGGAAATGATCTCCTTAAAATCAACCAATCCATCCACATATTGATTGTTCAGCTTTAAGAAATCCATAGCTTGAGTCACCCCTTTTAAATCTGATCCAGGAATTGGAATACTTCGTTTTACCGTTGCTCCTCCGCACAAAACGACTGCATCGAAGTCGGCTTTTAATTGACTAGCATCGACGTTATCTCCAACATGAGCATTGGTTTTGAAAAGGATACCCTCTTCTTCCAATACCTTTACACGTCTATCAATGACGTTTTTTTCCATTTTAAAATCTGGAATTCCGTAACGCAATAAACCACCAACTTTTTCATCACGTTCAAAAACAGTAACCGTATGACCCGCGCGATTTAATTGTTGTGAAGCAGCTAATCCTGCTGGTCCAGAACCTATAACAGCAACTGTTTTGTCGGTTCTTACTTTTGGTGGATTGGCAACAATCCAACCTTCGGCAAAAGCAGTTTCAACAATATTTTTCTCAATATTTTCAATCGTTACTGGATCTTCGTTAATCCCTAAAACACAAGCTTCTTCGCAAGGTGCTGGACATAAGCGACCTGTAAACTCTGGAAAATTATTGGTTTTATGCAAAATATCCGCAGCTTCTTTCCATTTACCTTTATAGACTTTATCATTAAAATCTGGGATAAAATTTCCTAACGGACAACCACTATGGCAAAACGGAATACCGCAATCCATGCAACGTGCACCTTGATCTTTTAGCTTTTGTTCTTCTAACGGAATCGTAAATTCCTTATAATTATCAACACGCTTTTCTGGTGCTATATAACTTTCGTCTTGGCGTTTATACTCTAAAAATCCTGTTATTTTTCCCATGGTTACGCTAATTCTAATTCTTCTTGTTCTAATCTCAATAAGGCTTGCCTATACTCTTCTGGTAATACTTTTTTAAACTTTGGTAGATACGTATCCCAATCCTCTAAAATTCGTCTTGCCAAAGGACTTCCAGTGGCTTCAAAATGATTTTGAATCAATTGTTTTAATTGTAATTGATCCTCTTCAAGTTCGATTGGATCGATATTTAATTCTTCGGCATTGCATTGTTGTTTAAAATTTCCGTGGATATCAAGAACATAAGCGATACCACCACTCATTCCTGCTCCAAAATTTCGTCCTACATCTCCAAGAATGACAGCAACACCTCCAGTCATGTATTCACAACCGTGATCTCCAATCCCTTCTACAACAGCTTTTGCACCAGAATTTCTAACACAAAAACGCTCTCCAGCTTTTCCGTTGATATATACTTCCCCTGCAGTTGCCCCATATAATGTGACGTTACCTGTTATGATATTATCCTCTGGGATAATCGTACATTTTTCGGGTACTTTGATGATTAATTTTGCACCAGATAATCCTTTTCCGAGGTAATCATTTGTATTTCCATGAACCGTAAACGACAATCCTTTGGTTGCAAATGCTCCAAAACTTTGTCCTGCAGAACCTGTAAAATCAATATTAATCGTATCATCTGGCAAACCATCTGCCCCATAAATTTTAGAAATCTCATTACTTATAATAGCGCCAACTGCACGATCAATATTCGTGATAGGCATTTCTAGATGTGTTTTTTGTCTTCGGAATAACGCTTGATGCGCTTGCTTGATAATCTTGAAATCTAAATGCACATTCAAATTATGATCTTGACAATAGGTGTTGAATAATTTGACATCGTCAGCAACCTCAACTTTATGAAGAATTGGTGATAAATCGATACCTGAGGATTTATAATGATCAATAGCTTTATTTCTATTTAATTTTTGAGATTGACCCACCATTTCATTGATGGTTCTAAATCCAAGCTTCGCCATAATCTCACGTAATTCTTGAGCTACGAAATACATGTAGTTAACGACGTGTTCTGGCTTTCCTTTGAACTTTTTACGCAACTCTGGATTTTGGGTTGCGATACCAACCGGACAGGTATTTAAATGACAAACACGCATCATAATGCAGCCAGAAGCTACTAAAGGTGCTGTTGCAAAACCGAATTCTTCAGCGCCCAGCAAACATGCTATAGCTACATCTCGACCTGTTTTTAATTGTCCGTCACATTCTAAAACAATACGATTTCTTAAATCGTTCATAACTAAGGTCTGCTGAGCCTCAGCAATTCCTAATTCCCATGGTAAGCCTGCATGCTTTTGAGAAGTTAAAGGTGTTGCTCCTGTACCTCCATCAAAACCAGCAATTAAAATCACATCTGCTTTTGCTTTGGCAACTCCGGCTGCAACGGTTCCTACACCAATTTCTGATACTAATTTTACATTGATTCGTGCTGCTCTATTGGCAGATTTGACGTCATAAATTAATTGTGATAAATCTTCAATAGAATAAATATCATGGTGTGGTGGTGGTGAAATTAAGCCTACATAAGGTGTTGAGTTTCGTGTTTTTGCTATCTCTTTATTCACTTTTGGTCCTGGCAATTGTCCACCTTCACCAGGTTTAGCACCTTGTGCAATTTTTATTTGAATTTCGCTTGCACTTGTTAAATAATTTGAAGTCACACCAAAACGACCAGAAGCCACTTGCTTGATTGCAGAGTTTTTCCAATCGCCTTGTGAGCTTTTATAAAAGCGTTCTTGATCTTCTCCACCTTCACCAGAATTAGATTTCCCTCCAATTCTATTCATGGCCACTGCTAAATTCTCATGTGCTTCTTTACTAATGGATCCATAGGACATCGCTCCTGTTTTAAAACGTTTTACAATTTCTGTCCAAGGCTCTACTTCTTCTAACGGAATTGGATCAAATTGATCAAATTCAAACAATCCTCTGATGGTCATCAAATTTTTGGATTGGTCGTTAACCAAATCTGAGTATTCCTTAAATGTTGATGCTTTATTGGTACGAACAGATTCTTGTAGTTTAGCGACAGTTAAGGGATTGAACATGTGTTTTTCTTGACCACGTCTCCATCTGTATTCTCCTCCAATTTCGATATCTAGATTTACGTCGTTTACTTGAAATGCTCTTTTATGGCGCTTTGCAATCTCTTTTTCAATTTCTCTTAAGCCAATACCTTGAATACGTGTTGGTGTATTTGGAAAGTATTTTTCAACAGTTGTGGTATTAATCCCTATACATTCAAAAAGTTGCGAACCACGATAAGAATTTAAAGTTGAAATTCCGATTTTGTTCATCACTTTCAAAATACCTTTACCTACCGCTTTATTGTAATTTTTAATAGCAGCTAAATATTCTAGATTGGTAACATCCAAACTGTTTATTTGCTCCTGTACAATTTCATTTACGATATATGGATTTACAGCACTTGCTCCATAACCAAATAAAAGGGCAAAATGATGTACTTCTCGAGGCTCTGCAGATTCAATAATCAAACTAATTCTTGAACGTTTCTCTAATTTGTGTAAGGCATGATTTAAATAAGAACATGCTAATAATGCAGGAATAGGTGCGTGATCCTTATCTACATAACGATCTGAAAGAATAATGATATTAGCACCATCATCAATTGCTTTTGAAGCCTTAGTCACAAGGCCTTCTAATGCCACCTCTAATTGATTTAATCCGCGGTTAACTTCATACAATATAGAAATAGATTCTACTTTAAAATCTGGATTCGTATCATAATCTCTAATCTTATCTAAATCATGTTTTGAAATTACTGGATTTTGAATTTTAAGTTTTTTACAATGGTCTGCATTGATGTCAAATAAATTAACATCGCTTCCTAAAGTTAGACTTATATCTGTAACTAATTCTTCACGAATACCATCTAAAGGCGGATTTGTAACCTGTGCGAATATCTGTTTAAAGTAATTATATATTAATTGCGGACGTTCAGATAAAATAGCGATTGGTGTATCACTTCCCATAGAACCAATAGGTTCTTTTCCTAATTGGGCCATTGGACGAATAATAGTATTTAAATCTTCTTGAGTATATCCAAAAACAACTTCACGTTGCTTTAAGTCGATTTCGTCATAATCAATATGTCCTTTTTTAGCTTTTAGATCTCTTAAATGAACTAAATTTTCATCGAGCCATTTACTGTAGGGATGTCTTGATGCTATTTCTTCTTTGATTTCTTCGTCATTCACGATGCGACCTTCATTCATATCTACCAAGAACATTTTTCCTGGTTCTAGACGACCATGATATTCTACATTCTCTGGAGCAATATCAACAACGCCTGTTTCCGAAGACATAATAACATTACCTAATTTTGTAACTGTATAACGCGATGGACGCAAACCGTTTCTATCTAAAACAGCACCAATATAGTTACCATCTGTAAACGGGATTGAAGCAGGACCATCCCAAGGCTCCATTAAGCAGGAGTTAAACTCGTAGAAAGCGCGTTTAGCATCAGACATGTCTGGGTTTTTCTCCCAGGCCTCTGGCACGAGCATCATCATAGCTTCTGGAAGTGAGCGACCTGTCATTAGGAGCAACTCAACTACCATATCTAAGGTTGCCGAATCTGATTTACCTTTTAATACGGTTGGGATGATCTTTTTAATATCGTCGCCAAATAATGGGCTTTCCATAATTTCTTCACGAGAAAACATTCTTGACACATTACCTCTAACGGTGTTTATTTCACCATTATGACAAATATATCTAAACGGTTGTGCTAAATCCCATGTAGGAAACGTGTTGGTAGAGAAACGTTGATGAACCAATGCTAATCTTGTATCTAAAGCCGAGTTGAATAAATCGAGATAGTATTCATTTATATGTTCAGGCATTAACAGCCCTTTGAAAATTATGATTTTTGTTGATAAACTTGGAAGGTAAAAGAACTGCGCTTCAGATAATTTAGAACCATATATAGTATGTTCTGAAATTTTACGAGCTGCGAATAATTTTAAATTGAACTCCCTATCTGATTGCTCATCGTAAGATTTTCCTATAAAAATTTGCTTAACAAAGGGCTCAGTCACTTTAGCAACTGTACCCAAAACTTTACTGTTTACTGGTACATCTCGCCAGCCAATTAACTCTAAACCTTGTTTTTCTATTTCTTTTTCGAAAACATCAATACAATATTGACGTTGGTTTTCTTTCTTCGGAAGAAACACATTACTCACAGCATACTCTCCTGCTTCAGGTAAATCAAATTCGCAAAATATTTTGAAGAATTTATGCGGAATATCAATTAATATCCCAGCACCATCACCAGTAACACCATCTGAACTTACAGCACCTCGATGTTCTAATTTTACCAATATTTCTAGCGCTTTGTGAATGATATCATTTGAGCGTTTCCCAGTTAAACTACATATAAATCCAGCACCACAATTATCGTGTTCAAATTCTGGCAAATAGAGTCCTTGTTTCTTCAACATAATTAAGAGAATTTAAAGGTTTTAACACCTTATTTAATTTGTAAGATAAGTGCTAAAAATTGATTAAAAAAAAGTTAGAATCACTTTTCAATAATTCACAAAATGACCCTATTTAATTACTATATACATAATGAATATGTCACCTCACTGTTAAATCATCAATGAAAAAATCTCAATAAAAAACACCTTTTTTTGCGAAAAGGTTTGCGTAATGCTCTTATCATTAAATATTATTCAAACAATTTTAATTTACCTCTTAATTTTTAGCAAATACCAATTATCAATTTAACAAAAAAATAAGTTAAAATACATTTACCCTAAAATTTATAGGGTATAAAATGAAATATTGATAAAAATGAATATCAATACCCTATTTTTTTGTGGGTTTCAAATAAATTAAAATAGATTTACGCCGTAACTAACGAATTATTAAATATTATTATCATGAAAAAAATTTTTACTCTAACATTATTTTTAATGTCAATAGTTTTAACTGCACAAGATTCAACTGCAGTTGCTAAAAAATTTAAACTCTCTGGAAGTGTTGACGCTTATTACCAAACTTACTTATCTGCACCTGATGATGCTGGCGTAACCTTCGGAACCGCATTTGCAGATCAAACAGGGTTTGCCGTTGGTATGGGAAACATAATTGCGAGCTATGAAAGTGGTAAAGTAGGTGCCGTTTTAGATTTAGTTGTTGGACCAAGAGGAGCTGGCGCTACTTTTAGCAGTGATATTGTTGATGGTATTGTGAATCAAGCATACGCATATTGGAATGTTTCTGAAAGTACAACCTTAACATTTGGACGTTTTAACACGTTTTTAGGTTACGAAGTTATTGCACCTGCAGCAAACTTCAACTACAGCACATCTTACTTATTTTCTAGTGGACCTTTCTCTCATGTAGGTTTAAAAGCTGATTTTGATTTATCTGAGGATTTCAGTTTAATGTTAGCAGTTATGAACCCTTGGGATACTAATAACACTTCTACAACGGGTGAATATTCTTTTGGTGCTCAATTAGGCTATTCTGGTCAATTCTTAAACTTATACTACGATAGTGGTAACAATGGTGGTTTAGGTTTTGAAATTGATTATACAGGTGGTTTTGATCTTTCTGATGAATTTTTCTTAGGAATCAACGCTGCATACAATGACAACGATGGAAGTGGTTTTTACGGAGCTGCATTATATCCGCAATATACTACATCTGATGATTTTAGTATTGGATTAAGAGGAGAGTATTTTGCTTTACATGGCGATGCTAACAATGACGAAAGTGCATTAGGCTTAACCTTAACTGGCAGTTACACTGTTGACAGCAACTTAATTATAAAGCCAGAATTAAGAGTAGATTCTTTAACAGATGCTGATGGAGGTCTTTATGGCAATGTACTTGACAATGATGGCGCACCAGCTAGTAGCTTAAGTGCATTTACTTTAGCTGCCATTTATACATTTTAAAAAAAACACTAACTAAAACACATAATTATGCTAACTAATTTCTTAACACTTATCCCAACTCTTACAGCAGTGCAAGATGCTGCTGAACCTACAGAAATTGAAGCAGCTGTTGCTGCCATAAATGGTGACATGGGAATGCTTTGGATGCTACTTTCAGGTATCTTAGTATTCTTTATGCAAGCAGGTTTTACGCTTGTTGAAACAGGTATGACCCGCTCTAAAAATGCAGCAAATATTGCAATGAAAAACTTGTTAGATATTTGTGTAGGTTCGCTAACTTATTGGTTAGTTGGTTACTCATTAATGTACGGAGAAACATCAAACGGATGGTTTTTCTGGAGTGGCCTAATGCAAGGTGAGGGTGCCGATTTATTCTTTCAAACAATGTTCGCAGCAACTGCTGCAACCATAGTATCTGGAGCAATAGCTGGTCGAACTAAATATTCTACATACGCTATATTTTCTGTTGTAATGACTGCATTAATCTATCCAATTGCTGGTGGATGGCAATGGCAAGGTTCTGGTTGGTTAACCGAACTTGGATTTATTGATTTCGCAGGTTCTTCTATCGTACATTCAGTTGGTGGATGGGCTGCATTAGTTGCTGCTTTTATGGTAGGACCTAGAATTGGCAAGTATGTGGATGGTAAAGTATTTTCTATTCCAGGACACAATCAAATTCTTGCAACATTAGGTGTATTCATCCTATGGTTAGGTTGGTTTGGCTTTAATGGTGGGTCTCAACTTGCTTGGGGAGGCGCTGAGGCTATCGGAGCTTCTAACGTTGTATTAATCACAAATTTAGCTGCTGCAGCTGGTGGATTAGGAGCATTAATAACGACTTGGATTTGGTATGGAAAACCTAATTTACCTCAAACTTTAAATGGTGCATTAGCAGGACTAGTAAGTATTACTGCAGGTTGTGGCAATATGTCTGCAATTGGTGCAGTTTTCGCAGGACTAATTGGTGGTATTATAGTTGTGTTTTCAATAGAGTTTATAGAAAAGAAACTTAAAATTGATGACGCCATTGGTGCAGCATCAGTTCATGGAGTTGCAGGTGCTTGGGGAACTTTAGTAATCGGTCTTTGGGGAATTGATGGTGAAGCAGGAATAGGCCTTTTTAATGGTGGTGGAGCTGGCCAACTTGGCACCCAAGCCATTGGCGTACTAGCTTATGCAGCTTGGTCCGTTATACTGTCCTATATAATTCTTAAAATATTAAAATCTACAATAGGTCTTCGTGTTACTGAAGAAGAAGAAACTATTGGTCTAGATCTTTCTGAACACGGTGAAATTGCTTTCCCAGGAAAACGAGAAAGAGGTTAACAAAAAACAATAGACATCTTAAAGTCCTAGAGGTAAGACTTCTAGGAGTTTTATTAATTATTTTAAAGTTTAATAACTAATGAAAAAGGTAGAAGCCATTATTAGAACATCTAAATTTCAAGATGTTAAAAAAGCACTACATGATGTTGGTGTTAATTTTTTCTCTTTTTGGAACGTTACAGAAGTAGAAAATGATAGTGATAATTTAACCAAAGCTAATTCCAGACCGCCAAACGATATAAAATGTTATTTATCAATACTAGTTAATGACGATTTTGAGGATGTGACTATCAAAGCAATTCTTCAATCTGCGTATACAGGTGAAGTTGGTGATGGACGATTATTTGTCACAAAAATAGATGAAGTTTACAAAATCAGAACAAAAGAACAAGGAACAATTACATTACGATAAAGACCACATTAAAGACCTTGATGCTCTCTTGCATTAAGAATTGTTATTTTATCTATTAGTTAGGGAATGAGCCCTCAAGAAGAAATTTTTGAGGGTTTGTTATTTTCTCTACTGAAATTAGAAAATTCAAAGAGTTGAACTCATAAAAAATCCCGAAGTGTTTAGCTTCGGGATTTTATTTTTTAAAACAAGAGCTGTCAGGTTTTAGAAACCTGACGGGTCTATTTATATATAATTTTTAAGCAGAATTTCTACTAGCATTAATATTTCCGAAGAGAGAACGTGTCACCATTTTACGATATACCTCTATCTCTTCTCCAGAAGTAACACCCTCTTTTTCTAGCTCCTGAATCTTCTTTAATGCATACTGTTGAATAGTCAACAATGGCAAGACAATTGATTCCCTAACCGCAATAGACGCTTTTCCTGTAGGCTCTTCTTCCATTAATTCCATATATCCTGTCAGCTTTAAAAGCAAACGTTTTGAAGTTTGATATTCATTATAAATAACATTCCAAAATTCACCATACTCAGGATCCTCACTCATATATTTTGTTAAATCGAAAAAAGACTTAGACAACGACATCATACTATTTTCTATAAGTGTTTTAAAGAAATCTGATGTTTGAAATAGCAATTGTGCTTTTTCAAATTGATTGGTATCCTCATAATGCTTAAGCGCTGTACCAACTCCAAAAAATCCAGGTACATTTTGCTTTAGTTGACTCCAAGACCCTACAAACGGTATGGCTCTCAAATCTTCAAAAATCAAACCTTCAGCTTTCCCTCGTTTTGAAGGACGACTACCAATATTTGTTTTTGCATAATATTTCAAGGTACTCATATGCTCCAAGTATGGGATGAATTTAGGATGCGCCTTAAAATTCTTATAAGCCTCGTAGCTTAATTTAGACAAGTCATCCATAACTTCCCTATTATCTGGATGCATACTTAGATCCTTATCGGTTAAGCTATTATAAATCCCAGAACTTATCAATTGTTCTAAGTTATATTGAGATGAATCTAAGGTTCCAAAATTAGAAGAAATGGTTTGACCTTGTATGGTCAATTGGACTTCTTTATCTTCAATAGTTGGCCCTAAAGACGCATAAAAATTATGAGTTTTCCCGCCTCCTCTTGCTGGAGGCCCACCACGTCCATCAAAGAAAATAACAGTGATCCCGTATTGTCTTGAGATTTTAGTGAGATTTTCTTTTGCTTTGTAAATCGCCCAATTAGCCATCAAATAACCACCATCTTTAGTACCATCACTAAAACCAAGCATAATAGTTTGCTTGTTACCTCTAGACTTTAAATGTGCAGAGTATTCTGGATTCGTGTACAATTCCTCCATCACTTTCGGTGCATTTTCTAAATCGGTAATAGTTTCAAATAACGGACCAACATCAACAGTTAATTTATCTTGAAATGCTACTAATTTGAGCATAGCAAACAACTGCATTACGTGCAAAGTCGATTGATTATTACTAATAATGTAACGGTTTGCAGCCTTTTCTCCATTCGTATCTTGAATCTGTTTTAAGACCTTCATTGTACGCAAAGCTTTTAAGGTTTCATCATCTTTAATTAATGATAAATCAATTGACCCTTCTACTTTTGATAAAATTTTGATCTGTTCATTTTCAGGTAATTCGTTATAGTTCTTCGGAAATATCTCACTCCCAGATGTGATCAATGCATTAACCATATCATTAAAATACTGCTCATGCTTTCTACTATCCTGACGAATATCGAGATTTGCAAAATGAAAACCGAAGAGATGAATTTTATTTAAAAGACTATTAACCTCATCAACATAAAGTGATTGATGTTTGTCAATTATAAGTTGTTTAATCTCTTTTAATTCTGAAATTAAAAATGCTAAGGTTAAGGACGATTTTTCGTGTGTGATTATTCTATATAATTCTGTTTCCAAAACAACAATTCTATCCTCTACGCCTTCAAAGGTTAACTTTCTTCTTAATCTGCGTGCATCTCTATAGTAGTTTTTAATTATAGTTTCTCGCAAACGGTTAGCAACTTTCAGGGTAATTTCTGGAGTCACAAAAGGATTTCCATCCCTGTCACCTCCTGGCCAAAAACCTATATTAATGATGTCGTTATCAATATGTTTTCCGTCGAAAATATTTTGTTGGATGTAATCGTAAATACTTCCAAACGATTTATAAAACACATTTTCTAAATACCAAATCAAACTCACAGCTTCATCATAAGGCGTTGGCTTAGTATCTTTAAAAAATGGCGTCTTTCCTAGTTGAGCCAATAGATCATTAATACCTGGTAAATCATTTTCTTTAACCGCTTTTGTCAAATCTGTAATAATACCTAATACAGATCCTGGATAAAACTGAGTTGGATGCGCTGTAAGAACAATACGCACCTTGAATTCCTCAAGATATTGTTGAAGAGTTTCTAATTTGTTTTCAGCAGCTGCAGATTCTTTCAAACTACGCAAAGTTCCAATCCCATCCATATTATTAACTACAGGAAACGCAGCATCTTCAATAGCATCAAACAATACTACTTGTCGTTCTATATACTGTATAAAACGAAACAATAAATTAATCTGACTTTTATCTGATCGTCTTGCCTGGTATTTTTTAAAAAAAGAATTAACTATTGTTGTTGGATTTTCTCCAGCTGTAAAACCCTTATTACAAGTCTCATAAAACAATGGCAACAAGGCTCCTGTTTTTGTTATAGTATCAAAAGGTAATGTCATAAAAATACTGTTATAAACTTGATATTTTGACAGTACATTTTGATTGAACCGGGTAAGCTTAGGTTGTGCAGACATGTGTTATATTATTGTGGATTGACCTAAATGAATATTCGTAAAATTCATATTTGTATCACTAGGATTATTAATAAAATCTTCAATAAAATCTCCTACTTTACTTGTAGAAATATTATCATATTTAGTGTTAATATCTGGTGTTGAAATATGTAATTTTAAGGATTTATCGACAGCTATTCTAATCATTTGTGCTTCATTGAACAATTCAAAATGCTCTAGTAACATAGCTGCAGATAAAATTGAAGCTACAGGATTTGCAATTCCTTTATCGGTTGCCTGCGGAAATGAGCCATGGATTGGTTCAAACATCGCATACTTTTTCCCTACAGAAGCCGAAGCTAACAAACCAATAGAACCTCCAATTACACTAGCTTCATCGCTAATGATATCTCCAAATAAGTTTTCGGTTAAGATGACGTCAAACTGTTTTGGATTTAAAATCATTTGCATCGCTGCATTATCTACAAATAAGAAATCCAATTCTACATCCCTGTATTGTTTAGAAACCTCCGTTACCACTTTTCTCCAAAGTCTTGACGTCTCCAATACATTAGCTTTATCAACTAATGTCACTTTGTTTCGTCTATTTTGAGCAGCATCAAATGCTAAATGAGTGATACGCTCTATCTCTTCTCTTGAGTACTCACATAAATCTGATGCACTGTTACCATCTTGACTTATTTCTTTTTTTCCGAAGTAAACACCACCAGTCAATTCTCTATAGATGCTAATATCAACACCTTTTATGATATGTCGTTTTAAAGGTGACTTATCTAAAAGCGAGTCGTAAGCTTTTACAGGCCTTATGTTAGCAAATAAACCAAGTTCTTTTCTCAGCTTGAGCAAGCCTTGCTCTGGACGCACCTTCGCTGACGGATCATTATCATATTTTGGATGACCAATCGCACCAAACAAAATAGCATCACTAGATTTACATAGTTTTAATGTCGCATCTGGTAATGGATTGTTGTGGTTATCTATGGCAATTGAGCCAACATCAGCTGTTGTAAATTTGAACGTATGGTCAAATTCTGAAGCAATAGCCTTCAATACCTTTATCGCTTGATCGGTTACTTCTGGACCAATACCGTCTCCTGGTAATACTGCAATTTGTAATTTCATCGAATTTTTTTCGTTTCCGTAAAAACAGAAATCCTTTTAGTTATTAGTATGTTTTTTCAGCTTCAAAAGCTTCAATTAATTTTATATTATTTACCAGATAATCAATATCATCATAGCCATTGATCATGCAGGTTTTCTTATACGAATCAATATCAAAATGTGCGGATATATCTAAACCTTTAACGGATATGGTTTGACTCTCCAAGTTAACCTCAATCGTCGTTTCTGGATAATTCTCAATTTGAGTTAATAAAGTTTTTAGAAATGTTTCAGAAACTTGAACAGGCAGCAATCCGTTATTTAAAGCATTGCCTTTAAAAATATCTGCAAAAAAACTTGACACAACGACTTTAAAACCAAAATCAGTTATGGCCCAAGCTGCGTGCTCTCTGCTTGATCCGCATCCAAAATTATCGCCTGCCACTAAAATACTTCCTGAATATTTTGAGTTGTTAAGCACAAAATCAGAGTTTGGAGAGCCATCTTTATGATATCTCCAATCTCTAAACACATTATCACCAAAACCTTTTCGATCTGTAGCTTTTAAAAAACGTGCTGGTATAATTTGATCTGTATCGACATTCTCAATTTGTAACGGAATGGCTCTAGATTGCAGTGTTGTGAACTTTTCCATTAATTTAATTGTTTAGTGATGTCAATTATTTTACCTTCAACTGCTGTTGCTGCTGCAACCAAAGGACTTGCTAAAATAGTTCTTGAGCCTTGACCTTGACGTCCTTCAAAATTCCTATTTGATGTTGACACACAATATTCGCCTTGTGGAATTTTATCGTCATTCATTGCCAAACATGCGCTGCAACCAGGTTGACGTAATTCAAAACCTGCATCTTCAAACACAGTTTTCAAACCTTCTTCTATAATTTGAGCTTCTACTTGTTTACTTCCTGGCACTAACCAAGCGGTAACATTGTCAGCTTTTTGTTTTCCTTTTATATAATTAGCTGCCACTCTAAAATCTTCAATTCTAGAATTAGTACAGCTACCAATAAATACAAAATTGATTGGTTTATTAATTAAAGATTCACCTTTTTTGAAGTTCATATATTTCAATGATTTCTCAAATGACGCATCACTAACTTCCGGTATAGTTTCTGAAATTTTAATTCCCATTCCTGGATTTGTTCCGTAGGTAACCATCGGTTCAATATACTGAGCATCAAAATGATATTCTTTATCAAATTGAGCATCTGTATCAGTTGGTAAGGTTTTCCAATAGGCTACTTTTTTCTTGAAGTCTTCTCCTTTTGGTGCAAATTCTCGTCCTTGAACATAATCAAAAGTGGTTTGGTCTGGTGCAATCATTCCTCCTCTGGCTCCCATTTCAATACTCATATTACAAACCGTCATACGACCTTCCATACTCATATCTTCAAATACATTACCTGCGTATTCACAGAAATAACCTGTCCCAGAATTTGTGCCGAGTTTAGCAATAATATAAAGAATGACATCCTTTGGTAGGACGCCATTCTTAAGGTTGCCATTAACCGTAACTCTTAAACTTTTTGGTTTCGTAAGCAACAAGCACTGACTCGCAAAAACTTGTGCGACCTGACTTGTACCTATTCCAAATGCAATGGCTCCGAATGCGCCATGTGTTGAAGTGTGACTATCTCCGCAAACCATAGTGATACCAGGTTGCGTAACACCCAACTCTGGAGCCATTACATGGACTATTCCATTATATTTGTGACCTAACTCATATAATGTTATATCATTTTTTTTACAGTTTTCTGAAAGTTGCTCCAACTGTTTTCTCGAAAATTCATCCTTTATAGGCTGATCTTGATTTTGAGTTGGCGTGTTATGATCTGCAGTCGCTACAATTTGATCTGGTCTCAATACTGGAATTCCGCGTTCTTCTAATTCGTTAAAGGCTTGCGGACTTGTAACCTCATGAATCAAATGCTTGTCGATATATAGAATCTGCGGACCATTTTCAATCGTATTGACCACATGTGAATCCCAAACTTTATCAAATAATGTTTTACTCATATATTTATGCTGAAATTATCTGACGATACACATTACTTGTCTCTATGATTTGATGAATATCACCATCATTAATTTCTTTCTTTCTATCTGCAAAACTCAAAAAATTGGCATAGACATCATCTAACTGAAGTTTCGTTAATTCATAACCAACATTCTTAGCTCTGTAAGCCAAAGCAGCACGACCACTTCTTGCTGTTAATACAATTGCAGAATCTGTGACACCAACATCTTTAGGATTAATAATTTCATAAGTACCTCGATCTTTAATCATTCCATCTTGATGGATTCCAGAACTGTGAGCGAATGCATTTGCTCCAACAATCGCTTTATTTGGTTGTGTGTAAATCCCCATACTATCGGAAACCAACTGACTAATACCGTAGAGCATTTCAGTTTTAATATTAGTATCTAAATTAAGATATGGATGCTGTTTCAACACCATTACAACTTCTTCTAAAGCTGTATTACCAGCACGCTCACCTATTCCGTTGATGGTGCATTCTATTTGTCTTGCCCCGTTAATTACACCTTCAATAGAATTAGCTGTTGCTAAGCCTAGATCATTGTGGCAATGACACGATAAAATCGCTTTTTCAATGCCTTTTACATTTTCTTTCAAGTACTTTA
>Ga0115008_10001626_pt1 | contig 18361 bp, 23 predicted proteins | sample FraStrMetagenome_FD_87164 | JGI IMG/M metagenome (GOLD analysis project Ga0115008, IMG submission 87164) | Marine eukaryotic phytoplankton communities from Arctic Ocean - Fram Strait ARC3M Metagenome | ecosystem: Environmental > Aquatic > Marine > Oceanic | place: Fram Strait | collected...
ACCGGTTTCCAGAAGGGGGCAGCTAAAACAAATATTAACAGACAACAAAATTCTTTAGAGACTAAAAATAGATTAAAAAAAAAATTAGAACAAAAACAAAAAATGTTAGAAGAGCAGGAAAAGATATTGGAGGATGCACTTAATAATTTAGAAACAAACGATTTAAGAGATATAGATGACTTAGTAAATGAAATTGAGGGTATAGATAATTCCAAGAAAAAGAAAAAGAAAAAGAAAAAGAAAAAGAAAAATTTAGAAGAAAAAAAATTATAAGTATTAATATTAAGTATGAGTTCTCAAAATAAATATAAGGATGAAATATTCTGGTATAACGATATTAATGAATTAATTTCAAAAAAAAATATTTTAAAGATAGTTCCTAAAAAAAATTTTTTACTAAGTGAAAATCTAAATGCGAGTATGCGATTAACAATAATAATATCTGTATTAGCAAGTTGTATTACTAGAAATTGGAATTATTTATATTTAGTTATACTAGGATTTTTAATAACTTTTTTAGTTTATAAAAACAATAAATATAGTGTTATAGAAAATTATAATAGTGAAAAAGATCCTACTATAGAAAATCCTGTTAAAAACATTTTACAAAAAAACTATAGTGATATTGACGATCGTGCTAATATAGCTAAATTAGTAGAAAGTCCAGAAATGATAAATAAAATAAAAAAATCTCTAGACCATAATTTATATAGAGATGAAGGAGACATATTTGATAATATGCATTCACAAAGATCCTTTTATAGTGTTCCGGTTGATACAATTCCAAATAAACAAATGGAATTAGCAGAGTGGTTATATAAAATGCCTAAAACATGTAAAGAAGGTAATAAAAATAGATGTTCTGGATTAATATATAATGCTCCACCAAGTCTAGGAAAAGGAAATAATTCTCTTAATGTAATTATTAGATAAAATAAAAAAAAGTTAATATTATATAAATGGATATTAACAATTTAACAAGTTTAAATAATGACGAAAAAACTTTAGAATACAATATTGATAATTCTAATAAAATTTCAGAATATTTATTACAAAATTTTGCTACTCATAATGATATAGATAATGTTAAGAAAATTTCACTTACGCGTCCTCAATTTTATTATAATGCAAGAAAAAGAAATATTGATAATAATAATGAAGGAATCTCAAAAAATACATGCGAACTCACTAATTTAAACCAAATTCACCAATTGGCTCCTAGACTCCATGCAACTATTCCTTTGATGACCAGAGGTGGATGTGATGTCTCAACAGAAAATAAACTAAAATTTATAGAAAATACTCAATTAAATAAAAAAAAGAAAAGTCAAAGTATAGATAGATTTTTCCCTCAAGTAGATAAAGTCAAAGCAATGCAAGACCCAAATCATATTATACCTGAAAATTCTAATAGTGATTGGGTAAGAGGCGGTCAATCTTCTAGATTAATTGTAAAGGATAATGATTTTGAAAATAGATGCGGTGAAAGCCGCAGGTTTTAAAAATCTAAATTTTACTTTAAATAAAATATTATTATATAATATAATAATATATTATGAGTAATAATCGAATAACGTATGATGAATGCTTTTACCAGGAAGAGCTTAAAAAAGATAAAAACTCAGAAAGCTACATTTTTAATATGAATAAATTTGAAAATAATAAAAAATGCCGAAATGAATTTGGTTTAGTTGGTGGAACAAACATTTCCGAAATTAATGGTAATAAAACTGATCTCGAGAGTGTATTAAAGGGCCTCAGTAATAATAGTTATTGTTCAATTAATAAATATAGTCCTAATAATAAGGTCGGAATTCGTGGAAACGCAGGCAATAAAAAAACTGATATTGATGTAACACTAAATCATTTAAATTCTTGTCAAATGATTAACTATAATCCAATACCTTTAGAATAAATTATTATTAATAAAAATTATATTTTCATAATAATTTATTATCTCTATAATATATAAATGAGTTTTACCAAATTAGCATATGATAAAGAAACATATAAAACTAATATAAAGCAGTCAAAAAAACCTGGATCATATTATTTAGATCAACCCCAAAATGATCAATGCTATCCATATCCAGTAAGTATTATCCCTCAAAAAAGAGGTGTATCTGTTTATAAAAATAAAGAATTAGTAGATGTTAGTTCCGAATTATTGGGAATTACAAAAAGAGCTACCTCTCTTGGTGCTCCACATAATAAATGTGATGTTGATTGTGATACAGGTTATCCTTGCGGTCAAGGGGTTATTGGACAGTGTGGAAACTTAAAATCCGGATTAAGAGTTGGAGATGACGAACTAAAACATTTAGATAATGGATTTATACCAGCAGAAGAAACAAGAACATCTAATCCATCGTGTAATTTAAGAGGAACCGGTTGGAACAGGTGGGAGTGGGTCTGCCGTAATCCACAATCAAATTTAGAAAGACCTTTCCCTAATAATATTTCTAACAGAATAGTTGTTAAGGATAATCATCGTCCAGTAATTCCTAACCCAATTAATGTATCTTCTAGTCTTCCCAATGGAAGCGAAGCAGGATACACCGACGATAAATACTCTAAATACAATTAAATATTATCTATTTATAATGTTTTAAATATTATAAAAAAATAATTAATTATATTAATAGAATGGAAATTAATTTTAATAAAAATTCCGATTTTAATTTACTTAATAAAAATTTTAATTCTGCGAGAAGAACAGTAAGAAACGCTCCTGAAAATAATAATGAATATTTACTATCACAATTAACAAATAAGAAAATACCCCGTAATCAGTTTTTAAAAAATGATGTTATGCCACATTTTAAAGGAAATGTTAAACAAAATATTATATGTAATTCAGAAAGACCTGAAATATCTTTACATAATAGTAATAATTTTAAAAATAAAAAGGCAAGTACTCCATTATTCAGCCCTGTTACAAATGTAAATGCCCTTTACGGCTCAGCAAATTCTAATGAAATTGAAAGAGCTAGGATATATCAATCTCGTTATAGAAACAATAACTTACCTTTTGAACAAATAACAGTTGGTAGAGGAACTCAAGACGGGTATACCGCTAAACCATCCGGTGGATTTCATCCAGATTACAGGGATATTATGATGCCAAGAACAGTTGATGAATTAAGGACAGCATCTAATCCAAAACAAACATTTAAAGGTAGAACAAAATCAGGAAAAGCTGTTAATAATAGGCGGGCTAAATTAGGAAAATATGAAAAAAGAACACCTGATACTTTTTATGTACAAAATCCTGAAAATTATTTAAGAACAACAGGTGCGGTTAAAAAAGAAGAACAACGGCCAGCAATATATCTTAAAGATACTAATCGTAAAGATTCTGTTAATTATACTCCAAGTGCAAATCCAATTACAAAAGGCGATGCACAAAGATCTCTATACAAAGCATCTTCTAAAAATGTCTATAAACAAACGAAACCTAGAAATCTAAATAAAATTAATGCTTGGGAAAATAATAAATTTGGTGATTATGGTAAAAACACAATAGAAAATAAAGTAAATGAAAGACAAACCACTGAAAATAATAATCCTTTAGTAAATTTTAACTCGGTCGCTAAAGCTATTATTGCTCCTATTCTTGATGTTTTAAAACCAACAAAGAAAGAGAATTTCATTGGTAACAACAGACCTGATGGTAATATGAATGTTTCTGTTCCAAAAAGTGTGGTATATGATGAAAACGATGTACCGAGAACAACCATTAAAGAAACTAATATAGAAAATTCACATAATGGTAATCTTAAGGGTAGCACAAAAATGACAGCATATGATCCAACAGATGTTGCTAGAAAAACAATAAAGGAAACTAATATTGAAAACAGTCATACAGGTAATTTAAAAGGGGTTATTAAATTAACCACGTATGATCCTAATGATGTAGCAAGAACAACAATCAAAGAAACTAATATTGAAAACTCTCATAGTGGAAATCTTAAAGGTCCTATTAAATTAACTATATATGATCCGAATCTTGTTATGCCTGATACAAACCGACAATTTACAAGCAATAATCAGTATGCTGGACAAGCTGAAAATCAAGGAAGAGGTTTAGGTTATATTACTAATGAACAAAATGCTCCTAATACAAATAGACAAACAACAACTGATAACGAATATGGTGGTTCAGCCAATTCTTATTATAAAAAAACTAAGTCATATTCGGCGGATTTAAATTCAAGAATTAATTATTCTAAAGAAAAAACGCTTCAGGGAAGAAAACCCACTCCAGAGAGTGTTAAGTTAATGAATGGTGGCGACTCAATAAATATGACTTCTGATAAATTATTTAATGATGGTGTAAATAACCGGGAACCTACAAAAGGAAAGGTGTATATTAACTCATATAATAATGCTTCTATTCATAATAAAGATAAACATCGCTATAATTATACTATTTTGGATGAACAAATAAATCCAATATTGTTAAAACCATTTAATAACAATCCATATACCCAACCACTTAACTCAATTTAATAAATATTTTTTAGAATAAAATAAGTTTATAATATAATGTTAACAGTTGATATAACATTAAATTATTTATCCAAACACAAATTAAAATTTTTAATATATTTTATTATTTTGGGTTTTACGTATCCATTTGAAAGTTTGGTTATGTCTAAAAATATATCTGAATTATCACAAGCTATTCCAAAATTTAAAACAAAAAAAGATGTAGTTTTAAAATTAATTATTTATTCCTGTATATTTTGGGGGATTGTTAAATTAGCCGAAATTGCCAAACATCATATAGAAGATTATATATTTCCTCAATTTTATCTTACTGTTAGAAAATATTTTTTTGATAATATTATTAAGAGATATCAGCAGGATTATAAAGATATATCTATCGGAGATTTTATTAGTAATATGATTTTAATACCTTATTCACTTAAACAAGTTCTTTTAAGTATAATAACTGTATTTATTCCGTCTATTTTAACGGTTATTATACTAAATGTATATTTTTATAGTAAAAGTAAAAAATTATTTGGATTAACATTATTATCTCCAATAGTAGCAGTAATAATATATTATTTTGTAGGAAAAAAATGTATAATAAAGGCTAAAGAAAAAGATATTGCGTTTTCTCAATTAAATGAGACAACAAAAGATAAATTATCTAATTTATTTTCGATATACACCAATAATAATGTAGATCTTGAAATAAAAGAGTATGAGCAACTAGAGCGCGAATTTTTAAAAATTAATATGGATAATAGGAATTGTGATAACGCATTATTTACATGTCTAAATATTAGTTCTATAGTATTTTATTTAGCTATCTTAGTATTATTATTTAATCTTCTTAAAAAAAAAGAGATTGATAGTAAAACAGTGGTTACCTGTTTGGTTATGTTAACTTATTACTTTGTTTTTATAAAAGCTTTTTCTAAGGAATTGCCATATATTAATGGTAATATAGGACAGTTAATTAATGCTGAGAAGTTTATGAAACATCTTGAGGAAAAGGCTGTAGTCACAGATCCATTTAAAAAAAATAAAATAAATAATGCTAATATTAATATAGATAATATATCATTTAGGTATGGTGGTACTTCTAAAAATATTATAGATAATAAATCGTTTAAAATAAGAAATAATGAAAATATAGGTATTTTTGGTAAATCAGGATCTGGTAAGACAACATTTATTAAGTTATTAATGCGTTTTCATAAATTAAATAAGGGCTCAATTAAAATAGATAATAAGGATATTTATAAATATAATATAGATTATCTAAGAGATAATATTTCATATGTTAACCAAAATACAAAACTATTTAATAAAACAGTTTTAGAAAATATTAAATACGGATTAAATGTTAGTAATAAACAAGTATATGAATTTATAAAAAATAATAATATTGATATTTTTAATAAACTAAATAATGGATTAAGAGAAAATGTAGGAATTGACGGAAATAAGGTTAGTGGAGGCCAAAAACAAGTAATCCTCTTAATAAAAGCATTTTTAAAAAATTCTAAAATTTATATTTTGGATGAGCCAACAACAGGTTTAGATAAAAAAACTAAGAACTCTGTCCTTAATTTAATAAAACGCTTATCTAAAAATAAAACAGTAATTATTATTTCACATGACGAATATGTTCAACAAATTATCGATAGATTAATAACTTTTTCTTAAGTATTTTATTATAGTTTTATCCCCAAAAATTTTGTGGCATTTTATTATCCATAGGATATGAACCTTCTCTTAAAATCTGTTCTTGGGTTCTTGGGCCTTTATCCAACTTTTTATAAAATAAACTATTATTTCTTGCAATTGTTCCTCTTTGTCCTGATGGATGATTAAGTGATCTAAAGGGTATACTATTTTTTAATTTAATAGTTTTAACTATATCTTCCCCATTTGGTTGGCATATTTTAATATGGACACATGGTTCCACAAATGTTGAACCTAATCCTACATAGTACGAGTTAGGATAACGAATTTTAAAGCTATAATTACCACCTATTATCTTTACAGTTCCTTTATTAATAGTGTTGTGATATGCTATTTCTGGATTAGGAAACGGTAATCCAGAACCACTAAAAGAACCATTATAAGTAGGTGGATTAGCTGCCCAGTAAATTATTGTCGACTGGGAGTGAATATCTGGTTCGTATCCCTCAACTAAAAACTCGGCGTCGTTATCCTTTGTAACAACCGAATCGCATCTTAAATTTTTAATATAATTTTTTTCCCATTGAGACATAATTTAGTATTATAATATAATAAAATATTAAATTATTATTTTTTTAATATAAATTGTTTAAATTGTTTTTACATGATGACTGTTGACTATTAAATTCTATATTGCAGTCAAATCTATTATCAGAATAGGCTCTTCCAAGACCAATTCCATTTTTATTAGTTAATTCTACCTTACATTTGTATTTGTCACAGGTTTGGGTATATTTTTCAGGAAGCATTGTACCTACATTGTATGGTCTCTCACACGAACCACACGAATGTACGTCAATGGAATTTTGTCTCTCGTTTTGAATTAATTTATCTGTATTTTTTATTAAAAATTCTCTTAAATTATGGGAGTTTATTATATTCATTTCACTGCGTAAGGAATTAGTCGCTTGGCGAGAGGATCTGTAATCAGTAAAGCTTCTTCCGTCCGACATAAGTGCTGGGCAATCAAAATATTTATTATTGGTAGCTCTATAACAATCCATTATATATATTATAATTAAATATTATAATATTATAAAATTACTAATTTAATTTTGGGATACTGTTTGTCCTGAACTTATTATAGTTGAGCCGAAATCATAGTTGTTATCTAATAATCTCTTAACCAGAACAGCTTTATTACCTGACTTACTAATATATTTTAGTGAACATAAATTCTCTAACTCTTTTTTAGTATATCTGTTAATAATTAAATCTTCTGTAATTTCAGCTTTAATACTATTGGATTCATTATCTATACTAATCTCTTTAGATTCCTCTGCCATTTCTATAGAATTTTGTTCTGTAGATTTATCAGAATCATTTCCACCATTGAGATCAGGACTTAATAAATTTTCTAATTCAGAATTCTGGTCTACAGCAGCCAAATCATAACTTTCTAAATTTTCTTCGTTAGTTAATTCTATTTGTAAATCTTCCTCTTCCGTATCCCCTAATTCTCCATCATTAACTTTTTCTAAATTAACTGACTCAATATCAAAATCAGACTCATTAACTGATTCATCTGTTTCGCTTTCAGAAGAGCTCATCATATCCTGAATTTCTGCTATTTCTCTTGTTAATTTCTCAATATTATTTTGAGCACTGTTAATCTGAGTTTCAGCTTCTTCTACATTTGAATTACTCGCTGAAATAGCAATTCCTGACCCTGCCCCTACATTATTAGAGGGTGTCATTTTACTACTTAAAAAATTCTTTATAGAATGTATATCCTGATTTAAATTTCTAAAATGCGACATAAGCATATTTGTTCTACGGTATAATAACACCGCAACTACAACCAATCCAATTACGCACGCGGAACCTACTAAAAATTGAATATTTTTTATCATTATTAATAATAAAATATATAAAATATAAATTTTAAACTCACTAAATAAAAAAACTAAATTGATGTAAATTTTCTATAAATATTTTCAATTATATATATAATATGTTATTTGATTTAAAATTAGGAAATTTAGAAAATGAGTATAGAGATATTGTTAAAGAATGTGCAAAAGTAATAACTGTATTGGTTGTTATTAATTTATTTATGTTTATTGCTAATCCGAGAGAACATGTTTTACTTGGTTCAAATTACTTAGAATTTATTGTTTATATAATTATGGGATTATTAACTTATAGTCTTGTAATCTCTAAAGTAATAAAATTTGATTAAATTAAAAGTATGAGTTGTATAATTAAATAATGACAAAGAAAATTATAATTAAATACAAAAATAAAAGTTATATAGTTTTTAAAAAAGATTTAGAATCGTATGATCAATTCTATGACAGAGCATGGATGTTAGTAAAAGATTGCCCAGATACAAAAAAAAAATATCTAATTAGTCTTTTAGAAAGTCAAAAAAAAATAAATATTAAATATCTAAATTACAAATATTAAGATTTCTTTTTGCGACAAGTTTTTATTTTACATGAAGCTCTATAAATCTCAATCATTTTACAAGTATCCTTATAAGAAGCACATTTACTATTAATAGTTTTATTTAAATTATGAAGCCATCTTTTAAAATAATATCTCCGTGATAAAATAAAGTCTATATTTACATTATTAATTATTTTTGTATATTTCTTTTTAAAATCAGGAAATGGATATAAATTTGCCAATAACTTTAGAAAAATTTTATGTTTTTTTAATCTTACTTTAGTTTTAAAATCTTCTTTATTTAATGGATAATTAAAAGCAATACTATACATAAAAATTAATCCAGGTGTATCATCACAATTTCTCAGTTTTTTAGAAGTGTAATTTTTATAGAAATTTCTTATTTGATTGAATGAAGGATCTTTTTTTTTGTTTAATTTTTGTTTTCTGAGTTTAGAATTAACTTTATTGTGGATATTATATAACCACTTAAATAAAGAATTCCTATTGTCAAGAGCATTTTCTACAGGTAATTCTTTAAAATATTTGACCAATGAATTTCTACAGTATACACATGGTAATACGTATGGTAATGTATTAAAGAAGTTTTTTACTATAGATTTATTTTTTATACTCGGATTTGATGGATAATTATATGCAATAGAATGTAATAATTTCCATCCGTCAGGACCCCAGAATCTTGTATCCATTACTATTAATAGAGATTATAAAAAAGTGTGTGTATTTTTAATAATTTGAACAAAATATTAATGTCTTAAACCTTTTAAAGAAAATATGTATTGGAAAAAATTGCTAAAGAAAAATTTTGGTTATGACAATTTTATTTATCCTCAATATAAAATTGTTAAAGATACTGTAAAAAATTATGATCAATTAGTAGTATTACCAACAGGAAGTGGGAAAAGTATTTGTTATCAGCTTCCAGCAATAGCAGGTGAAGGATTTTCTATAGTTATAAGTCCTTTAAAATCATTAATTAAAGACCAAATAGATAATCTAAAAAAAAAGAACATCCGTGTCTTTAGTTTTTATGGAGATACAAAACAAGATGAAAAGGATTTATTAAATAAAGAAGTTATAGAATATTCTGGTAAAACACATATTATTTATACTACACCTGAAACTATAGAAAAAAATTTAGATTTTCGTCAACTTTTAGATACATTAGATTTCACAAATAGATTAAATAGATTTATTATCGATGAAGCTCATTGCATATCTCAGTGGGGAAATAATTTCAGACCTTCCTATAGAGCTTTGGAAAAAATTAGGGATGTCTGGCCGTGTATTCCAATAATGGCATTAACAGCAACAGCACCCGATGCAGTTAGAAAGGATATCGTTAAATTGTTACGATTTCGTAAATATAAACAATATACAAAATCGTATTTCAGAAAAAATTTAAAACTTACTATTAAAGAAAAAAATACTAGCAAAAAAAAACATAATAAAAATATTTTAGATCTTATTTTGGAAAAAGAATTTCTTAATACATGCGGTATTATCTATTGTCAAACCAGAAAAAAATGCGAAAATTTGGAGGAATATCTTAATACATATGGATTACAAACTAAAGCTTATCATGCAGGTAAAACCAAAAAATACCGGGAGGAGACATCAGAACAATGGCAATCCAATAATATTAATATTATTATTGCTACTATTGCGTTTGGTATGGGAATAGATAAGCCAGATGTCCGATTTATTGTACATAATGATATGCCTACATCAATGGAAAGTTATTATCAAGAAATTGGAAGAGCTGGACGAGATAGTTTAGATAGTGAGTGTATATTATATTACTCAGATACTGATAGAGAAAATGCCAAAAAACTTATAAACTATTCATATAGACAAAACTGGGAAAGAAGTAAAACCCCTGCGGATAGAAAGAACCATCAACGTAATTTAAAACATACACAGGAGTTAGTAGATAAATTCAGTGCATTTTGTGATGATCATACTAATTGTAGACATCAGATAATATCTAAATATCTAGGTGAACCGGATTTACCCAAGTGCATACATTCATGTGATAACTGTAAAAATAATGGGTTTATACCTCAAATAAATGTTACTCAAATAAGTATAGATATAGTTAATATTATATATAAGTTAGGAGATAGTGCATATAAAACTAATATGACTGATATTTTTAAAAAACAATATGCATATAAATATAAAAGCCGATTTAGAACTCAGAAAAGAACGCTCGAAATGTTTAATAAATGTCTCACATACTTAAGAATAAATAAATTTATTAGAGAAAGGATTGTTAAACTACAAGGAAGTCATAATAGTATGATAACTTACAAGTTATTTAATAAATCTAAAGAATTATTAAAAAAAGAAAATTCTATAGATATATTTATATAAATTTAGTTAGAATAAGCAAGACCACCCATACCAGACATAATTCTTAATACATTGTAGTTTACAGCGTAAGCTCTAACAGTTTTTGATTTTGCATCTCTTGTTTCTAAGTGTAATTGGGCGCTGTCTAGTCTAGAGAAATTGCATGTTCCAGATGGTTGATGTTCTTCTGGTCTAAGAGCGAAAGAATAGCAATTAATACCATTGTGTGGAATTCTTGTGTGGTGTTGGTATGGCTGAATAATATTAAAGTATTCGCCACTTCTTTCTGAAAATCTATCTTGACCGTTTAATTTAATTTGAGCGCTTTCACAGTAATTTACTAAATCTTGATTTCCCCCTACAAGAGTAATATCCCCTTCCCCGCCAGGGTTAAGAGGGTTCGCAGAACGATGACTCACAGCATCCAGAGAAGTAGTTGTGTTTGTTACATAATTAAAGTATTCGCCACCCTCATAGTCTTTATCTACAATGGTACCTGTTGGTGGCTCAACAACTTTTGAATCAGCCTGAATTACCCAAACAAGTTCTTTAATTGGATGGTTAAAGGGTAAATTCATCTTAACAGTTTGGTTACTGAAACTTTCTGTATTTCGTTGCACTTGTTCAATTAAATATTCGTGAGTTAACTGAGCAAATCTTCTTCTTTCATCGGTATCTAAATAAATGTAATCAACAAAAAGATCTATGGCACTAACTGCACCACCCGAACTTGTCCACTGCTCAGGATTATTAAAAGTAACGTGATCATTAGTATTACTAGGAGGGTTGTTGTATTGTTTTATACAACTCGCTAAAGTATTAAGTTCTACTTCTACTTTAACATCGTGATATTGAAGAGCAATTAATGGTAAAGCAAGACCCGGATTTCTACAGAACCAAAATTGTAATGGAATATTTAGGACAAGATCCTCTCCTGCGCCTCTGAGAGGAACTATTTTTCCTGCTACGTCATCTCCATTTTGGTTGTTATTAGTGGTGCCTCGTTGACCAATGACCCCTAATTTATGTCCTATAAGGTTATTATATCCTTTTACTTTTGCTTCTGGAAGAGTTAGTTGATTCCATAAATGTAACCACTCACCATATTGACGATCAATTCTTGTTCCGCCAATTTGTATATCTACGTAATTTATTATTCTATGACCTAAAAAGTTACTCCACGCCCAATTGTTGTTGCCTCCATCAGCTTTATCTATTTTAATTCTTAGAACCATATTACTTACTAAATCACCATTTCTTGATATAGTGCATGATGCTTTTTTACCAAATCCACCTGTAGAATTAAATCCTAACTCTACACTTTCTATAGCAAAATTTGTATGTCTTCTATAAACAACTTTGAAAAATGTAATCTGAGGATTACCTGTTAAATAAACGTCTTGCGCTCCATAAGCTACTAATTGCATAAGTCCTCCACCCATAATTAATTATATATAATAATAGAAGATAATTATTTTTGTTTTACGCAATATTTTTCTCAATAAATTCTTTAATAAAATTATCAGCTATAAATTCTTTGCGAAATTTTTTATCATTACTTGTAAATTCAAATTTATTTCCCTCCATAAATTTAACAGACCAACCGTTTAATATAGCATTATAAATGAATATCATCTTAAATAATTCTTTAGAATACATCTCTATATTTTCCATTAATATTAATTAATAATCTATTTAATAATTTAAAACGAAATAAAGACTTTTTCTTAAATATAGATTATTATTTAATGGAAACTTTTAAAAAAGTGAGAAAGAAAAAAAATAAAACACTCCCAATTAAAACTACTCTGAATCAAAAACACAAGAACAAGATAGATGTTTTTAATAAAAAAGAAAAGAATTTACCTAAACTAAAGGCTGAACTGAAAACACTAATAAAAAATAAAAATAGTTTAGAGAATAATGTTTCTGAAATTAATAGAGACAAGATTTTTAATTTAAATAACAAAATAAAAAAAACTGAAAACGAAATTAACTCAATTGAAAGTAAAAAAGAATATTATGACTATTTGTTAGATTCAAGTATGTTACTCTATGAATATAACGATATACCCTATAATACAAATGAAAATAAATCTATAATAGATTTTTTTTCGAAAAATAAAGAGACAAAAAGAAACAAGATTGAACCATCTAAAAAAAAACAATTAATGAATAAATTTATAAAATTGACAAATAAGGATTTTATTCCAACAACAGAAACAATTCTCCCTGAAAATTTAGATCTATGTAAAAATTGCAATGAACGAAGAATTGTAAAACAAAAAAAAGGACTTCTTATTTGTCCTAAATGTGGAACACTTGAAAAGATTTTAATAGATATTAATACTCCTTCTTATAAAGAGCCTCCGCGAGAAGTTACATATTTTGCATATAAAAAAATAAATCATGCTAATGAATTTTTATCACAATTTCAGGCAAAAGAATCTACTGATATAAGTGATAAAATATACAAACAAATTCTAAATGAATTAAAAAAAGAAAGATATTTAGATATTAATAAAATCACTGCTGATAAAGTAAGAGAAATTTTAAAAAAATTAGAATTAACAAAATATTATGAACATAGCCACTATATTATGAATCGGCTGTCGGGTAAACCTGCACCTATTCTAGATAATGTTTTAGAGGATAAATTGAGAAACATGTTTAAACAGGTCCAAGGTCCATGGTTAAAATATTGTCCAAATAAAAGAGCTAATTTTTTCTCTTATCCCTATATATTTTTTAAATTTTTCCAATTATTAGAAGAAGATAAATATTTACCCTATTGTCGTCTTCTTAAGTCTCGTGAAAAACTACACGAACATGATGAGGTATGGAAAAAAATATGTAAAGAACTTAATTGGCAATTTATACCGACTGTATAAAATAAAGCTTTATTAAAATATTTTTTTTATAAAGACTTATCTAAAATTTCTTAACCCATTTTTGGGAAACCTACAAGGTTGGCACCTAAACCGAAACCGGCACCTTGTCTGGCAGCACCGCCGATACTTGGGGCGTACATGTCTAATAAGGAAAAGACAGCGGCTGCGGTAATGGCAATCATTAAAACTTCTTCTAACTGCATTTTTTTGCTAGGAATAAAGTAGGCTGCGGCGGCGACGGCAGCACCCTCTACGAGATATTTTACAACTCTTTTTAAAATTTCTTGGAGATTGATAGCGTTGGTAAAGTGCGCGACTTCTTCGGTGAGATTTGGCATATTTATTATATAATATAATAAGAAAAAAATATTCCATATTAATAACAATTAATTTTAATAAAATACTTAAAGTTAATTTAATTTAAATTAATATTATGGCTACAGAAGATTTTCTAGAAGTGGATACTCCAATTGGGGGGCAAAATTATTGTTGTTTATCTTTTGTTTCACCAGAAGATACAATACGAGATAAAAATACTCAGTTTGTACATAAATTTCTAAAAACAATTGCTAAAAATTATGATTTAGACTCTGATTCTATTGTTGATAAATACAAAGATTTCTTATATATAAATGAAGATAAACTAGAAGAAGAATATAATTCTGAAAATGGTTTTCAAACAAGTGTAAGAGGTGTAAAAGTTAGAGGAACATATTCAACACTAAAAGAAGCACAAACTAAGGCGGCGAGACTACAAAAAATAGATCCCAATTTCAGTGTTTATATTGGGCAAGTAGGATATTGGTTACCATGGAATCCTCGCTCCGATAAAATTGAAGGTCAGGAATACGCCGAAGGTGAACTTAATGAGTTAGTTAAAAAATACCGAGAGAATCAAGAAAATAAAGATCTTCATTTTAGAGAAAATATTAATTACGTAAAAGAGCAACAGGCTAAGTCAAATGAAGAACATAAAAAAAAAGTTGCAGAACAACTAAATGATAGCTTAATGGGGGGAGAAGATGCTTGGTTGAAAAGAAAAAAAGAAGAATCTCTCGAAGTTGAGGAAATTGAAACAGAAGAAGTTCAGGTAAATACAAATTTATAATAGTTAGAAATTTTCTATAATAATTAATAAAAAAAATAATTTTCTTTATTAATTAAAAAATGCTCTGAACCGGCGTTCCTCTTTCAAGTAATATGTCTTTTTTTTCTTTCCATATTTGTGGATACTTATAAAATGGGACTCTGGGATATAAATGATGAATATTATGATATGTTAACTGATTGAATGTTAATAACGCAACCCATTTATTAATTTCTCCATCTGTTGAGAATAAACCGTGCGTCATATTTGTAATAGCATATTTATTATCCCTAATATCTGTTTCATAATATCTATGTGGTAAGTAATCAAATAAAACTGATAAAATTATTATTGCTATTGCTGATGGGATAATCCATAAAATCATTACATCTAAAAAATATCCTTTGGTGTATAAATAATATGTTATATATAAATTGAATAAAATAGATCCAGTGGTAATTACTAAAACACTTCCTTTATTTTTAATAGTTATATCCTGTTTTATTTCTGTAGTTATTTCTTTTAAATTAGAAATATCACATCTTTTATTATTAACTATCTTTTTCTTTAGTCTTCCATATAAAATTAACATTGTTTCATTAAAAAAATAATAAATGTAATTAAATATATGTGTGGTCCATCTAAAAAGCAGATGCCATTTATTTGTTATATTTCCTCCCGCATAATAATCGGGATCTTTATCTGGAATATTAGTAAACTGATGATGTCTTAAGTGAACAAATCTCCAAGCAGGAAATGGAGCAAAAAAAAACGGAACCCCTGCTATATATCCTACTAAATCATTATAAAAGTCATTATTTGATATTGTTTTATGACTCCCATCATGAATAACTGGAAATAATATATAATTAGCCATTATTGAAATAGGAATGGTAAAAAACAAATTATAACCATAAACTAATCTCAAAAATATTGAACTTAAAATAAAAAACATTCCCAAAGAAAAAAGTGCTAATGTTGGATACGCGACGCTTGTTTCCATCATTTAATTAAATTATACTATATATGTTTAAATAAATTTCTTGCGTAAAAATATCAAAATTTTAATATTAACTTTAATTAATTATGACTTTGGAACTAAAAAAGTTTAATATGGCTGGGTTACCTGATGGTAAGGTTATTGTATTTATTGGAAAGCGTGAAACAGGAAAATCATTTTTAGTAAGAGATTTATTATATTATAAGCAGGATGTACCTGTTGGTTGTGTGATAAGTGGAACAGAGGGAGCTAACTCATTTTATTCTAAAATAATTCCTGGTATATTTATACATAATCAATTTACAGATAAAGTAGTTCATAATTATATTAAAAGGCAAAAAAAAGCGGTTAAAGCTTCTCAGGAAAGTAGTCAAGTTGATCCAAGGGCTTTTCTTATTTTAGATGATTGTTTATATGATCCTAGTTGGACAAAAAATAAAGATATCCGAGCGTTATTTATGAATGGAAGACATTTTAAGAGTACTTTTATTATTACTATGCAGTATGCGTTGGGAATTCCCCCTAGTTTAAGAACAAATATTGATTATGTATTTATTTTAAGAGAAAATATTCAGGCAAATAGAAAAAGGCTATATGAGCAATATGCGGGTATGTTTCATAGTTTAGATATGTTTAATCAAGTTATGGATCAATGTACAGAAAATTTTGAGTGTATAGTTATTAATAATAATGCTAAAAGTAATAAATTAGAAGATCAAGTATTTTGGTATAAAGCAGATGACCATAGTTATTTTAAAATTGGACATCCTACATTATGGAAATATCATCAGAATAATTATAATCCTAATTATGATGATAGTGATGATGATGATTTTGTTGTTAAAAAAAGGAAAACCCTTATAAATATAAAAAAAATTTAATTAAAATTTGGGATTTCCCGTATCAAAATCTCCTAGTAATTTACTAAATTCAGTTTCAGAATTATTTAAAATTAGATAATTTAATCCACCTACTAAAAGACCCAATACTCCTAACTTTATAACCTGAAACTTTTCTAAATCTTTTTTTAATATTTTGTTGTGTACAACATATACAACAATAGTTAATACAACCGACGAAATCAAAACAACCAGTATATTCATTTTAATTTTTTAATGTATTTTAAAAAATTATAATAAACGCATATAATTTATTTATTTTAACACTACTCTTACAAGTGATGGAAAACACACACCTACAATTATAACTATAGCAGCTACAATAATAAATACAACAACTATACTCATTATATATTTATTGTATTTAAAAATCAGCAGCATCATCAAAAAAACTAAAGTTATTATCCATATTTGTATCTGCAGACTTAACTTCATTTAAAACAGACATTTCCTCAATTTGTGTTTGTGTTTCTGAAATAGAATCATCATCTTCTATTTGCGTTGTTGTATCAATAGGAGTAGTTTCTATTCTTGTTGAGGTATCAATTGATATCTCATCATATTCCCTATTATCAAATCTTTCTGGAGATAACTCTGGTTCTTTATTTTGTTTTTCTGAAATACTTATTGTTGAAAAATCTTTATTTTCAGATAATGTCTTTAAATTACCACCTAATTCGTGTTTTAATAATTGCCTTATATTATCTTTTGTATGTTCACTAATTACACTTGTAATATCTTCGTCTTCGTATTTTGCAAAATCCTTATCAATAAAATTTTTACCTAAATATTGTTTTAAGACCTCTTTTACCGGTAGTAAAATTCTAATAGTTTCTTTTATAGCTTCTACAATAACTTTTTCAGCCTCAATTATATTTCTTTGTAAATCTAAAGAATTATATCCTGTATGAAATAACCAAGGTTGTTTCCAAAAACTTCTAGCGCATTGTATATAAATTTTATGAACAAAATAGGATATTTTAGGTATATTTAAATCTATATTCTTTACCTTATTTTTAACTTTAATAGATGTTAATATCTTTGTGTGTGTAACAAATACTGCTGTAATTAAATCTTCTAAATAATCGCATTCACAGGTTTTTTTTATTTTTTTAACCTCTAAGTCTATTAATTCGTCACTCCATTTAGGCGTTTTAGATAAAAGTAGTTGAAATGTTTTAAGTGTATTTAATTTTTTATGGGATGATTTCTTTCTGGCTAAATTGTAAACAGCTCGTATACCATTATAAATAGGTTCTTTAAGAAAATCTGTTAATTGGTTTGTATATTCTTGTTTCGCATCAGCTAATACAGCTTTTGTATATTTATCCATTTGTTTATTTTATATTAGAAAACTAAAAAAATTTTAAAACGCATTACAATCTACTATGATAAGTGAGAGCTTGTAAATATGAGTCAGCTAAATCGTCTTTTTTAGAGTTTACTGTAAAAAAATTTAACCATGATTTATCATCATATTGTTCTAGAAAAT
>Ga0115008_10001631_pt1 | contig 18350 bp, 12 predicted proteins | sample FraStrMetagenome_FD_87164 | JGI IMG/M metagenome (GOLD analysis project Ga0115008, IMG submission 87164) | Marine eukaryotic phytoplankton communities from Arctic Ocean - Fram Strait ARC3M Metagenome | ecosystem: Environmental > Aquatic > Marine > Oceanic | place: Fram Strait | collected...
ACAACTTCTCCTATTGTATTCATTACTCTAATTAAAGCCCGTAATCCAGGAGCCGTAATTCCATCATCATTGGTCACTAAAATTAATGGTTTATCTTGCATCTTTCAAATTTATTACAAATGTAATTGAATTTATACTATTTTCTTTTTAACATTTTGTAAAGAATAATTTTTATCTTTTTTACGTAATTTTGTAAAAGAACGTTCTGTTTCGTTATTATAATGAAACAACTACTTATTAGAACATCCTTTCAAGGTTTCCTCAAAAATTGACACGCTTAAAAAAATTGATGTTATTTAGTAATCGAACAAAACATCCCTGTTAGAAAAAACACTACAGAAAATTTATGAATACGAAATTTAAAATTACCACATTACTGTTAGCCGCTCTAATCTTTATAAGTAGTACACAAACTCAGGCAACTAACAATATCAATAATTCAGATCCCGAGAAAGATAAAATATTACTGTACATTCTTAGAAATATTCTTACGAGAAGTCATTTTGTAGTAAAAGACATGAATGATGATTTTTCTGAATATGTATTTACCGAATTTATCAATGGTTTAGACCCAAATAAAAGATACTTTACTAAAAAAGATATTAAAGATTTTGAAAAATACAAGTATGACATTGACAACCAATTATTAAATGAAGATATTTCATTTTACAATTTAGTTTATGGAAGATTTACAAGCAAAATTAAAAATGCAAAATCCTATTATAGAGATTTATTAGCAAACCCTTTCAACTTTAAGAAAAAGGAAACCATTGATGTTAATTATGAACAAGGTTCATTTGCTAAAAATGAAACCCAATTGGTAGATTACTGGCGTAAACAATTAAAATTAAGTACCCTGATTAGAATTGAAGGTGAAATTGAAAAACAAAAAAGAAATGCATCAAAAAAAGAGAATTATAAGGTTCAAAAATTTCAAAAATTAGAAAAAAATGCCCGTTTAGAAGTTCTTAAAAATATGGATGAATTGTATGTTCGAATTGAAGAATTAGAACATGAAGATTGGTTTTCTACTTTTTTAAACACTGTTGTTGGTGCTTTTGATCCACATACGACCTATATGGCTCCAACGATAAAAGAACGTTTTGATCAAGATATGTCGGGTAAACTAGAAGGAATTGGGGCTAGATTACAGAAAAAAGGAATCTATACACACATCTTTAAACTCGTTTCTGGAGGCCCCGCTTGGAAACAGGGCGACTTAGAAGCGGGTGATATTATTTTAGAAGTAGCCCAAGGAGATAAAGACCCTTTAGACATTGTTGGCATGCGCTTAGACGATGCTATAAAATTTATTAAAGGGAAAAAAGGCACTGAAGTGAGACTTACCGTTAAGAAAAAAATTGATGGTTCTATTAAAATAATTTCTATTATCAGAGACGTTGTAGAATTAGAGGAAACATTTGTAAAATCAAGTATTGTTGAAAAAAATGGAAAAAAATATGGCCTTATAGATTTACCAAAATTCTACATAGATTTTGACGAACAAAATTACAGAGACTCTGCAAAAGACATGGAAAAAGAAATTGAAAGGCTAAAGAACGAGGGCGTTTCTGGTTTAATTATAGATTTAAGAAATAATGGTGGTGGTTCCTTAAAAACTGCGATTGAAATTAGTGGGTTGTTTATCAATGAAGGTCCTGTTGTTCAAATAAAATATAGAGGAGAAAATCCTATCATTAAAAATGATACAGATGCAAAAACTCAATGGGACGGAGCAATTGTTGTGTTGGTCAATGAATTTTCTGCTTCAGCATCAGAGATTTTTGCGGCAGCAATGCAAGATTATAAAAGAGCAATTATTATTGGTGGAAATCAAACATATGGTAAGGGCACTGTGCAAAGTGTCTTACCAATCAATCGATTTACAAAATATGAAAAAGATTTAGGAGCCTTAAAAATGACCATTCAAAAATTTTATAGAATTAATGGTGGCTCTACACAAATTGAAGGCGTATATTCTGATATATCAATACCAAGCAGATATAGTTATATGAAATTTGGCGAAAGAGATTTAGAAGGTGCATTGGTTTGGGATAAAGTAAAACAAGCCGATTATATTCAAACGAAATCTTATGAAAACTTTTCGGATGTTATAGAAAATAGCAAAAAAAGAATTGCCTCTGATTCTAAATTTAAATTGATCAATGAATATGCTAAATGGTTGAAAAAAAATCAAGATAATACTTCTTACTCTCTAAACTATAAAATATTTACAAGCCAAAGTCTCGTGCAAGAAAAAGCTGCTGAGAAATTCAAGTCGGTTTTTGATTATGAATCTAATTTAAAGTTTGCCTCACCAAAACATGAGGTATCTCTCTTTAAAAAAGACACAATTTTGGCTAATAAAAGATTAGAATGGCATAAAAAATTATCTAAAGATGTTTATGTTTCCGAGGCATTGAATGTATTGAGTGAATTAAAACTAAAGCCCTTAGATAAATTAGCAAAAAATTAAAACCCATAAATTATTCATAATAAGCCCATACTATAACTACTATACTATGGGCTTATTAAATTAAAAAAAATGCATTTTAAAATAACGTTTACAACAAAATGGTCTGACTTTGACCCAAACAAACACATGCATCACACAGCATATAATGAGTATGCAGCAGAGGTAAGAATTCGATATTTTAGAGATCAAAACTTTTCAATTGAAGAATTCACAAAACACAATATTGGTCCAATTTTATTTACCGAAGAGACTTCTTTTAGAAGAGAAATTCATGTTGGAGAAAACATCTCTGTAGATTTTAAACTTTCTGGAGTATCAAAAAAAATGAACGGTGGAAAATTACACATCGAGTTTTTAATGAACAAGGAGAACTATCTGCAATTATAAAAGTCTATGGGGCTTGGATCGATTTAACCAAACGAAAATTAACCACACCTCCTAAAGAAGCTCATCACTTGTTTGATATGGCAGAGCGTAGTGAAGATTTTAAGGAAATTTTTCTTTCAAAAGAAGTAGAAAATTAAAAATCGCCTAAAAGACTTAGACGATTTTTAATGGGTATCAAAATTTTATTACATCGAAATTTAAGCGAAGTAAATATAAACCATGATAACAATTGCACAAATTAGTATTCCCGCTTTTTTAACATGCTTCCAAGGTTTGATATCTACTTGTTGTGTGTATTCTTGAACAAAGTCTGTTTCTCTTGGCTTGAGCTTTCCAATGATTAACATAATCACTACATTTAATACAAATAAGATCGCCATCACATCTAAAAAGTGAGGATAAGCTTGGGCTTTTATGAACGCTAATTGTGCAACATCAGTAATTCCGTTTTCGGCAGCAGTTGCAAGTGCTGTATCAATAAAATAGGGTTGCATAAAAAACTGACTGATAATGTATAATAAACATCCAGTGACTAAACCTATTTTGGCAGCTATCGCAGGTACTCGTTTGGTTAAATACCCTACAACAATAATGGTTAAAATAGGAATACTATAAATACCGTTAATTTCTTGTAAGTAGGCAAAAAGACTTCCTGCATTGGCAATAAAAGGCGCAATAAACATGGCCGCTATTGCCAAAACAACACCAAATATTTTACCGTATTTTACAACCGTTTTTTCAGTAGCTTCTTTGTTGATATGCTCTTTGTAAATATCTATTCCAAACAGCGTAACAGAACTATTTAAAACACTGTTAAAAGAACTTAAAATTGCCCCAAATAAGACTGCTGCAAAAAAGCCGACAAATGCATCAGGTAAAACTTTGTTGACCAACATCGGGTAGGCAGTATCTGGGTTTTCTAAATTTCCTTCAAATATATGAAAGGCGATAATACCAGGTAAAACAACAATAAGCGGACCTAATATTTTTATAAAAGAACCCAAAAGCAATCCTTTTTGACCTTCTTCTAAATTTTTTGCTCCTAAAGCTCTTTGTATAATTTGCTGGTTTGTACCCCAGTAAAATAACTGAACCAACATCATTCCAGTAAAAATAGTATAAAAAGGAACAGGATCTGTAGCAGTACCCATTGATTTAAATTTCTCTGGATTCGCTGTAGTTATGACGTTCAATCCATCTAAAACAGAACCATCACCAATCATCATTAAACCAAAAATAGGAATTAAAATACCGCCGGCTAGTAAACCAATAGCATTTATTGAATCTGAAACTGCAACTGCCTTTAATCCTCCAAAAACCGCATATATAGATCCAATAATTCCGATTCCCCATACACAGATCCAAATAGATTGTGTGTGTGTAACACCTAATAATTCTGGTATATTAAACATTCCGCTAATGGCAAGAGATCCTGAATATAAAATTACGGGAAGTAGCACAACTACATATCCTGATAAAAATAAAACGGAGGTCAGTGTTTTTGTAGTAACATCAAATCTTTTTGCTAAAAACCCAGGGATCGTTGTTAAACCTCCTTTTAAATATCTTGGCAGTAAAAACATCGCTGTAACAACCATGGCAATTGCTGCCAAAGTTTCCCATACCATCACAGACAATCCGCTTTGATATGAAGATCCATTTAAACCAACAATTTGTTCTGTAGATAGATTTGTAAGAAGTAGAGACCCTGCAATTACTCCTGCAGTTAAACTTCTACCTCCTAAAAAATAGCCGTCAGAAGAGGTCTCTTCTGTTTTTCTAGTTGCTAAATAAGAAATAATAGCAACTACTATTGTGAACCCTAAAAATGTTAAAATTTGCATTAGATATGTTTTGTTTAATTGTTTATTTTTTCAAATATATATATTTAAATTGTTTTTCTTTAATGAAAGAATATTTAAATTTGGAAATTAAAAAAGTAAATTTTTTAAAAAATTAAATCACAAGCAGTGTTTACAATCAATCACAAAAAAGAGACCCCTATTTTAGAAATAAAAAACTCCAATGATACTATTTCAGGAAAAATAGATTTAAGTCTAGGAGCAAGCATTCAAGAATTAACCCTAGACAGAATTGCCATAATTCAGGATTTAGCACCATTAAGCTACAAAAACACCTATGCCTCGTCAATTTTATTTCCATTTGCAAATAGAATTAAAGATGGAAAGTATTCTTTCAATGGAAAAGAATATCAATTTGACATAAATCAAAAAGAAGAAAACAATGCTTTACACGGTTTGGTTTACAATAAAGTGTTCAAAGTACTTCAAAAAGAAGCTTCAGAAAGTGCTGCAACAGTAACTTTAGAATACATTGAAAAAAATAAATCGATCGGGTTTCCATTCACCTATAAAATAGTACTGAAATACATTTTTACAGAAAACAATTTAAGTTTAATTGTCTCGGTAAAAAATACAGATTCTGAAGCATTTCCTTTTACCATTGGATGGCATCCCTATTTTGTGAGTGAAAACTTACAGAAAAGTTCCTTAGTATTTGATAGCAATCAAAAACTTATCATTGGTGAGAGAAACATTACATCCGGAGTTGAAAAAATAGCCCCTGAAGAACAGTTTGATATTGAAGACAAGCAGTTAGACGATTGCTGGATTTTAAATTCAAAAAACGTTCTTTTTAAGACCCCAAAATATCAATTAAAAATCACCTCTTCCGCAAAAGAAAATTTTTTACAAGCCTATACGCCACCAAAAGAAAACACAATCGCAATAGAACCTACAACTGGAGTTTCTGACAGCTTCAACAATAAAATTGGTCTTGAAATTTTAAATTCAAATGAACTTTACTCGGTAAGGTGGGATTTGAACCTACTTAATACAGCAAAAAAAAACTCGTTTTAAAACTGCATCATTTATTTTTGATTCATCCATTTTTATTTAAAGAATATAGATAATGCACAAAATAAAGCTTTAAAAAAATAACTTCTTTTTGTGTTGAAAAGTATGAAAAAGAAATACTACTTTATTTACAATACAGACACCCTACAATTATTGAAATTAAAAAACCTCAACTACATGATAATCATATAGTTAAGGTTTTATTTGTACAGGCGGAGAGACTCGAACTCTCACACCTTGCGGCACTAGATCCTAAGTCTAGCGTGTCTACCAATTCCACCACGCCTGCAACTTCCCAATTAAATAGGGTTGCAAATATAAACAATAGTTACAAACTTCAAAGTAGTTCATTATTATTTTTCTATTTTTGAAATAGAAAAACAAAAAATTAAATGAACAGCATTCAATCGTATATAAAAAATCATAAAAATCGACTCATAAATGAGTTGATAGAGTTGCTTAAAATACCCTCTGTAAGTGCAGATTCTGCCTATAAAAAAGAAGTCTTACGAACTGCCGACTTTGTACTAGAAAGTCTAAAAAAAGCAGGGTGTGACCGTGTAGAAATTTGCGAAACTCCTGGGTATCCAATTATATATGGTGAAAAAATTATCGATGCAAAATTACCCACAGTTTTAGTATATGGCCATTATGATGTGCAGCCAGCAGATCCTATTGATTTATGGACTTCTCCTCCTTTTGAACCGGTTGTTAAAAAAACAGCAATTCATCCTGAAGGGGCGATTTTTGCGCGTGGCGCTTGTGATGACAAAGGACAAATGTATATGCATGTAAAAGCATTAGAATACATGACGTCCACAGGAAATTTACCTTGTAATGTAAAATTTATGATAGAAGGCGAAGAGGAAGTTGGTTCTGAAAGCTTGGCTTGGTTTGTGCCAAGAAACAAAGAAAAATTAGCCAATGACGTCATTTTAATTTCTGATACTGGCATGATTGCCAATAACATCCCCTCAATTACCACCGGTTTGCGTGGCTTGAGCTATGTTGAAGTTGAAGTTACAGGTCCGAATAGGGATTTACATTCTGGTCTCTATGGAGGTGCCGTTGCGAACCCTATTACTATTTTAACAAAAATGATTGCTTCTTTGCATGATGAAAATAATTACATCACCATTCCTGGTTTTTATGATGCCGTTGAAAAACTCTCTAAAGAGGAAAGAGCAGCAATGGCCAAAGCTCCTTTTTCAGTAAAGGATTATAAGGAGGCATTGCAAATTAAAGCTACTTATGGGGAAAAAGGATATACTACAAACGAAAGAAATTCTATAAGACCAACACTAGATGTCAACGGAATTTGGGGTGGGTACATTGGCGAAGGGGCAAAAACAGTTATTGCAAGTAAAGCATCTGCAAAAATCTCTATGCGTTTAGTACCCAACCAAGATTGGAAAGAGATTACGCAGTTGTTTAAAAATCATTTTGAAAATATTGCACCAAAAGCTGTTTCTGTAAAAGTAACACCACACCATGGCGGGCAAGGATATGTAACACCCATAGATACGATTGCCTTCAAAGCTGCAAGTAAGGCCTATGAAACTACCTTTGGAAAAACACCTATTCCACAACGAAGTGGTGGTAGTATTCCTATTGTTGCTTTGTTTGAAAAAGAACTAACAAGCAAAACTATTTTAATGGGTTTTGGATTAGATTCGGATGCCATTCACTCGCCTAATGAACATTTTGGTATCTGGAATTACTTAAAAGGGGTTGAAACCATTCCTTATTTTTATCAGTATTTCACAGAATTATCAACCAAAAAAACCAATTAAAACTGAACAGATGAAAGCGCTCATTTTAAAAAGTACCTCACTATTTATTTTATTACTATTGGCAATCAGTTGTTCTAAAAATCAAAAACAATTTACCCTTTTAGAATATGAAGCCGCTGCAAAACACTTGGATAGTGATTTATACCAATTAGTCTATAATGGGGTTTATGACAGCAATTTTATTGGAAAAAATAATTTAATCTACAGCACGAATAATAAAGAGGGGAAAAAATTTATTTTCGTAAATACGGTTTCAAAAACAAAAAAAGCAGCATTTGATCATCAAAAATTAGCAACTGCCTTGTCTAAAGAATTGAATATCAAAATTAAGGCTTCAGAGTTGCCAATCTATTCCGTTTCTCTTTCTGATGATTTAAAAACGCTAAATTTTATGGCAAACAGCCAAGAATACTTGTGCAATTTAGAGGAGTATTCACTTACTAAGATCATTTCAAAAATTGACAGAGCGTATCGCAATGAACACGTTTCTCCTAACGGGAAATTAGCTGCATATATCAATCAATACAATCTTTGGATTCGTGATTTAGAAACCGGTAAAAAAACGCAAATTACATTTGATGGTCAAGAAGATTACGGCTATGCAACGAATAATGCAGGTTGGATTAAGAGCGATGGCGCAGTTTTAAAATGGGCTCCAAATTCTGATAAAATTGCAACATTTCAACAAGATGCTAGAGGAGTTGGTATGATGTATGTAACCTCCAGCAATGTTGGTCATCCAAAGTTAGAAGCATGGAAACACCCTTTGCCAGGAGATGCTACAATATTTACAATTGAGCGGGTTATTATTCATCTAGGAAAACACCCAAAAACGGTTCGTTTAAAAATGGAAAAAGATGTTCAAAGAGGCTCAACAACAGACCACATTGCAGACAGAAATAACGAATTATTAGATGCTCAATGGAATAAAGAAGGAACACAATTCGCTTTTGTTTCTGGCTCTAGAGATCATAAAATTGCTCATTTACAAATCGCTGACTCCAAAACAGGGATTGTAAAATCGATTCATAAAGAAGAAGTGGATACCTATTACGAATCTGGGGTAAAAACTGAAAACTGGCGCGTTTTATTTGACTCTAATGAGTTCATTTGGTATTCAGAAAAATCAAACTGGGGGCATATATACTTGTATGATTTGACAACTGAGAAATTAAAAAATCAAATTACCTCTGGAGATTGGATTGTGAAACAAATTAAACATATTGACACAAAAAACAAAGAAATTTATTTTATTGCTGGGGGAAAAGAAAAAGGAAACCCGTATCATAATTACTTTTACAAAGTGAATTTTGAGGGTTCTAATTTGATCAATTTAACGCCGTCTAAAGGGACCCATGAAGTGGTTTTTTCAGACGACAATGCGCTTTTATTGGATACCTACTCTACGACTAGCAATCCTCCTATTTCGGTTTTAAGAAATGGAAATGGTGAGAAAATAATGGATTTAGAAAGGTCAGATATTTCTGAACTAAAAGCAAGAAATTGGCAAGAACCTGTTGAATTCTCTGTGAAAGCTAGAGATGAAAAAACAGCCTTATACGGAATTATGTGTCTGCCTAGTCAGTATGATGAGGGTAAAAAATATCCTGTTTTAAATTATATTTATCCGGGGCCACAGTCTGGAAGTGTTGGTGATTACGGTTTTAGAGTTATTTGGAGAGATTTTCAAGCCGTTGCAGAATTGGGTTTTGTGGTGGTTGCAGTTGATGCAATGGGAACTCCGATGCGCTCGAAATCTTTTCATGATGCGTATTACGGAAATATGGGTGATAATGGCTTGCCCGATAATATAACAACCATCAAACAATTAGCACAGAAATACAAAGGAATGGATCTTGAACGGGTTGGAATTTGGGGCCATTCTGGTGGTGGATTTGCTTCTACAAGAGCCGTTTTTGCCTATCCAGAATTTTATGATGTTGCGGTGTCTGGTGCAGGAAATCACGACAACAGAAATTATGAAGCAGATTGGGGTGAAAAATGGCAAGGTCTTTTAGTGGACGGAAATATGGAAGGCAAAACAGATGGAACTACAAATTACGACAACCAAGCAAATCAATTAATTGCCAAAAATTTACAAGGAAAATTATTGATTACACATGGTACTATGGACGATAATGTACCTCCATCCAATACCATGTTGGTTGTGGAGGCACTGATTAAAGCAAACAAAGATTTCGATATGATATTGTTTCCAAATAAAAGACATGGGTATGGAAATATGACAAAATATATGATTCGAAAACGGTGGGATTATTTTGTAACACACCTTCTAAATGCAAAGCCACCAAAGGGGTTTCAATTAAAATAAAGAGATGAAAAATATTTTTTTAATACTGTTGCTGTTTTTTGGGGTACTACCGATAAAAGCACAAGGTTTATTTGATGAAAAAGAAAGCTTTACCAAACAAGACACTTTAAGAGGAAGCATCACTGCAGCCCGTATTTGGTGGGATTTAACCTATTACCATTTAGAGGTAGAAGTCGTACCTGATACTAAGTTTATTTCAGGAAAAAACACAATTAAATATACTGTTTTAAAGGAATATCAAACCCTACAAATTGATTTACAAACCCCTTTAAAAATTACAAAAGTCACTCAAGACGGAAAAGAATTAAAGGTCATAAACCATGGAAATGCTCATTTTATACAACTCCTAAAAAAACAGCAAGTAGGGAATACAGAAAGTATCGTTGTGCAGTATCAGGGAAACCCCAAAGAGGCGATACGTGCGCCTTGGGATGGCGGTTTTTCATGGAAAAAAGATGCCAACGGAAATCATTTTGTAGCCACTTCTTGTCAAGGATTGGGTGCAAGTGTCTGGTGGCCCTGTAAAGACCACATGTATGATGAAGTAGAAAATATGGATATTAGTGTTACGGTTCCTCGTAATTTGATGGACATCTCTAACGGAAAACTCAAAGAAGTGGTAGATAACGGTGCAACAAAAACCTATCATTGGACGGTAAAAAACCCCATTAACAATTACGGTGTGAATGTAAACATTGGGGATTATACCCATTTTTCTGAAGTTTTTAAAGGCGAAAAAGGAAATTTAGACATGGATTATTATGTGTTAAAAGACAACCTTAAAAAAGCTAAAAAACAATTTAAAGATGCCCCAAAAATGATGAAAGCTTTTGAACATTGGTTTGGCCCCTACCCTTTCTATGAAGATGGTTATAAATTGGTAGAGGTTCCTTATCTAGGAATGGAACACCAAAGTTCTGTAACCTATGGCAATAAATACAAACAGGGTTATTTAGGCCGTGATTTGTCTGGAACTGGCTGGGGTTTAAAATTCGATTTCATCATTATTCATGAATCTGGTCATGAGTGGTTTGCAAATAATATTACCCATAAAGATATTGCCGATATGTGGATTCATGAGAGTTTTACCAACTATTCTGAAAGCTTATTTTTAGAGTATTATTATGGTAAGAAAGCGGCATCAGAATACGTTATTGGTACCCGAGAAGGTATTGAAAATAAGAAACCAATAATTGGGCACTACAATGTAAATAAGGGAGGTTCTGGTGATATGTACTCAAAAGGGGGCAATTTATTACATACCTTAAGACAACTGGTTGATACTGATGAAAATTGGAGACAGATTTTAAGAAAAATGAATCGTGTTTTTTACCATCAAACAGTTACAACTTTTCAAATTGAAAGTTTTCTTAGTAAAGAAATAGGGATTGATTTAACAACTATTTTTAATCAATATCTAAGAGATATAAAAATACCAACTCTAGAGTATCAAGTTAAAAATAGTGTCTTAATGTATCGATGGACAAATGTGGTAGAGGGTTTTAAAATGCCTTTAAAAGTTTTTATCAATAAGAATCCAACCTGGATTTATCCGACCTCCAAAATTCAATCAAAGACTTTATTCGAAAAGAAATCAACTTTTAAAATAGACCCCAACTTTTATATATACTCAAAAAGTATAAAATAAGTCGTTTTTATGTCTTAAAACAGGCATTTTAAGACACTTTGATACAAGAAATATTTTTCACTAAATACTGTTTTTCTAAGTATAAAAATACACATGCGTTAGTGATTGAAGCATTTGTTTGAGCTCTTTTTGAAGAATGAAAAAAAGCGAGTGCGAAAAGCACGACCTAAAAGGGAACGCCCAAAATATTACTCTTTTTCTGCCATTTTTTTCACGTAATCTGTGATGATTACAATTTGAGTAGGCCCCACTTTACCTTCTATGTATTTTGCATTTTCATGATCTAAAGAAATCCTTCGAACCGCTGTTCCTTGTTTGGCAACCATGCTCGATCCTTTTACCTTTAGATCTTTAATTAACACAACACTATCTCCTGCTTTTAGAACAGCACCATTGGCGTCTCTATGAATTATTTTCTCACTTTCGTCTAAATGATCTCCAGATTCTTTTGCGAACCGTAAATCGGCATCTTCTAAATACATCATGTCTAATAAATCTTTTGGCCAACCTTCATTTTTCAAACGAGATAACATTCTCCAAGCAACTACCTTTACAGCTCTAAATTCACTCCACATAGCATCGTTTAAACAACGCCAATGATTTACATCTAAATCTTCTTCGCAATTCAGTTGAGTTATACAAATAGTACAGGCTAATAAACTACCATCTACTCCGCCTCCACCGGTTGAATTTGGTTTTACTTCATAGATAGATACAGCCTCTTTTGAAGTGCATAATTCACATTGATTGCCACTTCTATTTTCTAAATCTTGTTCTAAACTCATGTTCTTTTTTTAGATTGGTATTGGCAAAAGTAAGGTTTCTTTTTAGGTAATTTCTAAAGAAGTGAATTTGAAAGTGATTCCATCAAACAAACCTTTATCGCTTAACTTTAAGGAAGGAATAACGAGTAAAGCCATAAAAGACAAGGTCATAAAGGGGGCTTTTAATTTGCTTCCCATTTTTTTTGCCATCGCATCTAGTTCTGCATATTCTTTTCCAATAATATCAGCAGGCTGATCACTCATAATTCCCGCCACAGGCAAAGCAACTATTTTTTCTGAAGTTTCATTTACAGCACAAATACCACCTTTATTTTTAATCAATATATTCACTGCTTTGTAGATGAATTCATCTGAAGACCCCACGGCAATAATATTATGCGAATCATGCCCAACAGAGCTAGCAATAGCTCCTTTTTTGATTCCAAAATTTTTAATAAATGCAATCGCTGGAGAAGCATTTTTATAGCGATTTACAACGGTCATTTTTAAAATATCTTCTTCTGGATTTGACACTAAATTTCCGTCTACAAGTAACGAGTTACATTCAATTTCATGAGTCACCAACTCACCATCTAAAGCCTCTATAACTCTAATTTTTCCTGAAGAAGTTTGATATTGATAATCCTCTATTTTCTTTGTATTGACATCAAAATTATTCAAGATTTTAAAAGGAACAGATTGCACAAAACTTTTGCCATTTTCAGCTACTAATTCTCCATTAATATAGGTTTGTAAAACCTTAAATTTTTGCAAATCTTCTACAACTATAAAATCTGCAGCATCTCCTTTTTGCAGCAAACCAACCTCTAAATCGTAATGTTTTACCGGATTTACACAAGCTACTTGTAACACTTTAAAAACATCTATGCCTTTTGCAACGGCTCTTTCACACAATTGATTGATGTGACCTAACAACAAATCATCTGGATGTTTGTCGTCTGAACAAAACATCATGTTTTCAAAATAGTTAGGTAATAGATGAATTAGGGCTTCAAAATTCTTTGCAGCACTTCCTTCTCTAATGAGAATTTTCATTCCTTTTTCTAACTTCTCTAGGGCTTCGTCATAGGTGAAACATTCATGATCTGTAGAGATTCCAGCGGCAATATATTTTGTAACATCTTCGCCTCGTAGACCTGGCGCATGGCCATCAATAGGTTTGTGATACTGTTTTGCCCACGCAAGTTTTTTTAGCACCTCTTCATCATCAAACAAAACACCAGGATAATTCATCATCTCTGCCAAGTACTTAATATCAGGGTTTGCCATCATTTTTTGAATATCATTAGAATCAATAACAGCTCCGGCACTTTCAAAAGAAGTTGCAGGTACACAAGAAGGTGCTCCAAAATTAAATTTTAATGGTACTTTTTTTCCATTTTCAATCATAAAATCTACTCCCTTGACTCCCAATACATTCGCAATTTCATGGGGGTCAGATACCGTTGCAACAGTTCCGTGAACGAGAGCTATTTTCGCAAATTCAGAAGGAACTAATAGAGAACTCTCAATGTGAATATGTGCATCTATAAACCCAGGTAAAATATAATTCTCTATGGAATGGTCTGATGAACGAATATTTATAATTTTTCTAGCTTCAACCTCAACTTCTCCCTTAAAAATAGTGCGATTTAGAATATCTACAATGTTTCCTTTAATAATCATATTGCAAAATTAACCAATCCTATTTTTTTAATTGTTATTATTTCACTTTATTCTTATTTTAACCATAAGATTACTCGGTCATGCCTCCCTTATAATTACCTTATAAGAAGACCCAATAGTTCTCTTACAGAACGATTGGGTCTTCTTATTTTTAAAATTCTAATTATTTTTTTAGGTAGTAGTATTAAATCATTATTTTTTTGTTAACAGTTTCTGTGTCAGTAACTAAATGAACAATATAAACACCTTTACTAATATTTTTCGGCAATGCAATGTCATTCATCCCATTTCCTTCAAAGGAAGTATTTAGTACTTGTTTTCCAAGGATATTATACACACTAAGTTTTGCTACACCAGTATTAACACCTGAGATTCGTAAGTTTTCTTTAGAAGAGGTGTAGATGCTTATGTTGTTGTTTAAAGCAACCTTATCTGCACTTAAAACACTAGAAGTTGTATGTAAGTAAAAACGTCCTATTCCATTGATGTCCTCAGAAAGTGTTGTTGTAAAAGTTGTGGCATCGTCTAGTAGGGTATAGGAGTTATTCACTTTGTCTTCTAAATACACACTAATTCCTACTGGAAAGTTTACAATTGCTGCAGAAATAATTATTTCGGTACTTGATGTGGCGTTTATTCCGACAGGTACAACCATATTTTCAAAATTATTGTCTGGTAATGATTGAATTCCGTAATCATCTCCTTGACTATCACTGACCAAGTGCGTGTAAATTCCAAATTCGGTTCCACCGTTATAAAAAATTGTACTATCATAACCATTGTCAAAGCCAGTTGTGGTTGCTTCTATATAGAAAATATCTGTGGATCTATTAGAAGAACCATCTGTAATCATCAACTTAATTTCTGGTCTAGAGGAGCTCGTCTTTTGTTGATCTGTTACTGTACTTCGATGACTTTGCATATTTTTATTAAAATTAAAGCCTAAATTTGCTTTAGATTTTATAAAAAAACCTTGAGCAGGTTTAATATAAAAATCATCAGTAGTCTGATTTTTTAAATTATAATGATTTTCATCTTGATCCCAAAACCATAAAGTCATTTCTTCTAAGGAATCTTTATTAGTTTTTAAAAAATTAAAAGATTGATTAGTAATATTATTCCCAGCAATGTAAGAAGGATAGGGGTTTCCAATAAAGTTATATTTAATTTCGGTGCTAGTCAGATCGTTCGAGTTTATGTCTGAATCTGGGAAAGAACCTATAAAAGAAATGTCTTTTTCACCAACACCCTCTAATTGAACAACCCAACCCTGCCCTGGTTTAAAAATAAGATCACTAGTAAAATAATCAGAATTATCAACAGTGTTATATATAACCCATTTGGATGTCAAATTATCATAATAAGCAAGACCTTTATTATTAGAATGATTACCCTGACCAGATGTTAAATCTTCTCTTGCTACAAATTTAGCTAAGGTTTGATCATCGACAGGAGACGAAATAAACTGCCATAGTTTAGTAGAAATTGTTTTAGTATAAGTCATATTACCAGATGATGTCCCTTTTAAAATGACAGAACTATTATGAATTTCAAGTGATTCAGAATCACCTAAAATTAGATTGCCATCTATGGTTACTTTTCCTCCTTCAGTAACTGTCATTTTAACTCCAGAACTTATGGTTACATCTTGAGAGTATATATTTAGCATACTCAATAAAAAGAAAATGATTGGTAATGATTTAAACATAAGCAATTATTTTTATACATTGTACATTCATGTATTATGCTAAATATATGACAAATAACACTTCTTGTCAATAAGTACTAATACCCAAAAAATCATTCTTAAAAAAACCAATCTATCTCAGCATAAAGTATACAAGTATACTATATAAAAGAGTTTTTTTCTGTGAATAGAAATAAGAAAGTCGACACAAGCAACTCAAAAAAGATAGTATATCCCTAAAAACAACTTAAATAAAAAGAGTTTTTTTTGATTACAAACTTTAATTTTCCAAAAAATTCATTAAAATTTTCAAGCTTTCAGTTGGATTTTCTTCCATTGGAACATGTCCTGAATTTAAAATAGTTGCTAATTTAGAATTGGGAATAAGTACATTCATTCTTTTTCCGGTATCCAAAGGAATCCAATTGTCTTGTGCCCCCCAAATTAATAGTGTAGGTGTTTGAATACTTTTTAGTTTATCTATATTTTTTTTTGCACCTAGGTTAAAATCTATTTTAGCCCGATCAATAAAAGCCTGTCTATTACCAGCCCTTAAAACCATTTTATGATACCGTGTAATTAATTCTTCTGTAACTTTAGCATCATTGGCATATACTGCTTTCATATTTTTCTCAATTAATATCTTGGGTGTTATGTATAAAAAAAAAGAACTTAAAATAGGTTTTTTTGCCATTTCAAATATTTTTGGTCCTGGCTTATTGGTTGGTAAACCACTTGCGTCAACTAAAATGAGTTTCTCAATTTTGGTTGGGTTTTCAGCTGCATAATTCCATGCAATATTTCCCCCTAAAGAGTTTCCTACGATGTGGAATTTTTCAATATTTAATTTTTTTAGAAAAGAGTGTAAAAAAGTTGTGTATCCTTTTATAGAATAATCGGAATTCTTATTCGGACCGGTAATCCCAAAAGCAGGCAGATCCATTCTTATAACTCTATTTGTTTTTTTTAACTCGTTCGTCCAAGCATCCCAAGTATGCAAAGAGGAGGCTGTTCCATGAATTAAAACTATTGGAAACCCCTTCCCTTCATCTCTATAATGAACGAACATTTCATCCAATTCCATAAAGTTAGAATACGCATTTGAATACTCTTTTTTTAAATCTTCAACGGAAATATCTAAATACCCGAAGCGACTAATAGCACAAGCTATTAAGACAAAAAAACAGAAATAGTGTATTTTATTTTATGATGTTTTTTCATCAACCAAAATTTTATATAAAATAGGCTTGCTTGGTGTCGCATCATTTTCAAAAGGTGCAATCATTAAATTAAGTAGATATTCTCCGTCATCTACAGCATTTGGGACAAAAATAAACTCGGTAATAGTAGCATCCATTCTGACGTCTCCAGAGGTATTCCAAAAAGCATTGTGGGCTAATAATTTTCCTCCATCTTTTTCTTTATCAACAGAAGGTAGATCAATTAACAAATGTTTGATTCCTTTTTCTTTGAGATAAATAGCTGCTTCTTCTAATAAATATGTTGGATTTGTATTGGAGTATTTTTTGGATTTTTTATCTGGTAAATTTGGCAAGGTTCTAATTACGATTGCATCTCTTTTTTTATTTCTTATTTGAGATTTTAATTGTTTTTTTGAAATCACAAAATCATCATCTATTAATTCTGGTGCAACAGTAATAACTTCTGCTACGAAGAAAAAATGTTTTAAATTCTGATTCACAGAATGTACTTTTTCTGAAATATGCCCAACACATTCTGTATGGGTAATATGAGAATGCGGATTGAAATGAATGGTATTAAAATTTACAACAGCACCTTCTGATACTTTTATAATATCTCCATCAAATTTTTGAGGGAAAATTTTTGGAGCATCCATATACCAAGCATTTACATTTTCTTTTGTTATGTCTATAGCGATGGAAATATCGATAGGCTTGGAGACATCTATTGCTATTTTTCTTGAATTGTATTCTATAATTGCTTTCATTTTATTTTATATATTTCAAAAAAGAGAAAAATTAATTCAGCATAAATAAATCAGAAGCAATTCCGTCTACTAAAAATTTTCCTTTTTTTGTTGTTTTCAATATTTCATCTTCAAAATACAATAATTCTTGCTGAATATATTTTTCTGATTCACTTTTTAAATAGATTGTATAATTTCTCCCAAAATTATCAGTAACTGTGGCTAAAGAAACCCCCCAAATTGTTCGCAAACCTGTCATTACATATTCGTTATATTGATCTGTTTTAGTTAAAATTTCTCTTTCTATTGGCAACTGATCTTCAAATAAGCTTTTAATATATTTTGTATTGTTTTTAACATTCCAACTTCGTTGTTTCCCATCAAAAGAATGTGCCGATGGCCCAATTCCTAAATAGGGTTTTCCCAACCAATAAGAGGAGTTGTTTTTGCTAAAAAAACCTTCTTTTCCAAAATTTGATAATTCGTAATGTACAAAATTAGCTTTCTGTAATTCTGCTGTTAAAATCTGAAATTGCGCTGCGACCTTCTGCTCATGAACCTTTTTAATTTTACCATTGTTTATAAGAGTTTCTAGTACTGTTTTTGGCTCTACGGTTAGAGCATAACTCGATATGTGCGGTACTCCATAACTCAGAGCTGTTGTAATATTTTCTCTCCATTGATCATTGGTACAATCAGGAATTCCATAAATTAAATCCACAGAAATGTTTTTAAAATATTGAGTTGCTAAAA
>Ga0115008_10001639_pt1 | contig 18309 bp, 18 predicted proteins | sample FraStrMetagenome_FD_87164 | JGI IMG/M metagenome (GOLD analysis project Ga0115008, IMG submission 87164) | Marine eukaryotic phytoplankton communities from Arctic Ocean - Fram Strait ARC3M Metagenome | ecosystem: Environmental > Aquatic > Marine > Oceanic | place: Fram Strait | collected...
AGAGTGGATGTAAAGGAAGGATATCTTCGGGCGGTGGTAAAGAATTTGGGTCATTTGTATGTGTGTACTCGTACGTGAGGAGGTTCGGTGGCGTTTCATGTGTCATATGTATGTGTCATGATCATGATGGTGATGGATTTTGGATTTTGGATACATGCACCACACGCGTAAACATGATACGATGAACGTATGCTAATATAGCTATGTATCATTCATAAATATGTTTTCATTCCAAAATCGAAAATGTTTCTCCCTCCTGACAAAATTTCTCTTGTAAAATTTTTCTTCACCGGTAATAATAATAATAATAATAATAATAATAATAATAATAATAGAGGCTAGCATTGACACGGTCCTCCTCCTGCCCCTCTCCCTCCCTGGTGTACTCTACATAATACCCACCCATAGATAAGTTACCACCACCAGCAGCAGCAGCAGCATTCCTACCAAGATTGTCAACGATGCAACGATGGATAATTTCTTCTCCATCGTACCAAAACGGCAGCCGATCCATACAAAACCTCTTCCGCATTGGCACCAACACTAGCACAAGCAGAAAGGCCCTTTTCGCTACGAAAGCTAAAAAGTTACAATCTCAGTCCTGTCCGTTTGAACTGCTCGGGGTTCATAAGGAATCTCAATATAAGGTTGTGAAAAAGGCATTTTTAAAGCTTGCTATGACGACGCATCCGGATGTTATTATGGGGAGTTTCGTGGGAAGTGAGGAGGAGGTGGAGCGGGAGAAGGCACGGGCCGAAGAGAATTTTGTGCAGGCTAGATTAGCGTTTGAACGTGTTCGACCGTTGGAATGTGGGAAGGCTGTTTTGGTGGATGGGGATGGTGGGTCGGATCAGGTTGTGAGTGATGAAGCGGTGGATAAGTTTGATGATTGGTTTTATTCGGAGACTGGTAAGCAGCCCATTGGATCATTTCAGTTGGATCGTGAGACGGTGATGGAAGTTGCGAAGATGGAAGGTGAAGTTCAGCATGGGCTTGATCGTGATGGGGGTATGTGGCATCTTGCAGGTATGATTGCGAATAGTGTTAAGGAAGGAGGTAAAGATGCAGGAGCGGCCAGTGTGCTTAAACTTACGATGGGAGACGGGGAAGAAGATACTGGGCCGACGAAACGACGCCGTAGAAGAAGAGGTCAGTAGTTATTGCTAACTGTTGATGAAAATTCCACATCGTAGTGAAACTATGGAGAGAAGGTAAAGAGCAAAATTCTGCCAAGGAAGTTGGTGTCGAAGTTAAGTAATGATCCTACAACTTTCATTACCTGAACCGGTGTCACCTGTAGTATTCACATTCTCTTAAAGTTGAAGAACACAACAAGGCTAATGAAGTTGGACTATCAACGGCAAAGATTCTTCTCTTAAGGCGTTTTGACAAAATCAAAGCCTCATCGATTCTACTGAGCGGACTTTTTCTGTTCGAGCACCTGTGCGAACTCGTATATATATATTCATATTATACCCGATGGAGGTTAGATTTGAATTTCCAGCGCAATGTGCCTCCTGGGTTTAGAATGTTAACCGAAGCGAAGTCTGTTGAGCACAAAACAAGTGACTTCAGGAATTTCTGTTGCTTACTGTCAGGAGATTCGTTCAGATTCAGAGGAGGGTAAAAAGAAGTCGTCAATGTTTTTAAAAATCCTTAAAAATGTAGTCTCTTTACCATTTGTCCGGTTTTTGCAGTTTTACAAGTGTGCCACAATTATTATTTTACTGCTTTCCCAGATCCGATGTGTGTTGTTCTTATGTTTTGAAGTACGGTCGACACTTCAACCTTACCTCAGTTAGACTAAACTCGTCCGGTCTTCCCACATCTTCAAGATCGTGAGTTTAGATTGGCGATTTGGACCTAAACGCGCTAAGAACAAGCCTCGCACTGAGTATAATTTTAATCCTTCGCTCTTGTCAGTCTATTTCAAAGTACAATTTTGAAGAGTACACGTCCGAAACTAGAATTTTAATAGCGACACAGGATGTTTGAGGCATGAGATTCAAACGTGCGAAGATTGTTCGATATCTTACGGGCGAAAGGGTATGAAAAAGCTATGGTCTTTGTTCTGAATAGGGTATACAGACATGCCCATGCGATAGACAATACAAGATCTAGACAAACAAATTGTGAGACAGTGTGTGGAAGTATGATGTTGAGGGGTATAACAGAAAGAATGAAAAGCATGCATCAATTGTCATCTTTACATTTTATTCCACCAACAAAAATAAACCTTTTATTCATCTTTTTCTTCAGGTTCTACAGCTCCTCTAGTGAACGACACTTTTTTGTTCGATACAAAAAATAAGAAGCACGATTGAATATATATATATATACATATATATATATATTGTACATAATGATGATGACGATTATTATGAGATATCGCATTCTGTATTGGTTCAGTAGTATTGATAGTACTTGGAAATTGAAACTTACCGTATGCAGTCCAGAAAAAGCTGACCATATGGCGGAAAGGCATTCTAATGTGCATAGGCAAGACGAATTGAACGCAGTCGCTCGGCCCCCAAAGCTTAATCATAGCAGTAAGATCTTCCTTAGCGTTGCCCACATATTTGCGGGTTCCATCCATAACCCAATCAGCTGGGTTCCATGAAGAGCCACTGACAAACTCCTTGAGAGTGTAATAACTGGGAAAATACATAAGAGGCAAATGTATGCAAACGTCGAACAAAACCATCTTTCCAGCATCTAAGATCCCTGCAGTATCCTTCATCTTCTCGGCAAATGAGAGTTTACCAAACCGATCCATAGTTGGGAACCACTGGCGATACTTATTCACCATAATCCTATACGTAACAAAGAGAGGAGATTGAGTTACCTTTCGTCCTTCATTCCACCAAAGTATAGAGTACTAACAACGCACCAATACTGGAATCCTCCCAAATAAATAAATCCAAAGGCAACAAAGATTGCATTTCGTTTCCAATCGATTTCATTCCATTTCTTACCCTCTGCAACAACCTAAACATAACATGATAACATAAAAGCAAAATTTTCCTAAGACTTACTACGAAGAACGTACACAGAACAAAAACAAAGAAAACAAGTAGGAACCTATTATTTCCACCCAACCAATCATCCTACCTGACAAACCAAATCTGCCGCAGAAGTCTTAGCAGTGGCAACACCTAACTGAAACAAAAACGGATAATCCTTTGGGATATCCCTGATTCCACCACCAGAAGACACCACCTTACTTTTCGCAGTCGTGCTTTTATTCCTTCGTGCAGCTTGAAGTTGAGACCGAACCACTACCCGAGCTCGATGCATCACTAAGGACCCTGTATTGTTCGAAAATCGTAGCATGATAATGATGTGAATGTCGTTGTTGACGGTGTTGCAATCTGGTACGAACAGGAATTAAGGTTGAGGTTCAGGTTCAGGTTCAGGTTCAGGTTCAGGTTCAGGTTCGGGTTGAGGTTGAATTCTGTGCTTCCATCTCGTCGTTTGTTTGTCTCCTTTTTCTTGCTTTCTCACTATCGAAAAGCAACAACATGTTGTTCGTGTGTGCTCTCTCTCTCTCTCTCTCTCTCTCTCTTTCTCTACCCACGCAAGCACGCACACGGGTAGGAGATAAATAGAAGAGAGAGTAGAGGATACAGATACCATATATATTTTATTAATACATATATATATATATATATATATATTCAGTGTGTTCGAAAGTACACAAAATTATTGTACAACTACAGACCTCCCACACGTCATGATGAGAGGTTAGCTCATATGCGAAGTTACAATGACGCGACACACGGATGTGCAAACAAATATTTTACACACCCTCGTGTCTGTCTTCTCGTAATCTCCTTTCCTCTCTTATCTCTCTCTCTATCTCACCTACTCATATTAATACATCCACATCCATAATACCTGTGACGGATTGTGATTGACCTCTTCATTAATCTCTCTCTCTCTTTCTTTATCTGGTGATACGGTTTTCTCGTCACTGCATTGAATCACTCTCATCATCATCATTATCATGTTTCGTGTTGCTCGTTCCGTAACCTCTCACAACAAGACCCTGTTCCAAAACGTTCGATGGATGTCAGAACTCCCATCTACGATGAAGGTAAGTACAATATATATATATATATATAGAGAGAGAGAGAATAAATGTGTATGTATATAATTGAATGATGCATTACATGACATGACAGGCCGCAGTGGTCCGTGAAGTGGGTGATGCCGATGCCTTGAAGGTCGAAACGGACTTTCCTGTTCCGGAGATGAAATCCGGTCAGGTTCTTGTGAAGAATGAGTTTGCTGGGATTAACTTTATCGATACGTACCACCGTAAGGGTCTTTATGCGCGTGATTTGCCCTTTGTGGGAGGTCAGGAGGGTGGTGGAACCATTGCTGCTGTGAGTCCTGAGGCCAGTGAGCAGGGGATTAAGGTTGGAGATCGTGTTTGTTACAGTGTATTTGGAAGTTATGCCGAGTTTACGGCTGTTCCGGCTGCAAAGATTATGCCTGTGCCGGAAGGAGTGGATATTGATGTTGCTACGAGTTGTGTTGTACAGGGAATGACTGCGCATTATCTTACGGCTAGTGCTCATGCGAACTTGATTCAGCCTGGTGAGTGGTGTCTTATTCACGGTGTTGGCGGTGGTACGTGTCAGTGGGCTGCGCAGATGGCAAAAATTATGGGGTATAAAGTCATCGGAACTGGACCGAAGGGAAAGGCCGACGTTTGTGAGGCTGTTGGATGCGATGAGCTTATTTTGCTTGATGAAGTTCCGGGAACTGCATACGAGGATTATGAATCTGTTGATGTTGTAAAGAAAGTCATGGAAGTTACTGACGGAAAAGGAGTTAAAAGTGTTATTGACGGTATTGGAAAGAGTACTGTGGACATTTCGATTGGTTCTCTTGCCCACCGCGGAATTTTCATCTCGTTTGGAAATGCATCTGGTGCCGTTCCTGCATTCCCTGTTTTGCGTTTGATTGGAAAGAGTGCTTATGTCACACGTCCAAAGCTTCTTGATTACACGACTACTCGTGAGGAAATGTTGTGGAGGTCTGGTGAAATTTTTGGATGGCTTCAGGAAGGAAAGTTGAATGTTAATGTTGACACAACTTTCCCGCTTGATCAGGCTGCGGAAGGACACAAATATCTTGAAGCTGGAAAGAGCAAAGGAAAGGTTTTGTACGAAATTTAATCTTTCTATTGGGTGTAACTATTTAGCTTTCGAATATTAAGGGGTATCGATGTTTCTTCTCGTGGAGAGGTTGTTTTGTCCTAAATATATTTTTTCTCACTAGTGTATCAAAAATAGTGTAGGCTTTTCAAGGTATACTATGTTGGGATTTGTAAACTTTCTAGGAAATTGTCTATCGAACAACGATAAATAATTTAATAAACGGACGTGGGTGCTTCACGTAGCTACTATTGTTCTGTCATGACTCCCATGACGTGTTAGCAAATGAGCTATACTCTGTTGATTTTGCTGATGCACAGTCCTGTACATCAGATTGCATTCACTTCGTATGCAGTGCACCCCACTCGAAATACTCTAACTTGTTAACAAGTAGATTTACGTGAATATTATGAGACTAGAGAATTTTGCAATATATGCACTCGCAGAAGAATATCGCATAGCATTTATTTTATTTACAACCCACATTTCGCAGCTGCCTTATCCAAAACTTTGACCTCATCTTCTGTCAATGAATATCCGACAACGCCAACAAGTTCGAGGGCATCTCTTTTGTTCCTCACTTCCATCAGTGGAACAAGTCCTTTAGCTTTGACGTACATGAGCGAAATTTGCGTTGTCGTCACCTCCCTATCGAAGTCGCCAGAAATAGGCGGTAGCTTATAATTTCTATTGTTTGCTTCTTTGCGTTCATAAAATTCGTCCCACATTCGATCTCTTGCAACCTTTCGTATATCAGCAAGTGCATCATGTAACGGTTTAAGTGGGCCGAGGGTATTAAAGTCATACTTGGCTTGGCCTACACGCCCTCCAGTCGGATTACTAGCAGTATAAACTCCGCTCGCCAAATCGTTACCAAGCGGATTTGTAGCAAGAGGCAAAACTCCCAAATCTTCACACATTTCTAATGTTCCGTCGAACAAAGCTTGACGATTGACGAGACTAAACTCCACCTGGTTGGTGGACAGATTCGCACCCCTATCCTCTAACTTACTCGCGAATGACTGAAGAGCGCTAGCTCCAAGATTACAAACGCCAACATTTGTACACAAACCACGATCTATACATGTAGCAAGCCCGTCTGCAATTTTAGATTTGGACGATAAAAAATGAAACTTTTGAAAATCCACCTGATACAAATCAACATAACTTGTTTCCAGACGCTCGAGCGACTTTTCTAAGGACTTTACAACACTACCACTCGTCTGAAGAATGGGGACAGGGTTATATTTTGTTGATAACACCGGAGTTTTCTTCCAATTTGTAGCGGATCCTTGAGCTACTAAATGTTCAGCTGACTGTTCCTCGCCTCGAAGCTGTTTTCCATACTTCGGTGACGTCTCAACAAAGGTAACACCTCCTTCCATCAGAGTTTTAAAGGAAACTCGACAATCTGCGGCAGTAAATATTCCTTTCTTCGCTTGCTTCTTCGTTATACGTTCTTTCGAGCTGTACAATTTATTCTCACCTTCATTTCCCCAATCAGTAGTAGTAAATCCAATACCTTCCGGTATATCAATATCCGTCGCTAACGGTTTGGGTACAATGAGACCGGATGCAGACGATACGACGGACGATAGTAATAAAAGACTGTTCAACGATACCGCGGGTGACATAATATATGTTCTAAGTATAGAGAGAGGAAAGATATATCAATACCAATGTATTACATAATTTGAATGAAAACCTGGTGCATGACAAAACTTTTTCTTTATACACTAAAAATGGTCACCCTTTGACCGCACACACTCACACTCACACTGAAACTGAAACTGAAACTGAATCAATATCACACAAGTAAACAGAAGTTGCACTTACGAATTATTAATTGTTAGTAAGTATAGTAGTATTATAGTGTATATTATCTATATTGACGATACATATATACAGTATGCTATATTCGATTGTTGTCACTGCTTGTCAAAGCCCTTGTAGAGTCTAGTTTGACTTGGATACATTGTTGAAGTACGCGAGAATAAGTTCCACTTGGAGTTCACTCCATCAACACAAGCAACAATTTCCAACGCGAGAGCTTTCGCTTTCGCCCAAAACGTAAAATCTCCCCAAAAACACATCACGATTTTTTTTCTTCTTTACTACCGAGTGTGTGTATCTCTGTGTGAGTGAGTGTGACTGTGTGCATATTGTAATGGTTACACCCATCTCATCTCGTCTCGTCTCTCTTTACATATATATCATTCCAATTTACCTGTATTGAACAGAAACAACAGACATATAAATGTTTATAGGATGAGCAAGTTATATAGCATGGCAGCGTATATATTACTTGGAAGGAGTATCCTAACTTCCGCATTTACTTCGACCTCTACTACTACTCGAACTCAAACATCGAAATTCGGTAATAGATTGCGTCATGTATATTCCGCAGCACCGACGGATGTCAAGAGCAGCAGTAGCAGTAGTAAATTAACAGATCTGTTCAACAATCGAGGAGATAAGGTTGCCCCACGTTTACGATTTGCACCGAGTCCAACGGGTAGTTTGCACGTAGGTGGTGCTCGTACGGCGTTGTATAATTGGCTTTTGGCACAGCAGGCCAAGTTAGATCCTTCGAATCAGGGTGCTGCGTTGCAACCTGGGTTCGTACTTCGTGTGGAGGATACGGATCAGGCTCGTTCGACGAAGGAAAGTGAGGAGAGTGTGTTGGCTGATTTGAAGTGGCTTGGTTTGATTTGGGAAGAGGGACCGGATAATGTGACGGATATTGGACCGTACAGGCAGAGTGAACGCATGCTGACTGGATTGTACCAAGAGTTAGCGGATTATTTGATAAGTGAAGGGAAGGCTTATAAATGTTTTCTAACAAATGAAGAGTTAGATGCTATGAAAGCTGCCCAGGAAGTTGATGGGGCCAATGTGCGTACTGAGTCTCCCTGGCGTGAAGCCTCTGAGGAGGATGTTCAAAAGGCGATTGATGAAGGAAAAGGTTATACCGTTCGTTTTAAGGTACCAGCAAATAGTCGTGTTGTGATTAATGATGCCGTGCGTGGAACTGTGAGTTGGGAAGCAGAGAAGACTGTAGGGGATTTTGTTCTTTTGCGATCCAATGGAATGCCTGTGTATAATTATTGTGTTGCTGTGGATGATGCCAATATGGGAATTACCACTGTTATCCGTGCAGAGGAGCACTTAACTAATACTGTCAGACAAGTCTTGATTTTGGACGCATTAGGTGCGACTAGACCGACCTACGCACATTGTTCACTTATCTTAGGTCAGGACAAGCAGAAGCTTAGCAAGCGTCATGGTGCCACAAGCTGTACTCAGTTCAAAGAAGATGGATTTTTGCCAGACGCAATGATTAACTATTTGAGTTTACTTGGTTGGAACGATGGCACAGATAACGAGATATTCACCCGCGATGAGCTTATCGAGGCATTTGAACTTGATCGTGTTGTGAAAAGTCCCGCTGTATTTGACGAAGACAAATTGCGTTGGATTAATGCACAGCACTTAAAAAGACTTGATATGAGTGAGGTTGTGACATATGTTCAGGACGCATTGTCTTCTCGTCACTCAGGAGCTGGTGATGATTTGAAGCTAGCTGAATTGATTACGATTCTTGCTCGTCAATTTATGGATACTACTGTAGCTCCTGTCGAAAATATGGAAAAGGTTTTGGGTTACGGTCTAACATCTTTCGATAACCTTCCTGAAGATGCTAAGGAAATGGTATCAAAAGGCTATTTTTACAATGTGGCTAAGGGTCTTATTGAATCTTTCGAGAAGAACGAACTTCCTTTACCGAACTCGCAGACAATTGATAGATTGTTTTACGACAAGGATTCTGTTCCAGTAATCGAGGATTCGGAGTCCTCCAATGCTGGAGCGTATGACTTTGCAGAGGCGTACAAAGTTCACATGAGTAAGTCAAATACGTTCAAAGGGAGATGATTTTGGCTTGATGTTGTTTTAACTGACGCTTTTCGCTTCAATACAGAACAATTTTCAAAGGATTTAGGCAAAGGTTTCAAAGGCCAGAAATTCTTCCATCCTCTTCGACTGGCATTGACTGGAGAAATGAGTGGACAAGATGTTACTAAACAACTTGCATTAGTTGAATACATCACCAGTACAAATACAGAGGTCAACTGTGACGTTGTACCTATGAATAATCGAATTGAGACTTTAAAATTGTTCATCGAAACCATTCCCGAGGATTTGCGGGCGCCACCAATGGAAGAACCGAAACAAGCTAAGATAGAAAGCGAGAAAAAAGTCCAATCTGCTTCTGTAGAGCTAGTTGCTGCTGCTCCTATTGATCCACTTGCAAGTTATGAAGGCCCAAGCGTTGCCGCCTTAGACATTCGCGTAGGAGAAGTTAAGGAATGCAAGAACCATGAAGAAGCAGATAGACTTCTTTGCGAAGTTGTTGATGTGGGTGAAGTTGACGAGGACGGAAATCCCAAATATCGTAACATAGCATCAGGATTACGTGAATACTATAATCCGGAAGATATCGTCGGACGGAAAGTTCTCGTGCTTTGCAATTTGAAAGCACGCAAACTGGTTGGTTTTCCTAGCCATGGTATGTTGCTTTGTGCATCTTCTAAGGAAGAAAATGGTGAGAAATCAAATGTACAACTCATATCCGTTCCCAGCGACTCTAAGATTGGGGAACGCATTACAATCCCTGATGTAAATTTCGAGGAAGAAGGAATGCCAATGGCAGAAAATAAAATTGGAAAGAAGAAAATATTGGAAAAGTTACTACCGAGTTTGAAGACCAGCAAGTACGGAGTTCCTGAGTTCTGCGAAAGACCTTTCATGACTAGTGCTGGTGTTTGTACTACAAGTATTAATGATGGAACTGTTGGCTAGATGCTTTTAGAAAGCACAAATCAAAATTTTAGAAACAGAATTATCGTAGAAATATACTTTATTATCATATCAATACCACCTGCTTGGTTGTTGCAAGATCAACGAAAGTAAGCATGATATTTCTTTATTTTGGAATGCAAGAGTAGTTTCAAATTTTGCACGACCTGTTTACTTACTTTGAGGTGATATTTGCGGTCTTACTTGACGTATCACAAAGAATGTCACTTTCGGGTAATGATTTTGTAACTTAAATTAATCCTCTCCCGTTGTGGTTTAGGAGAGATAAACAAAAGCTAACCATAGGGCGTATAAAATACCTAGACATGCCAGGATATGGTTAAATCGATGTATTGATGATTCATAAAAAATAAGGAAATTCCAACCAACGACAAACAACCTTCAAAATGTCTATGACAATAGCAGCATCTTCATTCCTATTACTATTTTTCGACGATTCCGCCCAAGCAGATACATCGTATTTTTCTAGTTGCTTTGAACAAAACGTCAAATTTTCAAGCACTACCCCTGTATGACAAATTTAAATGATAATATTTAAGAAGTTATCTTTGAAAATTTCTTCTTTTTGCAAATAGGTTGAGAAGGGTCTTTTTTACAACTTATTGGTGCCGGAAACGGTTGATCATCGTCGGCAGCAACTTCCATACTTATTTCTTCAATTTTTCTGGTTTCTGAAACTGCACTCTTACCCAGAACAGACCCCCCGTTTCTTGCCAGCATAACCTTTTTCATGTACTCGTAAACTCCAAATTGTATACCAATCATCGGTACAACACTAACCAATCTGGGGGCAAGGCCTCTATAAAATGTACCAATCCCCTCCTCTCTGGTTATACGTACAGCGGCATCTGCAATACCTTTATATGGTATGAGATCGGGATAATTCATCTGTGTCACCAGTCGAGTTTTAATTGTATCCATAGGAATCATTATACAAACCGTAGCTGCTGAAGCAGCACATCCCATGATACTGTTTTCGACATCCAGCGGCTCTCTTTTGAAAAATCGTTTATGTGATCTTTTTAGTTCTTGGAAAAACATCCACGTTAGCGCATAAGAAGGGATCTTCCCTGCGAGTCCTGGAAACCATCCAGTATAAAAACCTAAGATACCTTTCTCCTTTGCCAGTCCATCTATTGCTGCTACGAAATTGGGATAGGTGCCAGCCATAATATTGTCAGTAATCATCATTTGTGGTGTACTAACGACAGAACAACAAAACGTTGCGACACAACTACTCAAAAAGTCAAGTCCAAATCCTGTGACAACCCTACTTTTCTCAAATATTTTACCCATATTGCTTCGAACTAATTCGAGTATGGCAAAGTTCACCGCTCCGTGAGGAACAGACATGATAAACTGGGCGCCAGCGCCTCTGGTTAACAACTTAAAATTTTTCGGTCGCGCCAATGCTCGGATGGTCAACTCATCACCAGGCTTCAACCCAAACTGTACCAATTTCGTCGTATCCCCACCACTTCTAGACTGCAGTACCGTTTTCATTGTATTTGCTGGATGCATAAACGTCTGCGCTATACTTCGACTGATAGCTCCACATATCATGTTTTCCCAAAACTTCAACTGTCTCAACGGAGCTACATCCGCCTCTTTCGACTTCTTACGACTCTCAACACTTTTCGCAACTATTCGTTTACCCTTACTTTCTTGGACAAACTTCACCCTTTTTGAACATTGCCTACCGGTAGTTAGATCAATAGCTGGACTGACAGCCCATTGATGCCTCGAAGATCCTGCATGAACGAAACTGCCATTACGCGTGACGAACGAAAGGAGACAACATATTTGGACTGTCCACACTAATGAATTCCATAATCGTAACATAATTTCATATACATATATAGAGTTCAAGTCCCCTCTCCCTCTTTTTCAGTGAATGAATATAGGGGTGAATCTTTGCCGTCCCTTGTTCGAACTGGGAGTGTTAATTTTGAATTTGTGATGATGCGGTCTGTTGACTGCCATTCAAGCCGATGTGACGTCATACGGAGCAGAAATAATGTAAATTTATGGGATTCCTTTACATTTTCGGATGACACCAGGTGAGGTATAGTTCACCACGTACCATGTTATCCCTAGGAGGCACTTTTCTCACTGCCCAACTTGATTTTTCATTTTTCACGGACTTGACAACTTTTTGGCTGTGTTGATTCTTTTCCATTTTACGCCCGAGGTCCGATTCGAACAAAAGTTGACTCCGGGTGCAACAGTTTTCAGCTCTAAAGGACAAGAAAAAGCGATGATGGAAAAGGTTGGAGTTCAAGTTGAATGGGAATGAGCTGAAGTGGTTGGGCAGCATAGAGAAAGCTCAACTACTGTACGAGTATAAACTTTTGACACAATATTTGATGGCAAATAGCATTTATCAAACCTAAGAGAATCCGGCTTCGTTGAATTATTTTTATTTTGGGTGGAGAGTGGAGAGTGACCAAACAGACAGCTTCAAATTTGGGAAAAAAGGAAATGATCCAAGCAGCTCAACGAGACATCAGTGATGTGCACTCTATGATTCGCATTGTAACAGAAAATGAGGAACATCCGCTTGACAGTAGAAAAGGAGGATCAAGTTCCAATGTGAGGCAGGATTTCACTGATACAGAAAAGGGATCGAAACGAGAAACGATAATATAATCGTTGCACCTAAACCAACAACAAAACTTGAGGCGTCGTTGTAAAATTAATGAAAATCTTGATTTTCCAATTATTTTCAGCCCAATTTTCGTCCTAACTCAACACTACTAATCTTTTACCTTCAAATTTTCAGCTCTCGGTAAAATCAGCAGTGTTTCTTGACAGATTAGATTGATTCTTTCGAGTCACACAACACTGCTGCAAATTCTTTTCTCAACATTCGTCATCGCCAGTGAAATTGCTCGCGGAAAAGTAGATTGGTCCGTTGCTTTTACCAGTCACATATATCGACACTATATGGATTCTATTGGATAGTTAGTTCATACTGGCGTGTAACAGCTCATTTTTGGTAGATGAATGTATCTGCTCTCGGTATGTACCCGGAAAGGTATTTCGATGTACTGCACTTGAGCTCAACTTTTTGCCGAGCCGGACCTCTTATATTACAAAAAATAATGTAGAAATAGTATTCCTAGAGCTTCGTAACGTTACCATCGCATTAAAAGAATCAATCTTGATTATGCATGAAAATGATTTGGATAGATTTTTGTAACAACATAAAAGTAGGATTACTGATGATACCAGCACAAAGCTAGTGGTTGCCATTTCCAACAAGATTAATAGCGCTTTCGAAGGTATTAAATAACCAACAAAAGCGACCTATCCCTAAACTAGCATTTTGCATCGTGGGTCAAGTTTTCATTCATAGAAGTTGGTAGATGTTACAAATAAATCGAAATCGAGATCGTTGTTCTCAGTGGTCAGCTGCTATTCTTCTTTCATTAGGCAGATATTGATTTTCGGAGGAGTAAAATAGGCCAAACGTTTAGCAAGCACGCTTTTCCTCTTTCGCAGAGCAGGACGAGATTTGATTTCTAATTTCGGTTTTCTTAACATGTAAACTAATACTATGTCTACTCATCAGGATTTTCCGGGTCATAATAATCATCGTCTTCGTCATCACCCGAATCATCGTCATCGTTGTCTTTTTCAGTCGCATCATATGCGCTGTATGTATCCTTACCAACACTCTTGTCCTTCCCGTAGGTGACACGTTCTCCAAAGTCTGTAATGAATTTCCACCCTGATGTTACAACAATCATAGTAACTGGTAGTGCACCGAAAACGATCGCTAATCCCAAAACATTTTTTAATAGCTGAATAATTGGCACTCCCTCTGATCTATTTTGCTGTGCCGACAACGTCCCAAAATTATCTGAAAGCGGCTGACCCATAGACGAGTCCACTATTCCAGGAATCGCATCAATTGCCTGACCATCGGGCTCACGAATGGCCGTATCAAACAGTGCATACCCATCATTTTTAAACAAATATTTTCTTATATATCTCTCAGCAGCACTGCTTTTGACGAGAGTCGTAGAAACTGTTGATGATTGTGCCGCCTGCGCAGGCATGGTATGCATCCGAAGCGGGGCAAGAAATAACATTACAGCAAGAGCCATTGTGCGAGCAAATCGTTTTAACTGCGCAGCTCGATTCCGAAACATCGCACTAACTTTCCATGATCGTCCCAACTTCTTCTCATTTTCTACACGATCTATATTTTTTACACTGGCCTGTAACGAAGTCGTCGTCACGAAAGTGGTGGGCATCTTCGTTATCGTTGCCTTTGCTGTCGTAGCAAACATTTCATTTTTATTTACGACTGACGACGGATAACCCACCTGAAACCCTTCCATCGAAGGAATGACAACGAGGAAACAGTAGGATGCTGTGTATATTATCCTCATGGTCGGTCACTGGGTATGTTTGTGTTTTGATGTGGGTTGTCACAATGGTGTAATGTTGCGTTGGTATATTTTGTGGTAACAAGGCGTGCCGGGAAGGTTCCACGTGAAAGGCTTGGAAGGGAACTTGCTATAGATTTGTTACATTGACGTAGAAGTCTTCACAATGATAAGCAATCCTATGTGATCCCTCTTATGTTGAAGTCGTTGATTTGTGACGTTCTGTAAGAACCACAACGTAGAGAAACAGTTGGTTTTTGGGAAGTCTTTCAATGGCAAGCAATAGTGTTTTATATTTTGAAGACTTAGTTTCAGCAAAACCTCGCTCGAGAGTACAACGAAATAAAGTAAGAACAATGTCGTCTGAAGAAATTGTACAAAATGCAGAACCTATGATGATAAAGATCGAGGACAAGGAAGGAAATGTTACGGAACTTTCGAAGGAGGCTGCCCAAACCAGCGTGATCCTACAGAAAGCCATCGCCGCAGAGGATTTCGATGCGAACGAGCCAATTAAATTATCCACAAATCATTTTATGACAAAGGAAAATATTGCCCATGCTGTTTCCTTTATGGAGCATTTTGCCGAGGAACCTATGGAAAAAATTAAGATGCCACTCCCGAGTACTGATATGCGACAGGTTGTACAGAAGTGGTATGCGGATTTTATTCTTCAGTTCAAACGCGAGGAGCTTTACGTACTAATGAATGTAGCTAATGATTTGCAAATGAGTGCATTTATGACACTTTGCTCTGCCACAGTTGCAGCCGAAATGATGAAAATGCCAAAAGAGGATTTGTTGTCGATGTTTAGCCAGATGGGACTCAATCTACCCAATGCTGGAGCCATGGGTGGAAGTCCTATCACCCCCGCTTCTACTCCTAATACGAGTGGAAAGAAGAAAAAGAAGTCTGGAAAGAAGAAGTAAACATTAAATGTTGTGTAAAGAATAATGATACAATATTACGAATAGAGTGTCTATGCTCGAGATGCTCCCTAAGTGGTACACAACTGTATCCAGAAATAGTCTTTCTATTCGACACCTTTAGAATCTGCATTGGGCTTCATTTTGTACGCGATAGATAGAACGAGTACAATTGACACGTTCTGCATCGACATTGAGGATTGGTGCGAGTTGATATTTAGTAATCAAGGCATTGCAATTATGTACGTCGTACATCGCTGTACAATGCGTAAAATTTGTGTACAAAGAATTTTCACCAATCAATATCTCTCTTGCGAGTAGGGTGAATCGTTGCGTAAGCGTAATCATCTTCAATATTAATATACAATCCAAATGATACAATCAGGTTTTAATGGAAAAATGGTATGATATCTTGCATGCGAGAATAGGAAAAATTTCAACTTTCAAAAGTTTTTCACTTGAAATGGAATAGTATTTACCGTAACTTTCCTATTCATCGGCAGTCTAGAAGATTCTTTCTTATTGATCTAAAAAGAAAATTATCAGCAAATTTTTGAATTGATTTGCGCATCGACCGTGATCGTCGAAGTATGTCTTCCGAGGCAAAAACAAATGACACGAAAAATTGTACAGGAGCTCAGTTTGCATACTTAAACAAAGCTGAGAACAAAACCACGGTGAATGGGCACAGAGACATTACGTAGTAACTTAAAATATAAATGAAGCAAATGAAATAGTTCGATAATGATGAATACATAGAGGACAGTTATACGTCTAAACTTTGTCTCATTTGTAGGACGAATGGATTATATTTCAGTAATTTCAGGAAAATTAAATTCCTCATTTGTAAGAACTGGCTGAGTTTCAATCTGAGTAGCTACAGGCATGACATTATGAGTCTTTGTTACATCGACGCTCTCTGATTTGGAATCATCTCGGCGCCTGTCATCTTCACCGCTGTCTAAATCATCTTCTGGCCTGACTGATCCCTTTACAGCGGGAAATCCATTCCTTCTAAGAACCTTGTCAATCCAACCACTGGAGCCTTTAAAACCATCTTCACCGTCAATTTTTTTATTAAATCGGATGGCCAGATCACTCATATCACGCCAATGCATATTATAGGATCCATGCTTCTTTACTACATCTCTCAAATAATTAACAAGCATGTCCTCTGTTTTTGGGTATGCAGAGCCTCGATTTCTCTTTCTGTTGCTTGTTTGGTGTATTTTCCCTTTCTTATATTCACTCATCCATCTTCGAAAACAACCAATAGGCAAGTTCTTTATTTCGGTTGATCCATTCTTTAGATATTCAATCGTTGACGTGAACGTGCCGTCTTCCTTTGCTTTAAGATAGTCCGAAACATATCTATACTTTTCAGCTTGAGAATATACCTTTCTAGTTTTCTTTCCATAAACAACAAGAGGCTGCTTTGAGTCACTTCTTAAATTTTTTTTTGCCTCACTGTACTCTTTCCATTCATTCTTAAAGCGCTTTAGGATCCTAGAAAGCCAACCCGGCGTGCAGTGGAAGTCATTCTCCCCTTCAACTTGCGCATTCAACTCAAGTGCTTTAAACTTAATATAACTCCACTTCAAACCAACATCATCACCTTCAGCATTCGTACAATGGATCTTATGATGGAACAAAAACTCAAGCAACTTCTTCTCCGTCAACGGAAACGATCCCGGTCGCCGCTTCATAGCCGTACTCGTTTCATCAATGGCACCTTTCTGATAATCCACCACCCAACGACGGAACATCGATCGATTCACACACGTGATATCATGCTGATCAGGATGCTCAAAAAATTGACGTTGAGATTTATACTTGCCAGCTTTCTTCCCTTCCAAAAATCTCTTGACAAATCGACATTTTTCAGCTTCATTGTACGCACGACGTTTCAAGGAAGCTTTATACCTTTGCCTTTGCTTTGCATCCATAAACCCATCCTCCTCCATCCCCTCCTCCTTTGCTACTGCTGCCGTTGTTGTTACGGTTGCGTCTATTGCTATCGCAGGACCTTCTCTCAAGTCTCCATGATCACCACAGGCGCGAGAAGTATTATTATTATTGTTATGAGATGGTACCTTACCATTACTCTGGACTGTTGCTATTGATATGGATGTGGGTGTTGCTCCTGTTACCGGAGTCCATGTAGATGTATCCAGATTCATGTCCGCACACGACAGTTCTACTGCTGCATCGGTCGTCTCTCTCCACCCTTCTAATCGTTTCTCACTCTTGATCTTGATCTTGCTCTTGCTCTCTATCACGGTACATGTATACTCGTACCTTTCAGTGTAGAGAGTAGTAGGTTCTGGTTGTTCGGGTGCAGTGTGTGTGTGTTATCTGATCCAGCTGGGCTTGGGTTGTTGCTTGTAACGAGATTCTTCGAATACCATGTGTATGAATTTGTATGAGAGTCCAGTCATGTAGGATGTACGAGTACTGTAGGATGTTTTTTGGGCGTACCCGTATTGGTACATTGGTACAGTATACTCGTGCTCGTGCTCGTACACACGTCCATCGTCTGTGGTGCTTATTCGGAGAGCCGGCTCTTGTATACTCGTACAGCTAGAACTAGAACCCCGCTCCCATACCATACGTAGAAATTTCACTTTCTACCATCACAATCACAAGAGTAGAGATGTTGTTGGGCGGACGGCGGCGACGGTCCATAGTAAAAAGTCATTCCTTGCTACCCCCAATATATATGTCTGTATATGGTATAGAGTCATTCAATGGCAGGTCCAATGACGCACTTTTATCGCCGCAGTAAACAAAAGAAGCTGCAACTCAGGCAGCATGCGCTGGAAATATGGGAACTCATGGTTCAATAACAGGGAAAACGATGACGCGTATTATATGTTTCGATCATATAACAACTGCTACTACTCCTCTTCCGAACCTGTAACTGATGAAGAGGATGAGTTGTAA
>Ga0115008_10001640_pt1 | contig 18309 bp, 14 predicted proteins | sample FraStrMetagenome_FD_87164 | JGI IMG/M metagenome (GOLD analysis project Ga0115008, IMG submission 87164) | Marine eukaryotic phytoplankton communities from Arctic Ocean - Fram Strait ARC3M Metagenome | ecosystem: Environmental > Aquatic > Marine > Oceanic | place: Fram Strait | collected...
AATTTTTTGTCCCTAAAAAATTATAATGCTTATGGTGATTCATTTTAATTTTTTGTCCCTAAAAAATTATAATGCTTATGGTGATTCATTTTAATTTTTTGTCCCTAAAAAATTATAATGCTTCGAATAAAACAGCATTTGCTCTTCGAAATTTTTTGGCTGAGTTACAGTAACGTCTATAATGTTTCCGGCTACATCTAGAACTGTTTCTAATACAGGGTTTATAAAACCACTGTAAGGAGCTGCTGTAAATTGTTTATTACGCTCTATAACTTCTGCATGAATTGCTTGATCTACTTTAACACCATAACCTTCTACCAAAGCTTTTGCTGCGTCAAAATCTCCTTCAGATTTAATTCGCTGGGTTTCTTTTAATAAGCGTCCAAAAATAGTGCGAAGCTTGGCATGGTCATTCACCTTAAAAAAAGTTTTACCATCTTTGGTTACCCTTTCTATTACATTGTCTTTCATTCCTTGTTCAAAAGACCAAGCAGCAACCCATTGTCTATTTACCATATGATCTTCTTCTAAATCATTCCCTAATTCAATTCTAATTAATTGAGTGACTAAACCATTTCTGATGTATCCGTCATAAGCAGCTTTTCCTAGCGCTTCCCAATTATCAGTTAAGCCCAACTCTTGTATTTTTGAATCCATTAAATAGTACAGACCAACCAAATCTGCTCTTCCTTCTTCCATTGTAGAAGCATAATTTTGTAATGTTTCTTTAGGCTGACCTATTCCATCATTAATAACTCCAGATGCATGCCCTATTACTTCGTGTAATGCCGTGTGTAATTTATCTGCAATTTGACCATATTTTTCTTCCAATCTAATTTCTTCTTCATCAAAAGCAAACTCTTTTAACCTTCCAGAACCTCCTGCATTGTTGTATGCTGCTGTAATATTTCCAAGAGAAACAGACTTAGAACCGTGTTGTTGTCTGATCCAATTATTATTTGGAAGATTCACACCAATTGGAGTACTAGGAGAAGAGTCTCCTGCCTCTCCGGCAACATTAACTGTTTTGTATGAAACACCTACCACAGTGTCTTTTTTATGAGCAGGATCTAATGGAGAATTATCTTCAAACCATTGTGCATTTTCAGACAAAACAGCCATTTTTCGTGACATGTCAAAATCTTTAATTTCTACAATCGTTTCATACGAACCTCTGTATCCTTTTGGATCATTATACACTTCTATAAATCCATTAATCCAATCTATATTTCCTTCTGTAGAAGTTACCCAAGCAATACAATATTGATCCCAAACATCTAAACTTCCTGTTCTATAATATTCAATTAATAATCCGAGTGCTTTTGCTTGATTGTTGTTCTCCGCTACTCCTTGAGCTTTTTCTAACCAGCCAATAATTTGGTCAATGGCAGCTCCGTACATTCCTCCAGATTTCCAAACTTTTTCAACCAACACTCCGTTTTCTCGAACTAATTTAGAGTTCAAACCAGCTTCAATTGGCATTCCTTTTGGACCTCTGTAAGCAGCCTTATAGAAGTCTGTAACATCTTTATCAGTGATATCTGATCCATAGAAATTTATAGCAGAAGATAAAATATTATCTACGCCTTCTTTCTTATTTACCTTTTTAGCATCTTCATCATTAAATAAAACAGCGATAACTTCTGGTGCTATTGTTGTATTTGATTTTATTAATAATTCAGTTTTAAAATAATCACGAGTAAATGCTGGTTTTATCTTATCATTTGAATAATGATGATGGATTCCGTTGGAGAACCAAACTCTTTTTAAATACACTTTAAAGGCTTTGAAATCATCGGTTTCTCTATCTCCAATAAAATTGGCGTTAATATGCTCTAAAGCTTCTCTAATCTGTAAATTATATTTGTAATTCTGATCCCACATAATATCTCTACCGGCTAATCCTGCTTGGGTTAAGTAATATACCAGTGATTTTTCTTTAAGGGTTAATTCTTCAAACCCTAAAATCTTATAACGAAGCACTTTAATATCTGAAAACTGCTCTACAAAATGATTAAATTTAGGTGCTTTTTTCTCATTATAAGCACAAGAAAATAAGATTCCACTGACTAAGGTCAAGTAGATGATTTGTTTTAATTTCATTTGTGTTTTATTTTAATTATGGTTGATAAATGTACAACTTTTATATATGTAATATTCTTTATGAATGTTGAAGGATTTTGATGTTTTTAAATCTTTTCCAAGTCTTACGATTAAATTGTGTATACACAACAAAACATCCGATATCTAATAAAAAGTAAAACAGGCTAATTCCACTTGGAGGATTGTTACTTGGCAAAAACTCAAAAACACCATAAGCAGAAGTTGGCCAGTACCAGCATCCGAAGGCAGTACCTCCTATCTCTAAAATAGCAACTAAAATGTACATAGAATAAAAAAACAATCGATCTTTAGGCCTTTTCCAGAGTAAAATAAAAACACAAAAGGTCATTATAAATCCGAAAACATCATTGAATAAAAAAAGATAGATTGTCGCAAACAAGGCAATAACAATTCTGAAAAAACACTCTATATCATTGTTATATTTTCTAACAATTGGTGCTTTACTAAACATAAAAATACGTCCGTACAAAGCCGCGTGACCTAAGGGAACATATAGCGGAACATTTTCTAAACGATATGAATACATTCCTAAAACTCTAGAAAATAAATATTCGCCACCAAAACCTATAATTACTGCGTATATCATTAACTTTTTTGTTCTTGGATTTGCTCGCCAAAACATAACCAAAAACCCAAAAATCATTAAAATATTGATCGGAATTTGAGAATTGTAAATATGCTCCACAAAATAATTGCTATCAAAAAATAAGATAAAAACAAAAATTATGAACAATCCAATCCTTCTATTGAAAACTTTTATGAGTTTTTTAAAATCTGATGTAGGAATTGTAAAAATACTCATCATACTTCTTTAGATCTAAAGCAATCAGTTGTATGATCAGTAACCATTCCAATTGCCTGCATATAAGCATATATTATCGTTGAGCCAACGAACTTAAAACCAAGCTTTTTTAAATCTTTAGATATAATATCTGAGAGCAATGTTTTAGTTGGAACTTCTTCCCTTGTTTCAAATTTATTTATAATGGGGTTATCATTTACATAACTCCAAATAAAGGTTGAAAAGGAACCAAATTCTTTTTGAACTTTCATAAATAATTGTGCGTTTATTATGGCGCCTCTTATTTTTAATTTATTTCTAACAATCCCTTGGTCTTTGAGCAATTCTTGATATTTAATCTCAGAATATAATGCAATCATCTTACAATTAAAATTATCAAAAGCTTTTCTGAAATTTTCTCTTTTATTCAAAATTGTTAACCAACTCAATCCTGCTTGAAAAGTTTCTAATATTAAAAACTCAAATAATTTTTTATCATCGTAAACAGATACACCCCATTCTTGGTCGTGATACTTTTTGTAAAGCTCATTATCTGTTACCCAAAAACATCTATGTTTCATGTTTTTTTTACCTAAAATAATATTTTAAATTAGACATTTCTCTTGAAACTAATAAAACTATAATTATAAAGATTATTTTCATTTTTAGAAAAATGTTCTCTGGAAACCTCCTCCCAGATGGCTAAATCTATTGAAGGAAAAAAAACGTCTGCATCAAAATCATGATGCACGTGAGTGATATCTAATTGATCAACTAGATTCTTTTTCATTGCTTCTTTATAAATTTGTGCACCCCCAATAATAAAAGCATCGTCTTGAGATTCTATTAATTCAATCGCAGCCTCTAAACTGTGAACTATTTCACAACCTTCCTTTTGATATGAAGTATTTCTAGTAATGATGATAGATCTTCTATTGGGTAGTGGCTTACCTATAGATTCAAAAGTATTTCTTCCCATGATAATCGCATGACCGGTTGTTACTTTTTTAAACCTTTTTAAATCGGCAGGCAGATGCCAAATTAAATCGTTGTCTTTACCAAGCTCATTATTACTTCCAATAGCTGCTATTATTGTAATCATAAAATATAAAATTTTAGTAAAATTAAAGTAATTCTCTGAAAATTTGACGTTTTTCAGGGGTTTTAAAACAATTTATATATATAAATATGACTATTCTGATTAAAAACCCTGAAAATCAAAGGAAAAGAAACAAGTGTATTTTTAAACAAAATACAATTTACAATCTCTTTTATTTATAACTTTATATAATTTACATACTCGTATTAGTAACATCATAATTCTTTAAAATAAGAATAAACAATTATGAATTGATATAAATAATCATTGACTTTTAGTTAAATTTGTTAAAAAAAATATGGCAATTAAAAAACAATTTTTAAAAACAAAACCTGTTTGTAAAGTAACTTTTACGATTCCTTCTCAAGAAGCTAAAAATATAGCCGTAGTTGGAAGCTTTAATAAGTGGAATGGACAAGCTACACCTTTAAAGAAATTAAAAAACGGATCTTTTAAAGGTACTGTAGATTTAGAAGCTGGAAGCTCTTATGAATTTAGATACTTAATCGATGGTTCCTATGTAAATGAGCAAGAAGCAGATTCTTTTTCTTGGAATGATTTTGCAGGTGCAGAAAATAGCGTATTGAGCTTATAACTAAAAAACACCCTTCAATTAAATTAATTGAAGGGTGTTTTTTTAAGTTTATTTATATTGCAACTTTACCTTTAATGTGTGGGTGTGGATTGTAGTCTTGTAATTCAAAGTCGTCAAAATCAAAATCTAAAATACTTTTTACGGCTGGGTTTATTTTCATTTTTGGGAGTGGTCTTATGTCTCTAGACAATTGCAATTCTAGTTGTTCTTTGTGATTATTGTAGATATGAGCATCTCCAAAAGTATGAATAAACTCTCCAGCTTCGTAGCCACAAACTTGTGCAATCATCATCGTAAATAAAGCATAAGAAGCGATATTAAAAGGTACTCCTAAAAAAACATCTGCACTTCTTTGATATAATTGACATGATAATTTACCATTTGCAACATAAAACTGAAAAAACGCATGACAAGGAGGCAAAGCTGCTTTTCCGTTGGCTACATTTTCAGAAAATGAAACAGATGTGTCTGGCAACACTGAGGGGTTCCATGCAGAAACCAACATTCTTCTTGAATTAGGATTATTTTTTAAAGAATGTATAACTTCTTTTAATTGATCTACTTCATCACTATTCCAATTTCGCCATTGATGACCATATACCGGTCCAAGATCTCCATTTTCATCTGCCCAATCATTCCAAATTCTCACACCATTTTCCTGTAGATACTTTATATTTGTGTCTCCTTTTATAAACCACAGCAGTTCGTAAACAATAGATTTTAAATGCAATTTCTTAGTAGTAACCATCGGAAATCCCTCACTTAAATCAAAACGCATTTGATACCCAAAAACACTTTTTGTTCCTGTACCTGTTCTGTCTCCTTTTTCGTTTCCGTTTTGTAAAATATGGTTAACTAAATCGTGGTATTGCTTCATAATTCATTCATTTCTTGAGCATCAAAAATAAAAAAAGCTTCAATCTAATAAAATTGAAGCTCAGATTAATATTATAAAGTTATCAACTTTTTTTTGATAACAAAAAAATAAAATTATCCAATAATCATACCTGCTATTGTTGCAGACATTAAAGAAGCTATGGTCCCTCCTATTAGTGCTTTCATACCAAATTCTGACAAAACTTTACGTTGTCCAGGAGCCAAAGAGCCGATTCCTCCTATTTGTATTCCTATAGAAGCAAAATTTGCAAAACCACAGAGCATATAGGTAGCCATAATGATTGATTTATTAAATGTTAAGTGAGTTGCGTTGGCAACATTTTTTAATTCTGCCAATTGAATATAACCCACAAATTCACTTGCCGCTAATTTTATTCCTAGTAGTTGCCCCATCATAGATATATCCTGAGTAGGAACACCTATTAACCACATTAGTGGTGCAAAAATAGATCCTAAAATAAATTCTAATGACAGTACTTTATAAGCAGAATTTTCTGCAATGATAGTATTTAAGGTTGTGATATCTCCAACCCATCCTAAAATACCATTTAACATCGCAATAAGTGCAACAAAGACTAATAGCATCGCTCCTACATTAACTGCTAAACGAAGACCTTCTGTAGTCCCATTTGCTATCGCATCTAAAATATTCGAACCTATTATTTCTTGAGAAACACGAACATCTGTATTTACTTTTTCTGTTTGAGGGTATAAAATCTTTGAAATTACTATCGCTCCAGGAGCTGCCATTACAGAAGCCGCTAAAAGATGTTTCGCAAAAACTAATTCTAATGCTTTGTCTCCACCTCCTAAAAACCCAATATAGGCTGCTAAGACGGCACCAGCAACTGTAGCCATCCCACCAATCATAACCAACAGCATCTCTGACTTGTTCATTTTTTCTAAATATGCTTTTATCAAAAGTGGTGCTTCTGTCTGCCCTAAAAATATATTTCCTGCTACAGAAAGACTTTCCATACCAGAAATTCCTAAAAATTTAGACAGCCCTATCGCTAAAATTTTAACAACCTTTTGAATAATCCCTAGATAGAATAATAAGGAGGTTAAAGCTGAAAAGAAAATAATAGTAGGTAGAACCTGAAAAGCGAATATGTATCCGAATTTATTCATATCTCCAACAATTCCTGCAAATAAAAATTCACTTCCTGCTTTTGTATAAGCTAATATTTCTATAAAAACTTCTCCTACAAATTCAAAAATAGATTGAATGAATTCAATTTTCAAGACTCCAACAGCAATTAATAACTGAATAGAAAGACCAATTGCAACCTTTTTCCAATCGATTGCTTTTTTATTAGCGCTAAAGAAAAAGGCAATCAAAATTAAAGCAACCATTCCTAAAACTCCTCTCCATAAACTTCTAATAGAAAACCCCTGACTTGGTAAAATTTCAGTAACAACTGAAACTGTTTCTGTATTTTGAGAAAAAATTGAAATAGAAAATAAACAAAAAATGACAATACCTATTTTTTTCATAATCTAAATGTATAATGGTTAAGAGCGTTTACTTATTTCATCTCTAATTTTGGCAGCGAGCTCATATTTTTCGTCTATAACTGCTTTATTTAATTGTTTGTGAAGCTCTTTTAAAGAAACCTCTGAAAAAGTTTCTTTCTTTGTTGTTAATTTCTTTAATTCTAATGAATCTTTGTCTAATTCTGAAGGAGTTTTGATGCCAAATTCTTCTTCAATTTTAAGAAATACTCCTGCTTTTTCTAAAATATTTTCATAGGTATAAATTGGTGCTTGAAAACGAACTGCAATTGCTATTGCGTCTGAAGTTCTAGTATCTATTGTTTCTTCTACTCCATCTCTTTCACAAATTAAACTAGAAAAGAACACACCGTCTACCAATTTATGAATAACAACTTTTGTTACCGATATTGAGAAACGGTCTGAAAAAGTTTTGAATAAATCATGCGTAAGTGGTCTTGGCGGTCTAATTTCAGTTTCTAAAGCAATTGCAATAGATTGTGCTTCAAAAGCTCCAATAACAATTGGCAATGTTCTACTTCCCTCCATTTCACTTAACACCAAAGCGTATGCTCCACTTTGAGTTTGACTAAAAGAAATACCTTTTATATTTAATTGTATTAAACTCATATATTTATATACCTATTAACCAAAAGAAACTTATAAAATTTTGAAACTGATATTTCACTAGCTTTTTATAGGGCACAATTTAATAAAAATAATAGCTTAAAATTGATATTTCTTTAAAATATACTCAATTGCAATAGATCTTCTTGCATGAAGGATTGAAGCAACTGTTTGAGCTCTTTTTTTTATTGATAAAATCAATAAGAAAGAAAAAAGCGAGTGCGAAAAGCCTGACAGAATTATTAGAAGTTGCTATTGGTTCATAAAAAACCTATCAGAATTTAATTTCTGACAGGTTTTATATACAACTTCTAATAATTTGGGCATGTCCAAATAAATTTATGCTAGTTTAAACGCTTTTAATTTTTCGATTAATTTTGGAACGACTTCAAAAGCATCACCAACAATACCGTAATCTGCTGCTTTAAAGAAAGGGGCCTCTGGATCTGAATTAACTACCACTTTTACTTTAGATGCGTTGATCCCTGCCAGATGCTGAATAGCACCAGAAATACCTATAGCAATATATAAATTTGATGCGACTGGCTTTCCGGTTTGACCAACATGTTCTGAATGTGGACGCCAACCTAAATCTGAAACTGGTTTAGAACATGCTGTTGCAGCCCCTAAAACAGTTGCCAATTCTTCAATCATTTCCCAATTTTCTGGCCCTTTTAAACCTCTACCGGCAGAAACAACAATATCAGCGTCTGCGATGGTTACTTCCCCAGAAACTCTTTCTACTTTTTCTGATAAAACTGCTCTTTCTATAATAGTAGGGTCAAAAGTTTCAGTAGTTCCTTGTATAATATTTTCATGAACGCCATAAGAATTTTTCGCTAATCCGATTACCTTAATATCCGTAGAAATTATAGTATTTGAAAATGCTTTGTTAGAAAATGCTTTCCTTTTTATAGTAAACGGATTTGTATTTGAGGGTAAATCAACGGTATTTGATGCATAACCAGCCTCTAAATTTACTGACACTATTGGCGCTAAATACAACCCATTAATACTTGAATCTACAATGACAACAGTCGCTTTCTCTAAAGTCGCTATTTCTGAAATTATTGAGGCATATTGTTTGGCGTTAAAGGTATTTAAAGAATCATTAGAAACAGAAAGGACTTTTTCTGCCCCATGAGTATACAACACTGAAGAATCACTTGCATTTATTGTAAGTACAACAATATTTGTTCCTAGTTGTTCTGAAACCTTCTTACCATATGAAACTACTTCAAAAGCAGTTTTCTTAAATTTTCCTTCCGATGAATCGGCAAAAACTAAAACAGACATATTATTTAGATTTTTATTTATGACTTACTTTTTAAAAGTTTTGTCTAAAATTATTTTATTTATTTGAATGAGGACCTGAATTAAATAACTTTTGCTTCATTATGTAGTAAGTTAATTAACTCATCTACATTGTCTGCATCTACTAATTTCACTGATCCTCTCGGAGCAGGTTTTTCAAAAGAGTCTATACTTGTTGAAGCTTCTATACTTATAGCATTTACTACTAATAATGGCTTTTTACGTGCCATCATAATACCACGCATATTAGGAATTCGTAAATCTTTTTCTTCAACAATTCCTTTTTGTCCACCAACAACAATCGGTAAACTTGAAGATAAAATTTCATTTCCACCATCAATTTCTCTTGTTGCCGAAACATTTGTACCATCTACCTCAATACCTACACAACCATTTATAAAATTAAAATCGATTAAGGTTGCTAGCATTCCCGGAACCATTTGACCGTTATAATCTGCAGATTCTTTTCCTGCCAATACAATATCATAGCCTCCTTTTTTTACAACTTCCGCTATTTCTTTAGCTACTTGAAGACCATCTGTAGGAATTGCATTTACTCGAATTGCATTGTCTGCACCAATAGCCAACGTCTTACGCAACGTAGGTTCAGTTTCTGGTCCACCAACATTTACTACCGTTACAGAAGCTCCTTGTTTTTCTTTAAACCACATTGCCCTTGTCAAACAAAACTCATCATAAGGATTAATTACAAACTGAACACCGTTTTTATCAAACTGTGTATTATTTTCTGTGAAATTAATCTTAGAGGTGGTATCAGGAACATGACTAATACAAACTAATATTTTCATACTATTTTTATTTTACTTTTTAATGACTACAAAATTACGTCTTTTTTTTTTAAAATACTATGCACGCATAGTATTTTAAAAAATTATTTAGTCTCAACGAAAACGATTGCGAAATTAATTAAAATTATTCTGCTAGTTTGTACTATTGTGATTAAAAAAATGACAATTAATTCCTTACTTTTGCAACAGAAATTATTAATTACAATTACTAGATGAAAACAGTTCAATTCAGAGAAGCAATTTGTGAAGCTATGAGTGAAGAAATGCGCAGAGATGAAAGCATTTATTTAATGGGCGAAGAAGTTGCAGAATATAATGGTGCTTACAAAGCATCTAAAGGTATGTTAGATGAATTTGGCGCTAAGCGTGTTATAGATACGCCTATTGCTGAACTTGGTTTTGCTGGAGTTGCAGTTGGCTCTGCAATGAATGGAAACAGACCAATTGTAGAGTATATGACTTTTAACTTCTCTTTGGTTGGAATTGATCAAATTATAAATAATGCTGCAAAAATCAGGCAAATGTCTGGAGGTCAATTTAATTGCCCTATTGTTTTCAGAGGTCCAACAGCTTCTGCTGGTCAATTAGGAGCAACTCACTCTCAAGCATTTGAAAACTGGTTTGCAAACACTCCTGGTTTAAAAGTAATTGTACCCTCAAACCCATATGACGCTAAAGGTTTACTAAAAGCGGCTATACGTGATGATGATCCAGTAATTTTTATGGAATCTGAACAAATGTATGGAGATAAGATGGAAATCCCAGAGGGAGAGTACATTATTCCTATCGGAGTTGCAGATATTAAAAGAGTTGGAACAGACGTTACAGTAGTTTCTTTCGGAAAAATCATTAAAGAAGCATACAAAGCTGCAGACGAATTGGCAAAAGAGAACATTTCTATTGAAATTATAGATTTAAGAACTGTTCGTCCAATGGACCATGCTGCAATTATAGAATCTGTTAAAAAAACAAATAGATTGGTGATTTTAGAAGAGGCATGGCCATTTGCGAGTGTTTCTTCAGAAATAACATATAGAATTCAAGAAGAAGCATTTGACTATTTAGATGCACCAATTAAAAGAATTACAACTGCAGACACCCCTGCTCCATATTCTCCGGTTTTATTTGAAAAATGGATTCCAAATTATAAAAATGTAATTGACGCTGTCAAAGAAGTGATGTACTTATAAAAATATAATTTTTCACAGACTTAAAAATCTCTTTTTCAACAAATGAAAAAGAGATTTTTATATTATAAGAGACCAACATAATTCTCGAAAAGCATTGCGTAAATTCTCTTTATTTTTTAATTAAAAACCTTAATATAATTAGTATTTTTGCACACGATTAAAAAGAAAAAATTATGAGTTCAAAAGGAATAAAAACTTTCGATGTTTTAATAGAAATACCTAAAGGAAGTAGAAATAAGTATGAATATGATTTTGATTTGAATAAAATTCGTTTCGATAGAATGTTATTCTCTTCAATGATGTACCCAGCAGATTACGGGTTTGCTCCTGAGACACTTGCTTTGGATGGAGATCCACTAGATGTGTTAGTTTTAGGACACGAACCTACGTTTCCGATGTGTGTTGTTGAAGTAAAGCCTATTGGAGTCTTTCACATGGCAGATGAAAAAGGCCAAGATGAAAAAGTAATATGTGTACCTGTTTCTGACCCAATCTGGAATGACAAAAATGATTTATCTGATTTAAACCCTCACAGATTAAAAGAAATTGAACATTTCTTTAAGGTGTATAAAGATTTAGAAAAGAAAAAAGTTGATGTTGGGGGATGGGGAAATGCAGAAGAAGCAAAAGAAATATACGCTGCCTGTGTTGTGAGATATGAGGAAAGTGATCACAAAACAAACGGAGATTTTACAATTTAAAAATTAGACTATCAATTAATTATCAACCTCTTAAAACATAAGTTTTGAGAGGTTTTTTATTTCTATTTGAATTTCTTACTTTTACGACCGTTTTAAACTAATCAAATAAGAAAATTTATGGAATCAATGATGATTTGGATGCCAATTGTAATGGCTTTATTGGGCTTAGCCTATATGCTAGTAAAAAAATCTTGGGTAATGAAACAAGATGCTGGTGACGGTAAAATGAAAGAAATTGCTGACCACATTTACGAAGGTGCTTTAGCTTTCTTAAAAGCAGAATATAAATTACTGGCAATGTTCGTACTTGGAGCAAGTATTGTTTTAGCTGGCGTGTCATTCTTTGTAGAATCAACTCATATACTTATCGTAGTTGCATTTATTATTGGAGCTATCTTTTCTGCTTTTGCAGGAAATATGGGAATGAAAATTGCTACAAAAACTAATGTTAGAACTACTCAAGCAGCTCGTACAAGTTTACCAAATGCATTAAATGTATCTTTTGGTGGTGGAACTGTTATGGGTTTAGGAGTTGCAGGTTTAGCTGTTCTAGGTTTAACTGCTTTCTTTATTATATTCTATCAACTATTTATGGGGGGTCAATGGACTAACACTGCAGACATGACTGTTGTATTAGAAACGTTAGCTGGTTTCTCTCTAGGAGCTGAATCTATTGCTTTATTTGCAAGAGTTGGTGGTGGTATTTACACAAAAGCTGCTGATGTTGGTGCTGATTTAGTTGGTAAAGTTGAAGCAGGGATTCCTGAGGATGATCCTCGTAACCCAGCAACAATTGCTGATAATGTTGGTGATAATGTTGGTGATGTTGCAGGAATGGGAGCAGATTTATTTGGTTCTTATGTAGCAACAGTATTAGCTGCTATGGTTTTAGGGAACTATGTGATTAAAGATATGGGTGGAGCAATACAAGATGCTTTTGGAGGAATTGGACCAATTCTTCTACCAATGTCAATTGCTGGTGTAGGAATTGTCATTTCTATTATCGGTACTTTCTTAGTTAAAATTTCATCTAACGATGCAAAAGAAAGTCAAGTTCAAAAAGCATTAAACATCGGTAACTGGACTTCTATCATATTAGTTGCAGTTGCTTGTTTCGGATTAGTAACTTGGATGTTACCAGAAACGATGAAAATGGACTTCTTTGGAGAAGGCCCTCAAGACATTTCTTCAATGCGCGTATTTTATGCATGTTTAGTAGGTTTAGTTGTTGGAGCAGGAATCTCTTCTTTTACTGAATACTATACAGGATTGGGTTCTAAACCAATTTTAAAAATCGTACAACAATCAGCTACAGGAGCAGGAACAAACATTATTGCTGGTTTGGCTACTGGGATGATTTCTACTTTCTCCTCAGTATTATTATTTGCTGCGGCAATTTGGGCTTCTTATGCTTTTGCAGGATTTTACGGAGTGGCTTTAGCTGCTTCTGCAATGATGGCTACTACAGCTATGCAATTAGCAATTGATGCTTTCGGTCCGATTGCTGATAATGCAGGTGGTATTGCAGAAATGAGTGAGCAAGATCCTATCGTTAGAGAAAGAACTGATATTTTAGATGCTGTTGGAAATACAACTGCTGCAACTGGTAAAGGTTTTGCCATTGCATCTGCTGCATTAACTTCTTTAGCATTATTTGCTGCCTATGTTACATTTACAGGAATTGACGGAATTAATATTTTTAAAGCACCTGTATTGGCTATGCTATTTGTTGGAGGTATGGTACCAGTTGTGTTCTCTGCATTAGCAATGAATGCTGTTGGAAAAGCTGCTATGGAAATGGTGTATGAAGTGAGACGCCAGTTTAAAGAAATTCCTGGAATTATGGAAGGAACTGGAAAACCTGATTATGCAAAATGTATTGATATTTCTACAAAAGCATCCTTAAAAGAAATGATGTTGCCAGGTATCTTAACAATAGGATTTCCTATAGCTGTTGTATTAATAGGTAAACTTGTTTATGCAGACAACAACATGTTAGTTGCAGAAATGCTAGGTGGATATATGGCTGGTGTAACAGTAAGTGGAGTTTTATGGGCTATCTTCCAGAACAATGCTGGTGGGGCTTGGGATAATGCTAAAAAATCTTTTGAAGCTGGAGTTGAAATTAATGGAGAAATGACTTACAAAGGCTCTCCTGCTCATGAAGCAGCAATCACTGGAGATACTGTTGGTGACCCATTTAAAGATACTTCTGGACCTTCAATGAATATTTTAATAAAACTTACTTGTTTAATTGGATTGGTAATTGCTCCTATTTTAGGAGGCCATTCTGAGGCAAAACCTCATGCTGAAGAAATTAAAAAAGAAGTTAACGTTGAAGTAAAACAAACTTCAGGAGATTTAACAATGGCTACAATTACAGCTACTAAAACTATTGGTAGTGAAGGAACTCAGAAAGCTGAAGGAACTGTTGCAGAGATAGAAAAGAAAGCAAATGAAGCTGGAACTATGGTTTCTGTAAATGTTGAGAAATAACAAAATTAATTTCTAATCTTAATAATATTATAAAAGCATCCAAAATTGGATGCTTTTTTTATGTATTTTTGGTTGTAATACAATACTGAAATAAATCAACCTTACTTTAGTATAAACGTAATTTATTTGTGACTCTGATGTTAAGCACCTACAAGAAAATATTTATATTATCATCCTTTCTAGTTTTTCAACACTCAATTTTTGCTCAAGAAACTGTTGTCATTTTTGCTATTAATGACCCTCATAGTGAAATTGAAAATTTTGCTAAAATTAAACCACTAATTGATGCTGAAAAAGCGAAAAATGAAAAAGTATATTTTGTATCTGGAGGTGATCTTTTTTCTGGAAATCCAATTGTAGACTATCATAAAGATAAAGGATATCCAATGATAGACATGCTTAATAAAACCCAGCTCGATGTTAGTGTTATCGGGAATCATGAATTTGATTATGGTCAAGCAATACTTAATGATCGTCTTGATCAAGCAAACTTTCCTTTTATTTGTGATAATGTATCCGGAGGAACCGGTAAATTAGGAGATATTCAAGGAAGTACTATTATAACAAAAGATAGTTTTTCAATTGCGTTTGTGGGTGTAGTAGAGACTGGCAGTCCGGGAGGGTATCCATTAACGCATCCAAAAAAAATTCAAGGTTTATCTTTTACAGAAGGCTTAGATAGTTTTGAAAACTATAAAGATCTTAAAATTAATGATGATGTTGACCTAATAGTTGCTCTTACGCATTACGGAAGTTATAAAGATGAAGAAATTCTTGAAAACTATGATTTTGTAGATTTAGTTATAGGGGGGCACAATAACCAAGAATATGGGGTTGCACATGCCAACGGATATAAAGTAATGTCTGGTGTAAATTTAGAAAAAATTTCAAAAACTACTTTAACCGTTACAAATAAACAAATAACAAACTTTAAATTTGAACTTATCAATTTGTCAGACCCCAATTTAGCTGTAGATAATTCTTTATCTGTAGATATTGATACGTATTTTAATAACCCTAACTTTTACACAAACATAGGCTCTTCTTTATCAACACTAACAAGGAATTCAACAGGTTGTTTTTACACGGATGCTCTTCAAGTAATTTCTGATTCAGATATGGTCATACAAAATTCTGGTGGTATCAGAGATAGAATTTATGAAGGTATTATTACACCATTTTCTATTTATTCTATAGATCCATTTGGTAACGGTTTTGACACCTATACAATGACTGTTTCAGAACTTAGAAACTTTTTAAATGAATACCCATCTAGTTATAGCTATTCGTTAGACCCAAGTTTTAAAGTTCTAAAGAATGAAAACAATGAATTTATATTTTTTAAAAATAACATTTCACTTCAAGATAATAGCCAAGTAACGTTAAGTCTTAATGACTACATCTCTAGTGTGTTTCCAAACTTACTCCCAACAAACCCTAGCTATTCATTTCCTTTAACCACGGCCGATTATATAATTGAATACCTAACAAATCATACAACCCAACCAATCGATTACCTCGACTGTAATCGAAGAAATTATACCTTGAATACTAATGATGTTGCTATAGAACCTATTGCTAAAATATATCCATCACACATTGAAATTAACTCAAAAGAAAATAACTTTGGTGTGGAAATTTATAACATTATGGGGCAATTAATTTATAGTTCTGTTAATTCTAATAAAATTAACACTCAATTTTTAACAAACGGCATCTATTTATTGAAGTTGAACTCGAAAAATAATTCTCAATTTAAAGTGCAAACGTTTGTGAAGTAAATTTAAAAGTTTGCTTAGTGATGTTGATATATTTTCACTTGTATAGATGATTTTATCATTAATGTATTTTCTAACTTCATTAAAAACACAAATCACCAAGTATAATGTTTCTATACAACCCTTTATGTCTGGTAGTTCTATATTGGTTTTAGATTGTATTTATGTCAAAAACATTAAACATTAAGTAAATATTAATATTAAATTAATATATATGTTTTTATTTGTATCATATACATTAAATTATTTATTAGTTACACACACCAAATCTCAAACTTTATTTATGAGTAAATTAAAATGATGTATTCTACTTAATTTATTAATAACCCCTCTAAAAAGAAATATTAACAATGAAAAAAAGTACTTATTTAAAAAATATTACAGTTTATTTTCTAATTTTCGTAACAAATTCTATAATAGCTCAATTCGAACCTTCTATCCTTTTCTATAATAACTCAAATCAATTAGTTTACGTATCCGACGAAGATGGTAACCATATTCCTGATTACAGCTATGCAGGTTATAAAAATGGTGAAGAAGAGCTACCAAATGTTTCAGTTGTAAAAGAAATAAGTCCCATAAATGGAGATAATACAGCACATATTCAAGCTGCTATTGACGAAGTGGAAGCATTACCACTAAACGCTAATGGACATAGAGGAGCATTACTATTATTACCAGGAGATTATCCTGTTAACGGTGTATTGATCATAAATAAAAGTGGGGTTGTACTTCGCGGTTCAGGTGATGGTGAAAATCCAACATTAAATACAATTATTAGAGGCGTGGGAAATACTCCTGACGAAAGAACACTGATTAGAATTGGCACTAATAACAAAAGTGGTTTTGGAGGACAGGTTGCAGGAACTCGGCAAAATATTATAAGTCCATACATACCAACAGGTAGCAGAACTATTGAAGTTGCAGACGCTTCGGTTTATAATATTGGTGATAATATCATCATAAAACACCCTAGCACAGCAGCGTGGTTAAAGGCAGTAGATAATGGTGGAGTTGCAACTGACGCACCATGGGAACCCAATACAATAAATTTAGTTTTCAATAGACATATTACGAGAATTGAAGGTAACAAAATTCAGGTGGCAACGCCTATTTATGACATATTAGACGGATCTTTATCACAATCCTATGTATATACCTACAATGGTAATAGTCAGTTAAAAGAGTGTGGTATTGAAAACATAAGAATATTTGTAGAATCGTCAGGAGTTACGGGTAGAGACCATATCAAAATAGGTATTAACATGGTTGGTGTAGATAATTCTTGGATCAAAGGAGTAACAACTTTAAGAGTGAGTGACCAAGGAGTTAAATTTGACGAGGCTACTCGTTGCTCTGTAATAGACACTAAAGTATTAGATATGCATGGTCCAATTTCTGGGGGATGGAGATACAATTTCGAAGTAACTGACTTCTGTAACAATATTCTTTTTGAAAATTGTACAGGATCTAATGGCAGACATACATTTGTTGCTAATGGAGCGAGTGATGTTAATGGAATTGTTTTTACCAATTGCTCATCTACAGGAGATTACACTAGATCTGAGTCACATAGACGATGGGGACAGGGAATACTTTGGGATAATATTTCTTGGAGAAAGACAAATACAACTGGTATTTTAGGCTTACACAATAGAGGAAGTTATGGAACAGGGCATGGCTGGACAGTTACAAACGGAGTGGCTTGGAATATTAATGCACCCTCAAATCAAATAGCAATACAAAAACCTCCCATTGGTCAGAATTATGCTATTGGTTGTAATGCAACTGTTAATGGAGTTGGGCCTTTTAATCATCCAGTAGGTTATATTGAAGGAACTGGAGAATATTTAAGAATCCAATCTTTATATACAGCCCAATTTGAAGATAGAACTACACATGGTGTATTACCAGATACTCCAGGAAAATTATTCCCAAATAACTACATGTTTACAGATACAGAAAAGTATTTAGAACTTACTTGGCATGATATCTCTTTAGACGAAGATAACTACATACTAGAACGCTCATTAGATGGAAATATATTTGATACAATAGCCACACTTCCTGCAAATACTGAAAGTTATACAGATATAGATTTGCAGCAAGCTAACTATTTTTATAGGCTCAAAGCCACAAATACCACAGGTACTTCTCCCGCGTCTAATACAATCCAAACAAATGATTATCGAACAGAAACACAAACTACCGTTTATGTTTCAGCAACAGGTGCAGGTGCATCTGACGGTTCAAGTGCAGAGAATGCTTATGGAAATTTTGTAAATGCCATGAATCAGATAACCTCTGAAGGTGACAAACTTGTAATTATTGGTACAATCAATTTAGGTGGAACAATCCTAAATGACAAGAATTTTGCGTTTACAATAGAAGGTTTAGATGCTAA
>Ga0115008_10001641_pt1 | contig 18308 bp, 16 predicted proteins | sample FraStrMetagenome_FD_87164 | JGI IMG/M metagenome (GOLD analysis project Ga0115008, IMG submission 87164) | Marine eukaryotic phytoplankton communities from Arctic Ocean - Fram Strait ARC3M Metagenome | ecosystem: Environmental > Aquatic > Marine > Oceanic | place: Fram Strait | collected...
AGATGAGGAGGTTGAAGTTTGAAAAATACTTATCGCGAGTTTGATATGTAGACTCCGAAAGAAATGTCAGCTCAAAATAAGCCAGAATGTGAAATTTACAAATAAAAAAAGCCAGAATGTGAAAAAATAATCTCTACTAATTTTTTCTTGTAAAGTCTCGAACTAATTATCACTTTTCAGAAGTCCAAGTCCTGCACCTCCTTCCCAACGAAAGCGATTCGACATATTGCATTGGAAATATTCTAAAGTCGTATATTTTTAAAGGAGGATAATGGTAGCTCAAGAAAGTTTGTTAATGAGTTGACAGATCTTTAGCTCTATTAATTACAAAACTTTTGATGGAGCTTTCTCACAGCATCCCCTCCTGCAATGCTACCTGCATCGTCACATTCGTGCATTTGCCAAATTTCGTGTACAAACTCAATCATTTGGTTTTGATTCAATTTACCCATTGCACACTTATTACATACATTTAGTGACAAACTGATTGCTTCGTCTCCCAGAAGAAAGTGTTCTCTTTGGAATGCTTGAGATAAAGAAAGTTGAACATTCGGTAATGAAGGAGATCTTTCAATGATGGAGAATAATAACAACGCGGAGGGGTCCAATATTTCTCTCTCAAAATGTCCACAAATTCCGTATATTAACTGTTGAATGATGTTAGGCAAAATTCTTTTAAATGAATTCGTAATATGCGGCTGTAGAGTTGATAATGCTGGATCGGAAAATTGCGGTGATGAACGGGGGTGCTGAAGTTCAATCTATAAAAACAAGCAGTTGGTCGATATCAAGGAAAAATCGTCAAATTATGATGACTTACCACAGATTTTATGTACAAGATGGCTGAACGATTAGTATATCTATCTTTATTTCCAAAAGATTTAGTAGCCACCTCCATTGACTGCACAAACAAAGTTTGACTGTCTTCTTTGAAAGGCTGTATTTGAACCAAGAGTGTAGGACATAAAGTTATGCACTTCGTCATCATTGAAAAAATAGCTGCCAATGCTTCTGAGGATTTCTTATCGTTTTCGTAGCTCTTTTCTTGAGGAGCTTCCAAAGAGTTTTGACCACCCCGTTGCTCCTTCGCTTGCACCCAAATGTGTCCAGCAGATAAAGATATCGCATCTGACGAAACTCGGAGAAGTGTGACAATGAGCGTGGAAAGTTCGTTGCTTATAGGGGCTGAAGAGAAATGAAAATTATCATTAGACCCTGCTATCGCCGATCCGTAAAGTTCAATAAGTTCCTCTATGAACATGAATGCGGGAAGTAGAGAAGCACTCCCATTATTTCTAGCTACTCCGGAAATAATGTTTACACCTAGCTCACTTATTTGCTTTATGAAAGGCAATGGGTTTATCATTTGGCCGGCTGTCACAACAGCTTGAGTCAAGAGATTACCAAGAGAATCGACAACGACCTAATCGTAGGTATTGCAAAAATTTAAGATACTCTCAATCTCAAATAGGGTATGTACGTGTACTTACACATTCATCGTTGAAATACATAGCACAGTGCTTGAGACAATCCATCGCTTTGTGGATAACAATAAGTGACGGATGCTCAAAACTCGTTGATTCGTCGCGGGAAGATGATTTGTATTCGTCAATAATTTGCCCACCTGCTGTTCTGTTAAAAGTTCGTATCATTGTAAACAAAAGGCGAATCTCTTCTCCTACGTGGATAAAGTGTGCGCGTATCACCGAGTCCTTGTTAGGCATACTAACTCTCGTCATTTCATTAATTCCTCCAATTACTGCACTTAGTTTTTCAATTGTAGGACGAGCTAAGTTGCTCAGAGTTCCACCCCATTTTTCAGCAGTCAATGTCGCAAGAACACGACAAATTCCACTACAAAGAGACTCACGATCTTCAATAGTTATTGAAGAATGTTGGTCAGCCATTGAGTATGATACATCCCACCCTTCAGCGAGTGCTGCTAGTGCTTGAGGTGTGGTGAAATAATCAGGTGACCGCGACAAAATGCATCGAATAGCAATCGCAGCTTCTGCAAAGGGTGAAATAGACATGTCATGAATAATAGTTTGGGCTAAGGCGTCTCCCCTAAACGCACTAGTTGCTGTCTCAAAAGTACCAAGGGAAAGCTTTGCTCCCAGGTCAAGTATGCCAGGTTGGCTCGATTTCGCGAACCAGTTACCATACTATCCATGATCAGGTAGTAAGATAGTTAGAATCGATATGTATAAATTGTAGCGTAGAGATCGTTTCATACCTTTCCAATGAAGCGACACATTTGTGCCAAAACTAATGGGTTACAAGTGGCGACATCAGGACTCTCTGCGAGGCTATACACACATCGACCAAGGAGAGTATCATGTAGTTTTCCATTGCCATCATTATTGAATTGATTCTTGTCGACACTACCAGCTTGGAGACTCTCTGAGACTGCGAATTTACATGCTTCTATCGATACAGCATTTATGCAAAAAAGTGCAGACTCAAGTTGTCTCCAGTTTGCGCGTGAATGAGTTGAACAGATCTCCGTGACAATGTTGACACAAGTTTTCATGTAATGTTGAGGATTAAAAGAGTAGGAAGCATCGAGTGCGGTGGCCAGAATGCTTTCCCGAAAGTTTTCAAATTCATCAAATGAAACATCGCAGTCCATTGACGTTTGCTGTGGAGACAGCAAGTTGGGATCACTCGTAATGCTTTCAGGCCATACACTCCTTCGAAGCAAAACTGGCAATAGAAGATTAGATAAGTTCGATCCGTCAACAACAAGAAGTGGGATGACCTCAACAGCAATACCGCTTATATGTACCGAATCATGAGAGCAGGCATGCAAAAGCAAATCAAGGATACCAAGCGATTGGCCTGCTTGAATTGATGCCCTAATAAGATGCTGCGAAGCAACCGCAACCGCTGCAGCGATCCGGGTCAAACATCTACAGACTGAAACGTCGCCTAATAAAACAGAAAGTATAGAGTAATGTAAGAAACATCGATAGTACAACGCATACGAATTGTAGCTTACCCATTGATTGCCTACCAACAAAACGAAATCGTTGTAGGCCAATTGCTGACGCAAGTTCGGAAAGGATATTATCTCGCATTAAAATTTCGTAATTTCGATAATTCTGAGATGATTTTTCGCAGAGTATAACATCGATTAAGTCCGCGGCAGCATCCACGACTAATTCAACATTTGAGTAGAGAGCATCAGTGATTACATCAATTATTTTGACCTACGTGAAACCAAAAAAATATGAATAATAATGAGAAAACTCCCAATATTGTAAACTTACCTCAGAATTTTTACATATATTCCATAAGTCTACTACTCGAAGGTCAACAGCTGTGCACCATCTTTCCAAGGCTCTTAATGATAATGCTGATAATCGATGGTTATAATTCGTAGTGGAAACAGCGTCATCTTGACCTCTAATTATAGATATATGAGTATCTGATTGGTCACTTTCTCGCAATGCTTCGCAAAGTATAGGCCCAATTACCTTGGCGACTAATGGGGGAGAAAGGTGCGTCAACATTTCTCCAGTGCCAACTGGGACAGTATTTGACAACCCTTCATCACCAAGATGCAACGCTATTGCTATCACAGAAAACGGGGGCATACTCGTTGCGCTAGGTATGAGCCATTCTAGGGCAAATGTTTTCAAAGCTGCAGGACCTGAAGCAATAACATTGGCTGCCAATACGCTACATAACTTTTCCATTGTCGCAGGTTTGGAAAACACGCTATGAGACGAGTTTATATTGGCATAAGAGAAGTCGAAGGCAGACGTCGCGAATCTACCCATAACCCTTTCACGCATATGGCAGTTAAGGTCCACAAGCGTTTGGGCGGCCGTTATCCTATTGATCTCAATTCCAGCATTCGTCAAGCAAGTCGTAATCAATCGTCTATCACTTTCCCTTCCTCTTCGAGCAGCCTTCTGACACATTTTGCAAAGCAACTGCACATGTGGTTCAATATGCAGAGCAACAGTGTACCCAGCTCTTGCTGCATTATTTTCAAAACGTTCTATTTCATTCAAGGCATCATTTAGAAAATCCCAACAACCATAGGTCGTGTGTTGACCCTCGGCGTTATAATTCAGTACGTAAATGCTGGCAGTCCTTTCTAAAAAGGACAAAGCACTTGGATCACCTTGAAGAGCCCGATCAAGTATGTCGAGTGACTGTTCCATGCTCAACGTGAATGTGTTTTATATTCCAGCTCCAGTTCCAATTTCAGAGATCAAACTCAACTGTCCTGAACTGAACTAAAGTGCAAAGACACGGACTTCCAACGTTGACACGATAGATTTGTTCTTTCTCTATCCTCTTCTTATATTATGATTATTCTCCCTCCTCCTCCTCCTCCTCTACTCCGTATATGACCCGTGAAGCACAGCTACCCAAACAAGCTCACACACTCACTATGCTATTGATACCGATCGACAATCGAAGTTTGGAATGGAATAATAAATTCTGTGGGAAATGCAAACACTGTGTACATATACGTAAAAATGTATGTTCTCATCTCTTGATACTCATGAGTCAAGAGAAGAAAGCGGGTGAGAGAAGAGATGGGATGAGGCTGACGTGCCATGGTGTCAATGTCTAAAATATGTACTTAAGACGTTATTGTTATACTTTTTTGGTGGAAATGACACACAAACGCACAATGGATCGTCGCTCACGTCAGATGATTCAGGTTTTACGGGTTGTATGCAGTATGCAGTAGGCACGTACATCTCCGAGAAAAAGGAAGAGAGAGAGAGAGAGAGAGAGAGATAGAGAGAAGGAAACAGACACGAAAAAAAGAAGGGAACTCTGAGTCTCAAGTGAGGGTTGTTTTGTAACTTGTACCAATTTGGTTAACACTTTTTATTGACGTCTCAGTCGATTCGCAAAACTTTTTGTTTTGGACTGTGTGAGGTTTGTCTTTTTGTTCTTAAGAGAGCAAAAAACAGTTTTTTAAGAATAGTTTATCTACAAACGAAGAAGTGATGTTTTCCACAAGATGTTACCTTGCTTCTATCATACTGTTTTCCCTGCAGTGCAACTTTGTAATCAGTTTCAGTTCTCTGTATAGATGTGATTATACTTCCAATACTCAATTGGCTGTCGATAATCGACGAGAATTTATCTCGGCCGTTGCTTCTGGATCTTTCTTTGGGGTGTCGAATGCAATCTTTTCTTCGAGAGTTTCTGCGGCTGAGTTGTTGGAGTCAGTGAACAGTGATGATGTTTCATCTCAACAGCCTACATCTGACTCGGGGAAATTAGCAGAGGCTTTGTATTCAATAATTCGTGTCAGGGAAGCTACGCAACAAGAAACGAGGTTGATAAAATCTGGAAAATTTAAGGACGTGCAAAGAGCGAATGTGAAGCTTGCTGTAAAGTTTATGATTCAGGTACGACCTTCAAATATCTTGATTTTTGAATATTCTTATTGAACTTCAGAACTGACTTTTGCCGTATCTGTGTTAAAGAACTATCGTTTCAACGATAATTTGATTGTGGCGGCCTCATTTCTAGAGAATCCGAAAAGAGTTCAAGCAAGTGAAGTTGGCCAGAGCGCTGTGCAGGATTTGTACACAATCCTTGAGTACTTTGATGCATCAGACATTCAGAATTTGAAAGTAGGAAATTATGATAGTATGGCGGGGAAAGAGCCATTGGTATTGAACGGTCTTGAGGCTACAAAGGTCCAGGTTGACAAATTCTTGAGCTTCTTTCCAAAGACAGATGTCGATGCTGCCAAACAAAGAGTTGTGGACGAGAACATGTTAAATGAAAAAGAATATGATGTTGCGAATCTAGGTTCGATTGGAAACCTTAGTGCGGAGGACATTTTGAAATAAAGTCATCTGGATATACAGCCTGCAATAAATCTAAAGTAACCTATTTTTCTTATCTTGTCAAGCCCTACGTCCTCTAGCCACAACCAAACCTCATCAAGCATATTCCATAGTTCCATGCTTTGACAACGTTTGAAATAATGCTTATTGCAACTGCTGCATTTACTAAATGTTTTAGGCAATGTCAACGCAGGTCAGGTCAGGGTCAGGTCCGACAAACCTTTGCGAACGCTTTTCGATGAAATGGATACCACCCAAAGTTCGGATTAGAAGTCAAAAACAATGATGTGCGATCCACACAAGTATGTGTTAGATCATATTACGTAATTACTAATTACACTCGTACGTTTTAAAGCAGCAAGCAGCATCCTGTGCAAGTCTGTGCGTCAGTCGACACGCAGAGACACATTGTACGAGTATAGAGACGATCAATTCCATCTTCCATCAAAGAAAACAGACTAGCTTGTTGTTTTTCTGTACTACGTTATAAACATTGTGTGGAATTCATTTGACAACACTATAAACAGCGTTGGTAAATGATTGATAGATCAGCAGGTAATCTCTTTGAAGTCAAGTGAAGTTTAGTGAAGAAATCAGTTTGTTATCGTTTGTGTACCTTCTTTCACAAAAAGAAAAGAAAGAGAGTAGAAGAATGAGATCCATGTATGCAGCAGCTGCGTTCTATCTTCTTGCCACTACTATAAACTCTGTATGTGCCTTTACTACTGGCAGTGGCAGTAGCAGCAGTTTCCTTGGTAGGAGTCATGTCTCGAATGCGCGTAATACTGGATGCCTTCGTATGAGTACGGTTGAAAAAACTTTTGATGAGATTGTTGAGGAGCTGAATTCGGCAAAGGATTCTGCGTTGGCTGAATTGAATTCGAGCACTACTGGTGAGGAAGCTGAGCAAGTGCGTGTGAAATATTTGGGTAAAAAGGGGCCTGTGAATCAAGCAATGGGATACCTTCGCTTGTTACCGAATGAAGATAAACCGAAGTTAGGTGCAACCGTCAACGAAGTGCGTGACTTGTTGGAAGAGCAATGCCGTGAATTTAAGGGGAAACTTGCGGAACAGGAAATTTTGAATCAAATGGAGAATGAAAAAATTGATGTGACTTTGCCAGGTATTGCCAACAGCGGAGTTGGTTCGCGGCATCCTTTAAGTATGACAATCGAAAAAGCAACTGATATATTTGTAAAATTGGGCTACGATACGGTAACAGATCGTGAAAACTCGCCTGAAATAGAGACAGACTATTACTGCTTTGAAGCTTTAAATTGTCCCAAGGATCATCCTGCTAGAGATATGCAGGATACCCTTTATATCACTAGCGATATGGAAAACATGCTTCGTACCCACACCAGTGCTGTTCAAATTAGACAAATGGAAAAGCGAACACCTCCATTTCGGATCGTATGTCCTGGTCGTGTGTACCGAAGAGATGATATTGATGCAACCCATTCCATGATTTTTCATCAAGTTGAAATACTTGCTATTGAAGAGAAAGGAAATTTACATCTTGGACATTTAAAAGGTACAGTAACGCACTTTCTCCAGGAAATGTTTGGACCCAGTATTGAAGTACGATTTAGAGGATCTTATTTCCCTTTCACGGAGCCAAGTATGGAGGTTGACGTATTCTTTAAAGGAAAGTGGCTTGAGGTACTCGGCTGTGGAATGGTGGATCCAAATGTTTTGGAAATGGCCGGAATTGACCCCGACAAATATTCTGGATTTGCAGCCGGTTTTGGTGCCGAACGATTTGCTATGGTCATTCATCAAATTACTGATATTCGTGAATTTTATGACAGCGACTTGCGTTTCTTGAAGCAATTTCCTCATTTTCACGATGAAGGAACGCTTCGTTTCCTAAATCCTGATCAGTTTACAGAAGTCGAAAAGCAGGAAGAGGCTCAAATGTCTGCTGACAAGGCTAGGAGGGAAAAGCTTGACGCGGAACTTTGGGCGGGATATAGTGATGGCGAAGAGTCGAAGGGCAAAAAGAAAAAGAACAAAAAGAAGGAACCTCAGCCAGGAGAGGCAGCAGCTCCAATCGATGTATCAAAATTAGATATTCGCGTTGGAGTTATTACGAAAGCTTGGGAGCACGAGGAAGCGGATAAATTATTTTGCGAAGAAATTGATATTGGTGAAGGAGAACCACGGCAAATTGCAAGTGGCCTACGCGCACACTACAATGTTGACGAGTTAGTTGGTCAGCGTGTTCTTGTTCTCTCAAACCTCAAAACACGTAAATTGGCAGGGTTTCCTAGTCATGGGATGGTGATGTGTGCGGCAAACGAGGACGGATCAAAGGTAGAATTCGTGGTTCCCCCAGAAGGAGCCGAAGTTGGGGAACGCGTACTTGTTGAAGGTTTCGATGGAGAACCGGTGAGTTTTTGTAATCCTCCTTTAATAGTTTGCGAAACTTTCTAAATTTTTTGTTTACTTTCGTTTACAGGCAACAGAGAACCAGATTATTAAGAAGAAAATGCTGGACAAGATCTTTCCAGATTTGGCAACAGATGATTCAGGTGTTGCGTCCTACCAGGGAATACCGATGAAAACTTCCGCAGGCCCATGTGTAGCTCAAAACAAGCTGCCTAATGCCGCAGTTGCATAGTCTAAAAATTAATGACATCTTTCGTGTCCGTTGACTACGTTAGCTTATATATGTGTCCGATTGAGGCGAACTCTTTTGACATCTGGGTACCCTATTCCCTCTCTACCAACGATATCAACTATTCACTCAAATAGAAATCGACAGCTTTGCGGAAGCACTTTTGTACAATTCGTCTTAATTTGCAAAATCTGTCTAATAGATATAGAAGTTTCATTAGCGGAGTTGTGGTCAACTTCTACCTCGCCAGGTCTCGTGTTAAATGGTACCCTATTACCTTTTTACCAACGACATCAACTATTCACTCGAATTGAAATCAACAGCTTTGCTGAAAAAAAATTGTACATTGTCTTAACTTGCCAAATCTGTCTTAATAGATATGGAAGTTTCGCTAGCGGAGTTGTGGTCAACGGATTTCTCGCTAGGTCTCGTGTTAAATGGATTGCAAGCAATTACAGTAAATCCTTTGCCGCAACATATCGAACGAGGGAGTCCACGTCCAATCCCTGACACGGTACCTCCAAATTTACCACAACAAAGTCCTGGTTCACCTGTAAAATTGAGCCCAAACTTGCTTTTGAGGGTTTCGTGCCCTAAACAATCGTTCAAATTGCACCCCCATGTATAAATCGATCCGCGGCTAGCGATAGCTGCACAATGGTGAGAACCGCTAAAGATCTGTTGAACTCCTATACAGTTCTCATGGAAATATTTTACCTCGGATGGAGAAAAGGTGGACGTTATTTCGCCTTGACCGAGTTGCCCATGGAGGCCACTGCCAAATGAGAATACATGTCCACTATTTTTAAGAGGAGGTATGATTAGCACACAACAGCTGTGCCAAGTGCCAGCGGCTATATCTGAACAATGAAAATTCTTTACCGATTGTATCGGGGTTGGAGTCCACCTATCGGAGCAGTCTCCGTGACCGAGTCTTCCCCCAGCTCCAGATCCCCATGAATATATAGAACCGGAAGATGACAACGCTAGTGTATGAAGAGCACCGCAGGAAATCTTTACGATTTTTTCGTCATTAGGTATCCTAAAGTGAACATTTGTTGGGCACAAAAAAAATCCACTCTCATTAGACGTTGTGGACTCTTCTACCGTACCTAGGCGACCATCAGACGCAATTCCCCAACTGAACACGCTACCATGTAGAGTGAGAAGCATGCAATGCCTTTCGCCACACTCAGTTTGTACTACATGTTCACTTTCAGGCATATCTATGCACAACTCAGGCTGACTGCGAACATGCCCTAATCCCAGACGTCCCCATCTATAATAGTCTCCACCTAAACTACTAGCACATCCGAAATTTGAGGATGTAGCGACATGGGAAATTTCTTCTCCAGTCAAATCTTTGACAATTCGCGGTTCACTGACCTGTGATTGACTTTTGTCTACTTCCCAAGTGTATACAATATTATCAACCGTGACACAGTAAATATTGTTGCCGCCACATGTTACGTGATGAGGTCTTACTCCGCGAAGAGCTGGTATTAACCGCACACTGCATGGGCAATCTTCGATCTCTTTCTCTACAGGTATTCCAAGCTCGCCAACAATATATACTTAAAAAAAGAGGAACAAAAGAATGTGAGTACTTATTTTTGACTTTAGCTTTAAAACGAGGTCAATGAGAAAAGTACCTACCCGAACCTGCTTCTTCCATGCTCTGTGCTTGATAAAACGCGGCCTTCGCCTCCTCGGACTCTTTTGCTCGTTGCTCTTTTTCTCTCTGGATAGATAATTTCAAACGCTCGCATAGTTTCCTTTTTGATCCCGTATCCTCCTCGCCACGCTTCTGAAGATGCTTTCGTAATTGATGCCGGCTAAAAACACTTCGAAAATTATCAATCGAACACAGATAGGTGAAGTTACCATATAATTCTTCATTCTCATCTACAAATAATCTTGAAATTTGCTCTATATTGATCACCCTTTTCACAGCATTTTTGAGCGAAGCCATAGTGTCTTTAGATTTATGTCTTGGCTGGTGCCTGAAGTCGAAAAAATTTCTAGCTATCCGCAAAGTAAGGATGATTATTATTTTTTTAAATTTTTCATTCTGCAGTGATCTTCTTTAGCTTTCCTTGTTCGTATGCAGCACTAATCCCGAACATCTGGATATCATGAATCTTTCATCATTGGAACAAATGCAAAAAGCAAGGGGTAATTGAACGACCATCGATACGATATACCCAATTATGGATTCAAGAGGCGTATGGAAATAGGCTGCCGTTCGGAACGCAGATAAGAGCGTGATCAAAATCAAGTAAGAAGAAATAAAAGCAACCAACAAGTTGACTATCATTCGGGCATGTTTCGATTTTGTCGCAGACCCTTCTGGATGTTCCATCACAAAGTTAAGCGACATTTCGAACATGAGAATCGGAATGAGATGGCCAAAGAAAAGTACAATATGATCACTAAAATCGAAGGCGGTTCCATAGCATTCATTTTGACTTTCTCCTGAATATCTTCTTAACAAGTTACCATACCAGCAGGTGTTATCATTATCGAGGCTTTCGTTGGCGGCAAAAAAGCGATCTTCGAAACCATCGCAAAATGAATACAACACGTACGCGCGAAACAAAATAATTCCCAAGTACAAAACAATCCTCCTCATACAAGTCCGAATAAAAGTTCTATTTTGAATAAATGTAGAATATTTTTCTTCAATACCCGCCGATTCCAAATAGATGATGGGATAAATACTCAACATTCGAAGTGCGATAGGTGCGAAAACCAAAAGCCAAGAGTGAGGAAATTTGCTCAGAAGAGAAAGAAATGGCAAATATCGAGGCATAGGAGCACACAACGCGTCGTTCCCAAAAAAATATCTTAAACCGATCCTTTCCCAAATGGTCACTTTTCTGTTGTTGGAAGCGTCTTTACCACCGCAACAAATGAAAGCATCTTGATCTTCCATGGATGTCGCATACACATTCCCGTAAGCCTTTCGACAATCCATACCATATTCAATGAATAAACGGTTCAGATCAAGTGGGACATATTTAAGTACTGGAGCCGCGCTGTTGCTGCCACTGGAACTAACAGACGATGACATTCCACTCCGAGCTACAACAAGATTATACCAGGTTCCATTCAGTATCACGGCGGAACCGACAATGAAATAAATGCAGTATATGAATCGAATTCGACGAATCGATGGGTCACCTTTCATTTTAATTACAGCTGGTATCAACTTCGTATGTTTTTCTTGGAGGAAAGAGAGCTTGTTTGAGCTGATTCTCGATCAAAATATTTTAATCCAAAATTGTTTGGCCGATACAAGAAAGATTTTGGATATACGAACAGACGAACAAATTAATGATAACCAAGGTGGTGTCCGCCCGCTAGAGAGAGGAAATTTTTTTAAACTGTATGCTTTTATTTTGTTAACTTCTACTCTTGTCTGTTATACTTTGAAGTGTGTGATGTTGACGTTCTAGTAATTGATGCTACAAAGTTCTCCATACATCAATGGAATACCATTCGTTGGTGACTAAATTGGGTACGTTTCACGGACGACATGTGACCTGTCAAGTGGCCCTTGCAATAAAAGAAAAACCAACATAACAAAGCTATCATGTGGGCTCAACTTCAGCGATATTTTGTTTCTCGTGGAGCGTTACTATTATGGCTTAATTTATCTACCTTAGTACTTAATGTTGAAGGTAGTAACATTATTTTCGCGAAACTTCAACCCGAACTTAACTTTGTGGTCGTTGATAGAGTAGCAAAAACATTTCATTGTTGAAGTCAGAATGTTTTGCCGTTACCCTCTTCAATCCCTTCACATTTGATTTTCGTCTGATAAAAAATAACTGGAGAGCCTGTAATGCAGATAGTAACGACATGCAGGTAAGCAGCACGGAGCAGCGAGTTAAGGTGAGGAGATATGTCTCCGCACCTGCGAAGGTTTTTCGACGCATGGCATATTGTCGTAGTTGACGATTGTTGCATAACCTGATAGTGATATGACATTGTATACTTGTGACTTGTATAAATATCCACCACTTTCCGCTGGCGTACATCTATAAGCTAGTAGTGCGTTTCCTCCTAACGAATAAACTTTCGCTCGAGCAATTGCATTGCATTCCTTGACAAAAATATTGAAGCTCGCCGCCTCGCCTCCATCTAATTCAGCACGAGACTCACGAACAAAATGCATCGACACATAGCTCAAATACTGAGTTATCGATGCCCCTGCAATGTGATACAGAGGTGTCAACTCAACTGGTAATTGATTCGGGCTCAAATTTGGTGAGCTTTTGTATCGATTTGCTATTAGATCCTCTTCTTCGTAAGACTTTCCCAGTTCAAATGCAGGGGGATTAGACGGACTTGAGTTCGATGTTGATAACACAGGAGAATTAATCGACCTCGACCTTGTCATGGCTGTTATTTTTCTTTGAAGGATAGGTAAAGCTTTTGGTGAGACTGCTGGAGATGGTGAAGGTGGCAAGGGACCGTTTAAGTCTGGTGACCGACTTTCAACACGTTTCCAATGGGCGTCTTTCGCTTCTCCCTCTAGAAAATCAGTAATAGCAGTGAATTGATGCGCCTGGATTCTTCTTTTTGAAGGAAAAATTGTATCAGCAAGTCGCTGAACACTATTAATCAATTCTCGTAATGATTCCTCTTCTTTGAATAAAGTTGAATTGCTAACCTCTGAGTGTGGTTGGCTTCGATGCTTCAAAACGGCCATGCCAGTACACACTAATTCAATCATATCGTCAGGTGTTAGGTTCACTTGAGTCCTTAGACCAGAAATATAGCATGGCTTTTGTTCAGCAGGAACTTGATCGCATAGTTTGCTGAAAAGCTCGTGGAATAAATGGGTCAATGTTTGGTTGTTTCGAGTCTGTCCTCGAGTGACCAGCATATTCCACTTAACGCGAAGCATACTCATGATCATTTGTGTATTTTTTATTTCAAGTCGTGCACCGCCTTTCCCCTTCATTAAATCCGGACAGTGTTCACTTGTACACAAGCTGATTCCCTCAGGCAGTTGAGAACTCAAAAGAACGCTCAAAATATCCTCATCAGTTTCATCGTCGATAGCAAGGACAAACGGCGCTTTGTCGTCCCTGTATAATCTTTTGCGCCTACGCTGTTTGCCCATGTTCTCGACAGGAGGTTCGTCTCTATCTGAAATATCCTCAACATCTTCCTCCAAATCATCAAACTCAAACTGTGGATTCGAGTCGAATGGGTTGTCGTTGTTAGGAACCACACCACCTGCTTCCATCCCAGGCATTTCCTTCCCATGAAATTCAATATTACTATCAGGCTGATCCTCGCTTTCACTTGAGCTGCTGAGTGAATTGCCAGAGGAAGAAGAACTTGAGCTTTCAGATGACGAAGAACTAGTATCATCTTCCTCTTCATTAATCTCGGATTTGATTTCTTTCCTGCTAGAAGATGCCGACCGCGGCGTATTCCGACGACAATTTTGGGATTTAGATGCAATCAAACTCGCTAATCGAAGCTGTTTCCTCGTAGCGTGGTCCTTTCCCACATTTTCTAGGTATCGACGATGTTTCGATGATAGCTCAGAAATTTGCTTTTGAAGCTCGAATAGTTGACGATCTTCCTCATCATCAATTCCAATGTTCCTCTTTATTTCAAGCAAACGAGGAGGTGGCATTGCTTCACAAAATAAAGCCGTCGCGGTGATTGTTCCAACAATAAGCGAACTGCCCAGATCAACCTAAAGAATCGCAAAACATTAGAGAAAAAATAAGTGATGACGTGTATTGCCGTTGCAAAAATATGCTAGTCAATCTTATTTTGAAGAAAAGCAAAATCTAACCTCGCTCTTGAGCCCAAACGCCGCATTCCTACCAATTACTTTCAATTTTAACATAAGCTGACGAGCAAGCTCGTACTCTAGAAAGGGCAAGGCTTCGCTAACTGCTAACGCATCGCTTTCACGATTATACGATTTTGTTCTGTGTCTACAGACACGTGCTTGAACTAGTACACCCGGGCCACGAATAGGGAGACGGCTAGGCGGCTCCGACGTGGTAAGAAGTACTTCTGGTACCCACTTCTTACCACATAACAAACAAGGTACAAGTTTCATGTTATTAAATGGAGCAATTCGGTGATGGTAAGGTACATGACAATAGGAGCACTTTGGTGCCAATTTCACTCTTCTTAAATAAGGCCTCTTCAATACGCGATTATGATTAAGATTCGGCAAGTCCCCTCCAACAACATTCTCTTCGTCGAAAGATCTCCTTGGAAGATTTGATGCATCGATACTAGACGTAGCTTCACGATTCATCCATATACGTTCTGAATGATTTTCGGTAATAACTGATGGTAGCTCCCTAACTGCCGCTGCGGTGGCAGCAATTGACAAAATGCAAACGTCGTCATGAATTGTGGATGACTCCGAATATCCCTAAATGAAAACGAATTGACATGAGTTGTGCAAACACTATATACCATTATTTATCCTGAAACTTACGATGACATGTGTACAACAAAGAGTACGAGCATGAGACCTGATTTCATCACGTAGTTCTGACCACCAACCATCTCGTGTTTCTTGGTCCGACAAGTTCGACTTAAGCTTTCCAAGGTACTTTACACTTCGAGCTGTAACCAAGCCTCCATATCTGACACGAACCGATGAATCAAAATCCCTCAAGGTTAAGAGCTGCACCTCTTCTTGCTCCATGTCTCTGCTGATATGTTTCAAAATTTTCTCCGATGCTTTCTTTCTCACATGTTGAATAGTATTGCCTTCATCTTGAATCCGGCTAAGTATAGATGAGGTACTAATCTCTACATTATTGGTTCTATTTTTGTACATAGAGCTTTCGCATCGTTCTATGTACACACAGGTTCCGTAAGCTCTTGCAACTAGTCCCGAGTCCCCTTCCATATCAAAACTTTGACAATAAGATAACACTGCATTACCTCCCATTTCCAATACCTTTTTACAAATACGCCTACGAACCGAAGAGTCTAATAAATAAAGCAAAGATTGGCGAATTTCATTTTGAACCGTTCGGCTTGCCTGTCTGTATTTCAAAAACTCGGGATCATCACCAACTACCAACTCTTCAACAAAACCAAACACATGTAGCACACTAAAACCACATGAACCATTGTCCAAAATGGGAAAAGGAAAAAGTTGAACTCCTGCGCTAGAATCTCTGAATGGATTATCTATCAAATTAGTAATGTCGAAAGTGAGCCATTATTTGTTCCGGAAAAATGGATTTAAAAGAATAACACTGACCATCACCAATAAAGTCTAACTTAACGGCAAGTTCGAGTTCGCCTCTTACTCCATTCAAAGTATCGTAAAGAGGGAAAAATCCATCAATCGAATCGAGCACATGTTGTCCCTGTTGTTCATCATCGTCGAAATTGTCGGTTCGTAGGAGAGGGTTTAAATCAACATAAACTAGGCCAAGAGATGTCTCGACAGATCTATTGTGCGCATGATAATTACTTTCGGAGTTATTTGAAATCCATACTTTAAAAATAAGCGGTTCTTCCTGTAACAATTTATCGTCTGCTACCTAGTTACGAGAGCCCGTTTTTCGAAGGGACACAACCAGTGACATGAAAAATATAATTATTCATACAAGTAAAACGAATAATTTATCTGACGGAATAGAGACTAACCTCGAACCGAAACTCCTCATTCCATACGTATGGAGCATATCTTTTTTTCTTTGTCCGTTCTTCATATTTACGTTTATTGCTCTTGGAAGAAGAAGAAAAGGGTTTTGATGAAGACAAAGGAGCATTTCCCATTCCATTACTACTTGCAGCTGTGCCACCTTCAGCATGATGATGATGATGTGCTGAAGCACCGGCCCACTCCTCCTCTTCTTCATTGGAAACGAGAGATGAATGTTTACCAACTCCTAGTGATACCGAAACAGAAACTCCTGCAGAGTTTACAGATGTTTGACGATGTGGCGTAGATCCTGCTCTACTGGTCAGGACAAGGTTCCTAGCACCTTTTATTCGAACCTTGATGATGGATGGCATAAAAGACTTTTTTCACAGAGCAGAAAATATGACCCGAACAATGACCTCCCTTTTTATCTCGCCGATTGATACCAAAGCTATGATGTGTACAAGTACGGTGTATCTTGGTCACGAATTACGTGCGAATGGTTTTTTTTTCGTTTCGATAGGGATCAGGTCAAGGGTTCGTTGTTGTTTTAGTTTGGATATGATATTTTGTATCCGTGTGTGGGTAGAGATGGATGATTTTGCGTGTCACAAGCAAAAGATACGACAGAATTAGCTCTTGAACGGTTGGTACCGGTAATTTTGTTCAACTACGCGTACATCTACTACTCTCTCCTGTACTCGGAGGGATTGATTGTAGTAACGTTCCATCACTCTTGACAATACACTCATCCAATAGCCCTTACAAGAGAAAAATAACTGACGATTTGACCTTCGAAGCAAACATACATGTGAAAAAATGGTGATGTATCGCTATGGACGAAGAGGCGGCAAATCGTGATATGCAGTCGAAGTAAAGGTTAATGATGATATAAAGGAAAATGACGACGTTAATAATTTATCCAATCCTAATCTGGTTATCTCCAATGAACTTGTACGGAGGTACCTCCAAGTTCAAGGGTGCAGGTCCCTTACGAATTCTTCCACTTACATCATAGTGCGATCCATGGCAAGGGCAGAACCAACCGCCAAAATCTCCTGCGTTGTTCAAAGGAACACATCCCAGGTGCGTACAGATTCCCAACACAATGATCCATTTCGATTCCTGTACACGATCTTCGTCACTCTCCTGGTCGCGTAAATGGGACATAGGGACACCAGCCTCGACGGAAATCTCAGCTTCTGACCTGTTACGAATGAAAACGGGTTTTCCACGCCACTTTACAGTAATTGTCTGGCCCTCCTGAACGGCACCCAAATCAAACTCAGCACTAGCCAACGCCAAAACATCAGCAGATGCACTCATTGAAGCGACAAATCGAAGCAAAAGTACACGGGCAGTCGAAGCGTATGCGAAACGAGCTCCACTCAACATGAGGTAGGTGAAGGCACGTCGGTCGGGATCTGCAACCTTGTCAATTCTGTCCTTCTCGTAACCATGATCGACAGATCCCAGCTCGTGAAGACTAGGTTCAGTTGAAAAATTGAACCTTGGCTGCTGCAGCGAAGACGCGACTGTCAAAAATAATGGTGCCAATAATCAGTAACGTTCGTAACTAAGTTATTATACAACACATGCCGATTCACAAATCGAACCGGTCAACAAGGTGAGCAACAGCCTCCGTCGCAACAATAAGGACCTTACCTGCAGGATTAGCGGTCGTCCTAAACGCGTGCCCCAAGCGGGGGGCAGCGATTCGTGATGCTGTACGCAAAGCGTTCATGGTGACCAGACCTTGTTGTGCAGTATGAACAGGAGTGGCGAATCATGAAAACTATGTTAAAGCGTTAACGGTTTGAGAAATGTCGCAAAATACACAAAGCGTCATTGCGAAATTTGACGAATATGTAACGTTCGTTTAACCGGATTAGCCTATCAAATTTTTGAGAGGACGAGTTCAAAATTATGCAATTTGTAACTGTTTCAAGAGTAACTCTAAATTAGTCAAAAAGAAAAATTTTAGGTCCAAAAATTCATGTCATGTCAGAAACAGAGCGAATTTTTTATGTGTGTGTGTAGAAAGATTTTTCTACATTCGTATTTTGGCAGTTCTTACTTTGTTTACACTCTCATCCCCAAATATCAATTATTACTCTGAGCTTTACATCGTCTGATCAAGGGTCGTTCTCAAAGATAAATCTTTTCTGCGTGTTGTGTTGGTGAGAAAGTTCGAGC
>Ga0115008_10001645_pt1 | contig 18292 bp, 14 predicted proteins | sample FraStrMetagenome_FD_87164 | JGI IMG/M metagenome (GOLD analysis project Ga0115008, IMG submission 87164) | Marine eukaryotic phytoplankton communities from Arctic Ocean - Fram Strait ARC3M Metagenome | ecosystem: Environmental > Aquatic > Marine > Oceanic | place: Fram Strait | collected...
AATTGCACTGTAAATTGGAGGTAAGTTTCCAGATGGAAATTCAATATCTAATACTGGACCAATAATTTGACAAACGTAACCTTTATTTGTAGTTTCTACCATTTTGATTTAAAATATTTTAAATATTTAAAAATAAATATACTTTCAGAATTCAAGAGATCATTTAAAATAATAACAAATTTAAAATTTATTAACTGTCTACAATTGTACACCAAAATAATCGGAATTCTTGAATAAAATGTTTTATAACTTTAACTTTTTAGTGTTATTTAAAAAGAATCTAAAGATTTAGCCCTACCAGTTATTCTTAACCAATTTCGTGCTCGTGGATAATTATCAGGTGCTAATTTAAGAGCTTGATACCAATACTCTGCAGCTTTATCAAATAATCCTTTTGCTAATTCAATATACTCATATTCCTCAGAAATTTCCATTGCAGAATCATAATCTTGAGAAGCCATTTCTAATGCTAATAGACCTTGTCTATGATAAATTGCTGCAATATTATTTAAAGCTTGAGGTAAATTCGAATTTAAAGATACAGCTTGATGGTAATATTCAAGTGCACGTGGATAGTTTTCATTTTTACCATAAATTAGACCAATATTATACAAAGTATAACTCCTATCATATTGATCTTCGTCTAAATATAATGATTCATAATAATTTTCTAATGCTTCTGCATAATCACCTTCTGCTTGAGCTGCCATTCCAGCTTTATAGTATGCAAAAGCTTGTTTTTCTTGTTTACTCGCAGGTAAAAGTTTTAGAATAAGATCTGAAATAACTGTAAATACACGATCAATAAAATTCCTTACACCCATAAACTAGAATTCCTCCTTACGTCATCTTAATAAACTTTAACTTCTAAAAAAATTTAAAGTTCATTAGAAGCTACATAGGGTAATAACGATAAAATTCGTGCCCGTTTAATCGCTTTTGCAATTTGACGCTGTTGTTGCACTGTTACTCCTGTTGCTCGACGTGGAAGAATTTTTCCTTGTTCTGTAATAAACAATTTTAATAAATCAATATCTTTGTAATCAATTTTTTGATTAATACCAATAGGTGCCAATTTTTGTTTTTGTGCTAACATATTTTTATTTTATTTCTTTATGAATAGTTGATTTATTACAATGTGGACAATATTTCTTAAGTTCCATCCTTTGAGGATTATTTCGACGATTTTTTTGAGTTAAATACCGTGAAACACCAGTAGAACGTTTATTTGTATTTGTTCTACATTCAGTACATTCTAAAGTAATTAATATTCTAGAACCTTTATTTTTTGCCATATCAATTCCTATAATATAATGAATTTTAATAGTATTTTTACTTTACTATATTGCCTAAATATTGTCATCTTATCAAGAGTTTAATGTCTTACTTTAAAAAAGATTGAGAATATAAAAATATTCAGTATAAAAACTTCCCATTTTTCCATAAATATATTATATTTTACTAAACAGAAATATAGTATTAAATATAAATATTGACTTATATATCTCTAAATTCTATTTATGGCGAATAACAAATCAGCAAAGAAACGCATATTAATAAGTAAACGAAATAACCTTCAAAACCGTTTTTATAAAAGTTCCGTTAGAACATTAACTAAAAAATTTTTAAAAGATCTGGAAATTTATAAAGGGTCCCAAAGTAACACTGATAAAAAAAAAGTACAAATTGTATTAAATTCAATTTATAGTTTAATTGATAAAGGTTCAAAAAAAAACGTTTATCATAAAAATACAGCAGCACGGAAAAAAGCAAAATTAGCTGCTCTATTAAAAGCCGCATAATTTAAAAAAATTGTTCAAATTTTAAAATAACCTAATTTTGACTAGGTTATTTTATTTAAAAAATTTTTATTGATTTTACCAATTAATAAAATCACCCTTACCATATTAAGCTTAATATTAGAAGTTAGTTAAGAATTGTTCTAACAACCATATACTATAAAAAAATTTTAATATACACATTCTTAACTGTTATTAGTAAAAAACTAATTACCCTCAATATAAAATCTATAATTTAATTTCTTTCATAAAATAGATTATTATTTTCCCACTAAAAAATAATTTAATTTTAATAAATTTAATGTTTTAGAACTAAATATTAATTCTCTTTTCAAATAAAACAACAATAAACTGACACAATTAAAATCTTAATTTATTTTACATAATTACTATCTGTAATAAAATCTATTAATTATTAAATTTAAAATAAATTACTAATAAAACTTTTAAACTAATATATGATGAATTACACAACTGCTCTACCTGATTTTATTGAAATGCAACGAGTAAGTTTCTGTTGGTTTATTGCACAAGGACTAAATGACGAATTAAATACTTTTTCAAGAATTTATGATTTTAGTCAAAATACAGAATATGTACTATTTGGGCAAGAATATACTTTAGTAAAACCTATTTATAATATAGTTCGAGCTAAAAAATATACGGCAAATTACTCTGCTCAACTCGTTATTCCTTTAGAAGTTCGAAATAAAAAAACAAATATTATCAAATACCATAGTAAATTTCCTATCATTAATTTACCCTTGATGACAAGTTCCGCAACTTTTATTATTAACGGGTGTGAACGTGTCATTGTTAGTCAAATCATTCGAAGCCCGGGTGTATATTTTGAAAAAAACAAACATCAAAAAAAAAATAAAAAAATTAAAAGAATAGTACCTAGTGAAATTGGCAAATTAAAAAGTTTTACTCCACCAAGTGAAATCTTACCTACAGAGAGCCGATTATATCTCTTAAAATCAAGTATAAAAAAAAAATTAATTAGTGACAAAAAAAAGAAAATAAAATTTATTAAAAAACAGGAAGATTGGAATTGGGAAGGAGAAACAAGTAATATTTATTCATTTAAACAACTAAAAAGCTATGAGATTAATTTTAGTTCGTCATTTATTGAATATATTAAAATTTATAAAGGTTTGTTTAAAACACACAATCTATCTACAAAAAGAAAACGAATTAAAATTTTTTTGAAATGGTTGGCATCTAATGAAAACTTCGTATTACCAAATAATCAGCATAGACTTTTCTTAATAGTTAATTGTTTTAATTTATTAATGAAAACGATTACAAAATATAAAATTTTGAAAAAAAGTCGTAATTATAATACTAATAAGAACGTATTAAACGAGTTTAATCAAATTAAAAAACTATATAATAAAATATTTTACAAGTCCGAAACATTATTAAACTTAAATATCAATATAGAATTGCTTGTTTTTATACTGCGAGATTTAGATAATTTTACTCAGATTAATAATTTTAATTTCTTAAAGTTAAACCTTACACCAAAAGTTAAGATAATTGTTAATAATAATAGAACACAGTCTAATCTTTATTTTACTAATAGTTTTAAAGAACTTATTAAATTTAAATATAACTTCACTAAAAAAGAAAAAGATAAAAAACAAAATCAATCACAAACAAAAATTTTCAAAAATAAAACAAAATACTTAAAGACAAAATCTAAAATTATTCAATATAAAGATGATCATTCAATAAAAGATATTTATAAAGAAAAATATGAAGAAAAAGAATTATACACTGCAACATTAATTCCTGATTACGGATCATGGATCAGATTTGGCTTTCAAAAAAATACAAAAATTAATATTTCAAAATATCCTATAAAAAACCAAGAGGATGAGATTATTATTCAACTTGATAAAGTAACACAAAAACCAATTATTCATTTATTGAAAGAAATGGGTGTTACTGATTTAGAAATTTGTCAAAACTTACAAAATTCTGAATTTTTCTATTTTAATAAACCAGTATTAACTCATTCAATTTATCAACCAAATAAATTATTACGTTTTAATTTAAATAAAAATTATTATAAAAATATTTCAGAATTTTCTCGAATTTTTGATCCTTCTTATTATCGTTTAGGAAAAATTGGTCGTTCAAAATTGAATAATAGATTAAATATAAAATTATCAAAACGAATTACTACAATCACATATGAAGACATTTTTGCAATAATTGATAAACTAATAACATTATCTACTTCTAAACAAATTAGTGATGACATTGATCATTTAAAGAACAGACGTGTTCGCTCAGTAGGAGAATTATTACAAAATTTATTTCGTATTGGATTCCAAAGATTATTGAGAAAACTACGAAGTCAGACAAATAAAACATACTCAAGTCAATTATCAAGTTTCAACATAGTTGGGGCGACCATTCGAGAATTTTTTGGAGCAAGTCAATTATCTCAATATATGGATCAAACAAATCCCTTATCATCATTAACACATAGACGACGAATTAGTGGGTTAGGACCTGGAGGATTTGATAGAGACCGCATTAGTTTTGCTGTTCGTGATATTCATCCAAGTCATTATGGACGAATTTGCCCAATTGAGACGCCTGAAGGACAAAATGTAGGATTAATTGCTTCATTAACAACATGTGCAAGGGTTAATGAATCTGGTTTTTTAGAAACGCCGTTTTGGAGAGTTATTAATGGAAAAGTTATTAAAACAGGAGATCCTATTTATTTAACAGCTGATATTGAAGATTTTTATAAAATTGCCCCTGCTGATATTTCCACAAATGAAAAGAACTATTTAACAAAAAATTTAATTCCTATACGTTATAAGCAAGATTTTTTAACTGTTACTCCATCTGAGGTTGATTTTATCGCTGTTTCTCCAATTCAAGTTGTTTCTGTTGCTGCATCTTTAATTCCATTTTTTGAACATGATGATGCTAACCGAGCTCTAATGGGTTCCAATATGCAGCGTCAATCAGTTCCTTTAATATTGCCTCAAAAACCTATTGTGGGAACAGGCCTGGAAAATCAAATTGCATTAGATTCAGGTATGGTAATAAATGCTCAACGAGAAGGAGTTGTTGAATCAGTAATAGCAAATAAAATTATTATCCGTGAAAATTCTGGACGACACTATAAATATGATTTACAAAAATATCAACGCTCAAACCAAGAAACTTGTATTAATCATAGACCAATAGTATGGGAAGGTGAAAAAATAAAGTCTGGTCAAATGTTAACTGATGGACCCGGGATAATTAATAGTGAACTTTCTTTAGGACAAAATGTTTTAGTAGCCTATATGCCATGGCAAGGCTATAATTTTGAAGATGCAATTTTGATTAACGAACGGTTAGTTTACGAAGATATTTTTACGTCAATTCATATTGAAAGGTATGAAATTGAAATCGACCGGACAGCTGAGATGTCTGAACAAACAACGAATAATATTCCAAATTTAACTATTTCGGATGTTCAAAACTTAAATGAAGATGGAATCGTTACAATTGGAACATTTGTCAAACCAGGAGATATTTTAGTAGGAAAAATTATCCCTAAAGATGATTCTGAACAATTACCAGAATCAAAATTACTTAGAGCAATTTTTGGAGCAAAAGCAAAAGGAGTTCGTGATACATCATTTCGAATGCCTGAAGGGGAGTATGGAAGAGTAATTGAAACTTTAACTTTTAACCGGAGAACAAAATTAGCATATAAATTTGAAAAAATTCAAATTTTTATTGCACAAATAAGAAAAATTCAAGTAGGAGATAAAATTGCAGGCCGTCATGGAAATAAAGGTATAATTTCTCGGATTCTACCTCGCCAAGATATGCCTTTCCTTCCAGACGGTACACCTATTGATATTATTTTAAATCCTTTAGGAGTTCCATCTCGTATGAATGTGGGACAATTATATGAATGTCTATTAGGATTAGCAGGTCATAAATTAAATCGTCGGTTTAAAATTTTACCATTTGATGAAATGTATGGGTCAGAAGTTTCACGAATTTTAATTAATAAGAAACTACGACAAGCTTCAATCGAAAATGATGAAGCATGGCTTTTTAACCCATATTCTCCAGGAAAAATGGTTCTTCTTGATGGAAGAACAGGTAAAGAATTTGATAATCCAATTACCGTTGGAAATGCTTATATGTTGAAATTAATACATTTAGTTGATGATAAAATGCATTCCAGAGCAACTGGTCCTTATTCATTGGTGACTCAACAACCGTTGGGTGGAAAAGCACAGCATGGAGGTCAAAGGTTTGGTGAAATGGAAGTGTGGGCACTTGAAGGATTTGGTGCCTCTTTTACATTAAAAGAACTTTTAACAATTAAATCTGATGATATGCAAGGAAGAAATGAAACTTTAAATTCTATCATTAAAGGTCAGTCAATACCAACTTCTGGTGTTCCAGAATCATTTAAAGTTTTAGTTCAAGAATTACGTTCAATTGGATTGGATCTTAGTACTTATCTAATTGATGAGTTTAGTTCAGATGAATCTTATGAAATTGAATTAAATTTAATTGAAAAATATAATCCATTACTAAAAACATTTTCTCATACATCAAATATAAACAATATTTCATTTTAAAAATTTAATATGATACGCTCTGAAAAAGAATTTGATTATATAAAAATAAAATTAGCTTCTCCTATGAGGATATTACAATGGTCCCATAGAAAATTGCCAAATGGACAATTTGTCGGAGAAGTTCAAAAATCTGAAACTATTAATTATCGAACATTTAAACCTGAAATGGATGGTTTATTTTGTGAAAGAATTTTTGGTCCAAGTAAAAGTTTAGAATGTGCCTGTGGGAAATATAAACGAGTTCGATATGAAGGTTTAATCTGTGAACGGTGCGGAGTTGAATTAACTGAATCAAGGGTCCGACGACATAGAATGGGTCATATTAATTTAATTTACCCAGTTACACACGTTTGGTATACTAATAGTCGACCAAATTATATAGCGTTATTACTTGAAGTTGAGCAATGTGAAAAACGTTTAGATACTGGATGGACAGAGTTTGCTGATCGAAGAAATAATAAAGAAAAAGATAATAAAGATATACTTGAATATCCTTCTTCATACAGCGAATGCCGGAATTATCTGACAAGTCCAAAATCACTTTTAAATTGCGAAGATTTTCTTAAAAAAAAATCAAAAGCAAAAAAATCTAATATTGTAAATTTTTATGATGAACGAATAAAACGAATAAAATTAGCTTCTCTTGCATATTTTATTGCCGAAGATGAAATTGGTTTTTATGGACTTCATTGGGATTTACAACAATATCGTCGTTGTCGAGAATTAGGATTTACAGGTTATCCACTAAAACCATATTCAAAATCTTATAATCGACGTCGAAATACACCAAAGTATTTATTAAGATCAACACCAAATTATCTAATTGGGGCAGTTTTAATTAAACGTGAACTAGAAAAATTAAATCTTGATCAAGAAATAATTAAAACACGTAATTTTATTACACTCTGTAGTAAAGTACTTCATAAAGAACAACCATTTTATAATTTCTCACATTGGGCTAAAAAGTGGGAATATCAACGTATTTATAAATTACGCGATCAATCTATTAAAAGAATTCGGATTTTAGAAAATTTGTTAACTACAGGCGCAAACCCAGCATGGATGATTATAACTATACTACCGGTTATCCCACCGGCATTACGACCAATGATTCAATTAGAAGGAGGACGCTTTGCAACTTCAGATTTAAATGAATTATATCGAAGAATAATTACACGTAATAATCGTCTTCTTAGGTTATTAGAAATTGATGCTCCCCAATTAATTATTCGAAATGAAAAAAGAATGTTACAAGAGGCTGTAGATACATTAATTGATAATGGAAAACGAGGTAAGATTGCTTTAAGTGCGAGTAATCGACCATTGAAATCATTATCCGATATTATAAAAGGAAAACATGGACGTTTTCGTCAAAATCTACTTGGAAAACGAGTAGATTATTCAGGACGATCTGTTATTGTTGTAGGACCAAGTTTAAAATTAAATCAATGTGGTTTACCTTATGAAATGGCCATTGAACTATTTCAACCATTTATAATTCGCGAATTAATTAATCAAGGCTTAGCAAGTAATATGAAAGTTGCAAAAAATTTACTTCAACAAAATGAGCCAATTATAGATCCTGTCCTTGAAAAAGTATTATCAAATCACCCCATTTTTCTAAACCGTGCACCAACATTACATAGATTAGGGATACAAGCTTTTGAGCCTATTATTATTCAAGGCCGTGCTATTAAATTACACCCTTTAGTGTGTTCCGCATTTAATGCCGATTTTGATGGGGATCAAATGGCTGTTCATGTTCCTCTTTCATTAGAAGCTCAAGCAGAATGTTATATGTTAATGTTAGCACCTTATAATTTTTTATCTCCTGCAAATGGAGATCCAATTATTATGCCAAGCCAAGATATGGTACTAGGGTGTTATTATTTAACTGTAAATAATATCCCAGGGTTATTGGGTTCAAATCATTATTTTGCTGATTTAAATGATGTTATACTAGCCTACAATCAAGATCAGATCGAAATCCATACCTCAATTTGGGTTAGATATAAACATAAAATTTCTAAACCTTTAAATTTTATAAAAAAAATTAAATTAAAAGATGGAAGTTATATTGAATATTATAAAAATATTCAAATTCGGAAAGATAAAAATAATAAAATTATTGTTCAATATCTCCAAACTACAACGGGACGTGTTCTTTTAAATTATACAATTCAAACAACTTTAAACCTTAAATTCTAAAGATTTAAAATAGTTGAATTTTTAAAAAACAATTAAGTAAAAGAATTATGAAAGATTATATTTATCAAAATACACTTATCAATAAAAAACAATTAAAAGAATTATTAGCATGGAGTTTTTCAAAATATGATTCTATGCAAGCTTCTTTATTGGCTGATGAACTAAAATATCTTGGATTTAAATATGCGACACAAGCTGGTATCTCTATTAGCATTGAAGATTTAAAGGTTCCAGCAACAAAAAATAAAATGTTAGAAAAAGCAAATAAAGATATATTAAATGCAGGGAAAATTTGCTTAAAAGGAAAAATAACAGATGTAGAACGTTTTCAAAAAATCATTGATACTTGGAGTATAGCTAGTGAATCATTAAAAGATAACGTAGTATCCTATTTTAAAACATATGACCCTTTAAATTCAGTTTATATAATGGCATTCTCAGGAGCTAGAGGAAATTTATCACAAGTTCGGCAACTTGTAGGTATGAGAGGTCTTATGGCTGATCCTAGTGGGGAAATTATGCGCGTACCTATTAAAAAGAATTTTCGCGAAGGGTTAACAATTACAGATTATTTAATGTCCGGTTATGGAGCTCGTAAAGGTATTGTTGATACAGCATTGAAAACGGCAAACTCAGGATATTTAACACGTCGTTTGATTGATATTGCACAAGATATTATTATTAGAGAAAAAGATTGTTTAACATCTGCTTCATTTATAATTGCTAGGGAAACTGAATTAGATAATGAGCAAATTATTGGTAGAGTTTTATCAAAACCTGTTTATGATTTAAAAACTCAAAAATTAATTGCTCCGACTAATACGTGTATAACATTAAAATTATTAAATATATTTGAACAAAAAGAAATCTCAAGATTTCATATTCGTTCACCATTAACTTGTAGTTTATACCATTCTATTTGTCAAATGTGTTATGGATGGGATTTATCAAACCAAAATTTAGTTGATTTAGGAGAGGCGGTCGGTATTCTTGCTGGACAATCAATTGGCGAGCCTGGAACACAATTAACAATGCGAACTTTTCACACAGGAGGAATTTTTACTTCTGAAGCTCGACAACAAATCATTAGTCCAACAAATGGGATTATTAAATTTTCTAAAATTTTAAAAACAATTGTCTTACGTACAAATCGAGGGGATGAAGTTTTGGTTACTAAAAATTCTGGATCATTAATATTAGTTCCTGAAAAACGAGAGGAACATATGATTCAAATGGAAGTATTACGAAATACAATGTTATTTGTAAGAAGTAACCAATATGTTAATAAATCAGCAATTATCGGAGAACTAATAAGTACAGAAAAACAAACCTTAACAGAAAGAAAACCAATATTAAGTGATACAGCCGGTGAAATTTTTATTCCTAGATTAAAAACTAGAACAAATTTAATTACACAAAATCGACTATTATGGATTTTATCGGGACAAGTTTTTCAAGCTCCTAGTAATTCTTTTTTAAATTTTTATACAGATCATAAAATCAATAAAAATAGTTATATTTTTAGAACCAAGTTAATAAATCAATATTCTGGGCATATTAAAATTGTTAATAACAAAAAAAATATATTAGAACAAAAAATTGAAATTCGAAATAATACGTTTTTTTTAGATAATAGTTATGCTCAAAAAATTTTTAAACCTAAGAATAATAAAAATTATTTAATTAATTGTAATAATTCTAAATATTTAATTACATTAAAAAGTTCAAATGTTAGCAATTGGAAACAGTGTAATAATGACAAACCTTTTGCCCTCTCATTTAACAATAATTTTAAAACTTTAACGGGTGGAATAATGTATTATGATCAACGAATTAAACAAAAACGAAATACACGAGATAAACTGATTTCTTACAATATCCCATATGAAATAAGTAAAGAAGATTATGAAAAAATAAGTAAAAATCATTACGAAACGTATTTAAAAAGTTTAGAAACTAAAATCGATAAAAATGGATTTATTTTTTATCAAAATTTTTTAAACTATCAAGAAATGGAAAATGTTTTTTTGAAGTTAAAATTAAAAAGAAAAATTGTTCATAATTGTTTAATTTGGCTCTCAGAAGAAACATACAAATTAAACTGTGATAAAAACATTTTATTGGTAGAAACCGGCAACTTTATATCGAAAAATTTTGAAATTATTCCTAACATTGTTTCAAAAACTGCAGGGATTATAAATGTTTCTCAAAAGAATAATGTTATTGAAGAAGTTGCAATTAAAGCGGGGGTTGTTTATCAAGGTAAACAGTTTGAGCACTTAAATAAAAATGTATATTATCCAGGGGAAATTATTTTTGAAAATATTGAAATAACTCGACCATCTTTATGTGAGCATATTCCCACTAAAACTAGTAATCAATTATTGATTCGACCTTTTACTATTTATGAAATTCCTAAAGAAAAAAATTCAAAAAGAATTTTCACTAATACTAATAATTCAGGGTTAATTTTTAAAGTAAATAATAAAACTACTTATCTTTATAAAACAAATCAAAAAATTAAAACATCTAGTAATGTAAATTTAATTTCTCAAAGTATAAATCTAAATTTAAAAAATTCATTACAAGATAATATTACAATTGATTTAAGTAATTTTTTTGAAATGAAACGTTTAAATTTAAAAATTTTAGAAAGGTTAGTTTTAAATCAGTATATTCCTGCTCATTTAAAATATACAAATTTACAGTCTTGTTTACTTGTTGAACAAAGTCAATTTATAGATTCTTATACAACTTTAGGGTATCTTGAATCCGTTACTACGAATTCTCTCGAAATAGTAAAATTTAAATCAAAACGTTCAAATAAAAAGCAAATTTTTTTAATCTCAAATGATGATTGTATAACAGTTAAAAAAGAACAAGGAAAAAATAAAACAGTTAATGAATTAATAATTGACAACATTAAAGTAAATCAAACTGGAAAAATTTTAATTGACAATGGTAAATTTTTAACTATACAGAAAGGCCGCCCATATTTTTTCCCAAATTGTAAAACTGATGATTCTAAAAAAAAAGTTGATTTACAATACAAATTAATTAATTTGAATAAAAATATTTGTAGTTATAAAACTAATACTTTTCTAAATTATTACGATATTACCAGACGATCCTTATTAGAAAAATTAGATCCAAATAAAAAATTATATGGGTTTAAAATTAAATTTTCAAAGATGTTCATAAAAAAAAATGGAAAGTTTTATAGTTCTCCAATTCCATTATTTTTAAATAATTTTTCATTAGCAAAAAAAAATCAAGAAAATTTAAAAGAAAAACAAAAAATAAATTCTCTTAAAATTAACAATAGAGAATTAAAAATTAAACAATGTTTACCGTTATTGTTAAAAAATTCTGAGTTAATTAACAATAAAAGTAAAAAAAATGGTCCCTTTAATAGTAATTTAACAGGTTTAAAATTTTTAAAGTATCCTTTTTATAAAGTAATTGGGATTCATTCAATAACAGAAGATTATTTTGAACAAGAATTAAATAGTGTTTATTGTAAAAATGGTGAGTTTATTGAAAAAGATGAAGTAATTGGTTTATTAAATTTTGAAAAAGAAATTACTGGAGATATTGTTCAAGGCTTACCACGAATAGAAGAATTATTAGAAGCACGGAAAAAGAAACCTACAAATAAATATTTAGCAACAAATCAAAAGAAAAGTTTATTAATTCAAAAAACTAGTATTGACTCTAGTTTTGAATTTCAAAAACTAGGGACAACCATAAAAGAAAACTATAAGATTAATCCCCATAATTTATTAAAAGTTTATTTTAATTATTATGGAATAAAAAAACAGTTTTTTTCAAGTACAGAAAAAGTTACTACTTCATACCGGTTAGCGAATAATTACGAAGCAAGTTATCGAACGTTTAAAAAAATTCAATTATTAATATTAAATGCAGTTCAATCAGTTTATGAATCACAAGGGGTTTCAATTGCAAATAAACATTTAGAAGTGATTATTAAACAAATGACCACAAAAGTCTTAATAACACATGAAGGTCATACACCTTTATTACCTCGTGAAGTCGTTGATTTATATCATATCCAATATATTAATGAAATTATTGAAGCTCATAATAAACGTCCAGCATATTATGTTCCACTATTATTAGGAATTACAAAAGCAGCATTAAATAATCCAAGTTTTATTTCGGCCGCAAGCTTTCAAGAAACAACGCGTGTTTTAACAAAAGCTGCTATTGAAGGTAGAGTAGATTGGTTACGTGGTTTAAAGGAAAATATAATTATTGGACATTTAATCCCATCTGGAACTGGGTATCAAAGTTACACGAATTGTTTTAATAGAATTTCACAAAATAAAACTAAAGTTACCTCAGAAAAAATTAAAATAAAAATGTAGACTTATTTCTTTTCAATCTGTTAATGTTATTCTATACTAGAATAAATTACTGTTATTTAATTAAGGAGTTATCAAATTTTATGGCTGATATTAACTTAGCCCAATTACTAGAAGCTGGTGTTCATTTTGGACACAAAGCTTATCGATGGAATCCAAAGATGTTTCCTTATATTTATACAGAACGAAATAATATCCATATTTTAGATTTAGTTCAAACAGCTCAATTATTAAAACGAGCAAACTCTTATGTTGAAAAAGCTGCATCTGAAGAAAGTACATTTTTATTTATTGGAACGAAACGTCAAGCAAGTGCAGTCATAGCTCAACAGGCGAAGCGTTGTAATTCATATTATGTAAATCATAGATGGTTAGGTGGAATGTTAACAAATTGGACAACATTAAAAAGTCGAATTGAACGCTTAAAAGTTTTGGAACAACAAGAAGTTGACGGAATTTTTAATTTATTACCAAAGAAAGAAGCATCACTACGTTTGAAAGAATTAGAAAAATTGCGAAAACATTTAAATGGTGTGAAAAATATGACAAAATTGCCAGATGTGGCAATTATTATTGATCAAAAACGTGAAATGACAGCTATTCAAGAATGTCGTAAATTAGGGATTCCTATTATTTCTATTTTAGATACTAATTGTGATCCTGATTTAGTAGACATTCCAATTCCAGGAAACGATGATGCTGTACGATCAATTAAATTAATTTTAAACTCATTAACAGATACAATTATTACACATAAACTTTGAAATGTGTATAAAAAAACAGGTCAACCCCCATTAGACAATGACTTAAATTTTTAAATTATAGATAAAACAATTTTTTTACTATAATTTAAAACTGTTTTAAATTCTGGTTTCTTGTTTCAGAATTTAAAACACTCTAAAGAATTTACTTCACCAACCATTGAGGGTTATTGTGCTTTATTTTCATTAATATTATATTACCAAAATAGAAAAATTCAATTACAGAATATGAAAATTATTAAAATTTTATAAAATCTCAATTTCTTATTCTTTTCACACTTCTTAATCTTCCCCTTATACCTTCATATAAGAATAAATATCAATACATAAACCTCTGTTAAACATACTAATACAAAAAAAGTCTAAAATGAGAATCGTTAAAATCATTTCTTTTTTCACGGCATATATTTTCTTATTTTATAAAGTTTGTCTAAACGTAAGAAGTTAGTACATTAGTCAGAATTAAGAAATAAAAAATTGTAATAACCGCATAATTTGATAAATACTTCTCTGATTTATTGTATAAATTGGTATATTTCGTTTATTTGCTAAATTTTTTAATCGAAAATTTTGTCTCAAATGTTTTTTTAAACCTATTATAACATTTGCTTGTTTAATTTGGGTTGTAATAATAATTTTATTACCAAGTTTTGTTAAAATTTCTCGAATTAAATTCTTTGATAAAGAATAGGGGTAAATAATTAAGGTTGTATTTTTTAAAGTTAATGACCCACAATTTTTCAATTTCTCCATTTCAAACCAATTTCTATGAATATAAATCATTTCTTTATTTAAAAACCGAGAGTTTGTTATTAAATTTTTTTTTTGTAACTTTTTATAATTAATAATTAATTTTTCATTTTTTTTTCTATTACGGATTTGTGAAATATTAAAATTTCCACGCAATATTAAATCAACTGAATTCTCAACATTTTCATGAATTGTCCAAGAATAAACATTATTAACTTCAATTGCAAGCTGGAATGCCGGGTATGATTTTCGTTCTAAAATACTTTTTTGAGTACCTCGTCGTTTAGCTTCTTCATCACTTATTGTTACATACTGAATTCCACCTACTAAATCGGATAGCAACGGGTTTTTAATTACATTTTCTAAACAGTTACCATGAGTTGTACCTACTAACTGAACGCCTTTTTCTGCAATAGTTCTTGCTGCTAACGCCTCAAGTTCTGTTCCAATTTCATCAATAACAATTACTTGAGGCATATGATTTTCAATCGCTTCTAACATTATTTTATGTTGAAGTTCAGTTTTTGGAACTTGCATACGTCGAGCTCTACCTATACCACTATGAGGTACATCACTATCACCGGCAATTTCATTAGATGTATCAATAATAATAACCCGTTTCTCCATTTCGTCAGAAAGTACACGTGCAATTTCTCGGATGATTGTTGTTTTCCCAACGCCGGGTTTTCCTAATATTAAAATAGATTTTTCAGACTCAAGTAAATCCCTAATAATTGAAATTGTGCCAAAAATGGCACGCCCAACTCGACAGGTCAATCCATTAATCAAAAATTGTCTATTTCGAATACAACTTATTCGATGAAGTGTACGTTCAATTCCTGCACGATTTTCACCACTAAATTTACTTATACGTTTAGTTATATAATCTATATGCTGCCATGAAAGAACTTTTTGTGATAAATATAAAGGTCCTGTTGTGAAGCGAGCTTCAGGTCTACGTCCTAAATCTAAAACAATTTCAATTAATTTATCTTTATTTGAATAATTATGCAAATGTTGATAAATAAAAAATGGAAGATTATTTAAAAGTTTTTCTAGATCATCATCAATATTCATTTAATGTAAATTTCTTTAAAATTTTATTTTCGAAAAGTTAATTAAATCCTTTATAAGTTTAAACTTATAAAGGATTTAATTAACTGATTTACATATATCAAATTCGTCAATGAATTGACTTTTAGTTAATGCTATTTAAAGATTTTGTATAATCGATTAATTTATTAAAACTAGAACAATCTAAAACTGCCATTTGAGCTAACATTTTTCTATTTAAATTAATTTTTGAATGTCTAAAACAACTTATTAATTGACTATAGGTAATATTTTTTTGTCTGGCAGATGCATTTATTCGACTAATCCACAGTTTTCGGAAAACACGTTTTTTTTGTTTTCTTCCTACATATGAATAACGTAAAGCTTTCATTACTTGTTGGTTTGCTACTCTAAAAAGACGAGAATGAGCACCTCTATAGCCTTTGGCAAGTTGTAAAATTTTTTTCCGACGTTTACGGGCAACATTCCCTCGTTTAACTCTTACCATTTTTTTTTTATTTTTAATAAGGTAACATTAATTTAATAGGTTTACTATCACTTGGGGTAACACATACTCTTTGTGATAGTCTTCGTTTTTGAACATTTGACTTTTTCATTAAAAGATGGCCTTTATAGGCATGACGGCGTAAAAAATTACCTGCACCTGTTTTTTTATAACGTTTTAAGGCTGCTTTTCGAGTTTTTAATTTAGGCATAAAATTTTAATTTTTTTTAGAAGAGTATAACTCTTTAAAATAAAGTTTTGATCTTAGAGGATGTGAATAAAGAATTTGATCATATTGTTGAAAATTCTTAAAGGAAGAAGATTGCCAATTTACAGGACAAGCTTGTCCTGGGTTTTTTTTCACATATTGAATTGATTCAAGAATTCGAATCAATTCATTTATACTCCGACTACATAATAAATTGTTAACAGTATAATATTGAATTATTCCTTCTTTGTCAATAATGAATACCCCAGGTAAAGCTAACCCATCCTCTGTTAAAATTTTATAATCTTTTGTAATAGCTTGACTTAAATCTGAAACTAAAGGGTAATTTAAGTTTGCTAACCCACCTTCTTTTCGACTTACTAACAAAGATTGAAGGTGAGAAAAAGGGCTATCAACTGAAATTGCCAAAATTTGAGTTGATAATTTTCGAAATTCAGATATATGATCACTTAAAGCAATTAACTCTGTAGGTGAAATAGGCGTAAAATTGGCTGGATAAAAAACGAGCATAACATATTTTTTTCCACGATAATCTGAGAGACGAACTCGGCCTAATCGTTTTTTAAAAACTCCAACAGTTATAAAATTAGGTGCTCTTTTTCCAATTTGAGGAAAAGGTTTCATTTTAAATTAATTAAACAAAATTTTTAATTAAAAAATAATATCATAAATAAAGAAGTAAAGCAATTTTAGTCTAAATTACTATATCTCTTTATTTTTTTCTATATTCACTAATATGGGTATACTTAATCACAGTATTCACAATAACCTAAATGAAGCCTCACTGGTACACAGCCAAGATGAGTAATAATTGTGACACGAAACAAAAGTTGACCACATACAATCTTCGAAGCATAATTTAGAGCTTCTTTAATCGTTCTTTCCGTTTCATCTCTGCCATAAAATATCCTTTTTATTTTTCTACTTCAACTAATTCATCTAAAGCAAAATTATTTGTATTTGTACCTGCGTAATTTACACTGGTAAATCTAACAACAGCAGGATACCGAATTCCACTTTGATCTACTGTTGCAACTGTTCCAACTTGATTAAACCAATAAGATTCTTTTCTAAGAATACGGACTTTTGAATTACGATCGATCATATTTTATTTTTTATTGTTTACTGAATTAGTATTAGATTATAATCTAATACTAATTCAGTAAACAATAAAAAATAAAATAAAAATATTAAGAAGCTAAGCTTCAGTAATTTTTATGAAGATACATACTTATACTACTGTATATATGTACATAAATAAAAGTATAGGCCCAGTAGGAATCGAACCTACATTAGAAACTTAGAAGGTTCCTGTCCTGATCCGTTAGACGATAGGCCCAAATAGAAAGCAATGGGTAATACAGGATTTGAACCTGTGACCTTCTGCTTGTAAGGCAGACACTCTACCGCTGAGTTAATTACCCATTCACATTAATGTAATTATTATTATATATATATACAATATAGTATAAGATATGTTTTTATGTCAATATTTAGATTAGCTATTTAAAATAATAGAAATAGAAATTTAAGTATGGAAAAAAAATGGTTCGTCTTAATAACGATATTAATATCACAAATCTTTTCAATAACTTTCATAAAAAATAAATAATAAAAATTCTTTTCTTTTTTTAGTTGTATAAATAAATAATTACGTTATAAGTACAAAGTCAAGGTATAGAAATCCTTGACTTTGTCGTAAATTATCTATGGGTTCAAACTATATAGCATTTGCCCAATCAACATCTACATTTTCAATAATTAATGATGAATTATAAATCTGTAAAATAATTAGTAAAAATACTAAAAATAGTCCCATTGTAACACCCATAATTGGAGTTGTTCCCCAACCTGGAACTACTTTACCATATTCAGCATTTAATGGGCGTAAAATCTCACCTAATCTTGTTCTTAATGCCATAAAAATATTTTCTATTTTTAATAAATTAATTTTTCTGCTTGATGCTATATAATACTAAA
>Ga0115008_10001646_pt1 | contig 18262 bp, 10 predicted proteins | sample FraStrMetagenome_FD_87164 | JGI IMG/M metagenome (GOLD analysis project Ga0115008, IMG submission 87164) | Marine eukaryotic phytoplankton communities from Arctic Ocean - Fram Strait ARC3M Metagenome | ecosystem: Environmental > Aquatic > Marine > Oceanic | place: Fram Strait | collected...
ACGACGGCGTTGAGCCGCGAGTCGTCGTTGGCATCGTCGGCGGGTGCGTCGCTGTCGCGCGGGGATTCCATGGATGCGACGGACGGCGCCGGGGAGTTTCCCGCGGCGGAGTCGGGCAAATTCTTCTTTTACAACCCAAACGCCAAAGCCGGCGAAGGGGGTACGAAGAAGGCGGACAAGGAGGAGAAGAAGAAAAAGAAAAAGGCGGCGAAGGTCGTGGACGTGGGTGACGGGACCGCGGACGTGGACGTGAACCCTAACCCTAACCCGAAGCCGAGGCGGGAGAAACCCAAGAAATCATCCGCAACGCCAGAGGCGGCTCCGGCGACGGAGGATAAGAAAACCGCCGCGGACATGGGCTCGATCGTCGCGCGGCTCGAGGAGGACCGGGACGATTACCTCGCGGCGGTTAAAGCGTTGAGCGACCTCGGGCCAGCTCCGCCCGCGTCGTCCACGCCGTTCCTCCACTGGACGGAGTACCGCGAGATTCGGTTAAGTCTCCACGACGGATCCGTGTCACACGCGGACCCGACGCGGATCAAGTCCACCACCGGGAAGCGTCGCGAGGCGGCGCGCCGCGCGAGGGAGCGCCGCGTCACCGCCGCCGCCGTCGCCACGCGCGCGCTTCGACTCTCGCGCCGGTCCCTGGACGCCTCCCCGCTGATCCCGGCGCTGAGGCGGTGGCGGTCGGCTCGAGCGGAGTGCGACGAAGCTATCGGCGGGGACGACGGCGACGGTGACGACGGCGAGTTGACGTTCGGCGGCGGCGATGAGACCCAGGCGATGCGACAGCTGTCCGACTCCACGAATGTGGCGCGTGAGGAGATGCTGGAGACGTTGGCGCGCGTGGAGAAGGAGCTGGACGTCGCGGCGGTGGAGCTGAGGCTCGTCGGAGCCAAGCCCGCGGAGCGCGGGGTTGGCGAGGCGGCGGCTCGGGTCCTCGCCGAGGCTGACGCCGTCGAGGCTGCCGCGAGGACGGCGAAGGATGCCGCCGCCGATTCATCCGCACCTCAGGCACCGGAGGTTGATGAGCCGTTCGACGGGGATCTCGGCGCGCTCGCGGGCTCGCTCGTGGGCGCCTTGTGCCTCGGCGAGGAGGAAAGGGTGGAACGGATCCTGAGAGCGATACCCCCCGAGGATGGCGAGATCGTCGCGGTCGAATCGTTCAGACGCGCGCTCATCGATTTACTCAACAGGCACGACTCCGCGCAGCCGCTCGAGTCGATCGAGTCCGTCGCGACCGTCACCGCCGCCGCGCTCGGCGCGGAGAACGCGCTCAAGGCGCTCGAGATCGCCTCCGAGGACGAAGCCGTCGAGAAGAAAATCGGATGCGACGCGCTTCGCACGAACGAGGGCGACGCGCTCGCCGACGCCATCACGTGCGTGTCCCTCGATCTGGTTCAACAGATGCGCGACGAGCGCGACCGCGGCCGCGCGGCGTCAAGCATCCTGCAACCTCTGGACGCGCGCGTGACCGACCCGCCCCCGGATCCCGTCGGCCGGTTCCCGCAGCTTCGAGCGACAATCGCCGCGGAGGCCCGGCTGAAAGCCTCCCCAGGTGACGACGCGCAAATGCGTCACCTGCCGTTCGTCAAGAAGGACGGAGCGCGGTGGGTGCTGACGGCGACGCACGAGGCGCCGATCGAGCCGACGCTGGAGGATCCGACGGGCGGGTGGGGCGCGAAGGTGCCGCTGTCGACGGGGGCATGCGCGAGATGCGCTCTTCCGCTGCGGGAGATTCGGTGGAGCGGTGATGTCGAGGGAGGTCGATCGGCGCTCGGCGGGCTCGTGACGTTCCCGTGCGGGCACACGATGCACGAGTGCTGCGCGGTGGAGGACGCGTGCGTGGAGTGCGCGGCGTCGAGCGCAAAGCCGCTTCACTCGCCGGCGTTTACGTTGAGCGCGGCGATCAACGCCGAACTTCAGCAGTTGACGTGAGACGCCTTTAAGTTAGATGACATCACCTTGGATGGATTAAAGTATTATTAGACGCCATCGAGTGAACCGACCGCTAGTTCGATCTGTCGCACCCGTTCCAGGTTCGCCCGGGTAGCCGCGTCCTGCGACTCGACCTCCTTTGCGATGTCCGGGTCCGACGACGCGAGCTTTTCAAACGAGCTCACGTGATCACCCGCCGCCATCCGACCCATCGTCGCAAAATCTTCCCCAATCTCCTCGCACCGCCGTTTCAGCTCCTCCAGCTTCGCCTCCAGAAGCGGCAGGTCGTCCGCGTTCGCCTGGAGCGTGGTCTGGAACGCGGACTCGGCGCGCGTCAGCGGGTGGGGCAAGGACCGCTCCGCCTCGGCCAGTTTCCGAAGCCGCTCGCGAATATCCTCGTGGTTCGCCACGCTCTGCCCAATCTTCTGCGCCAGAATCTCCTTACGCCGCCTCACAGACTCCAACCCATCGCGAATAGCGTTCGCTTCCACGCGCTGCCGCCTGAGCTCCGCGCCGAGGCGGAGGCTGTGCCGCTTGGTCGCCGCGTGGACCCGGTGCGCGTACCGCAGGTGCCGTTCCTTCAGCGCCGTCGCCGCCGCCGCGAGCGCCGCGTTGCCCTCGATGGTCCCGGGCTTGAGCGCCGCCGCGCCCGCGGGGGGCGCGGGGGGCGGACCGGATGGACCCGCCGCGAGCGCGCGAAGCTCGGCGGAGGCCTCCGCGTCCCCCGCGAGCGCCGCCGCCGCCGAGGACATCCCGGCGTCGTCGTCGTCGGTCGCGTCGATACCCTCGGGGAGCGGCGGCGCCGGGTGCAGTCCGTACGCCGCGCCCGTCGCGTCCACCGCGAGTAACAAACCCTCCGCGAGCGGGTCCCCGCACGGAGCCACGCCCAGGAGCACCTCGGGCGAGTCCATGAGCGTGACCACCGCGGGAAGCGAGAGCTCGCCGCCCGATTTTTCACCCTCCTCGTCGTCCACCGCGCCCTCCACGGCGGCGAGCCAGGTGAGGGTCACGCCGTGGACCGCACCGCCCGCGCACACGAACACCCGGTCGCGGCACGCGGGGTCCCACGTCACGGACACGAACGGCGCGAGCTCGTTCTGCAGCGCGGACACGGACGTCTTCGGCCGCCTAAGCGTCGACTCCCCGCTCGCGAGCTCGACGCGGTCGATGGCGAGAAGCGGCTGGATGCTCGCGTCGTCGTCGTCGGTGGCGAGCGGTGTGAGGGTCACGACGGGCCCGCCGTCGTAGGACGCAGCCTCGTAGGCTGCGGCCTCGTCCTCTTCGCTGAGCACGGCCCACGCCGGCGCCGGCTCCCGCGGCAGGATCAACACGTCCAGCGTGGCGGCGACTGTTCCCTCATCCGGCGCCACCGGGCTCGCGCTCATCCTCTGATGCACCACCGCCAGGAGCGCGCCCCCGCCCTCGCCCGCGGCGAACGGCGCGGCCGCGAGCGACCGCGCCACCGCGCCGCGCCCGAGCACGCCGCCCTCGCCGTCCACGGGCTCGGTGCCCATCGGCAAAGGCCCCCGGAGCGCCGCGGCGACGCCCTCGATCCTCGCCGGTCTCGCGGCGACGGTGGGCCCCGCGAAGGCGTCATCGTCGCTCCCGCCGCCGAGCTCGTCGTCGCTCGCCTCGTCGCCGTAGCCGTCCCCGTCGTCCTCGTAGCCGTCCTGCTCGTCCTCGTCGTCGTCTTCGCCGCCGCCTCGGTTCCTTCGAAGCGTTGGAAACGTATTCGACAGCCAAACCTCGGCGGTTTCATCCGGCGCCGACAGGCTCTCCAGCGTGACCCGCGGGTACCGGGCTCCCCACGGCGCGAACGGACACATGGTGTACAGATCACCCTCCCGTCCCAGCATCACGAGCGATAGCGCGCCCCACCCGTGCGGCGGCGCGAATTCAAAGTCGACGACCTCGGGTCGAAGGGGGTACGGCCCCGGCGCGGAGCCGCGGCCCCACGGGTCGAGCCTGAACGCCTGCTCCGCGCATGGCCCGGATGCGGCGTCGAACACGCGGAGGGTGCCGTCGGAGAGGAGCACGCAGAGGTGCCCGTCGCTGTTGGGGTGCCACGACGCTCGGAGCGGCTTCAGCGATGGATGGCGGGCGAAATCGTCAGCCATCAGATCGACGCGTCGGCACCCGGGTCCCCCGTCTTCCACCGCGTCGAATCCGCCCGCACCTTCGCCGCCCTGTCTCAGGGAGACGATGACGAGCGCGGAGGACGGCGGGATCGAGTGTGGTGAGACGGACGCATCGTGCCTCAGGCCGCCGACGGCGGCGAAGTGCCCCGAGGGTGAGACTGAGATCGTGCGTGGCTCGAAGTCGATCGGGGGCTCGGGTTTGAAGACGCGCGTGGGCAGCGCATCCTCCGTGATGGAGCCGCGCGCGGCGGCGTTGAGGAGGCGCGCGGGGCACGCGCGAATCACGCCGTCGGCGCCCAGCGCGTAGAGTACACCGCGCCCGTCCTCCGCGAGGAGGCTCGGCGCCGGCGAGAGGGATGGGTCCAGCCGTTCGCCGTCGCTCCGGACGCACGGGTTCAGGAAAGCGTCCATGGCTAGCGCTCGTGGATTTACCCTCTCGAACGCGCCCCCAATAGAACTATCGAGAAGTACTCGCCTACTTCTCGACAGGCGAGTACTTCTTCAGCACCCACGCCACGTCCTCGCGTGAACGCCGGATGATCGAGTCGATCCTGTCGGGCACGTCCTCGTCCCTGTGCGCCACGACTTTCTCGCGCGCCACGACTCTGTAGTAGCTCTGAGTTTCCTTGGGCAGCTTCCTGATCGCTCGGCAGACCTCGCGATAGAACACGAGCCCGGCGGATGACATGCGCGAACGGCGGATGCGCGTCTCCGGTCTGGCGGCGAAGGGGCGAACCGAATCTACGAGGAGATTATTTAACCACGTTTGAAAAAGTCAAAACTTCTCGGCCGTGTCATTCGGACACCACTCTCCACGGGCACCTCCGGACACCCTTTCGGACCGCGACGATGACCCCGGAGACGTCACCCACGCCGGGAATCAAGCGCACTTCCCACGTGGAGCTAACCCCCGGCAGGAAAGAGGGGCAGCACAGCGTATGGGACGCGCTGACGGGAATCTTCGAAGATTTGGACAGACAGGGGGGCGGGGCGGAGGCTGAGGAGCTCGAGGATACCCTGGATGAGCTGCGGGGTCTGCTGGAGATGCACACCCAGCTCCGACATAAGGCGGTGGAGCTGGAGGCGATGCGGTTGGAGGTGACGAGGGAGAGGGACGCGGCGCTCTCCATGCTGTACGAGTTGGAGGAGGCATCATCACCGAGCGGACAGCCGCTTCGAGTGGAGGACCCTTTCGACGCGCCCGAGGAGGCCGTCGGGGAGACGAACGAGCCCGAGGCGGACGATGTGGGCGAGGGTGGAGGGAAATCGTACGACGACGTCTATTACAGCGCGAGCGGCGCGGCGCTCCCCTCCGTCAGATAGCGTACACGAACAAGGTGATGTAACAACAGCATAGCAATACGCTCACTCTGAGGACTCTGAGCCCCCGAGGAGGTCCGGCACCGGTCGCTCCCTCTCCGCCGAGTTCGCCCTCAGCCTGTTCGCCTTCTCGCGGAGCTCCTCCGTCCGCCGGATCTCCCGACGCTTCCGCTCGTCTCGCTGCCTATCCACGCACTCGCTCCGTTCCTTTGAAGTCTCGTAGCTCGTGCACCGCACCGTCTGCCCCGCGCCAGCCCCGGCTTCAGCCACCGCCTCGGTGACGTCCGCGAGGTTCTCCCGCGTCTCGTTCGCCGCCGTCTCCGCCGCCTTCTGCACCGTCACGACCGGCGCGACTAACACCGCCTTGGTCTCCTCGATCACCGCCGCGGCTGACTCCGCCTGTTCCCGGAGTCGCGTCTCCCTCTCCGCCTCCGCCCGTTGCCGCCGCGAATCCGCCTCCCTCCGAAGCTTCTCCCCCGTGGCCACCGCCCGCGACCCCAGCGCCCTGGCCCTCTTCACGCCAGGGTCCACCGCTCTTTGAAGCGTCTCGATCTGCGCCTCGATCTCCCGCACCGGCCCGGGCAACACCGGCTTGATCTGATCGGGAAGGAGCTGCACCCCGGACACAAGCGCTGCAGCGCCGGCGGCGACCAGAATGTACGGCGACAGCACCAGGCATAGGATCGCCAGGATGATCCCGCTCGTCACCGTGGGATGGTCCCGCGCCTGGTTAATCGCGGACGCCACCAACGCGATCGTCTCGTCCGGGTTCTGCGAAGCCTCGTACGCCACGAGCAGGAGAAGCGCGGGGACCAGGACGTATTTCACGAGCAACTCGGCAGCTTTCGGGATGACCAAGTAAGCGGCGACGGACGCGGCGACTGCCGCGTACGGGTTGGTGGTGACCACCTCGAGGAACTCCATCGGGGACGTGGGGATGTCCGGGACGCCAAAGTCGGGGATGTCGAAGTCGGGGAGGTCCAGGGTGACCTCCCTGGCGAGCGCGGGATCCGGGTGGACGGCGCCGAGAAGGACGAAGAGCGCGAGCGAGCCGAAGGCAACCTTGGACGGGGAGTCCAGGGTGCTCGGTCGTTCGGGGAGTCCAGGGGGGAAATCGGAGGTGACCGATGCGACCTCAACGCGGCCTCCATAAACTTCAGTCGACACTCCACACATTTCGATGCGACGCCGCGCACATCCCCGGCCTTGGCTTGTCCACTGCGATTGCGCGTTGGGTGCCCGACGATCGAAATGGGGCCCACTTCTGCCACTTCTCGTACGAACCGTTGCACGCCTTGCGGAAGAGAAGACCGATGCGGGCCCCACGCCGAGGCTCGCGATCGCCATCGTCCACGAACGCGCGTTCAAGCACCGATGCGCCCGCGGAACTGAGCGCGGCGGGCCGAGCACCGACTGGGTCCTCGCGCCAACTGTTTTGACTCAGCGTCCTTGTCCAATGAAAATCGGTCGCCGAGATTGCCATCTCCTGGCAGCCTGGCTGTCGATGCTCCCGAAATTAGCAAATAACATTACTTGGCTGTATGAGTATTATTTGTACACATGTCCCTAATTGTGGTTTATCAAACGTAGAACCGCGTTTTCCGGCGCGTAGAACAAGCAAGGGCCGAACCTTTGGACGGTGTCTGGAGCAAGACGACGGTCACTTAGTAGAGAGGCGGTGAGCTCGCGTGAAGGACGCGAGGGGACCGTGGGTAGAATATGAGGGGTGGTAGGAGAGGATCGCGCGTGCGGTGGCCGCTGCTGATCGTCCTGCTGCTGTTTCTGTCGTGGACGGGACAGACGGCGCAGGCGGAGAAGGTGAGCGAATCCTCGTCCCGGCCGCCCAGACGCTCCTCTCTCCGAGAAAATAATTGCCCTTGTGTGCCGGCGGCATCGCTCGGGGATATCGCGCATCCGCGGACCCCGACGCAGCCTCCCAAACCGCCCCTCGATCCGATACCTAGTCTTCGTACACACGATCACGCGTCCTTGGCTCACGACGCATCCAACCTTCGTTCCTCGCAGGATCCCGATCAGTCGGCGCAAGCTCGAGCGTACACAGTCGAGCCATCAGTGAGCGCGTCCGCGCCTTCCGTGGGCGCCGATGGGAAGCCGAAGCCGGCGGCGGCGCCGAGGCCGGATCCGGGAGGCTTCGGCGCGGAGATCGAGGTACACGCGGATCGCGACGAGTTCGGGGAGATCCTGAATCCCCCGCCGGGCTTGCCGCTGGGCCCGCAGTGGGCGCCCGCGGTATCGATCCTCCCGACCGAACTCAAGTTTGTGGAGACGCCCTTGTGCCAGCCCACGACGCACGTCGTTCACGTGTACAACATGGACCGGCGCGAGTCCTTCAAGATCCTGAGCCTAACCACGGACGCGGTGTACATGCAGCCCGTGGACTTTCGACCCGTGGAGGTGCCGCCGGGGCGGGGTCGCCGGCTGAAGGTTTCCTTTCTCCCGCGGTCGCTCGGCGGGTCGCACGGATCGTTCCGGCTGCTGACGAGCAAGGGATCCATCGTCATCTCCGCGCGGGGCGTGGGGACGCAGTCACCGTACAAGCTTCAGCCGCTGGTGGGCGCCAAGGTGCCGAGCGGGGTGCCGTTCATGTGGCGCCTCGAGCTCTTCAACCCGCACGCGTCCATGGTCAAGCTGGTGGAGGCGCTATCGAGCGATCATACCATCTCGCTCGGGCCCCCAAGCGCCGAGGATTTGGCGTCGCAGGCGCGTCAGTTCGACCAGGAGGATAAGACCGCGGTGGAGAAGGCGAACAGCTCGGGCCGCGGCGAGGTCAGGAGCTTCCCCAGCAGCATCTGGGAGCTGCCGTCCAAGAGCGCCAAGATTGTCCTATCCGTGAAGCTCCTCGCCGCGCACGCGGGGCGCCACGAGGGAACCATAAAGCTCGTCTTGAACAAGACCACGGGCGACACGTGGGATAAGAACGACCCTGACATGGAGAGGCACGAGCTGCACGTGCCGGTGCAGTTCGACTCGGCGCACGGCGGAGTGTTCAGGTCCCCGGACCAGATTGACTTTGGCATCGCGACGAGGAGGCTGGACAGGCTGCGGCAGACGGTGACGCTGTTCAACAGCGGCCCGGAGCCCGTGCGGGTGATGGACGTCGCGATCCGTCCGGCGGATCCGTCCCTGCGGATCAAGTACACGAAGGGGTACATCCTGCCGCCGTACACCGAGGTGCCCATGATTCAGCTCGTGTACTCGGGCAAGCTCGAGGGAATTCGAATGGGAATGCTCCACATCAGGGTCAGCAACTCGAACATGCCGATCGAGGTGCCGTACAGGGCCAAGATTCAGCACGGTAAGCTCTCGTGGAATGAGGCGGAGATGTCGTTCCTGTCACCCGCGGCTGGACGCAAGCCCTTCGCGCCGGTGTCCAACACGGTGCGGGTCCTGAACAATTTCAGAACTCCGCTCGCGTTTCACGCGGTTCGAGTGGTGAACCGACCGCCGAGGTCCAACAGACACTCGGAGCCGGCGGACGCGCAGACCCAGGTGGCGACGGGAGACACTCGGAGACACTCGGAGCCGGCGGAGTTGGCCGGAGCCGACGACGAGGAGGCGTGCTGCTTCGAGGTGAAGGACTTCAGGGGCGGGCAGGTTGTCACCCCCGGCTACCCCCTCGCGCCGTTCACCATCGAGTACACGCCGCAGGACAAGAACGCCATCTTCACCGCGACGCTCGAGCTGGACACTAACCTCACCACGATGGAGATACCCATCGAGGTGCACCACGGTCAGCTCACCTGCTTCGACGCGGATCAGGCGGAGATGCGAGCCAAGGCGGCTGTGGAAGCCGCCGCCATGATCGCGGCGGCCGTGGTCACCAAGGACGCCGCCGGCAACGCGCAGCAGAACAGCGACGCCGCGGCGGAGACGTCGGGCGACGCGGTACCGTGCGCGGCTGTCGCGGAAGGGAAGAAGGCGAAGATCGGCGACGACATATCGCAGATGGGTCTCATCGACTTTGGCGTCGTCGGCGTCCCGGGCACGCGTCACAGGCGAGTCGCCGTGTACAATCCCAACCCCATGCCCCTGACGATCAAATCGGTCGATTCCAGTGTGCGGTCCGTGTCCGTCGCATACGTGGAGGTGTCGGGCAGCAGCCTCAAGACGCCCATCTCGCACGTGGCCCCCGGGTCTCTGCTGTCGGCGAATCACAGGACCTCGCACAAGCCCCCGCCGCCGCCGCCGCGGTGCATGACGGCCGAGGGCAAGAACGTCGCGTGTACCCAAGAGTTTTGGTCGGTGCAGCATAAGGGGGGCAGCGGCGCGGTGATCGTACCGCCGCTCCACGTCGCCACCGTGCACGTGCTCGCCGCGCCCGAGCGAGAGGAGACGGCGACCAAGGGCGCGCTGACATTCCACCTCGATAACGGACGGCAGCTCGTCGCGCCCGTGTCCATCAAGGCGCTCAAAGGGACCATCGGTGTCTCCGGTACCGACGTCCCGGGAGTATTGGAGCTCCCTCCGACGTTCCCGGGCCGGCCCATCAAGACGCCGCTCAAGCTCAGGAACGACTTTAGGGACACGGTCACCGCGGCCGGATCTCGATCCACCGCGCCGACGTTTTCCGTGGAACTCGCGGGGAAGAAGCTCAAAGCCGGCCGCGACACGACCGCGGGCCACGTGTTGTTCGACCCCGCGCGATTGCCGCGCGAGTACGCGTACACCAGCCTCGGCCGCGTCCGTCGCAAGCCCGAGCAGGAGAAGGTTGCCGATAAGCGAAGGTCCATGTTCGCGGCGATGCTCGGCGCCGAGGACGCCGCCGCCAAGTCCAAGTCCAAGTCCAGGACCCTGTACCCCGACGACGTCGACGAGCTTCGCAGGATGAACGACGCGTGGCGTTTAGTGGCGAAGGACCACGGGGGGCACGATGGGTTCGTGACGCAGACGGCCACCGTGCTACTCAAGACGGACGCGGTGGACCCGTTCCCGATCGAGGTCAAGTCCGCGTTGCTCCGACCCTCCGTGTTCACCGTCGTCGAGGAGGAAGAGACGACGACGCCGAAGAAGACGATGGACGCGAGGTTCCAGTACTCCAGCGCAAAGTCCAAGACCAAGGGCAAGCCGAACGAGGGCCAGAGGGTCGTCAACGTGGACGGCGTCGTGGACTTTGGCTCGGTGCAGCTCGACCGCAAGAGCCCGAGGCACCGTGTCGTCGCGACCAACCCGCTGAGCGATCAGATCGTCTGCGTTCGCATCATGCCCTTCGTCGCCGCGTCGGAGAAATCCATCGCGGAGATTGAGGGCGACGTGGATGCGGCGACGATCGCGGCGGCTAACCTCCACGTCGCCGGTGAATACGACCCCCCCGGCGCCACCGGGTTTGTACTCGACGGCGGCGACATCTCGATGAAGCGTAAAACCGGCCCGGGCAAGGGCACCGCGGCGCTGGTGAGTGACGGCCGGGACACCGCGTGCCTCAGCCCGGGCCAATCCGTCGACCTCGGCGTCCTCTCGTTCAAACCCAAGGAGGTTCGAAGGTACCACGCGCACATGTGCGTCAGGAACAATTTCACAACGCTGGAGTGTGCCACCGTGACCGGATCCGCCGACGCGGTCAAGGTTTACGTCGCGAAGAAGCCGAGGGGCACGCAGGTTGTCACAGACGTCGGGTTCAGGCTTCCAACGATTGGCCTGGGCGGCGCCGACTTGATCACGCAGACGGTTCACGTCGTCAACCGCGGGTCCGTCGCCGCGGACGTCGCCAAGCCGTACGTCGGGGCCTTCGCGTGCGGCGGCGACGGGAGCCACTCGGGGTACACGGTGACGCCGTGCAAGCCGTTCACGTTACCGCCCGGCGGGAGCAAGCAGCTCACGGTGGCGTGCCTCACGGATAAGGCGAAGACGGCGGCGTCGTACTCGCGCGGCGTCGCCGGGGCGTGGACAGCGCTGACCATGGAGGTTTCATCCCCCGACGGCGTCAAGACCACGCTCACCGCGAATCTTCAAGCGTCGGAGCGCATCGTCACCGGGGCGTACGCCGCGGGCGAGATGGCCAGATCGGGACCCCGCTCGCTCATCGCGTGGCTCGCGACGATCGGCGCCGGCGGCGCCGCGTGCTGGCTCTTCTATACCAACCGCGCCGCGCTCCAGGGTGCGTACGAGCGGCGTAAGAAGGTCGCCGCGGATGCCGCGGCGGCTGCGGCCAAGCAGCAGGAAGCCGCCGCCGCCGTGCACGCGGTCACCTCTGGCGGCAAAAAGGCGAAGAGGCGCGGGTCGCAGGACATCGGAAGCCCCAAGTCCCCGAGCGGCGCCAAGAGCGGAAGCCCCAAGTCTCCGATACCGTCCACCTCGATGGACACCGAGTCCAGCTCTGGGTCCAGCCCGGAGAAGTTGGATTCGGTGTCGGCGAAGGCGCCCGAGCCGGAACCCTCCGGCTCGGACTCCGCCGGTGGCACCTCCCCCGCGCTCTCTCCCAAGTCTTCGCTATCCAAGCTCGGAGACGAGAAGAAGGCGACGGAGAAGAAGACGGCGCGGGAGGAGAAGAAGGACGCGGACAAGAACGCGAGCAAACCCTCAGAGCAAACCGTCGCCCCTAACCCTTTCAAGGAGAAGGCTGGTGGATCGGATAAGGGCAAGGCTGTCCCCGCGCCGCGCGCAGCCCCGTCCACGGAGAGCGGCGGCGGTAAGACGTCTCCCAAGACGACAGCCTCGCCCAAGGTGTCGCCCGCGAACTCGTTCAAGCAAGAAAAGGCTGAGAATACATCGGACAAGACCAAGGTCATCCCGAAGCCCAAGGCGGGGGGCGCGGCGACGCAGCCCAAGCAGCCCAAGCAGCAGCAGCCCGCAGCGGCGCAGCAGCCCAAGCCCGAGCAGCCGAACGTCGCGTTCGCCGGGAAGCCCATACGCACCAAGGCACCCTTCGAGAACGAAGCCGGCGGCGACTGGATCACCCCGCCGAAACCCGCCTTGGGCTCATCGCCGACGGCTTCCGAGCAATCGCTCCTCTCGCCGACGGGCCTCGCCGCGGAGGCGACGGCGACGGCGGCGGGCCTCTCCGTGCTCTCCTCTCCTTACGGCCAGGACATCTTCGCGGCGGCGGCGCCGGCCAGGGCTTCGTCTTCGCAGCATCCGCCGCTGCCGCCCGGCCCGCCGCCCGGCATCCAGAGCGCATCGGGCTCGGGCGCGCCTCCCCTTCCCGCGGGACCGCGGCCCCCGAACCTGCGCCAGGACGGCACGCATGCCGCGAGGCCTCCCCAGCCGCCCGCGCCCGCGCAGCAGCCCGCTCTCGGCGGTTTCGCCGCCGGCGGACTCGGCCTCGGATCCATCGGAGGAGGCGCGTCCGGGTACAACATGTGGGCGGATCACTTCTCGCAGCTCAGCACCTCCGCGGCCAAGCCTAGTCACCTCGCGACGCCCGACGATATCCGGAGGATGACGGATCCAAGCGCGATGTCTCCGCCGCAGGGTTCGTTTTTTGGCGGCGGGCTGGCTTCGGCGACTGACGGCGACGGCGACGGAGGCGCTCCGTGGGGTCTCTGGGGCGCATCTGCGCAGCACACTCGCAACAACAGCGACCTCGACGATAACGAGTGGGAGCGGAAGAACCTCGACCTGCTCAACGACTTGGAGCTCGATTAAACAGCCCACTGATGGCGTTGAAAGTTTGCGACGACTCTCGGGTGAACGACTCGAGACTAGTGTAGCGACGCTTGCATCAATATTCTAACACACCTGACTATCATAAATACCCGGCAGCCTCGAACCTGCACACGCAGTCGTACAGCTCCCCGCCGAGGCACTGAGCAACTTCCGGGTGTTTCACCATGCCGATCCTGAGCGCGTCGCAGTCGAACGCCGCCTCCAGGTTTGTCTCCACGGCTCGGCCCATCCCCTCGAGGATGACCAGATCCGCATCCTCCGCTTGATTTGCCAGCCCCCGGGACACCCTCCTTAAATCGATCACCGGGAGGTCGCTGCCGCTGGAGCACACACTAATAGCCCCGCACTTCACCGCCTTCGCGAATACATCGTCCAGATCGCACACGCGCGGGATGAGATCGGAGGTCAGTTCAGACGCGGTGACGTCGTTGATGCTGGGCGTCTCGTTGGCGGTTATGACGACTTTGCATCCCCGCCGCGCGAGCTCGCGTGCGATTGGTAGCATCCCCAGCACGACGTCCGCGCCCGAGTTGTCCACGAACATGACGCACTTTCTCCACGCGGACGCCAGCTCGCCCCCCGGCGCTCCGTCCGCGGTCCAGGACGCGTACAGGGCGTCGAAATCGTCCACCAGCCACGGCCTGGGTTTGAGCGCTGCCCGGGTGGATCGAAAGTCGCCGCCCCCATCTTCGTGCAGCTTCGCGGATGCCGCCGCGCCGAGGTCGAAGATGTTTCCCGCGAACGCACCCTGGATGAGCGCGAGGAGCCGATCCTTCGCGTTCGTGACGGCGTCGATCTCGGCGAGGACACCGGGGAGGACGGTCAGCGCCTGCTCGTTTTCCTTCGCCTTGACATCTTGGAAGCAGTCGGCGAACCCGAGCGAGCGGAGCGCCTCGTCGCGCAGCCTGCACATCTTCAGAACCGTCGGCTCGCCCTCGAAAAGGTCGGCATGGTCACCCGCGTTGATACGATCCAGCGCAGCGCCGAAATCGTCGGCGAATCGGTCCGCGAGGGACGCCGCGTCCGGGACCCTCGGATCGCTCGCCGCGCGCTTCCGAAAAGAGTCGATGGATTTTCGAAAGACCTCGACCCACTCGGACTTGCCCGGCGGGATCCCACCCCTCGGGTCCTTGCTCCCCGGCGGTGGATCGTAGTCGAACGTGGTGGGTCTGTACCCGTCAGGGTCCGCGAGCTGAGGCAGCGGCACGAATTCTTCCATGGTGCGTGAGTCGCCCGCCGTGCGTATCGAAATGATGGAGTAGTGCCGTCTATTCGGCACCCGACTCTTCTGGGCGCTACAGTAATTTACGCGCGTGGTACCGAGGGAGTCGTCGGTCGCCATGGTGTGCAGCAAGTGCGAGAAGAAGCTGTCGCGGGGCATCCACCAGGAGATGTGGAAGGAGGGCTCCCGGCAGACCATCGAGAGCGGCGGGCGGAAGATCAACCAGAACATGGCGCTCAGCGGGAAGAAGAGGTGGACACCGTACGGCGGCGCCACCGGCGGGAGCAAGTGCAAGATCTGCAAGCAGTCCATGCACCAGGCGGGGATATACTGCCAGAAGTGCGCGTACCACAAGGGCATGTGCTCCATGTGCGGCGTCAAGGTGATGGACACCACGTTCTACAACATGGGCGGCGAGAGCGCGGCGGCTCAGGCGGCGAGACGATCCGACGAGGCAATCTTGGCTGCGAAGGACGACGACGACGGGGACGACCCCACGGGCATCAACGGCCCAAAGGCTTCCGAGGAGGAAGAGGAAACGGAGAACGGGGAAGAGAAGGAGGCGCGCGAGGCGCAGGAACAGCAGGACTGGCTGGACAAAGAGGAGGAGCGGCGGCGGAAAGCTGACGAGATCGCGTCCAATCGCATCCAGGGCACCACGGATCTCGCGGCGTCCGCCAGGGAACACGCGACGGCGGCGACGGGCCAGCAGGTCACCGCGTGGCAGTACGACGCCAGCACCGGGTACTACTACGACGTCGCATCGCAGATGTACTTCGACCCCCAATCGCAGAGGTACTACGACGCCAAGTCGGGCAAGTGGGTGGAGTCGGAGAAGCCCAACGCGGCAATGCTAGCCACCGGCGACGTGAAGCCGGTGAGCTTCGCCAAGGGCACGAGGCAGCCCGATAAGTGGGGGTTATAGCTTTAGCTCATTCGGTTTCCGTGTTACAAGGATGTACGTGTGTACCACTAATCACGCGGAGTTGGCGACGAGCCACTCGACGCATGTCATTGTCTCGTTACCCACCTCGGCGACGGCGTCAGCCGCCATCTTCTTGTCAAAGCCCATGGCGACGAGCTCGCCGATCACGCCGCCGCCGCCCGCGGACGCCCGCCTGTTCTTAGTGCCCCTCTTGGAAACAGCCGGCGACGCGTTCTCCTTGAGGTCAACCTTCACGGAGTCCACGCTCTTCCTCTTCTTCTTGGCGGGCGGCTTGGGCTTGGCCGCCGCCTTCGCCTTGTTCTCCTTGAGCACGCGTCCTTCCTCCGGAGCCGACGTGAGGGTCACGAGCCTGAGGCGGAGAGCCTTGAGCAGCGCCATCTTCGCCGGCCTGGGAAGTGCGTTGACGTCCACGGTGAGGACGTCGGCGGTGCGCTTGCGCTTCTCCACCCGCCGTGTCATGCCCGCGACGCCGCCCTTGTTGTGGTTCTTGCCCATGTAGGCGTCCGCGCCGAGCTTCTTCTTGGACGGCGGGTCGGGGAGGACGATCTCGGCAATCTCCGCTTCGCTGAGGCCGTACTTGGCCTTGTTCTCCGCCCGAAGCGTCAGCGCCGCTTCCTTCTTGAGCTTGCCTCCGGTGTTGGTGATGAGGCCGCTCTTGCGGTAGATCTCGGGGCCGGTCTTGGTGTTGTTCTCCTCGCGGATCCTGTCGACGTCGACGTGCATGCCGGTGTACTCGGCGAGGGACTGCTGGCCGAGGAGACGCTGCGTCTGGCCGTTCAGCTGCTGGATCTGCTTGCCCGGGAGCACGCCGCTTTCCACGATCTGCATCCATCGCCCGATGCCGAACTTCATGAGGCAGAGGCGCAGCGTGGCGCACTCATCCTTGGTCCAGCCGGGAGACGGCGTGAAGTTCCACAGGGACCGGGCGTCGCCGATCTTGGGTCCGGCGGTGTCGGCCATGGCGAGATGCTCTTTGAGGTCTTGCGAGGTCTCGTGTGAGGTATCGGCGTGCACCTACGCTGTGCGTTGTTGGCAAGGCGATTCAAACTGATATCGAGAGTTCAAATGTTCCCAATTTTGCTCATATCAGACTGTATGGCGTAATTGGTGTTAAAAGTGCCTATTTCGGTATTTTAAAAGAACTCAGTAAACGTAGCACCACCTTCGTAAATACCTTCTACCTTCCTCCTTGCACACCTCAGGGCGGTCGGGATGGGACCCTTCCGCATCGGCGCGTTCCAGAACGCGCTTCGCGGGCCTCTCTCTGCGCGCCACACACGCCGATGCATGACGCGTAGGTTCCCCGACGTGGCCGCCACCACCGCCGCCTCATCAGCCGCCGCTCACAAAACCGACGAGGTGCCGAAAGTCGGCGACGTGCTCACGCTCGAGTGCACGTCCCTGGCGTTCGGCGGCAGGGGCGTGTGCAAACTCCCGGGGGGATTCGTCATCTTCTGCGACCGCGCGCTGCCCGGGGAGACGCTGGAGGCGCGGGTCACGTCCCTGAAGCGCAGCGGGCGCTTCGCGGAGGCATCCAAGGTTTCGTCGACAAAACCGTCCGAGCATCGCACCGCCGCCCCTTGCCCGCACTTCGAGCGATGCGGCGGGTGCACGTGGCAGGACGTGGCGTATACGCATCAGCTCACGATGAAGCGCGACCAGGTGGTGGACGTCATGACACGAGTCGCGAAGGTGGACCAGGCGCGCGTCCAGGCACTCGTGGGCCGATGCCTACCCAGCGAACGAACCGAACGGTATCGCAACAAGATGGAATTCGCGTTCGGACCGGGCGCGAACGGCGTCGGCGTCGTCCTCGGTCTACGGCCCGCCGGTAACCACAGCGACCTGGTGGAGATCGGCAACCCACACGGGTGCCTGCTGCAGCACCCGGTCGCCGACGAGGTCCTCCGCGCGTGCCGAGCGCACCTCGACGAAAAAGTAAGAAGAAACGATCCGTCGTCGACGCGTCTTTCCGCGTTCGATCGGCGGACGGGGTTGGGAATCCTGCGCTCGCTGACCGTCCGCGTGGCGACGGACGAACGCGGCGGGGTGGCGGCGATGGTGGACATCGCCGCGGCGACGCGGGGCGACGCCGAGGAGGCGGCGCTGCGCGGACTCGCCGCGGTTTGCGCCGAGGTGGAAGGGGTGGCGTCGGTGGTGCGCACGAAGATTCCGCCGCAGCCCGAGCTGAGACTCGCGGAGGGTCGGGCGCAGGGCTGGGTAAAAGGCGGGCGGGGCGGTGGAAGGGGTAGGGGTAAGGGCGGTGGAAGGGGTGGTGTGAAGAGAGGGGGCGTGGATGCGGACGGGGAAGGGTGGTCCGGCGAAGACGTCGAGGCGCTTTTCGGCGGCGCCACTCTGCCGATGACGCTCCGCGGCGTGACGTTCGCGCTGTCCGCCCCGTCGTTCTTCCAGACCAACACCGGTCAGGCGGAGAGGCTCGTCGCCGCGGTTGAGGACGCGTGCGGGTTCAGCGGGGACGGCACGGAGGTGGTGTTGGACCTGTTCTGCGGCGTCGGCACCCTCGGGCTCTGCGTGGCTAAAAAAGCAAAACACGTCTACGGATGGGAGGTTGTCCCCGAGGCTGTGAAGGACGCGGAGAGAAACGCGGCGGCGAACGGGATCGATAACGCAACCTTCCGACGCGGCGACCTAGCTAAGCTCAAGGCGTCGCTACCCGGCGTCGGCGGCAAAGGGGGCGGGGATCTTCCAAAGCCGGACGTGGTCATCGCGGACCCGGCGCGAGCGGGTATGGACGAATCGCTGGTGAAAGTTCTCACGGCCATCGGCGCCAAACGCATCGTCTACGTCAGCTGCAACCCCGCCACGCAGGCTCGCGACGTACTCAGGCTGGCGGGTGGGAACGGCGGTGATGGTGTGAGGTACGAGATGAGATCGTGCGCGCCGGTGGATATGTTCCCGCACACGCCGCACGTGGAGACAGTCGCGGTGCTCGAACGAATAGATGAATAGAATTAATTGAAGACCCTCAGTCGTCGAATCTACCCTGGAGGTCCTCCTCCTGGAACACCTGTCGCACGGGCCCCAAATTCGCGAGCTGCGCGTAGGACCCGATCG
>Ga0115008_10001647_pt1 | contig 18257 bp, 3 predicted proteins | sample FraStrMetagenome_FD_87164 | JGI IMG/M metagenome (GOLD analysis project Ga0115008, IMG submission 87164) | Marine eukaryotic phytoplankton communities from Arctic Ocean - Fram Strait ARC3M Metagenome | ecosystem: Environmental > Aquatic > Marine > Oceanic | place: Fram Strait | collected 2012-06-18
ATGGCGCCGCTCCGACACCATCTTGACCCGCCACCACCACCCTGCATCCTGCCGCAGAAAGGAACAGCGGCCATTCCCGAGCTGTTGCTGCCGCCTCCATACCCGCCGTCGCCGCCCACAATGGACGATCGCGCCATCGGCGGGGCCTGGCACAAGCCCACCGTCGAGCGTACGGCGGAAGCTGCCCGCAATGCGGCTGCGGCCGAGGGCCTCACCCTCGTGCGGGGCGGCACCGGTGCCTCTGGCTTTCTTTGCGTCGTCGCGAGCAAAGGCCTGTACAAGGCGACCTTCATGCGTGAGGACAAACGGATCCACCTCGGAACCTTTGAGTGCGCCGAGGCGGCGTCGCTCGCGGTTGCTCGCAACTTTCCAGAGGTGCTCGCTGAAGCCTCGGCCAAGGCGGCGGCCAAGGCGGCCAAGGAGACTCGTCCAGGCCTGAGCCTGAAGGACGTTGAGCGCACCGCCGCGGCGGAGGGGCTGGTGCTCTGGCGCGACTCACAGTCCAAGACCGGGTTCAGGGGCGTGTACAGAGAGAAGCCGCCCGACCGGAAGAAGGTTCGCTTCAAGGCGGAACTCAGAGGAGAGGGAACCGGCGACCACGTGAGCCGGAAGGTCGGCTACTTTGCGACTGCGCACGAGGCTGCTCTCGCCATCGCGCGCAGGCTCGGCCCGGAGGAGGCTGCGGCGCGTGTCAACGGCCCGAAGCGAAACCAGGCGGGGTGGGTCTGGAAGGCGGCGAACGAGCTGAGCGCGATCGAGGCCATGGCGCAGGCCGCGGAGGAGGGCCTCACCCTGCTGCCAGCGGACGGCAGCGGCTCAAAGTTTTGGGCGGTGAAGCGGACTCCGGCACAGACGGCTCCGCGTTGGCACGTGCAGGTGCCGGTCGGGGTGGCTTACGCGCGCGAGCATCTCGCTGGGACATCGGCCAGCGTGTGCGGCACCCTCCACCTGGGCTCCTTTGCCAGCGAGGAGGCTGGAGCTCTTGCGCTGGCCCGGCGTCTGCGAGACGACTCTCCGCTGCACGCCCACGTGATGGCGCTGCGCAAGCGGCCGCGCGAGCGGCGGGACACCGCGCAAGGGCGGCGTCCCGGGCAGGTGGAATGCGACGGCGCCGAGGTGGACACGAGGCTTTGGTCAGGCGCCTACGAGGCCGGGTGGCGCGTGCGCTCTCCCTCAGCCGCTGCGGCAAAGCGCGGCCATTGGCGCTACGTGAGCCCTGGAGGCATGATCCACCGCACTCGCGCTGCCGCAGCCGTGGCGAGCGAGGATGCGCGCAAGCGCCAGCGGACCGAGCGCAGCGATGATGAGGACAACGCGATGCTGGCCGTTGAGGCTAGCATGGTGGAGGCGTGGAGCGATGATGACGACGAGGCAGAGGTACTGGAGTCCAAGCTGGCGCTCCCGTGCCTGTCTGACGCTCTTGCAGCGCACCTGCTCTACACAATCTCAGCCGCCTGACACCGCTGTGAAAGGCGCTGTCTACCTGCTGCGTAGCGAGTCCGCATGTTCTCTTGCTCTCCGCTTCCGATTGGCGTTGTCGCTCTGCGCTTTGCGATATGACCGTGTGCGTGGGCGCATAGACACGCGCCCGAAGCACATATCGAAGCCCCGTGAAGCCCACTACGGGTATCCGATGGAAAGCAGAAAAGGTCATCTGCGCCCCGATAATTTACAAACCGTGTTCAGCTCACACGTCGTAAACACACCTCTCACACTCCACTGCTTTCAGTACGTCAGTGTCGTGAAAAGCGCGACTGCACGGCCTATCCAGTGCGCGCTGAAGGTCTCTGCGTATCTGCTGAACGTACCCGAGCACGGTTTGTCCGAAGGGAGCTCTATCATCAGCACAAAGTTGGTGGAGTGGCCGGTGGTGGAGAGCGTGCCGGCGCGTGTCGTAGTCTTGTAGAGCGGGCACGAGTAGACGCCGGAGGTGGGCGGCTTGCGGTCCACCTCGGGCTTCAACCATAGCATGGGGAAGACCGAGTAGAGCTCCTTTGGCCGGGCCTCGGCCAGCAAGCAGGCGTCCGGGTCCCAGACAGCTCCCTCTAGGAACATACCAAAGACGTAGCAGCCATCCTCGGGCGCCTCCGCCACGCTGTTTGGCTCCTGCGCCATCACGTGGAACGCAAACGAGACGGTGTCGATGGCGACCTTGTGCTTTCGCGCATAGTTCTGCAGCGTCCCCGTCAAGAAGGCCTGCGGGAAGAAGAAGCCAGAGATCCAGTACGCCGGGGGCGGCCCTCCACGGTCCCACGACTGCAAGAACTCGATACGACGCGCCAAGTCGTCGACCCACGCCGCGAGCGGCTTGAGCGAGGGGTATGCCACCTTGGCCCACATCGCCGGGACCTGGTTGCTATAGAGCGACGTCGCCATCGCCTCCAGCTCAGCGCTCATCACGATGAGCCCCTTGAGGGCCTTGAGCAGGTCGGCGAGCGACTTGTTGTACACGCGGATCAGGCGGTTGTAGCGGATGCACTCCTGGGAGAGCACCGTATTCATCGACTGCTCGTACGAGAGCGGGTACCGCGCCGCGATCTCGTCCATCGGAAACGGCTTCAGGTCGCGCGCCTGCAAGCCTGCCGCAACCTCGGCAATCACCTCATCGCGCGACTTGCCGCCTCCGGTCGACACCTTTGGCTGCAGGGAGAGCATAATGTCGCAGAGCTCCTGCGTCTCGTTCTGCGCGCAGGTGATGTCGGCGTTGGCGTGGAGGCCAAACACGTTGGGGTGAGGGTTCAGCGGGAAGTCGCCGATGCTCTCGAGGTAGCCAGCGACGCTCGTGTCAGCAGGTGACGCGTAGCAATCGCTGCCGGGGGCGAGCATGAAGGTGTCCGACATGATACCCTCGTTGACGATGCTCATCAGCGTCGTGAGGACGCACCGGCGGTCCCAGTCATCGGTGATGCGCCCACCGTAATTGATGTGACCAAAGAGGTTCACCAGCACCTGGTACGGCACCTCGTCGTACTTTGCCAGGTAGGTCTCCAGCTGCAACATGCAGCACTTGAGATCGCCCGCAGTGAACTCGTACCGGATGTTGAAGCCGAGGGCGCCGAAGCGGCGCCGATCCTGCAGCAGAGCGTGGAAGAAGCAGAGGCCGTAGAGGAGCTTCTTGAACTGTGGCGCCTTCGGGTGCGCGTCGAGGTAGGGGTCCGTGATGTTGTTGTACGAACCCTTCATGTTCATCTTGATGCCGCGCGGAGGCTCAATGGTCATCTTGACCGAGTTCTGCAAGATCGAGACCGGGAAGAGTGGCGACGGCAGCGAGGTGAGCCAGAGACGGTAGTCTCGGTGCATCTCACTCGGGACGTACTGCTCGACGATCGCCTCGAGCTTTGGCATCCACGACGCGGCGAGGTGGCAATTCTGAAGCAGGATCCAGCTCCCCTTCTCCATCGCGGACGTCATCGCCTTCTCAGCAATCGGCCCTTGGCCCTGCCCGAGCGAGATGGCCTGCAGCTTCTTGTTCATCTTCAGCTCCGTGGCCAGCTTCAAGAGGTCGTCGTACGGGTCGGAGCCTGGGGAGATGACAAAGACGATGGGCATGCTGTTTGTGGAGTCCTTGAACGACACACCGATGTCGAACGGAGGCGGCTCGATGAAGCGCTGGCCAATGTAGTGCTTGACGTAGTCTTGCATCCCGGGCACAACCTTGTCTGGTCGCACGGAGCGGAGCACGCAGAGGCGCTGGAGCGGGTCAAGACGCTCGTGTAGCCCCGACGGAATCTGCTCTTGGTGCGTCTCCGCAGAGTCAAAGTAGGCCCTCCACGCCGCGATGTCGGAGCTGAAGCTAGCCTCGACGCCCTCGAACGCCGGCAGCTTGGCCAGCGACGCCACGCCGCGCCACATCGCCGAGGTGATCCAATCCGGGTCGGGGTTAAGAGCATCCACCTGAGAGCCCGACGACCCGGAGAGGAAGAATCGCCACTCCTCAGCGTTGATGCGCCCATCGCCCTGCAGGATCTTGACGGCGACGCAGAACGAGAAGAGCAGCTTGTGCGCCTCGAACAAAGAGCGGCAGATGTTTTCGTAGAGGAGGTAGGTGAAGAAGTCTCCGAGGATCACAAGCCGCTCGCTAATGTCCTCCGACTTCTCCGAGTTCTCGATGGCCTTGACGAAGAGGTTGACAAACCACGGCATCGAATACTGGTACATTGGGTCGACGCTGCCCATATCGGCGACGCAAAAGAACAGCAGTGAAGCGCGGAAAGCCACAGGCCGGTACTTCTCGCGCGTCTCGTCGATCATCACTTCGGTCTTGGCTGCCTCCTCCGCCTTGGCATTGATCTCGTTCGAGGTCACCTTCGACTGGGAGAGCGTGTTGATGAGCGACTCATCGTCCAGGATGTTGCCCTCCGACTCAGACAGCAGCTTGAGGATCGTCGACTCGATCTCTTTGAGCTGCGATGCCATCTTCGCGCCCGACACGACGAGGGAGTTTTTGAGCTCGTCCAGGTCTGGCCGCTCCTTTGCGACCGTGATACCGAGCAGCTGGTCCTCGAGCCCCTCCATCGTGACGGTAAAGTTGAGGATGGTCAGCTTGACGGACTGCTCGGGCGCATAGTGCGGGTTAGGCAGCTTGCTCGTGAGGTAGAACTTGAAGTCGGGGTGGTATGGGATGACGCTATCGCCGATCTTGATCACAAGAGAGCCGCCCTGCTTGAACGTCTGCTTGAGCAGCAGCGGCTCTAGCGACGGCTCCAGCGACTCGAGGATATTCTCCATGACCACCGGCTTGCCAAAGCGCACTGCGTTCTCGAGGGTGCGCAGGAACTCCTTGTCCGAGGGCTTGCAGACCTCGATCTGGTTCGCCGCCTCCATGTTCTTGATCCAGTTGTTGGCCTGTCCCTGCGGGTCGATCGCGAGCGGCCAGCGTCTAGCGTTGGAGAGGATGATGCCATTCTCAGTGGAAACGGTGTCGGCGGGCAAGCCATCGACGCGCCATTGGCGGACGGTGACCGGGTCCGCCATGACCATAGAGATGGTGCAGCCCTCGGTGTGGACCACGCCATACTCCTGGAGCTGCTTGCGCCAGTCTCTCGCGCACGAGAGCCGATACTCGGAGGTGAACGGGCCCAGGTAGGCGACTGCGCCCGCCGCGATGCAGACGTCGCCCACGAGATGCGCCTCCTGTGCCGTTAGGCTCTTGACCGTCTCGTTCCAGCGGATCTTCTCGCCGCCGAGGCCGCCCAGCAGCCGGCCCGCACGATCTTGCTTCACCTCGGCGTCGGCAACCTTGGCCGCCAGCTCTTCCTTCTTCGCAACCGACTCGGCAAACTTGGCCTCCAGGTCCGCAATCTTCTCCTCGACGGCGCCGAGCTCGGAGCGCAGCTTGTTGAGCTTCTGCGTCAGCTCGTCGAGCTCCTCCTGCGACTGCTTGAGGGCGATGCGCTTCGGCTCCACATCCTTGGCCACGAAGTGGTACTTGATCATCGCGCGAGCCCACTGGCACATCGCCGTGCACGCCTTGGACACAGAGGCGATCTTCTCCGGCTCAAAGTCGGGGCTCTCGATGTAGGGCATCATGGCCTTGACCACCTTGTCAGGGATGTTGTCCTTGTCAAAGGCGAACATTGCGTCGAGCAGCCCCTTCGCGTCTTGCAGCATCTTCTTGCCCGGCACCCAGTAGTCGGCCTCCTTCTGCCCGGCGGCGCCCACCATCGCCGGCTTAATCTCTCGCAGCACGCACATCGCCTCCATGACGAGCTTGACGCCGGCTGGCGGGTTGGCGTACTTGGCCACCTCGGACAGGTCCGACACCTTCAAGTTGCGCAAGACCGCCACGGCGGCGTCGAGCGCTGGAAGTGCCTCCGCCAGGTCCTTCTCGGCCGAGTCTTTGATCTGCTGGCACTCCTCCGCCTTGGTGGACGCAATCGCCTCCTCCCTCACGACGATCTCGCGAGTCTTGTCTGCCTCAGCCTTGTCCTTTTCGATCACGACCATCATCTCCGACACCTCCTCCGACGTCTTTTTGAGGATCGGCTGCATCTCGATGAGCTCCTCCTTGAGCTGCGCGACCTCGTTCTCGGTGGCCTGCAGCTTGTCGAGGCCGACGACCAGACGCCGCTTGGCGGTTGACACCTCCTCGCGCTTCAGAGCAAGCAGCGTCTTGAACGTCGACAGCACCTCCAGGTAGGACGTCGGCGTGACGTAGTTGTACCGCCGTTGCTCCTCTAGGTACCGCGCACTCGCATGCTCGACCGACTGGTGAATCTTGCTGCACATGGAGACGATGGAGGACTTTGTCTGATCGTCGCCCAGGTCCACAGACTCGAGGGCGGAGTACGCAACCGACCTGAGCGCGTCCTCCGGCCACTCGGCAAAGAAGTCGATCGCGCAGTTGTTGACGAGGGAGGGGAAATTGCGGAGGCGCGTGTTGAAGAGCTCACTGCCCGGCGACATGCACAGGCACAGGTGGATGTTGGAGCGCACGCGCTTGACAAAGTGGGAGTAGAGCGCAACCTTGTTGAGGGGCAGGTTGAGCGCCTGGCAAATTGGCCGCATCGACCCTGTGATCCCGTTTATGTCGTTGTCGTCAAAGAGGTTGGGCACATCGCCCGAGTTGAGCAAGTTGTTCACGTCCTCGAGGAACGACTCCTTCACGATCTGCGTGTCGCTCAGCAAGAAGACCAGCGGCTTGCCCTCCTCGCCAGTCTTGAGGAGTGCCTTCTTGAGGTCGTCGCGCCACTCGATCTTGCCGTAGGACTTCGTGATCTCGATCTGAAAGCAGTCAAACTCGGCCATCGCCGCTGCCAGCCTCGTCAGGGATTGGCGGCCCGAGCCGCCGACGCCCAAAAGCAGGGCGTTGCCGCGAGGCTGTCGGAGGACACGGGAGATGCGCGCGACGTGCGCGACGGCATCGACAAACATGACGAGCGGCATCTTCTTCGTGTTTGTTGCGTTGTAGTCGTCGAGGCACTCTTCCACGACCGACACCATCCTCGCCGTGTCGGTGATCTCTGCATACACCCTCGCCTCCGCGCCCGGCACCATGAAGTCGCCGTACAGCAGCTGCGCCACGTCCACCTTGACCACATCGCTCCAGGCCGTGTCCTCGCCGAGAATCTCCGGCACCAGCCCCTGTAGGACCGAGTCGAACCACTCGCGATCCTCGCCGCCGATGAGGCGGTCGCGGAAGACGCGGAGATTCTCGTGCGCCCACAGCCTGCAGAGGTCAGCCGGCTCGAGCACCGCCTTGGGGTCCGCCGAGAGCACGCCCTGGACGACGGAAGCGAGGTCGCGCAGGTTGAAGGTGTAGTGCGGCTTCGCCGGTGTGGGGAGGAGCCCCTTGAGCAGCGAGTTGTAGAGCTTGATCGACGCGTCGATCAGCAGCTCGCAGAGGGGAAGTAGCGTCTCCGGGAGGTGGGCCTCGACAAAGGTGTGCAGAATCACGCTAAAGATGGTCTTCATCGACGCGTCCTCGAGCTCTGGGAACGCGATGAAGTTGAAGTACCGGAGGAAGCGGTTCGTCACCACCTGCCTGCCACCTCCCGGCGGCCCCATTGCGCCGATGAAGGACACGTCCACGATCTTGCGGAACTCCCACGACCTTCGCTCGTACCAGCCGCCGTGCCCCATCCACTGCCGCAAAATCTCAATCGGCGGCTGCGCGCCGTACTCCTCGCGCTGCGGCATGTTGACGTCGTCGACAAAGATGACGTACTTCTTTCCCGACGGAGGGCCGTATACGCCCTTGCGGCGCTTATCCATCTTTGCGTCGATTTGGTCCTGCGTCATGTTCGCCGACGTCTGGGCCGAGAAGCCGACAAAGACCGGCCCGTACTTATCAGGCATGCCGTTCATAAGCTTATTGATCACGTTGAGGGTCTTGCCCGTCCCCGTCGGTCCGACGGCGAGGACGTGCCGCTCGTGCGTGGCCAGCTGCTCGAGCACCCACATGTAGCGCACAGAGTCGAGGGTGGGCACGATGATGTCGTGGAACTCGGTCTTTGGCGAGAGCGTGAAGGTGGCAATCGTCTCCATCCACCCCACCCACCGCTTCTCTTCGAGAAGCAGCGCCACGTCATAGACCGACGTGTGCTTGGGCAGGCCGACCAGGTTGTCAATTTGTAGCTCGGTGAGCCGCTCGCGCAGGTAGACGTCGAGCTTGACGCGCGACGCGGCGTCGGTCGAGGCACCCGCGCCCCAGACGACCGAAAACACGACGAGCTTCTCGAGCAGGCGAGGCAGCGCTGCGGTGAGCTCTTCGGACACCTCGTAGCGGCCCTCCACCGGGATGAAGTGCCACCAGAAGGTGCTGAGCACCCGCAGCGTCGACGCGACAAGGTTGTTGTCGACGGTCGGGACGTACTCGCGCGCGTTCTTGCGAACAAACTGCAGCGTTCCGGGCAGGATCTGCTTCAGCAGCTCCCCGAGCCTCGGGCCGTGCGGCTGGATTGCAGGGTCCAGCTCGAGGAGCCAGCCGTCGATCTGGGCGTCGGTGCCGACCACCTTGTCCGGCTCCATGAAGATGGTGCCGACGCGCGACACGGTCGCCGGCGACGCGACTGCGAGGTCCTCAACCTCAAAGACCATCGTCATGTACGGCGACATTGCGATGATTTCGCCGGACGAAAGGCAGATCTTCTTGTTGTCGTCGAGGACCGTGTTCATCGACTCGATCCACAGCGCGTCGACCGGACCGTCAAAGACGATCCACTGCTTGTCGGTGGAATCGCGCTCTGCCGACTCGTTGACGGCCGTCCGGTAGAGGATAGGGATGATGCCGTCCGTCCACTCGTGGGTGTTTTCGTCGAACTGGCCGTAGAGCTGACCCATCGTCACCGATTTCGGGTTCAGAACGTACTGCTTGTGCGTCTTGTAGTTCGAGCTCCCTCCGTCCGGATCGTTGGACTTGTCTAGGCGGCGCTGCGCCTCGAGCAGCACGTTTTTAGCGTGCGTCTTCCCGCCCCCGGCTGGACCGACCGTCATGAACCCATGCCGAAGCACGGACACCTCGTAGATCTGAATGCACTTGGAGAGGAAGAAGGGCGTGGGGACGATGCACACCTTCGCGCACTCCTCGCGGATAACCTCCAGCAAGTCGGTGTAGTCGGCCGCCGGCACCTCAAAGCCAGGAAAAAGATCGCCGAGGATCGCGTTGAACAGCAGCATGTCCTCGGCCAGGAACTTTGGCCGGTTCGAGTCGGCGAGCGCCGACAAGACGAGGAGGTCCTCCACGCCGTCCGGGTTTGCGGCGCGGTTGTTCCCGGCGGCCTGGATGACGGTGTTGACGGCGCGCATGCCAAAGTCGTAGTGGTCCTGCGAGGAGACCTGCTCGGACGCAAGCTGGAAGGTCTTCACCATCTTCTGAGAGAGGCGGCGCGCGTCGGTGTACCCAAAGGAGTAGAGCCGAATCTCAGCGATCAGGGCGTAGTCCGGCACCATGCAAGCCACCGGGCGGAAGAGCGCCTTGAGGTTGTCGGGCAGCTCCGAGCGGCCAGCGTAGCCGGGGTTCATGGTGATGAAGACGGCGCACGCGGGGTCAAGCCCGATCTCAGCCCCTTCGAAGATGAAGCGCTTCATGCCGCCCATCGCAGCCTGCTGAATGGAGGAAACCTGCTGCGCCACGACCGACAGGACCTCGAGGTCGATGCGGTTGAACTCGTCAAAGCAGGCCCAGGCGCCAGACATGGCGAGGCCCTTCAGAAATTTGCCCATCGCCAGGTAGTCCAGCTCTGGCCCGCAGTTGAAGACGACGCACTGCTTGGCGAGCGTCTTTGCGAGGTCCTTGGTCGTCTCCGTCTTGCCGGTGCCGGCTGGGCCCGCCGGTGCGCCCCCCAGGAAGAGCTGCAGCGCGCCAGTGAGCGTCAGGTAAATCCGGTCGGTGAGCGGGGTCACCACGAGCCGCATTGAGCAGCCGAGGTACTCGTTGCCGTAGACAAACACCCCGTCCAGCTGCTTGACGAGGGTGTCTCCTGCCACGCCCACCCCGCTAGGGTCGTCTCCATCTTGGAGCGCATATCGGAGCTGCGAGATCCAAGCAAAGTCGGTCACCTGGCTCACCCCGCTGTCGCGCAGAGATTGGGTGACATCCCGAGCGTGCACGTCGATGGTGATGAGCGCACCGAGCGCCTTGCGCTGCAGCTTAGTGACCCTGCCCGAGACGATCTTTGTGAGGGCGAGCAGCTGCTCGTGCACCTTGCCAAAGTAGTCGTGCAGCGCGGCGTTGCCTCCCGTGCGGAGCTCGTGGTCGACCTCCATTGTCCAGTAGATCTGGGAGACCGCGATGAGCGTCTGGCCGGGCCACTTGAGCACCCACTCGGTGCGTGGCGTCTCCTTGTAGTCGGCCGTGGCGTCAATCAGCGACTGCCGGACCGAGGCCTTCATCTCGGACATCACGTCCGACATCCAGTACTCGACACCGCCCTTGGGGTACAGCTTCTTCGTGAAGGGCACCGTCTCGCCCTCGCCGGAGATCATGGCCGTCATGGCGAGGTCCGGCTCGAACGTGAGCTTGTGGATGGCCTCGTAGCACTTCTTCAGGTGCGGCTGCACCGCGAGCGGGTCCTTTGACTGTGACAGGATCTCGAGCAGCTCGTCGTTGGAGAGAAAGTAGAAGCGCGAGAAGGCGACGCGCTTGGTCTCGAGGTACTCGGCCAGGCCCTTTTGCACGAGCTCGAGCATCTGATTGGCGTCCTGGAACTGCGGGAGCAGCCGCGGCGTCTTGCAGTAGGCGATGACGTCGAGTTCGTTGGAGGCGGAGGACATCAGCTTGCGCCAGGTGCGGTCCACGCCGGTGAACCGCTTGGCCTCCGTCGGAAGCTGGCGCATGATGTCGTCGGACGAAAAGATGGGCTCGAGATACATCCAAGCGCGCTGGACACGGACCCACTCCTCGATGATGTCGGAGATGAGCGTGAGCGTCGACTCCCACTTGTCGATGCGCTCTGCAAAGGGCCCCTTGAATGGGGAAAAGGCCATCGACTGCGTCATGACGATCTGGTCGTCGAGCACTTGCTGAATTGCGTCGACGCCCTTGATGACGAAGGTACCCGACTCGCGGTACGGCACCACTTCGAGCTCCACGCCCTTCCACTCCGCCTCCATCTTGTCCATGGCGGTCTCGATAGCGTACTCCTTCCCCGCAACGTCGCACACCTTGGTCACCGTCTCCACTCGCTCGCCGAGGTTGAGGGAGAGCATCGTCTCGAGAGTGAAGGCATCGGAGGCGGCCTGCGTCATGTCCTGACCCACCTCGTCTGACAGCTGCTTCCAATGGCGCTCGCGCATACCCGGGTTGCGCAGCGCGGTGATTAGCGGCATGTTGGGGGAAAAGTCGTCGATCTCCTGCCGAACGCGCGTGACGATGTCAGACAGGCCCTCCGCCCCCTCAAAGGTCTTTGATAGCTTGTACAAGGTCCGCTGCGCAGCCGACAGCACGCCCTCCATGGCCTCGGGCTCCAGCTTGTTGAAGGCCCCGCCGAACCACTCCTTTTGGCCCTCGAGCCACTTGTCCGCCGTGAGCCAAAGCGTGGCGTACGGCTCGAATGCCTTGCTCGTCCGCAGCAGCTGCGAGTAGTCCGTCTGCTCCTGGCCAAAGATGACCTCGCGCTTGTTGAAGCGCGCGCGCTTCTCCTCGGCGTCTTTTAGCTCGAGCTGCAGCTGGCGCACCTCCGACGCCACCTCCTTGGTACGGTCGAAGCTCGTGTGCTTGTCGAAGCCGCCAACCACTTTCTCGAGGCGGTCAAGGCTCTTGTCGAATGCGGCCTGCTCGGACTGCATCTCTTGCGCATATTGCTCCCGCATCTCAGCGGCCTTGACGCCGACCGCCTCGATTTGCTCCGCGACCCGCCGAGGCAGCGCGATGGTTGCCCAAAACGCCTTGACGTCGGCGTCCGGCGACACCATCTCAAACTGGTCCACGACCTCCTGCTCCGCCACCATGGCCTTAATGCCCTCTTGCAGCTCAGCAAGCTCGGCCGGGAGCTGCCGCGCGTACTCCTCCAGCTCTGCGACCTCCTCGATGGTCTCGGTCGGCTGGTTGAGCCTCTGCAGCACACCGGCAAACCGCTTGCCAGTCTCGTGCGCCGAGTGCATTGGTGCTGCGCTCATGCGCTTGACGATGATGGCGGCCAACGACCGATGCCGCTCGACGAGGGTATTGCGCACCGCGGTGCACGACACCGTGAAGAGCCCGAGTGGCATCCGCAAGGGGATGGCCTCCTCCATTTCAGCAGCCAGCTGTAGGTGCTTCTTTGCCTCTGGAACCATCTCTGCAATCGGCCGCTCGTCCGCCTCGTACTTGGCCGCGAACGCCGCTTCATCGAGGATGAGGTAGTCGCGGTACTGAGCGAAGGTCGCAAGGTACTCGGCGGCGGGCGGCAAGGCCTTCTCGACAGCGTCGGACAAGCGCGCTTGCTGCTCCGCGACGAAGCCCTCGCCCCGCGAGAGGGTCTGCAGCATCGGCGTGTCCGACCAAAAGAGCGACTCCATCACCTGGCGCTCAATCTGCGGGATGCCGAGGGTGGCCTCGACGCCGCGCGCGTACACAGAGAGGACGGCGTCCTTGCACATCGCGGGGGGCACGCGAAAGAACGCGCCGTCTTCGCCGACCGCGAGCTCGAGCGTGAAGAGCCCCGCGCCCGACGCGCCCGCCGAGACCACGCTCACATCGGAAGCCGACCGCACCGTAACAACGTGGTCGCATCGCTCGCAGATTGTGTTCACGTACGAAGACACCGACGCCTCAGCCATGGAGACGACAGCGTCCTGCATCATGAGTGCCGCCATCCGGAAGAATCGCTTGAGCTTCGACTGGTCGTAAATCTCGCTGCGCGTCTCGTGGATGTTGAACCAGCCCTTGCCGAGGTCCTTGAAGAGGCCGCGCAGCGCATTCTTGATGCTTGCGGGCCAGTGCTCTCGGAGGAAGGGCGTCACCCCGCTGAGGTGCGTCGCCTGGAGCTGTGCAAACTCTTCGCTCGGAACAGACTTGGTCAGGTCGAGAGAGAAGAGGCTGAGGTCGAGCACCCGGTTGCACTCGGCTCGAACCTTGCTCGTCGCGGCGACGGCCTCCGGGGTGGTCAGCAAGGTTCTGAAGGTGAAGCCGTGCTGCTGGCTGAGGCAAGCGTGGGGTGGCAGGTCCTCGCATCGCAGCAAGGTGCCGGCCCCCGCCGGCGGCGGCTCGCTCGCGGGAATGACCACGTTCGAAAATGCGGCCGCCGCCTGGTGGTCTCCCTCCCGCGCCGCGTTCGCCTGCGAGCGGAGCACCATCGAGGCGAGCGCACGGGCGTGCAGCGCCTGGACCTCTCCGGCCAGCTGTTCGGAGAAGTTGGCCAGGCGCGGGGAGGCAAACTGGGCGGAGCTGGCTGCGAGCTTAGAGATCCGCGACATCCGCGACGCCTCGATCTGCGGTAAGCCGTCGGTCGGCATGCTGTCGACGCAAAGCTCGAATAGCATCCTCTCCGCGGCTGCGTGTCGGGCTGCGTGCGCTGCGGCGACGCGCTCGGCAAAGACGAATGGGTCCTCTGCATCGAAGCAGAGGTTTACGCGCGAGACAGTCGCCGTGGTCAGCGACCTCTTCCCCCCTTCGTCCAGCGGAGCAACGGTGAAGAGCCCCGCCGACGCATCAAAGGAGAGGACTGCACACGGCGACCACGAGCCAGTGCCATCGGCAGCGCGGCGGAAATACCGGCCGAGCAGAGTCTCGCCTGTGAGCGCCGCCCACTCGGCGACAGGGCGACAGTCGTACTCGGTGTCGTCGAACAGCTCAAGCGGCGCCGCGCTCTCCTCCGCTCCGGCGGCGGAGCTGTCGACTCCCCGCTCGAGCAGCAGCGCGGCAACGTCGGCTTGCCGGAAGTGCCGCCGCTGGCGCTCAATGACCACGCGGCGCGGCGCGGCGCCCGCATGTTGATCGTACGCGACGTAGACCTTGGGCTCGGCCGTCGACTTGAGCGGTGCCGCGGCTAGCTCCGTCTCTCCTGCCGGGTCTTCCTCTGCGGAGGCGAGGGCGGCATCCGCGGCACTCCTCAGGACCACATTGCAGGTGAACAGGCGGGCGGCGGGCCTCTTCTGAGATCGTGGCCCTCGTTTCACGGGGGATAGCGTCGAGGTGCTCGCGCCGCGCTTTGCATCAACCAACTCTGAGTAGAAGCCTCTCTGCGGGGACGGGCGGACGGGCGGACGGCGTGAGAGCACAAAGCCGGCACGGCCAGGGAGCCAGCCATATGCCATCTCCACTTCCCGGGCCGCAGCTCGCCTGTCGGGCTGCAGGCCGATGATCGCCGGGCAGACTCGGCGATTCGGGCGCCGAGTACGCCACCAAGTCGCCGAGCGGGTCGTGTAGCGCGTCCATGCAATGCGTTACGCTTTGAGTCGGAGGGGGTGGGGTGGGGTGGCGTCGTTTTTTTTTGGAGGGGGGGCTTCGTTGCTATTTCCGGTTTAGGTTTGTTGTTGGCACGTCGAGAGACAGAGCTCACTCACAAAGAAAGAAAGAAAACAGACAAACCAACGGAGGGATGATGGGGGAGGACGGCACGCCGCCACCACACAGGGATTTTAAGGAGAGGAGTGGGATGCGCTAGCCGTCGCCCACCCTTGGGCGTCCGCGTCAAACAACATTTAAAAAAACAAATTTTTTCTCCTCTGCCATCTCGCCGCTCACTCGGTTGCGATGGCCTCCTCAGCTTCCGAGCCCGTGTGCCCGGTACGAGAGAAGGTCGCGGTCCTCTCAGACAAGGTGGTGGACTCCAACCCGTACTCGCGCCTGATGGCTCTGAAGAAGATGGGTGCGCGGCAGCGGCGCCTCGCCAGCAGCGACTGTGACCGTGACTCACCTCACGTTGCACACGGCGCCCGCGCAGGTGTGGTGAAGAACTACGACGAGATCCGACACAAGACGGTGGTGGTGGTTGGCGTGGGTGGTGTCGGCTCAGTCGCCGCCGAGATGCTCGTGCGGTGCGGCGTCGGCAAACTGCTCATCTTTGACTATGACAAGGTCGAGCTCGCAAACATGAACCGGCTCTTCTACACACCCGACCAGTGCGGGCTGAGCAAGGTGGCCGCGGCGAAGAAGTCGCTCTCCTTCATCAACCCGGATGTCGAGATTGAGGACTACAACTACAACATCACGACGATGGACAACTTTGAGCACCTGATGGGGCGCATCTCGAACGGCGCCCTCGGCGGCGGCGCCGTCGACCTCGTGCTCTCGTGCGTCGACAACTTCGCCGCGCGCATGTCCATCAACCAGGCCTGCAACGAGCTCGGGCAGACGTGGTTCGAGTCTGGCGTCTCCGAGGACGCCGTCTCGGGCCACATCCAGCTCCTCAAGCCGGGCGAGCTCGCGTGCTTCGAGTGCGCGCCGCCCCTCATCGTCGCGTCGGGCGAGGACGAGAAGACGCTGAAGCGCGAGGGCGTGTGCGCCGCCTCCCTCCCCACCACCATGGGCATCGTCGCTGGCTTCCTGGTCCAGAACGCGCTCAAGTACCTCCTCGGCTTCGGCGACGTCTCGCGCTACCTCGGCACGCCACCTACCAACCTGCCACGCCACCCACGCCACCCCACACACCCCACGCACCACGCACCACGCACCATGCACCACGCACCACGCACCCCGCCAGCCCCCCGCCAGCCCCCCGCCAGTTTCCCGCCAGCCCCGCCTGCCACGCCACGCGCACCGCGCCTCCCTCGCCGCCCCTCCCCTCGCCGCCTCTCCCCGAGCCGTGCCCCGCACCCGCAGGCTACTCCGCGCTGCGCGACCACTTCCCGACGATGGCACTCCGGCCAAACCCGGACTGCGCCTCCAGCTGGTGCCGCAGGCGCCAGGCCGAGTACGCGGCAAAGGCGCCCGAGCGGGAGGCTGCCGCCGCCGCCGCCGCCGCCGCCGAGGCGGAGGCCGCCGCGATCGCTGGCGCGGCGCTCCTCCACGAGACAAACGAGTGGGGCATTGAGGTGGGGGGCGACGACGGCGAGGAGGAGGCTGCGGCCCCTGCGGGACCAGCAGCCGCGCCGCCGCCGGCCGCGCCGCCGCCGGCCGCGCCGCCGCCAGCTGCGCCGAGCGCCGCGCCCGCAGCAGAGGCCGCCTCGGACGGCGTCGACTTGTCTGACCTGATGGCGCAGCTCAAGGGCGTGCAGAGCTGAGGGCGCGGCTCGCGCACAGGGGCGCGAGTGGAAACGGACGGATGGCGGCGGAGGCTGTGCGAGCCGGCAGCCATCCCGTCCATCCGTGGCGCAGGGTCGGCGTGCGAGAGCTGCGAGCCGCTCGCCCGTGTCCGCGTGCCGCGAGTGTCGTCGACTCATTTCGAGTAAGAAGTAAAACTTTCGGCGCTCTCCGCTTACCGCTTTACCGTGCGACTGTCTATAGCGTCGCAAGTCGGCGGGGGCTACTCAGCTGGGGCTACTATAGTTCCGAGACTCACACAGGCAGCACCAGCTGGGCAGCACTCAGAACCGCGTATTTCTCTGCTCGCACCCCGCCGACGCCGCCTGAGCCTCTGCCGCCGACGCCGGCGCCTGCGTGCCGACGCCTGCCAGGTGCCGACGCGCCTGAGCCGACGCGCCCGAGCCGACGCGCCTGAGCCTCATCATGCGACGGGCGCTGGCGGTCAAAGTGACTGCCGCCACCGCTGCAGCCTCGCTTCTCGTGCACCAGCAGTACGGCGACTACCTCGCCTCCGTCGAGGCGTCGGCGCACGCCGAGACGCACCTGCCGCTCTCTGCCGACGCCCAGAAAACAGAGGTGGTGCGCGTGCCGTCCTTCCTATCGGCGGCAGAGGTCGAGGACCTGCACGAGCTCCATAAGGAGCTCCAGCCGCTCCTGGGCTCGGCGGGCCGCACCTCTGGCAACCAGGCCGCCGCCTACCGTCAGGGCACTTGGGAGACGTCGTACCTGTCGACCGACGGTCTGTTTGCGCGAGCGCGACCAGCCCTGCGCCAGCGGCTGCTCGACCTGGCGCGCGAGGTGGACGCGGAGCACTGGAACGTGATGAGCCGCGCCACGCGGCCTGTCCTTCCGCGCTGCGTCGAGTACCACACTGTCGAGCCGGGAGGCTCGCTGCCGTACCCGACGCACTACGACGCCGGCTCGCTCGTCACGATCGACATCATGCTCTCGGACAGCAGCGACTTTCGCGGCGGCGAGTTCCGCACGCTCGAGCCCGACGGCAGCATGCGAAGCTACGCCTTTGAGAAGGGCGACGCGCTCTGCTTTGTGTCGCACAAGTTCCACTGCGTGTCGCCGCTCACCGCTGGCCGGCGCAACGTGCTCGTCGTCGAGCTGTGGGAGGGCGTCGAGCGCCAGTGCGCGCACCGCTGCGAGCGGCACACCGGGGAGTGCGAGCACTCTGCGCGGGCGAGCCTGTTCCGACGAGTGCTCAACGACCTGGGGAGCGACCTCTGAGAGGTCTGAGAGGATGTAGTACAGATAGCCGTAGGAGCAGTCAGCAGAGGGAGGGAGAGGAGTGCTCAGAGGGGGAGACTCTGATAGAAGAGTGACAGAGAGGACTCTGCAAGAGATATTGTGACTATTCATAGGGCATAGGGGGCCTAAAATAGACGCATAGGAGCCGGGAGTGTGCCGAGAGATCGAGAGAGTCGAGACACTTGTCGAGACCATAATGACTAATGTAGATACGGCTTATACTTTAGATTTAAGATGATTTTTAATCCCTCGATTCAGCGTGTTCAGGCGTATATATACCGTAGCTCTCCACTCCTCTTAGTCCTGTCACGTGCGGTGCCACCTGCTTAAAGTAGAGGAACCCTCCTGCACATGTGAAGGCGCCACTGGCCGCAGTCCCTCTCTCGTCTCTGCACTCTGGCTCGGCTTCGCCTCTCGAAGAACTTAGAATTATAGAGTATTCACGGTGGTGTCGGCTGTCGCGCATTCGTCGCGGGGGCGCGAACCGCGAAAGCTGAGGTGTGCGCGCGGAGCCTCCCGGAGGGTGCCGTTCCAGGGGAAGTACCGAGGCGGAACGCGCACGCAGTGCGGCCAGAGTGCAGAGAGTTCACCTCTCTGGGGCGCGCGCGAGAGCGCGACCCGGCGACACACCGGAGTGACGCGCGTGCGTGTGTCCCCACCCCGCGGTGTGTTCTCGCCGAGAGGGCGCCAGCGAGCGACGGAGATGCAATTTCTCTCACACCCCCTCACTGTGGCGTCGTATGCGAGGTTCTTGTTTGTAACCCAAACTGTGAACACTTAAAAACGGACACCCAAAGAACCCCTCAGCCTGCGACCGCACCACCGGCGCGCCTCCAGATGGTGAGCACGTCGTTGCCGTGAGGCCAAGTCGGCAGGTCGATGCTCCGAACCTGGC
>Ga0115008_10001648_pt1 | contig 18253 bp, 17 predicted proteins | sample FraStrMetagenome_FD_87164 | JGI IMG/M metagenome (GOLD analysis project Ga0115008, IMG submission 87164) | Marine eukaryotic phytoplankton communities from Arctic Ocean - Fram Strait ARC3M Metagenome | ecosystem: Environmental > Aquatic > Marine > Oceanic | place: Fram Strait | collected...
GAGAATAGCCTCTATCGAGCACAGCGTCAGGGCCGATTTTTTGTTGTTGGGCTGAAAAAACCCCATCAGGTACTCTCTACCTCTGCCGTCAACGGCGGTCAATCCACTACGGTCGACTATCTGGTGAACCACCAGAGTATGGAAGCGCTAGGCGACCATCTGCGCTATATGCAGCAGATTACCCTCGACCGCCAGCAATATCACCAAACTGTTGCCGACCAGCTGCGAATACCCTCCCAGGCCATGGCGCTAATGGGCACAGCGGCTAACATTCAGCATTTGGCAATGGTAGAAAAACACTTTAAGGGTCTGTCTGTCAGAGTATTTGCCACGGCCGGTGTGAGAAGTAATGCTCAGCGTGCGGGTGACCTAACAAAGTGGTATCAGTACAATGATGGTGTCATGGTGAGCAATAAGCCAATCGCCACAGCGCAGGCTAAATCAAGCCTTAAGACCGACAATCAGGGCACGATAAATATTCTGTTGCTGGTTAATCGTGAGCTCGTTCCGGGGGCGCAGACCAAGATTGCAGTATTGGCCAGCGAGGCCAAAGCAGCGGTATTGGCTGAGCTGATGGTGAGTAGTCAGTCTTCGTCCTTTTTAGCCACGGGTACAGGCACTGATCAGATTATTATCGCTTCACCAATCGCCACAGGGTCGCCGCCACTACGCAGTGCCAGTGGTCACTTAAAGATTGGGGAGCTGGTGGGGAGTGCGGTCCGCGAGGCTCTGCTCGACGCGCTCAACTGGCAAAACCGTATTCAGCCCTCTTCCGCAGCAAATTTATTCTACGTTCTGGGCCGTTTTGGTCTTACCGAGGAACGCCTACTGGAGGGTTTGCAGCTACATCTGTCAGCGGTAGATTTTGGCTTGGCGGAACAAAATCTAAACAGTATTATTTCCGACAGTCGCACCAATGCCGCTGCCTATGCCTACTCGGAATTACTCGATCGCCTGCAGTTCGGCAATCTGTCGCCAACGGCAGCGCTAGAGATACTGTTGGATCAGGCAGCGCAGGTGTCTGTAGCAGTTTCAGCCAAACCTCTGCGCTGGCCTGAGTTTTGGAAAGCGCTTGCTGACACTAATACGTCAGAGCAAGCCAATGAGTCAGTCGACTTGTTTATCGCGGCAGTAGCACAGGGCTGGCAGGCTAAGTGGGATGACTGATGTCTAGAGCGTCTTCATTTTTTACTGTTCTATTCTTGGTTACTTTCTTGCCTGTCTCTTTGATCGGCTGTCAGCACTCGCTAGAGCTCGGCGCGCCATCTAGTCGATCAATCGCAATGCTGCATATGACGCCGTTTTTAGTCAGTCAACTCAGTGATCTAGATCGCAATACCCAGACCATTGCCAGAGCGATGGCGTTGGCCAAGTCTCGGGGCGCTGATTGGGTTATGACCCCAGAGCTATCTCTTACCGGATACAAATTTAACGCTCGTCTTGGCAGCCAATGGATAAAGCCGGGGATTGATCGCTGGACGCGACAATTACAAAAAGTTGCTGACGACTTGGATATGGTGCTGTTTCTGAGTCACCTAGAACAGGACCCAGTTAGCTTGAATCGCTACAACACATTATTTGTGATTGATCGTAGTGGCGTAATTATCGGACGGCACCGCAAACTCAATACCTTGTCCGGCTCTGAGTCTTGGTCGACAGCGGGAAAAGTTGCAACAACAGTCAGTGTCGATAATATAGATGTCGGGCTGTTGATCTGTGCCGATGCATGGCCGAAAAATCATGCTCAGTCACTGGCCGATCAGGGGGCAGATATTCTCTTATCCAGCGCCAACTGGGCGCCGGGATTATATGGCCCCGGGGATAGCTGGGAAAGCCGCTCTGCTGAAACGGGCTTGGCTCTGCTAGTGAATAATCGCACTGGTATTGAGGACGATCTGGATATGAATGCCGCTAAAAGCGTGGTGGTGTTGCCGCCCAACAGTGGAGGCCAGCGTATCTTTGAACACCAGTCTCAAGATAATGCTCTGCTACTTCTGGATTATGACTTTCGAGCTCGGTCGCTGCGTGGCAGCCAAATTATTGGCTTCTAATACGAATGATTTAACGCATCGACTAGGGATAAAAAATAAATGCTATTATCTGTTTGGCCTGTTTGTTAAGGCTAAATGAGGCGAATATTTATATTTCCATGGGATCGAATCTCGGCAATTGCGTTTTATAGCCGAGCACAACTTCTTATTCCAAAGCGTCTCAAAGTTGATGGCTCTTTAAAGGAAAGACTTTGAATACAATAATTAGCCAGCAAGAGCGCGATGATTTCTACAAGGTTTTGTATGGGCGCCGCGATGTGCGCAGTGAGTTCTTGCCAGACCCTGTGGCTGATGATGTTCTAGAGCGTATATTGCAGGCCGCCCATCATGCTCCCTCGGTAGGGTTTTCTCAGCCGTGGAATTTTATTGTGCTGCACGATCAGCTGATCAAACAATCCATCCATGACCTCCATCAGCAAGCCAATGCTGAAGCGGCGGAGATGTTTACCGATAAGCGACAGAATGATTATCGGCAGATTAAATTAGCTGGGATTTTGGATGCGCCGATCAATATCTGTATTACCTGTGATCGCGAACGTGGAGGATCTGTGGTGCTGGGTAAGACCCACCAGCCGGAGATGGATATCTACAGCACCGTCTGTGCAGTGCAAAACCTCCAACTGGCGGCGCGGGCAGAAAATATTGGTGTGGGTTGGGTATCGATTATGGATAAGCAGCGGTTAAAGACTCTGCTCAAGATACCGGAAAGAATTGAGGTGGTGGCCTATCTTTGCATTGGGCACGTCTCGCATTTCTACGATGAGCCGGAGTTGCAGGTTAAGGGGTGGCAGAGCAGGGCAGATTTAGTAGATTTGGTGGCCAATAATCAGTGGGATTTTTAACCAAAAAGTCCAATGAAGCAATAATATGCAGCCTCCGTGGACCGACGGATATCCACTCGCTTCAGTGTTTGTCGCACTGACAAGCTGAATTGTTCCGCTAACTTAATGACCTCAGTTTATATGAAACTGAATATCTCCTAAGCCGTCCTCCCCACCTCCGAGAACGCTTTTTTTGAGCCATCGGTTTTCTAAAATCAATTCAGCCAGCGTTTCTTTTAACTCGCTAGCTTGGCCGCGGGGATTCTTGATTTCATCAGTGGTGGCGTCTCAGACAGTATCACCGGCTAATCGTTTCTTGCCTGCTTTTAGAAACTCTTTTTAGCAACGATAAGACCCATCGGCATCAATACCTTCTCGTCGGCGGAGTTTAGCAATGCTGTCTTCGCCATGAAGGCCTCCGGGCGCAATGCGGATCTTCTCTTCGGATGAACAATATTTGCCGGCGGCTCGACGTATATCTCGAACCATTTTCTCAGCCGATAGTGTAGTTTTTCTAGGCATTATCATTATCCCCTTAGGGTGTACGATGAGCTAAAATACGCTGCAAGACAATCAGCCAATTATGTCCAACTGGTGCTGGCTGGATACCCAAAATCGTTGGGCACCAACAATGAGCGCAGTATGATTAAACCAAAAATTGGACTCACGCTTATCATCAGTTCTATCTGTGTTTGGGTGATTGATCGATCGACACGCGTGATGTCGGATCTTTTTGGTGAATTATTTTGTGGCGCAGCTTACCTGCAACCGGTGAATGGGGTGGTTGGCGATGTCTCTTGTGGGTTTAATACCGATATGTACCTTGCGGCCTGCCTTTTTATACTGCTGCTAGTCGGCAGCGCGTTGTCGATTGGGCCTAAAATCATAGGTTCCAAGAGACCATAAAAACAACGTATCTCGGCGCATAGCAGTGCCGCGCCCTTTTACCGGCTTGAGTCAAAGCCACCGTGCGGCCGATGGTTTAGTTAAATTCATCCGACCAAATAGGTTGGTCGCTCGGGCCGGCATCTGGAGCAAAGATGCGGATGTAGTCTATTTCCATTTCGGCGCTCTTAAAGGTGCTATGGATGGTTGACTCAAGCGCCAGATTGAGGACTACATATTGCTCCTCGTCAAACGGCCATGTACGCACATTTTTAACGCTCGGCTGATAGCGATAATGCACCTTGTCGTCGACGCTAAAGGCGATGCTGTCGGCGCTCCAGTGCATGGCGTAGACATGAAAATTTGTTGTCGCCGTGGCGATGTTTTGGCCGCCTTTGTTGACGGTATCGCCAAAGCTGGAGGGGGTGTGCATGGCGCTTTGTACAAAGTTCGGTCGGCTACCCCAGTGTTCCATAATGTCAATTTCGCCGCACCAAGGCCATAATGCGGTGCCATAACTCTGCGTTTGCCAGTAGGCACCAGCTTCTTTGATATTTTTGCCCAATGTCCAGATCGCCGGCCAGGTGCCCGACCCCGCTGGCAGTTTTGTGCGCACTTCAATCCGACCATATTTAAAGGCAAATTTCGAATTTAATCGCGCCGAGGTGTATTGTTTGGTTTTACCCTGATCGGCGAAGGGCTCTTTTTTGGCGACGATTTTTAATGTGCCATCACTGATAAAGGCGTTGGTGATGCGGTTGGTGTAATGCTGTTGTTCGTTATTAAACCAGGTATCGCCATTCGGCAGCTGCGTTTGGTGAAACCATTTACTGGTGTTGACGGGATGGACCGGCGCATCGCTTGCGATCGATACCCAACTCGAGCACATTGCGCCGATTGCTGCGGTGCCTTGGATTGCCGATGCTAGATTATAAAATTTAATGGCCACAGTCGCCTCAGATACCCCTCTATTAAGCAGTATTCTCACCGAAAGGCCCAATAAAACCTTGATGAAATAGGTTTAGAGGGTGGTTTAATGCGATTAAAATCGTGGCTTCAGACATAGATAAAAGGTTGAGTGATCAATTGGCTGAAAATCAGCCCGGATAGGCTCTAAGCTTTAACTAATCAGCCAAGTAACTTGATGGCGACGGGCGAGGGGTTGTCCATGAGTCCGCTTAGACAAATTCATCGCGGCGAATGGCGAGCACTATATCGCCAGAATCTGCCAGTTTACGCGCCGTGCGAGTGATATTTTTTTGCGCCATTTCGATATCCGTGGCCTTGATCGATGTCAGGTCATGGATATCATCGAGCAATCGTTCTTGGGCTCGACGCGACATATTGATGAGAAATTTTTGCTGGGTGCTGTCATCAACGCCTTTCAAGGCCTTGGCTAATTGGTCTTGACTCACTTTGCGCAAGATCGCCTGTATGGCGCGATTGTCCATGGCCGCCAAGGTGTCGAATTTGAACATGTTGTCCTGAATTTCGGTCGCTAAATCTTCATCACGATCAGAAATTCCGGCCAATATGGTATTTGCCATGTCTGCTTTGACGAGGTTCATTATTTTTGCCGCGGCTTCAACACCGCCTATGCTGGCTCCCTTGGTGGGCGAACCCGAAGAAAATTTATTTTTCATGTTTGTTGTTAACCTCGCTGGATTTTGCGCTATTCACTGAATTCACTAACCACCCTCGTCATTGATGGCTGGTGTGGCCGGTGGCGTTTTTGCCATGTCAGCATAAAATACCTCGATAAAACCAACGGAAACCGACGGTCGAAAGGTTTTTATTCAGTTGGCCTCGGTAAAATTACGAGACCCTACTATTACATACTGGCAATAAGGCGCCCCCGGGCAATAAGGCGCTTCAGCTTACCGACTAGTGGCGCCCCATAGCCAAAATAACGCGTCTTTCTATCGGTATTGATGGCTGCTAACCACAGGCCCAGTGTTACCAGTATCCAAGCTACCAGTATCTAAGTCACCAGTATCTAAGTTACCAGTATCTAAGCCACCAGTATCTAAGCCACCAGTATCTAAGTTACGCGTATCTAAAAGGCTAAATTCACGCTATACCCTTAACGATATCTATAATTGATTAACACCAGCCTAGCATTTCATTTCAGTGTTTCAAACACAAAAAGTATTCTGGAGTATGATTATGCCTGCTCCGAGAATTACTGAAAAAGAGGATTTTGAATGATGAAAGGCTGTGTAGCAAGATTGGATCGAGACCGCATGGGCTTGATGCGCGCGCGGGTTGCAATGATGACGGTCGTCGGCCTGATATCTCTCGGCGGTTGTATGTCAGATCCCTACGATCAATGTATGAAAGAAGAGAAGCGCAAAAATGCCTACTTGGGCGAAGAGGATTACTTAAAGCAGAGCTCGAAAGTCTGCGCCAGAAAGGCACGCCAGGCGCAGTAAGAGCTGTCTGACGAACGGATTTTGCTACAGGGATGGCTGCATTATAGTGTTTTTTAACCGAAAGCCTTGTCACCGCAGTGCCTTGATCGCTGTGTCTTTTATTCGCGTAGCCACATAAAAGCCCGATTGCCCAAGGCACGGGTTGAGCCCATTGACGAGCACTTGGAGCAATCCCCCGCCGAGCAATCGTTGCTACAGGTGACGCGAGTCTGCAGGGCCACTTTGGGCTGAGGTACCTGAACTCGGCGTTGAAATGGGAGAAATGCTGTTCAAGTCTAAAATATAGGCGAGGATCACATCCCGCTCGATGACATCAGAGTCATTTCACTGCTAGATGGGCGTCAAGACATGCTGGGTATGATCTAAAAATAGACTGGGAGGGGAATGGATTAATTACTCCAGTCTCTTTTTCGTCTCGAGCGCTTTTTAATCGCCGCGCTGATCGGTCGCCGCGGTGTTTTGTGAGGAGATAATTTGGCCTCAATCTAGGTGGCGAGTTTAAATAGCTAGCGTAAAAACAATTATTTTTCTCAGGACTCTTGCCGTTGCCGCTCGCGACACCCTAAACTCTCATCTCGATCAACTGAACGCAGAGGTATTGGCTCCATGGTGCTTGTAATTGCTAGTGTTTTTTTTGTTATTCATGCCATTCTTTTGGTGGTGCTGGTGTTAAAGGTTAAGGATGCCGGTCAAACGCTCAACCGGATGGAAATTTTGATGCAGGATCAGAAAGATGCGTTGGGGGTGATGGCGTATAAATCGGACGAGTTTGTATAGTGATCGATTACTTCGGGCAGACCTGCCGGGTCGTGAACTTTGACGCCCGCCGCTTGCCTGGCGGCCAACGGTGTCGGCTGTGACGACGGTTATGCCTAACCGCGATAAAATTTATGCAATCTACGATGTCCGCGGTACCCTCGGTGCGGAGATCGCCTATATCGCGGGTAAATTAGTCGGCCAGCGCGGCTGTGAGCTGTGCGATATCAGTCACGGCTGGAACCCCCTCGGCAAGGCGGCATGGCGCAACGCTCTCGGCACCCTGGCGCGGATTGAATGGTTGCACGCCGATGAACAGCCAACCGCATTGTCCAACTATACCTCGGGCCAGTTGCCCTGTGTTGTGCTGGCTGGCGCAGAGCGTTATAAGACGCTGCTCAATCGTCCCGATTTAGAGCGTTGCCAGGGCGATATCAACGCCTTTGAGCTGGCGCTGCGAGCGGCACTTGATGGCCTTTTCATCGACTAGTGTTGCTTGACCGTGTCTTGCGGGTTACTCGACGCAAGAATTTGACCGAGGAGTGCAACTTGGTAAACTTCATTCACTATTAAATAATTAAAGGTCGCTGTTGTTGTATGCGAAAAATGCTCAGGGCGTTGCGATTTCGCAAGCTAATTACAGGGGTTTACACCAAGCGATTCAATAAATATGGCCGGCAACCGTCGGGCATTTACTGGTCTGATAATGAGCGTCAGTGCAGTCGTTTCAAAATTATTCTCGATCAGGTGGCGGCGATTATTCCCCAAGGGAGCGTGAGCATAGCCGACGTTGGCTGCGGTTATGGGGCGCTTGCCGATTACCTGCGCAACAGCGGCGATTCGGATCATGTGCGTTATCACTATGCCGGTTACGACATCAATCCCACGTTGATCAGCGCCTGTAGGGGTACCCATGGCATTCCTGCGGCGCAGTTCAAGCTCGGCGACTGTCCAACCGAAACGGTCGATTTTTCGGTGATGTCCGGTACTTACAACATGGCGGTGACCCGCGATGTGGCCCATTGGGAAAGCTATATTCTCGGCTGCCTTTCTGCCTGCTGGCGCTATTCGAATCGCGGTATGGTGTTTAATTTACTGGCGTCTGACAATGCATACATCAGCGAGGGGATGCTGTACCACAGCAATATTCACAGTATCCGGCGTTATTGCCGAGCAAATTTTGGTCACACACGAATTATTCGCGACCCACGATTGCCCAGTGATGCAACCCTGGTGGTATCGCGCTGATCCCCATGAGCGGCGCGACCTTTGCCGGTATGCATGCCTCGCGATCGCGCATTTTCAAAGATCAGCTGTTGCGGTAATTCAACCATCTCGCGGTAAAAATTCGAGCACCGTAGCGTTGATGCAATAGCGTGGTGAGCCGTTGGGGCCATCGTCGAAAACATGGCCGAGATGAATGTCTGAACTCGCCGATCTAATTTCTGTGCGCCGCATACCATAGCGATTGTCGGGTTTGTCATAGACCGCACCCTCTATCGGCTTGGTAAACGACAGCCAGCCGCTCTTTGAGTTAAATCGATCGCGGGTGTCAAATAGCGGCACGCCGCTGAGTTTGTCGACAAATACGCCGTCTGGCGTGTTTTTGAAAATCTCGTATTCGCGGCAGTAACGGGCGTCGGTTCCCTCCTCAAAAGCAACGCTGTAGGCCTCACTATCGCCAAGTTTAAAAATCCCGAGCGCGCGATAGAAGTCTTTGGCCGACAGATAGCCCTGAAAGCCAAACGCCTCTTTGCCGTCGCGCAAAAAGACGATGGTTGGCGTCGCCCAGGTGGGCGTGTCGATGGTCAACCCGTTTAATTGTCCTGCCGTTCGCGTGGTAATTGGAATCGATCCAGCGTAGTCATCGATCACGTCAGCTTTAAATTTGTCGCAGTAAGGGCAGTATCCCTGGGCTTCGATTACCAGTATCTGTAGGCCGCTGGCCAGTGCCGTATTATCAGTCGCGGGAGCGGCGTTGGCGGCAAAGCGCACGCCGGTCGAATGGTCGGGGCAGTAACCATTGGGATTTTTAGCTAGGTAATCTTGATGGTAATCTTCGGCGGGGTAGAAGCGCTCGAGGGGTTTGACTTGCGTGGCTATAGCGCCGTAATCGGCTGCTTTCAGCAGTACTTGATAGTCGTTGAGTACCGCCATCACGGTGGCTGTTTGAGCGTCGTCAGTGGTTAAAATAATCGACCGATACTGGCTGCCAATGTCGTTGCCTTGACGATTTTTTTGGGTTGGGTCGTGGTGCTCAAAATAGTACTGTAACAGCGCGGTTAAAGAGGTTTGGTTGCTATTGTAAGTAACTTCGACAACCTCTGCATGATTGTCTGGATTCATACGGTTGGCCTTGGTCGAGATCGCTCGATAGGTCGGGTCTACGCCCCGGCCGTCGGCATAACCGGAGACCGCGTCGACCACGCCGGGCAGCTTCGAATAGGCTTTTTCAACGCCCCAAAAACAGCCAGCACCGAGAACAATCTTGTCCAGGTGTTGGGTCGCCTGCGGTTCTTTGGCTAGGTCTTCGGTTACAAGATCGCCGGTTACTAGATCGTCGGTTGCATTTGAGCTGGTGATGCCTACAACCAGCCAGGCGAGGAGCGCGACTAGGGTTGCTTTGGCGATGATGATCCTTTTCATTTTACCTCCAATAATGACGTGCTGGGACGGCCTTGCGAGGCCGCACGTCTGTTCGTCCAATCTGCGTTTAGTTTACACCTTGGCGAGACTTTTAGGTCAACTCTCGGTTTCACTGTTACTTTAAATCTCGTTTAACTTTTAGTTTACTCTCGGCACAGCTCACGGTTAGCTTTCGATTTAGCTTTCGATTTAGCTCTGGGCTTAGCTCTCAGTTTAGCTCTCGGTTCAAATAGGGCGTCATTCTCATCATGAGCACTGCTTGGGTTTTGAGCCACCACACTATGTACGTCGAGAATGCTGTTAGTTGATGACATTAACCGTCAATGCGAGATGGCCTTACTGCCTAAATCCCTTACTCGCTTTTATTCATTAGTGCATGGAGCCCCCATTGCGACGCCTTGCCTGCCAACCAATCCCGGGCAATCGAACCGCTGCCTTTATCGGGCTACTTAAATCGGGTGAGCCAAGCATCGGCTCGGCGCTCTTGGGTCTAACTCTCCTGGATCTAACTTTCTTGGGTCTTACTTTCTTGCTCCTAACTTTTCGCGTATTCGGCTGTCCCTTGCTAGCAGCGCTGTTGTTTACGTTGATTATTGCCCTGCTGCGGATGTTTTGCATTACCATGTGCGACACGCGTCTGTGGTATGCCGACGGATTGTGTCTAACGCTCAGTCGGCCGATGAAATCACCACCGAAATTTAAACGTATCCTATTGCGGAGAACCTATGCTGGCGAAAATTATTGCGGGGGTGATTGGTTGGCAGATTTATGGCCCTCTGGGCGCGCTCATTGCGGTGCTTGTCGTGCACCAATTTGGTGGTGGTTTGGGCAGTTTTTTAAACCCCTTGTCGTCGGCCGAGCGGCAGCGGATTAAAGAAACATTTTTTACCACGCTGTTTTCGTTGGTGGGACATCTGGCCAAGTCGGATGGTCATATCTCGCCGGCTGAAATTGCCCATGCCGAGGGTATGATGACGCGAATGGGGCTAGTTGCCGAGCGTCGTCGCGAGGCGATTGCCCTATTTCAAGACGGTGCAGCTGCGGATTTTTCACTCGATCAATGCCTCGAACGGTTTGTCGACGTCTGCGCCAGGCAGCAAAATCTCAAGCGACAATTGATCAGTTATCTAATTTCACTGGCGTTGGTAGACGGCGAATTCCACGCCGCGGAAGAGCGCATTTTACGTCGCATCGCCGAGCGCCTTGGCTTTCCCCCAGCGCTATTCGATCAACTGATTGCCATGATTGGCGCGCAAACGCAGTTTGGTAACGATCCTGCATCCGGCGTCGATCGCGTCGCAGCCGCCTATGTTGCGCTTGGTGTTGACGAACAGGTTTCGGATGCGGCATTAAAAAAGGCTTATCGCAAATTGATTAGCCAGAACCATCCGGACAAACTGATTGGTCAGGGGATGCCCGATGACATGGTCAAGATAGCGACCGAGCGAACCCAGGAAATTCAGACTGCTTACGATCTACTGGTTAAATCGCGCGCCGGCGGGTGATTCTCAGCGCTTGCTTTGCCGTCGATTTAAATGTTTCGACTACCGCAATGGTTTGTTGACCTTGGGTCGCGCTCTTCCTATAATGCGCGTCCCTTCTAGGGGAGCGATGCTTGGTAGAGGTCGTCATTTGTTGCGGGATGGAGCAGTCTGGTAGCTCGTCGGGCTCATAACCCGAAGGTCGTTGGTTCAAATCCAGCTCCCGCTACCAATTACTAGAAGGTTGGCCCATTTTTGTGTCGAGTGGGGCGTGTCACAAGCGTCGGCCTGAGTGCCGTGCAAAAAGCGCCACAAGGCGCTTTTTGCTTGTAGTAAAACAAATGGGCCAATGGCCCATTTTTTGTTGGCAGCGTGTCGAGGAGGACCCTGTGTCAGTGGGTGATCGTGCGATACTAGAATTACTCCAGCCGGTGGTGGCAGCACTGGGATGTGAGCTTTGGGGTGTCGAGTTGCACTCGGGAACCAAGCGTAAGCTGCTGCGCGTCTATATCGACCGTGAACCGGATGGGGTGGGGATCGAAGATTGCGAGCGCGTCAGTCGCCAGGCAGCAAGTATGCTCGATGTCGAGGACCTTATCAGGGGTGAGTATACCCTTGAGGTGTCGTCGCCGGGAATGGACAGGCCGCTTTACAACTTGGCCCATTACGAGCGTTACATCGGCGAAGAAATCGCAGTCAAGCTGCGCTTTCCCTATGAAAACAGAAAGAATTTTAAAGGTCGTTTGCAGGCAATAGATGGCGACGAAATTATTATGTTGGTGGCAGAGAACGAATATCTGTTTCCGGTTGAAGGCATAGAAAAAGCAAATTTAGTGCCTACATTTTAATACCTCTGAGGTTGTATTAATGAGCAAAGAAATTTTGATGGTTGCTGAAGCGGTCTCCAATGAAAAGGGCGTAGACCAAGAAATTATTTTTGAAGCGATCGAACAAGCGTTGGCAATGGCCACCAAAAAGCGCTTTGACGAGGGTGCTAATATTCGGGTCGTGATCGACCGGATAACCGGCGATTATGAGTCCTTTCGCTGGTGGGACGTGGTTGGCGACGATGTACTGGCGGAATTGGGCACGCAATTTACGACCGAAGAAGCCCATGAAAAAGATCCCAGTCTAGCGGTTGGTGACACCTTTGAAGAACACGTCGACAACGTAGCGTTCGGGCGCATCGCGGCGCAAGCGGCCAAGCAAGTCATCGTGCAGCGGGTTAAAGATGCCGAGCGCGAATTGATCGTCAATCGGTTCAAAGACCGCGTTGGTGAATTGCTCAACGGTACCGTCAAAAAAGTGACTCGCGACCATATTGTGGTCGACTTTGGCGATAATGCCGAAGGGCTCCTGCCGCGAGAAGAATTGGTCGGACGTGAAATATTTAGGATCAACGATCGCACCCGTACTATTCTTATGGGTATTCGCGACGATACTCGTGGGCCGCAGTTGTTGGTGTCGAGAATTTCGCCCGACATGTTGATTCAGCTGTTCCGCATCGAAGTTCCAGAGATCGCCGAGGGCATCATTGAGATTAAGGGCGCGGCTAGAGACCCAGGCCAGCGCGCCAAGATCGCCGTCAAGAGCAAAGACGCACGGATTGATCCGGTGGGTGCCTGTGTCGGTATGCGTGGTGCGCGCGTGCAAGCAGTATCCAATGATCTGGATGACGAGCGCGTCGATATTGTGTTGTGGGACGACAATCCTGCGCAGTTGGTGATTAACGCCATGGCGCCGGCTGAAGTTGGCTCGATTGTGGTCGACGAAGACTCGCACTCGATGGATGTTGCGGTGGATGCCGACAATCTCGCTCAGGCGATTGGTAAAGGCGGGCAGAATGTTCGCTTGGCCTCCGAATTGACCGGTTGGACGATTAACGTGATGACGCTCGAAGATGCTGAAGAGAAACATCAGCAAGAGGCATCGGGCATCGTAGAGAGCCTGATGCAAGGGCTTGATGTCGACGAAGATGTGGCGGTTGTGTTGGTCGAAGAAGGTTTCACGAGTATTGAAGAAGTGGCCTATGTGCCGCTCGAAGAAATGAGCGCTATCGAAGGGTTTGACGAAGACATCGCCGAAGAACTGCGCGCTCGCGCCAAGGATGCGCTGTTGACTATGGCGCTGGTGAGCGAAGAACAGCTCACCAGTACTGAACCGGCCGAAGACCTTCTCGGTATGGAGGGGATGGATCAAACACTGGCCTACCAATTGGCGGCCAAGAATATCGTTACCATGGAAGATCTTGCCGAGCAGGCAATCGATGACATCATGGACATTGACGATATGGATGAAGAGAGGGCAGCCGCGTTGATCATGACTGCTCGCGCACCCTGGTTCGAAGAGCAGGGTGAATAATTAATCGGGCAGCAATAGGGGATGACCGATGGCTGAAGTAACCGTTAGTGAACTGGCAAAAACCGTTGGCGCGTCCGTCGAGCGTTTGCTTGCGCAAATGAAAGAGGCGGGGCTATCGCACACCAGCGCCGATGCGCAGGTATCCGATGGCGAAAAGCAGGTATTGCTGGGCTACCTAAAGGGCTTGCATGGTGCCAGCGCGCGCGAGCCGAGTAAGATTACGCTTCGGCGCAAGACCGTCAGCACGCTAAAATCTGCCAACCGAAAGACCGTCAACATCGAGGTGCGAAAAAAGCGCACCTACGTCAAGCGCAGCGACGAAGACGTTGTCGAACCTTTAGAGGCGGCTCCTCAGGCGGTGGCAGACGTTGCGCCATCATCGGCGTCGATGGCGACAGACGAAATTGAAACCAAGCGCGTTGCCGCGATAGAGAATCGTCGGCGCATCGACGAAGAAGCCAAGCTTAGCGCCGAGCGCGAGAAGCAGGCTAAAATAGACGCTGAAGCGCTAGCGAGCGCCGAAGTTGCCTCTACCGTTGAAGATGACAGCAAGAAGCCATCGCGTGTTGCCAAGGTTGTGGCGGCACCGCCGGCACCGACCATTGATCCGGTTCAGGACAAAGGTCGTCGAACCAATAAGCCAAGCGGTGACGAAGACCCAATCAAGCGGGCTAAAAAGCCAGTTGGCAAGGGCGGCAAGAAAAAAGGGCGCTTGGTGCTCGATGACGTCGGTGATGACGGACGCAAGAAGTCGCGTTTAAAGTCAGCGCTGGGCGCGCCGTTAAAAGTGGATAACAAGCATACATTTAAGCGACCGACCGCGAAAAAGATCATCGAAGTGGCGGTGCCTGAAACGATTCAAGTGGCGGATTTGGCGGTTAGCTTGTCGGTTAAGGCGAATCAGGTAGTTAGGGCGTTGATGAAGCTTGGCGTTATGACGTCGGTGAATGAGCATATCGATCAGGAGACTGCTTTCTTGGTGGTCGAGGAACTTGGCCATACCGCCGTGGCTGCCGTTGACGATAGCGTTGAAACACAGTTGGCGGAGGAGTTTTCGGCGCAATTTGGTGACGCCACCGAATTGCCGCGAGCGCCGGTTGTCACCGTGATGGGCCATGTCGATCACGGCAAGACCTCGCTGCTCGATTATATCCGCGAATCCCGTGTGGCCTCGGCTGAAGCCGGGGGAATCACGCAACACATCGGCGCCTACCATGTAGATACGCCCAAGGGCACCGTCACCTTTTTGGATACCCCGGGACACGCCGCCTTTACCGCTATGCGCGCGCGCGGAGCTCAAAGTACTGACGTGGTCATCTTGGTGGTTGCCGCAGACGACGGCGTTATGCCGCAGACTGAAGAGGCGATCCAACACGCGCGAGCCGCGGGTGTGCCGATTGTGGTGGCGATCAATAAAATTGACAAAGAGAGCGCCGATCCCGAGCGCGTCACCAGCGAGTTGGGTGCCAAAAATGTGATTCCCGAGGAATGGGGCGGCGATACGCAGTTTATCAAGGTGTCTGCGCAAACCGGCGAAGGTATTGACGACCTTTTGGATGCGATTTTGCTGCAATCTGAATTGCTCGAATTGACCGCAGTGGTCGACGGCCCCGCGCGTGGCGTAATCGTCGAATCACGCATCGACAAAGGTCGCGGTGTAGTTGCGACCGCGCTAGTGCAGCAGGGCACACTATGCAAAGGCGACTTTATGTTGGCCGGCGAGAGCGTTGGCAAGATCCGCGCGATGACCAATCAGGCAAAACAGCCGATCACCGAGGCGGGGCCTTCGATTCCGCTGGAAATTCTCGGTCTCGACGAGGCCCCGAATGCTGGCGATGAATTTTTTGTGGTGGCGGACGAACGCAAGGCTAAAGAGATTGCCGGTGCACGACACGACAAAGCCCGTTCCGAGAGGATGTCGCGTCAACAGGCAGCCAAACTGGAAAACATGTTTACCAACATGGGTGAGCGGGCAATGCGCACCTTGCCACTGGTGGTGAAAACCGATGTGCGCGGTTCGCTCGAGGCGATTGTCAGTGCCCTCAACGACTTTACGACCGATGAAGTAGGGGTCGAAATTGTTGCATCGGGTGTCGGCGGTATCACCGAGTCGGATATTAACTTGGCGTTGACTACCGGGGCCATCGTTCTCGGCTTCAACGTTCGTGCCGGTGGCGGCGCCCGAACGCTTGCCGAAAGAGAAGAAATCGAGGTTCGTTACTACAGCGTAATTTACAACTTGCTGGACGAGGTGAAATTATCACTCTCCGGCATGCTGGCCCCCGAGTCCCGCGAGACGATTGTCGGTATTGCCGAAGTGCGCGATGTGTTCAGATCACCCAAATTTGGCGCTATTGCCGGATGCATGGTGACCGAGGGAACGGTTCATCGCAACAAACCGATCCGTGTGCTCCGCGATGACGTGGTGATTTATCAGGGTGAATTGGAATCCTTACGACGCTTTAAGGATGACGCCCAGGATGTTCGCAACGGCATGGAGTGCGGCATTGGCGTTAAGGATTACAATGATGTTCGCAGCGGCGACCTGATCGAAGTCTACGAGATTACCCAGGTCCAGCGCTCGCTCTAATCACTGTGAGGGAGATGCAGCATGCCTAGAGAATTTACCCGAGCCGAACGGGTTGCCGACGCCATTCAGCGTGAGTTGGCGATCATGATTCGCGAGTCTGTTCGCGACCCAAGAGTCGGCATGGTCAGCATTACCGACATCGAGGTCAGTCGCGATCTAGCCTACTGCAAGGCCTATGTGAGTTTCGTCGGCGACCGCAGCGACGATCAAATACAGGCAGCGATGTCCGCGCTGGACGGCGCGTCTGGCTATTTACGCAGTCTTTTGGCAACCCGCATTAAACTGCGTACCACACCTAAAATCAGCTTTATCTACGATGACACTGGGGTCAAAGGCCAGCGCATGTCTGCTCTAATCGATCGAGCAGTGTCTAGCGATGCGTCGCCCTCAGCAGAGCAGGACGTTTAAGGTTGGGGAGACGGCGTACGCGCGGCCGAGATCTGAGCGGCACGTTTTTACTCGACAAGCCCACCGGAATAACCTCAAACCATGCGCTACAGCGCGTGCGGCGCTTGTTCGATGCCAACAAAGCCGGTCACACCGGCAGTTTAGACCCGCTCGCCACCGGCGTTTTACCGATCTGTTTGGGCGAGGCGACCAAGTTTAGTCGTTACTTACTAGAGTCGGATAAGAGCTACCGCAGTACGTTTACCCTTGGCGTCGAGACCGATACCGGCGATTGCGACGGGCAGGTCACCGGCAGCGCCGATGCCAGCGCTTTGACGATCGACCTTATCAGCGTTGCAATCGACAGGTTTAAGGGCCCTATAGAGCAGGTCCCGTCGATGTATTCGGCCCTTAAACATCAGGGTCAGCCGCTGTATAAACTGGCCCGTCAGGGAATCGAGATAGAACGAAGTGCGCGCCCGGTAGAGATTTTTGATTATCGAATAGAGCGCTTTACCGCGGGTCAGGCGGCACTGCTTGAGGTCTATGTTCATTGCAGTAAGGGTACCTACGTGCGTAGTCTAGCCGAAGATTTGGGCGCTGTGCTGGGCTGTGGCGCCCATGTTAGCCGTTTGCATCGCAGCTCGGCGGGAGCCTTTAACGAAAGCCAGTCGACGTCGCTTGAGGCGTTACAAACCTACTATGACGAAGGTGGGCCCACGTCGCTGGATCGGTTTTTGTTGCCGGTTGATGCGGCGATCGCCGATCGCCCGGCCGCGGTGTTAGACGACCGAGCAGCGAGTCTCCTGCTGCGGGGGCAGGCAGTATTATCGCCAGAGGGCTTTATCCCTGACCTAGAAGCGGATATAGTGCGCGTCTTTCGTGATGACGAAACATTTTTGGGCGTGGCAAAGTTGACCGATGACGGCTACCTTGCCCCCTCCAGATTGGTAGTGGCCTAACGGCTGCCGCCGATGTAACGTCGCTTGGGTTAACTTGGGCGACGATTTAAAGATCTTTACAGATCACCAGCTAGGCCCCCTGTAAGTATGCGCGGGTGTGCCTGAATCAACTTAACCGCGTACTGGAGAAAGCGTTATGGCATTAAATGCAGAAGAGAAAGCGATCATTGTCAAAGAGCACGGCACGGCAGAAAATGACACCGGATCTCCCGAGGTCCAAGTTGCACTGCTGACCGCCAACATCAATAAATTACAAGGTCACTTTGGCGATCACAAGAAAGACCATCACTCACGTCGCGGGTTGATTCGCATGGTGAATCAACGACGAAAGTTGCTGGATTACCTCAAGGGTAAAGACTCCAGCCGATATGCGCAGCTTATCAAGACGCTTGGTTTGCGGCGATAGGTGCAGATGGGTCTGGCGCCAGTGGCATCAGACCTTAGGCAGCACTACATCCATGCCTTAGACGACCTGGGTCGGGCCCATTCTGATCGAGTTACTGATATTTATTGGTGCAGTAGATATCAGTAACCCGAGCAGCACGGCACGGCGTAGGTCAAAAGGCGTTTTAACTTAGACTTACAAAGGCAACAACATGAATCCTATAGTAAAGAAATTTCAGTACGGCAGTCACACTGTCACCCTAGAGACCGGTCGAGTAGCTCGTCAAGCTACCGGTGCGGTGCTTTGCTCTATCGACAATACCACTGTTCTGTGCACCGTGGTCGGTGCTAGAGAGGCCAAGCCGGGAATGGATTTTTTCCCACTTGGTGTCCACTACCAAGAGAAAGCTTACGCCGCAGGCAAGATTCCCGGTGGCTTTTTCAAGCGTGAAGGCCGACCCAGCGAAAAGGAAACACTGACCTCGCGATTGATCGAC
>Ga0115008_10001652_pt1 | contig 18233 bp, 14 predicted proteins | sample FraStrMetagenome_FD_87164 | JGI IMG/M metagenome (GOLD analysis project Ga0115008, IMG submission 87164) | Marine eukaryotic phytoplankton communities from Arctic Ocean - Fram Strait ARC3M Metagenome | ecosystem: Environmental > Aquatic > Marine > Oceanic | place: Fram Strait | collected...
GATGAAACCCATGCGCCAAGCGATTTCTTCGAGGCATGCGATTTTCAACCCCTGCCTTTCTTCGATGACTTGAACATATTGGCTGGCCTGGGTCAACGAGGTGAATGTTCCGGTATCGAGCCAAGCCGTTCCCCGGTCCAACTTGCTGACATAGAGCTCTCCCATTTCCAAATAGGCCTTGTTCACATCCGTGATCTCGTATTCGCCCCGGGCACTCGGCTTGAGGTTTTTGGCAATCTCCACGACGCGATTGTCGAAGAAGTACAACCCGGGCACGGCAAAGTTGGACTTGGGTTTTTCGGGCTTTTCCTCAAGGCTCACCACATGGTCTTCCTCGTCAAACTCCACCACGCCGTATCGCTCTGGATCTCGAACGTGGTACGCATAGACCATCGCTCCGTCAACATCGGTATTGTCTCTCAGGACCCGGCCAAAGCCCCGACCATAAAAAATATTGTCCCCCAGCACCAAGGCCACCTTGTCGTCGCCAATGAACTCCTCTCCCAAGACAAAAGCTTGGGCCAGTCCGTTCGGGACGATTTGTTCTACGTAGCTAAAACTGCACCCCCACTGACTGCCATCACCGAGCAGGCGCTGGAACCCTGGTAAATCGTGCGGCGTCGAAATGATGAGGATCTCCCGGATCCCGCTGATCATCAGCGTGGACAAGGGGTAATAAATCATGGGCTTGTCGTAGATCGGCATCAACTGCTTGCTGATGGCCTTGGTGATCGGATACAAGCGGGTTCCACTTCCCCCAGCGAGAATGATGCCTTTCATTCCCTAAAGGTCCGGATTCAAGCCCGCAGAGACAAGGGCACGCAACGCGAATCCACAAATCCATCGACCCATGCGCGCACCAAACACCGCCGAGGCGCACCTTCCTGATCTTCAAAGGCCTCCCTTCCATGCACCATCCAACGATTATTGGCCAGCAACATGTCGCCCCGCTTCAATTGAAATCCAAAGGCATGTGTTGCCATATCCTGATCCAAGAAATCAAACAGCGCTGTGAGTTCTGAAGGAACGCTCCTGCCCAATTTTTTCATCGCTCTCTCCGTCCAATAGCGCATGTAACGAAACTCCAGCCCGCGTTCATCTTCCGAAAACACAGGAATGGCATTCGCCTGAATCGCCGACAAGTGCCCCTGGACTCCAGGGGTCACCACATCACGAGGCCATGCTGTGCGCCCCACAGCCTCCAGCTCCGGGTGGCACAGACGCAGCCGATCCAAGGTGTCCGACGCGTTGGCCAGCAAACTTTTGCCCCCACTGGCCCCCTGATGAATGCAGAGCAATGCCACCAAGTCGGGATTGTAATTCGTGTCACTGCTGTCTGTGTGCATCCCTGTTGCAGCGCGCGTTTTGCTCACTGGGGCATTGGAAAGCGTGTGGTCTAATCCCTGGTCTACGACATCAAAGAGCAACCCGTATCGGTCATTTAATCTCCCAAAGTGACGCAGAATGACCACGTATGCCCAGCGCAACTGAGCATCAGTCCAGGAAGAAGGCGCCCCCAAAACAACATGGCCTGGAGATTGAATCAAGGCACCGGCCAATCGACTCAAGTCAAGCTCGGGGCATCCATGTCCATTGAGGGCCGCTGTCAATGCGGTTTCTGCCCGGTCGCTTGGAGGCAGAGCCGCGCGAAGGGCGTGCGGAATGGGCATCCGACAAAGCCTGCGCGCAGCAGAAGATGGAGAGAAGTGTGAATGGGTCATGGCTGAAGGGAAAAGGCAACGTGCAACGGCAAATCAACCAGCGGGCCAAAAAAGTCCGGGTCCATTTCCACGTGTTCGGCGGCAATGTGAAGCTCTTCAACGAGGGGCATCTTGGTAAAGCCGGCCTCTGACAGAGCTTGGAAGTATGTGGTGAATGTTTTATGAACGGCCTGAACCTCAACAGACTCTCCATCCCGCCTCCAGATGCGACCGGGAAACGGAACATCCACAGCGGAGAGATACCCACCTTTTGGCTTCATGTAAAATGGCCGCTCCGCAGACTTGATCCAAGGCAACATTGGGTGGGGCACCGTGAAAATGAACTTCCCATCCGGCTGAAGCACCTGACGGACCCGGCGAAGAATCCGAGTCATGGATGCGGTGTCCATGTAATTGAATAAAAACACGGCGATCACCAAGTCAACAGGGGTATCGGGATCACCGAAGTCCGCCAACCTGAGGTCTGACTCGTGATAGGTTAGGTGGCCCAGCCCCATCGAAGACGCCGTTTGATTCGCGCCTGCAATCATGGCGCCCGAAACGTCGTATCCCGTTACAGACGAGGCTCCCCCCAGGGCTATCTGGCGGCCGACATAGCCTTCCCCACAGCCCAAGTCCAAAACACGCAGGCCCTGAACATCACCACACATCTTGAGCACGCGAGGTCGGGCTGAGTAATCCGACAGAAGGATGGGCGCTTTGCGGACCCAGAGGTCGGCGTGGCCGTTGTACATTTCTTTGGCTTCCATGGTTCCTTGGGTTATCGGTTCATCTCCATTTCTAGCATCCGATCACAAAACAGCGAACGAAGGCCCAGGGCCTTTTGCATTCCTCGCCGCAAGGCTTCGCAATTGCTTGGATCTTGCGACATCAAGTCCGAGGCAATGTTGAGCATGAGCTCCCCGTGTTCGTCATCGATTTCGGCGTGCAATTCGAAAAACACGTAATCCTGCCGTGTCAAATCCGTGTGCCTTTGAATCGCGCGAATCAACGGCCGATAGAAATGTTTCACGATGCTCTCCGTTCCCAATCCCAAAGCACCCAGTGCTTCTGCTGGTCCGGCATGTGTGAGCTGTTCCAAGAACAGCGCTTTCCAATCCCGTGCAATCTCGCCCGTGTCCAAGACGTCATCCGCTCCAATGGCCTGTCGAAAACGATCGAACATTTCGGGATGAGGAACCCCTTGGACCCACTCAGGCTGAATGCCCAAAGCCGCCAACTCCTCCAGCTCTTCCGCTTCAATCATCCCACTTTCCTCGCACAGGTTCTCCAAGAGAATGCTCCGGTGCTCTTGACTTTCCAACTTGCTCATACAAAGCAAGAGGTAGTTCTGAAATGAGCGTGTGTACACCGAATATTCTGCGGTAAACCTGCGCAGGGCACCGAGTGGATCTGGCAATGAACCATTGGCCAAAGCCGCCAAATATGGGTGGTGCAAAGCGCGATGGGATTCAGCTTCACCGAGAAGAAGGGCAACGCGAGAAGGAGGGGGCAAGACATTCATGGCATTCGGGGTTAAGGAATGCCCACAAATTCAAGCCATTATGGGAGGGCTCGTGTGACCCGCATCATGCAAAGGCATGACTTTCATCAGTGATCAACCTTTGGACCCTGGATTGCCGACGTCCACGGAGAGTTCCTCCAAATCGACGTCCTCCTCTTCGTCGATGATTTCGAGCAGGGGCTCTTTGAAGGTTTGCACCGTGATGTAACGCTCAAATCCGAGCAGCATGGAGGGCAACAACACCAAGTTGGTCAGCATCGCCACAAGAAGGGTGGTCGACACCAACAGGCCCAATGCACGGGTACCCTCAAAGTCTGATGCGAAGAACATCATGAACCCAAAGAACAGCACGATGCTCGTGTACATCATGGAAACTCCGGTTTCCCGGACGGCCAACAGGACGGCCTCCCGCATGTTCCAGCCACGAAGGTCCAGTTCTTGCCTGTATTTGGCCAGAAGGTGAATGGTGTCGTCCACTGAAATGCCAAAGGCTATGCTGAAAACCAGCAGCGTACTGGGCTTCAGGGCAATCCCGAAGAAACCCATCACAGCCGCAGTGAAAATCAATGGAACCAAGTTGGGAAGCAGACTGATGGCCACCATCCTCGCACTTCGAAACAGGATGGACATGATCGTGGCAATCACAAACACGGCCAAGGCCAAGGAGACGAGTAGGTTTTTGACCAAGTAGGTTGTCCCTTCCACATAGACCACACTTGTACCGGTCATGATGACGTTGTGGTCTTCGGGAGGGAAAATCGAATCGATGCGCAAACGCAGACGGTCGGTCAACGCCCCCATTTCTTGGGTTCCGATGTCGGCCACCTGAGCTGTGATTCGAACCGTGGTCTTGGCGCTGTCCAAAAATTTCCCGCCGCCATCCACGCCTGAACCGGATGACCCCCTGAGGTATGGCCCGATGAAACTCTGCTCACGTCTTGATGGAAGCGCATATCGACTGGGGTTGCCCCCGAAAAACCCCTGTTTTGCAAACTTCAAGCCGTCGACAATCGACATGGACCGGGAGAGCTGAGGCTCATCGGCCAACACCTTTTGAAGTCTCTCAACCTTCTTCAAAAAGGCCAGTTGGGTCACCCGACCCGGCTTGTCTGTTTGGACCATCACCTCGAACGGCATGACGCCTCCAAAGCGGTCTTCAAACCAATGCAAATCGGCCAGAATCACATCGTCCTGAGGCAAGTCCCCCGCAATGTTTCCAGTCACTCGAACCAAGGAAATGCCATAAGCCCCGACCATCAGTACCAGAAGGGTCACCATGTACACGGCCTTCCGGTGGTGGCTAACCGCTCGCTCCAAACGACTCACAACCAGAGAAACCCATCGCCTGTCTAAGTGACGAACGTGACGTTTTCGGGGCGGCGGGAGCCAACTGAATACCGCAGGGATGATGAGCAGCGAGATGCAGAACATCGACAGAATGTTCACAGAGGCAATGACACCGAATTGTCGAAGGACGTCGCTTGTGGTGAACATGAATGCCGCAAAACCCAATGAGGTTGTGGCGTTCGTCATGAAGGTGGCATTCCCCACCTTTTTCACCATTCGCGTCAAGGCCAAGCCCTTGTTGCCATGGCGCTTGTATTCCGCATGGTATTTGTTGACCAAATAAATGCAGTTGGGCACCCCAATCACAATCATCAGCGGGGGAATCAACCCCATCAAAGCCGTCAGTTTAAAATCGAAAAGCACGATGCTACCCAGCGACCAAATCACCCCCGTGCCCACCACCAGCATGCAAACGGCCATGACTGTGGGATTCCGGAAGAACAACAACAGCAACAACGCCGTCACAAAGGCCGCAAGGCCAATGAAGAGACCCAGCTCACGTTTGATTTTGGTGGTGACTTCTGTTCGGATGTATGGGAGCCCAGACACGTGAACATCGACCCCCGTTGCTTCTTCAAACCGCACCACTTCTTCCACCAAAAGTTCGACAGACCTGCCTCGGTTTTCAGAATTGAAAAGAGGGGCATTGACGTACACCATTTGAATGGTGGCGCCCCCTTCCGTATGCAAAAAACCCTCGTAGAAAGGCAAGCTGCGAAGCCGCTGAAGAAGGCTATCCAGCCCTTCTTGATCGGTTGGTTTCGTCTCGAAAACAGGCGAAACAATGAACGACTTGGGGTCGTCTTGCCTCACCAATTCCACCGCTGTCCGATAACCGAATACACTGTCTACAACTTGGACTTCGCAGCGGGTTCCGTCCGGTTTGAGGCTGTCCACCGGCACCCGAACTGCGCGCAGCACAGAGTCCAAATCCCACCAAGCTCGAAAGACCGCAATGGAGTCCAAACGGCTGTCTTCAATGCCCAAGGCCATCACGTTTCCCTCTTCGCCAAACTCATCCAAAAAGGAGTTGTAAGCCAACAAGGACGGGTCATCATCGGGTAGCAGCCCCCCGAACTTGTATCGAATCCCAAGTTCATCAATTCGCGAAGCCATCCCTGCTGTTACCAGAGCGAGGATGATCAAGATGGGGAGTCTTCCCCTGAGAATAAACGTTGCGAGCCGAGACCACATAGAAGAGCCGGCAAAGGAAAGACAACTCCAGCGAACAGATGCTGTTGTGCCGAATATGCCGGATTAACTTCGCACCCCAACCGTTTCCTTTCCCATGGACAAGTACGATCTCGTGATCATTGGCGCCGGCCCCGGCGGATATGTTGCCGCCATCCGCGGCGCCCAACTCGGATTCAAGACCGCGCTCATCGAGAAGCGCAGTACCCTTGGTGGAACCTGCCTCAATGTGGGCTGCATTCCCTCAAAGGCGCTGCTGGACAGCTCTGAACATTATCTCAAGGCCAGCAAAGAGTTCGACATCCACGGCATTCAAGTGGGATCGTTGAGCATTGACTTCCCTCGGATGATTGCGCGCAAGCAAGAAGTGGTCGACCAAACCGTTGCCGGGGTGGACTACTTGATGGAAAAAAACGGCATTACGGTCCTTCATGGTACAGGCGCATTCGCAGATGCACACACCATCGAAATCACGCCGAACGACGGGGAACCCACCCACATTCATGCCGACCGTGTGCTCATCGCCACGGGTTCAGAGCCCGCCTCCCTCCCCTTCATCCAACTTGATGGCGAGCGGGTCATTACGTCTACTGAGGCCTTGGAACTGCCTGCACTTCCAAAGCGAATGGTCATCATCGGTGGTGGGGTCATCGGACTCGAACTCGGCTCAGTCTATGCCCGTTTGGGCACAGAAGTGCATGTGGTTGAGTACCAAAATGCCATCATCCCCACCATGGACCGAACCATGGGAAAGGAACTTCAGCGCGCCATGAAGAAGATTGGCGTCAAGTTCCACCTGTCTCATGGCGTCAAAGAAGTCCTGAACACAGGAGACAAGGCCATGGTGAAGGCCGACAACAAAAAAGGAGAAGAAGTCGTCTGGGAAGCCGACTATTGCTTGGTGGCCGTCGGTCGGAAGCCATACACCCAAGCACTTTCCTTTGACAAAGCAGGCGTGGCTTTGGACGATCGAGGCCGGGTTCAAGTGGACGGTCACCTGCGCACCGCCCAATCTCACATCTACGCCATTGGCGACGTGGTCAAAGGCGCCATGCTCGCGCACAAAGCGGAAGAAGAAGGCATCTATGCCGTGGAACACATGGCGGGCCAAAAGCCGCACATTGACCACAACCTCATCCCTGGCGTGGTCTATACTTGGCCTGAAGTGGCGGCTGTTGGACGCACAGAAGAACAATTGAAAGAAGAAGGTGTGGACTACAAAACTGGAAGCTTTCCATTCAAAGCTTCAGGACGTGCTCGCGCTTCCATGGATACCGATGGTGTCGTGAAAGTCTTGGCCGATTCAGCAACCGATGAAATCTTGGGGGTCCACATTTGCGGACCTCGTGCAGCCGACATGATCGCTGAAGCTGTGGTCGCCATGGAATACCGTGCGACTGCAGAAGACATCGGGCGCATGAGCCATGCTCACCCGACGTTTACTGAAGCGTTGAAAGAGGCCGCCCTCGCTGCCACTGGAGACCGCGCCTTGCACATCTGAACCCGCAGGCGAACCGGGCCGCGTCTGCGTTGTTCTATTTGCCCAATCCAACAACACGTCCATGAAGACCGGCATCCTTCTCGTCAACCTCGGCACACCAGACAACCCGAGACCCGCAGCCGTCGGGAGATACCTCTCGGAATTTTTAACGGATGGCCGCGTCATTGACATCCCTTGGATCCCCCGCCAAATTTTGGTCCGGGGCATCATCTCGCCCCTCCGACGTTTCCGCAGTTCCAGGGAATACAAAAAAGTATGGACCGACGAAGGTTCCCCTCTTTTGATTCATGGCAAGGCGCTGACGCACAAAGTGGCAGAGCGCTGCACAGAATTGGCCGCCAACCATCCTGAACTCGGCGAATTGCACGTCCATTTTGCCATGCGCTACCAAAGCCCAAGCATGCCAAAAGTGATGGAGGATATGCGCCAAGCGGGATACGATAAAATCGTCGTTCTCCCACTCTACGCCCAGTATGCGTCCGCCACCACTGGAAGCACCATCGAAGAGGCCATGCGCCTCATTTCAAAATGGTATGTGATCCCAGAGGTGCGCATGGTCAATCAGTACTGGGACGACAACGGGTATTTGTCCTGTTTCGAAAACCGAGCCAGCACCTTTGACCTCAGTTCATACGACCACATCCTCTTTAGCTATCACGGCATTCCCACCCGCCAAGTGGACAAAGTCTACGAGGACCGTCGGTGCGCAAATCACGCCTGCGAAGACGAAATCAACGAGGAGAACAAGTACTGCTACAAAGCCACCTGTTACGCCACAACCCGGGCCTTGGTCAAACGGCTTGGCATCCCAGAACATCAATATTCTGTGGCCTTTCAAAGCCGTCTCGACAAAAAATGGCTCACTCCATTTAGCGACAAAGTCATCGAAGACCTCGGCAAGGCAGGCAAGAAGAAGCTGCTGGTGTTCTCGCCCGCATTCGTTGCCGACTGTCTCGAAACCACGGTGGAGATCGGCGAGGAATACGTGGAAATTTTCGAGGAGCATGGCGGAGAACACCTCGACTTGGTTCCCAGCCTCAATGCAGAAGACGATTGGGCAGATGCGGTGACTGCGTTGATCCAACGCCATCTTTGAGGGGTGAACCCACTTTCAAATCAGCCCCAAGTGTTGCTTCCCAACCTTTCTGGGCTGAAAAACCATCAGCACTGGCTGTTTCTCGACGCTCAAAGGCCGGATGAAACCCATGGCCTTTTGGTTTTGGGCGTCAAGCGTTCCCTCACTTTGGACCGCCCGGAGAAAAAGGCTTATTCCCGAATTTCTGAGTTTGTCGGCACTGCCCATGGGCGCTGTTTTGGATGGGTTGCTTATGACCAGCTTCGCGCACATCCCTTGCTTGATCTGCCCCCCCAAACTGAATCTGCCGTGCGTTTGCCTGTGGTGCATTGGATTGAGCCAGAAGGCATTCTCGAGTTCAAGGGCTGTGGACCCTCGGCCGCCATCCATTGGCTCTCCGCTCCGGATGTGGCTGTTGCACAACTGGCCGAAGAAGCCATCCGCCAGCCTCAAACAAACCGAACCCAAAGCGAAGTCAACCCCAAAAGGTTCGGCATCAGTAGTCTAAGTCATGGGCAGTACGTCTCTGCTTTTCAAAAGGTGCAATCCCACATTCAAAGGGGGGATGTCTACGAGCTCAACTTGTGTCGAGAAATCTCGGGAAATCTCGATGGCCCCTGGGATGCCAATGCCGCATTTGAACGACTTGTGGATGCGACTTCTGCTCCATTCTCTGCGAGGTTGTCTTGGTCTCAAACCGACATTCTTTGTGCAAGTCCTGAGCGTTTTTTGCGCCGGCGAGGTCACCGTTTGATTTCTCAGCCCATCAAAGGCACAGCGCCCCGGCACCCCGACCCAAAACAAGACCAAGCCATTGCAGAGGCCCTGAGGACCGACAAAAAGGAGAGGGCCGAAAACGTCATGATCACAGATCTGGTTCGAAACGACCTGAGCCAAGTCGCGCTCCCCAAAACCGTCACGGTCGAGGAACTGTGCGGCATCCACAGTTTTAGAAATGTTCACCAAATGGTGTCTACCGTCAGTTGCGAGGTCAGGCCTGACGTCCTCTTCGAAGACATTTTAACGGCTGCATTCCCCATGGGAAGCATGACGGGTGCGCCCAAGATCCGGGCCATGGAAATCACCGCAGAGGTGGAACCTGTGCAAAGGGGATTGTATTCTGGGACAATGGGTTGGGCTGAGCCGAATGGCACCGGAGGCGTGGGTGACTTTGACCTGAATGTGGTCATCCGAACGGCCATGATTGACCGCGCTTCTGATCGCTGGGGAGTTCATGTTGGTGGCGCAATCACTTCCTTGGCCCGTGCGGATTTCGAATGGGCCGAAACCCAACTGAAAGCCAACGCCGTGCTCAACGCCCTCGATGCCCAAGAGGCCAATGCACCCTTCAATGCAGCACCGCATGACCCGTGAATGGAGCCCTCTGAATTTGGCGGTACGCGACAGTTTGACCCGCGCCCAAATCCGCCCCGAACAACGCGTTTGGGTCGCCGTCTCTGGCGGTGCAGACTCCATGGCTCTGTTGTTTGCGCTCCACAACGTGCACGACCACGTGGGGGTCATCCATGTGGATCATGGACTCCGCGAGGGTTCCGGGAAAGACAGGGATTTCGTGGAAGCAGAAGCCAACCGATTGGGTTTGGAGTGCCGAACCCACATTGCTCAAAATTTGGCAGAGCGTGCGGCACAGAAAGGACAAGGATTGGAAGCTGGTGCGCGCTCAGAACGCTACCGCTGGTTTTTTGATGTGGTGGGGCGTGGCGGTGTTGTTCTGACGGGTCACCATGCAGACGACCAAAAGGAGACCCAACTGCTCCATTGGCTTCGCGGCAGCAAAGTAGAGGGTTGGCAAGGGATGGAGGATTGGAGCACAGAACGCGGTTACGCCTTGGGACGGCCCTTCTTGAACATCCCTAAAAAAACCCTCTTGGCCGCACTGAAGTCCAGCAATTCCAATTGGCGTGAAGACCCCTCAAATGCAGACCCTGTCCACCTGCGCAACCGGGTTCGTCACGAACTGTTGCCCCTATTGAACGACTTCCGTCCCGGGTGGTCCGAAGGGATGCAGCGGGCTTCTGCCATGGCCAAAGAATGGGCGCAACACACGCAAGCACTGCTCCACGGTCTTCCACCTGGAACGCTTCCATTGCAAGCCTTGAATCAAGCCCCCTCTCGACGTCAAATGCTCGCCATGTGGGCCAAACCCTATGGTTTTGGGGTCGCGCAGCTGGATGCGCTTCTTGCGCTATCAAAACCTGAAGCAGAGGTGGGCACTGGCACCGAGTCCATCGACCATGCTGTCGTTCGGGAGCGCGATGTCCTGTTGATTCGCCCGCTGCCGCTGGCGAATCCTTCCCCCCTCACCTTCTCTCCCCACCCCGAGCACGCGGCCACCGGAGCCATTAAGATGCAAACTGGCATTCTCAAGTGGGCGTTCCAGTCTGCTGAAGATGCCGAGATTGACACCCGGGACCTGTCCGCGCAATTGACGTTCGATGCCCTGACCCTCCCTCTGACCCTCCGACCGTGGAAACCCGGTGACCGAATGGTCCCCCTAGGAATGACCGGTCATCAGTCTGTATCCGACATTCTCACCCAGCGCAAAGTCCCTCACGTCGACCGACAAAACACCTTGGTGGTCACTTCGCAAGGGCACCCTGTTTGGGTGGTGGGTCACCGCATTCACCGGGAAAACGCCATGGATAAGTCAGTGGACATCGGCACCCATTGGATTCTCCATCTTCTTTGGGAACCTGAATAGCTTTGGACGCGAATGGCGTTGAATACCGACACCCCCATGCTGGCTGATCCTCTCCGACCTAAAACAGAGCGGGACCGTGAACTTGCGTTGTCCCTCTATCTTCTTCTGGCGGCCTTGTTTGTGGCCAGTCTGATCACATGCAACTTGGCTTTCCGGAAGTTTTTTATGTGGCCTGTCCCCGGGTCTGGCTTCACCTTTGAAGCCAGTGTCGGGCTGCTTCCCTACCCCCTGACTTTTTTGGTGACAGACCTCATTTCTGAGATCTATGGAAAGCGACGTGCCAACGATGTGGTCAAAGGAGGGTTGGCAGCTTCCATCCTCACCTTACTGGTCATTGCGGCGGCTGGAGCCGTCCCGGCCACCGAATGGTCGCCTGTTACAAATGAGGAGTTCGACCATGTCTTTGGCCAAACCGCATTGGCCGTGGGGGCTTCCATGGCCGCGTACTTGATCGCACAGTTCTTAGACGTCCGAATTTTTCATTTTTGGAAGCACCGAACAGGGGGACGAATGCTTTGGCTTCGCAACAACTTCTCGACCATTCCGTCGCAATTCGTAGACACCGTGGTTGTGCTCTTGCTCCTCTGTCTTGTTGGCGAAATTGAATGGGCACTGTTTGGTGCTCTCCTTCTCAACGGATTCGGATTCAAGGTGCTTGTGGCAGCCCTAGACACCCCGCTCGTTTATGCAGGAGCCGGTTGGTTTCGCAAGCGGTTTGGGTTGAAACCTGGGCAAGAAATTTCTCTTTAATCGGAGACCATAATTCTGCGTAAAGGTCCATTTTAGAAGCGTTGGCCGAGGAACAGCGAGTGGTCGCCGCTTGTGGCATTATCTTTCTTGCCCGCAAAGCAACGTGTCTGTGAAGCCCCTGCAATTCCTCCCTTGGTTCGTTCTCGTCATGGCTTCGTGCCTGTACGCGCCCCTTTCCGCTCAAATCCACGACCCTGTGACGTGGGATTTCTCGATGTATGACAACGGTGACGGAACGGTCGACCTTGATTTCCATGCCACCGTTGATGATGGTTGGCACGTCTACAGCCAAAAGCTCGACCCATTTGACGGTCCCATCCCAACCTCATTTCTCATCGAAACTGAGGGCGTGCTGACCGCCGACAGCATGGCCGCTGAGTGCGAGCCGCACTTGGAGTACGACCCCAACTTCATGTTGGACTTGCTGTTTTTTGAAAAAGACGTCCATTGGGTTCACACCCTCTCTTTTCCGGGAGCGATCCCTGAATCGGTCAAAGGATATTTGACCTTTATGGTCTGCGACGAAAGCAAGTGTTTGCCTCCCGAAGATGTGAACTTCGAAGTCGCCTTGGCCAACATCGAGCCCGAAAGTGCCAAGCCCAACTATTGTGGTGCAGCGTCCACTCACGGCGGCAATTTTGGTGGAGAAGACCAAATGGGCATCTATGATCCCGTTCAATGGGACATCGCACTTTATGGGGGAGAGGAGAATGCGATGACCCTTCTGTTCACCGCAGACATTGCAACGGGTTGGCACGTATACAGCCAAGACAACGACCCGCTAGACGGCCCCATTCCCACAAGCATTGTGCTGTATACCGAGGGAATTGAATCCCCCGAGAAAGCAAAAGAATGCACGCCTGAGGTACACTTTGACCCCAATTTCGACAAGGAAGTCAAGTCCTTTGATGGTCAATCCCGTTGGGCGCTGGACTTTACTTGGGAAGGCGAGCCGCCCGCTTCGGTCTCCGGTCTGTTGACCTACATGACCTGCGATGATGGCAAATGCATCTTCCCTCCTGACGTTGAATTCGAGGTCAACTTATCCGAGGCATCTCCGTCTTCCGAGCAACCTGACTTGTGTCCAGAAGGGGATGAAGCTCAAACCCCACAGGAAGATGAAGGTGGATTGTTTGTCCTTTTCCTCTTGGGCATGGGCCTTGGTTTTGCCGCCCTGTTCACGCCTTGCGTGTTCCCCTTGATCCCCATGACGGTGAGCTTTTTCACCAAACAATCCAAGACCAAGGCTGAAGGCATTCGCAATGCATTGATTTACGGAGCGAGCATCATCTTCATCTACACAGGCCTCGGCTTGGTGCTGACGGCAGTATTTGGCGTCGATGTACTGAACCTCATCTCTACAGACCCCTACTTCAACCTCTTCCTCTTTGTCCTTTTGGTGGTCTTTGGGGTCAGCTTTCTAGGCGCTTTCGAGATTCAACTGCCCGCCAGCTGGGCCAACAAAATGGACGCTCAGGCAGACCGGGGTGGTTTGATTGGCATCTTCTTCATGGCCGCCACCTTGGCCATTGTGAGCTTCAGCTGCACGGGCCCACTTGTGGGAAGTGCCTTGGCGGGAGCGGCCACAGGAAACTATGGCGGTCCCATTGCCGTGATGTTTGGCTTCTCCTTGGCATTGGCCATTCCATTCACCCTCTTTAGTGCCTTTCCTGGCTGGCTCAATTCGTTGCCGCAGAGCGGAGGGTGGCTAACCAGCGTAAAAGTGGTTCTCGGCCTCTTGGAAATTGGTTTCGCATTCAAATTCCTATCCAACGCTGACTTGGTGCTCCAACTCGGACTGCTCAAGCGAGAACTTTTCATTGCCATCTGGATTGCTTTGGCCCTCTGCATTGCCGTTTATCTCTATGGCGGCTTGCGCTTCCCACATGATTCAAAATTCGAGCGCATGAGCGTTGGACGCTGGGGATTGGGAACCGCCTTTCTCGCCTTGGCCATTTACATGATGCCCGGAATGTGGGGTGCACCACTGAACTTGATTTCTGGCTTCCCCCCACCCATGTTCTATGCCGAAAGTTCGGGGGGCATCGGAGGAACCGCCGGCGGAGACCATGGCGCATCTGGACACGTGGAAGCCCGGTTCCGAGATTACGACGAAGGATTGGCCGCAGCGATCGCAGAGGGAAAACCCATGATTTTGGATTTTACGGGGTGGGCGTGCGTGAACTGCAGAAAAATGGAAGAGCAAGTCTGGCCCAACGCAGAAGTGGTCCGCTACCTGACCGAAGAAACCGTCTTGGTTTCCCTCTATGTAGATGAGCGGAAGGCGTTGCCCGAGGACGAACAGCGGATGGAACAATTCGGTGGCAAAGACTTCCGCGTGCGCACAGTGGGCAACAAATGGACGTATCTCCAGGCGTCTCGATTCGGAACCAATGCGCAACCCTTTTATGTGATGCTCGACCACAACGAAGAGCCCTTGGGCAAAGGCGTCGGTTACGATCCAGACGTACAGAAATTCGTCGACTTCTTGGAGTCTGGACTCAAAACATTCAAAGCGAGCCACTGAAGTCAGGCCGTTCTCCAACCGAGGCCACGTACAAACCGAAAGGCCACGGCGGTGCAACTCCTGTCGAACCTTAGCTTGCAAACCGCACATTGCTGCCATGGACAACGCTCAACGCATCAGACAGCATTTTGAAGAGGCCCAAGATGTCCTCTCCGCCTTTCTCGGCAATCCGGCCCACCTTCAATCGGTGGCCGAAGCGGCCGAAGCCATGTCCCAATCGATTGCAGAAGGGGGCAAGATCATCTCTTGCGGAAATGGGGGCTCCATGTGCGACGCCATGCATTTTGCAGAAGAGCTCACGGGGCGTTACCGCAATGACCGCCCTGCCCTGCCGGCCATCTCCATCTCTGACCCCTCTCACCTAAGCTGTGTTGGAAACGACCATGGATATGAGTTTGTATTCTCCCGTTTCGTAGAAGCCATGGGCCGCAAAGGAGATGTCCTTTTGGCCATCTCTACTTCAGGAAACTCACCAAATGTGTTGCGCGCTGCACAAGCAGCCAAAGCCCAAGGCATGACCGTCGTGGGACTGACTGGAAAGGACGGTGGCGCTTTGGCCAAACTGTGCGATGCTGAAGTGAGGGTGCCGTGGGACGGGTATGCCGATCGCATCCAAGAAGTGCACATCAAGTGCATTCACGCCTTCATTGACCACATCGAGGCTCACGTCGCCTGAGGCTTTTTCATGTTGGTCCGTTTGAATGCTGCCGCCTTGCGGGGCGTCGACGCTGCACGCGTCACTGTGGAGGTTCGCGTAGACAACGGCATCCATTTCCTCATGGTTGGCCTCCCAGACAACGCCGTCCGAGAAAGCCAACAACGCATCAAAAGCGCCATTGAACATCTGGGATATCAATGGCCCGGAAAAGGCATCACCATTAATCTTGCGCCCGCAGGATTGCGCAAGGAAGGGGCGGCATATGACCTGCCTTTGGCTTTGGGAATTTTGGCCGCCTCTGGACAGATTCGAACCGAGGGGCTGCGCGATCTCCTCACCATGGGAGAATTGGCCTTGGATGGAACCTTAAGGCCCGTGCGGGGCGCATTGGCTTTGGCGCAGGTGGCCCTTTCGCCGGATTTAAAATCGGTCATCTTACCGGGCGAATCGGCCCAAGAAGCCGCCATGCTTCAAGATGTCCACGTTCTTGCCGCGGATCACTTGGGAAGCGTGCTGGACCACATCGGCGGACGCCGTCCTTTGCCCCGGATCACCTGTGACCTTGGCCACCTTATTGCGTCGCACTCCACGCAACCCTTGCTGCCCTTGGCGAGCATTCGCGGCCAACCCAGAGCCGTGGAAGCAATGGCCCTTGCTGCCGCCGGTGGACACAACGTGTGCATGGTCGGTCCTCCTGGTGCAGGAAAAACGATGCTTGCCCGAGCCATGGTCGGGCTTTTGCCCCCTCTAGACCTAAAAGAGGCCATCGAAGTGAATCGAATCCACTCCATTGCTCACCGGTCTTACAACCTTCGCCAAACCACATTAGAACGGCCATTTCGAAGCCCACATCATACCATTTCAGAAGTCGCCCTCGTGGGAGGTGGGGCTGACCCAAGACCGGGAGAAATCAGCTTGGCCCATGCCGGGGTGCTGTTCCTCGATGAGCTGCCCGAACTGCCCCGTCATGTTCTAGAAGCATTGAGACAACCGCTAGAATCCAAAGAAATTTCGGTCAGCCGAGCCAAGTCGAACGTGGTATTCCCTGCGGACTTTCAATTGATTGCAGCCATGAACCCCTGTCCGTGTGGCCGCTTCACCCCTCATCCGAAAAGACGTCAACAATGCACATGCCGCCACCATGCAAGACAGCGCTATCTCGACAAGATCAGCGGCCCCTTGCTTGACCGCATCGACATTCATTTGACCATCGATCCTGTCGATCCGGCCTCACTTATGCCCGCGCCAGGTGCTGCCGGTCGCGCTGCGGCAGAACAAAGAATGGGCCAGGCTCATGCACTGCGGCGTCAAGTGCTCCAAGCCCGGGAAGTCCAGCGCCAAAGAAACCCAGGTGGAAAACCCAATCACCGACTCGAAGGGGATGCTCTACACGACCTCTCTGGGCTCTCTTCGGAGGGTCGTAAACTGCTCACAACAGCCGCGCACCAGTTTGAATTCAGTGCACGAACGCACCAACGTATTCTGCGCATGGCCAGGACCTCCGCAGACCTGAACGGCCGGAAAAACATTGCACTGCCAGACTTGGTTGAGGCCATTGCTTTCCGCAGCGCTGGCCTAGAAAAAATGGACGCCGGAGACATGAACACCGGCAGGTTTCAATAGACGCTCTACTTTTCAGACATGAACGGAGAATCCCAGCACCACAAACCACTCCTTCTCTCTGTGAAGGGGCACACGCCCGACATTGGAGAGGACAACTGGCTTGCGCCCAACTGTACCATTGTTGGAGATGTGATCACAGGAAAAGGATGCAGCATCTGGTTCGGAGCGGTGGTGCGTGGCGACGTTTGTGCGATCCGATTGGGAGAGAAAGTCAACGTTCAAGATGGAGCTGTTCTCCATGGAACTTGGCAGAAGACCTCGCTGAACATTGGCGACGGGGCCAGCATTGGACACAATGCCATTGTCCATGGCTGTACCGTCCATTCGGGGGCGCTCGTTGGAATGGGCGCTGTGGTGATGGACAATGCTGTGATCGGTCATCAAGCGGTCATCGCAGCGGGCGCTGTGGTGCTAGAAGGAACGAATGTGGGGCCAGGTGAAATCTGGGCTGGGGTTCCGGCCAAGAAAGTCAAGGATGCAGGGATGGAACTCAAAGGACACCTGTCTGCCACTGCTGAACGATACAGAACCTACGCCCGTTGGTTCGAAGGAGACTAAACCATTACCCCCAAATGGGGTCGTGTTGGAGGTCGATGCCAGAGCCGAAAAAGCGCTCGGCTGATTGGGTAAAAGACAAGGTCAAATCACTCACCGCAAACCGATGTCGGACCTTGGACTGCGCGGGCGCATTCAAACCAGTCTGTTCCAAACGATCGCAAACTTCTTTTGCCACAATCTCTGGCCCATTGATGAGTGCAATGTTCTCGCCCACAACGCGCCGAAGTGCATCCAGTGCCAAGGGGTAGTGTGTGCAACCCGGAATCAGTGCGTCGATGGACTGCGGACCTTCCAACCTCCACCCTGCAGCGTCGATGTAAGATTGAATGACCGGCACCATCAACTCATGGTCATGCCACCCTTCCTCAATCAAAGGGGCCAACAAGGGGGTCGGCCATTCCTCCACCAGCCCTGGTTTTCCATTCAGTTCCATGGCTAAGCGCAACGACGTCCCGTATACCCCACTTCCGATGGTGGCCCGAGTGCCAATCACGCCAATCCTGCTCCACGGGCCTTTGGCTACAGCCTGAACCACTGGACTCACAACATCCACAACAGGGATGTGCGCGCCCAAGGAGGCTGCGACCTCCGCTGCAGCCGTGGTGGAAGCCGAATTGCAAGCTATCACAATGGCCTTGCAACCAGCGTTCACCAAATGCTCGGCTATCCGCAGAGACCACGCACGCACCAACTCAGGCGAGCGGTCGCCATAGGGCATGTGTGCCGTGTCACCGAAGTAATGGATGCGCTCATTGGGCAATGCGCGCGAAACGGCATGGGCGACAGTTAATCCACCAATGCCGGAGTCAAAAATGCCGATGGACGCCTCAGAGGCCAAGCTTGACCTTGACGATTCCGAGCACATCCTCTCCCCCGTTGTACACGGTAGAACCAGTGGAAGTGTCGAAAATGTAAGTGAACCCTTCTTCCGTTCCCACCTCCTCAATGGCTTTGCGGGCGCGCTCAATCATGGGCTCAAGCAAGCTCTGCTCCAACATGCCCAGCTCTTGCTGCACGGTGGAATAAAACTGCTCCAATCCCTGCTGATCTTGGGTA
>Ga0115008_10001655_pt1 | contig 18229 bp, 14 predicted proteins | sample FraStrMetagenome_FD_87164 | JGI IMG/M metagenome (GOLD analysis project Ga0115008, IMG submission 87164) | Marine eukaryotic phytoplankton communities from Arctic Ocean - Fram Strait ARC3M Metagenome | ecosystem: Environmental > Aquatic > Marine > Oceanic | place: Fram Strait | collected...
ATGGCCGTCATCTGGCATATGGGATTTCATATTGGGGTGAGGCCAGTCAGTGCCCCAGAGCACCCGGTCGGGGAAAAGTTCTACTACCCGTGCAGCAAAGGGAACAAAATCATCGTAACTTGGGGGTCCCTGTAAACTGAGTCGTTCAGGGCAGGTCACCTTGGTCCAGCAATTATCATTTTCCCGGAGTACTTTTATAAACAATTCAAATTCCTCGCTTGAAGATAATCGCGGCCGCCTCTTCGGTTAAGCCCTAAAATCAACAATAATCTCTATAGCCAATCATCAACGATTTTTAGTCAGGAGCTGCATTAGAACCGAATAAAAAGTTATTACCCGCCATCTAAAAATTCAGAGGGTTTAGCTTAATGATTATCAGACTAATCAAGTTGCAGGAGAATGTTATTTTTACCGTATTTTTGGTCTTTTTATTCATTTTTCTCGTGAGCATAGGCAAACAGACAAGGTTTCCTATAAAATATTACGCATGGATGCTCTCTCGCACATACTCAAAATAATCCAACTAACTGCAAAATCGCACATTTGCATAGGCGTTGGGTCACCCTGGAGGGCACAGTTTATGTATCGCCCTCAGGGTATCTTTCATATCGTAATGCAAGGTCAGTGCTATATGCGAGAAACTAGTAGTGATGAGGTAATACTATTGCAGACAGGTGATAGCGTGAGCTTCCCCACCGGAGGCCTTCACTGGATCAGTGATAGTCCTGGCAGCCAGAACCTATCTACAGAGAATTGCGTAACCGTGACTGATGATAAAGAGCTGGCACTGCTAAAATCTGGCGACGTGACGGCTTTCGCTGCCGATAGCGACTGCTGGAGAAACAACCCCCTAGCCGCGCCATCAACTGACAGTGATTCTTCGAAGGACTCTCAGGAGACGATATTACTGAGCGTGACAGTGTCCTATAACTCATCTATTGACCACGCATTTCTCAAAAACCTTCCCTGCTTTATACGCGCCAGCCCCAAATCAGGCATGCAAATTCAGAATGTTCTAACAAACCTCTTGATAGAGGAGTCATTCGGGTCATACTCCGGAAGGGATCTTATAGTCGATCACCTCACTGAGGTCTTATTTGTCCAGCTACTCAGGCTGCACATGCGTGATAAGAAACATTCAAACGACTTCCTAGATGCACTCTCCGACCCTCACATAGGCGTGGCGCTGAATTTGATCCACATGGAGACAGATCAAAAATGGACTGTTGAGGCTCTGGCCAGAGAGTCTGCAATGGGACGTACTGTTTTTACGCAGAAGTTTATCGATATGGTCGGGGACACCCCTAAATCCTACTTAATCAATACACGAATGATGAAAGCAAAGTCCAGGCTGCAGGACACCAATGATTCAATAATTAGTATCGCTAAAGACGCTGGCTACGCTTGTGAGTCTAGCTTCGGGAAAGCGATAAAAAAGTGTTTCAGTACGACGCCTAGCACCATCCGCAAACGACTCTGACTATTCTTGCCCCAAAAAAAGGAAGATCAAACCCGCTTCAAGATATTTTTCCCGATATTGCCAAGCTAATCCTTCCGAGGCGCGTTCATTCACAAGTTATGTCCAACAAACGATGCAGTATGAGCCGATCGGCATCATGCATAATACGATCTATAAGCTCCATGCAACTTGGAATATCATTAATGAGTCCAGCTACCATTCCGCAAGACCAAGCCCCAGCATCGACAGCACCCTCTTGCATTACACGGGGGTACACCCCAGCCACTTCACTGGCAATATCCTCGAACTTGATATTTCCACCCAGTTCGCGCTCAGTTTGCAGCAATCGTTCCACTGCGGTGTTAGCCAAGACTCTCTGCGTATTGCGCAGCGGGCGCATCACCAGTCGAGTATCCAGTTCGGTAGCTTGCAAGATCGCCTGCTTTACATTTTCATGCACCGGTGCCTCTTTCGTAGCAAGGAATCGAGTACCCATATTTATACCCTCCGCACCCATGGCAAGAGAGGCAACCAGAGAGCGAGAATCTGCCATACCGCCGGAGGCGACAAACGGAATCTCCAATTCGTCAGCCGCGCGGGGTAGAAGAATCATATTTGGGATATCGTCTTCACCGGGGTGATCGCCGCACTCAAAGCCATCTATAGAGGCTGCATCACAACCAATGGCTTGTGCCTTGAGCGCATGGCGCACTGCGGTGCACTTGTGGATAACCTTCACCCCAGCGTCTTTTAACGCGGGCAAGTACTCAACAGGATTATTACCTGCCGTTTCCACAACCTTAACCCCGCTTTCAATAATGACGCGAACCATCCCAGCGTAGTCTGGCTTATTCAGGATTGGCAAGAAAGTCAGGTTGACGCCAAAAGGCTTGTCGGTCATCTCCTTGCAACGCGCAATTTCGTTAGCCAGTTTTTCCGGGGTACCCTGTGTCAGTCCGGTAATAATACCTAATCCGCCAGCGTTCGATACCGCCGCTGCCAGTTCGGCATAGCCAACATAGTGCATCCCCCCCTGGATTATCGGGTGTTCGATATTAAAAAGTTTAGTGATTCGAGTTTTCATATTCTCTCCTAGAGCTTGTGGATAGGCGGTTTAAATGGCCAGCCAGTTTGCTATGGCTTGAGCAATTTCCTCGCCAGAATCTTCCTGGATGGAGTGGGTGCCTTTAGGAGGCATAATTTTGTGGCTTAAGGCCACTTTTAGTATCAAAAAACATTTTAAGTTTCCGCAGATCTGCATCAGTATCTGCAGTGGGTTCCATGAGTCTCTCTATGCCAATAGTCCTTATAGCGCTGTCCACATAAACAACCAGAATGGGAACCTCAGCAGTTGTTGCAATATGGTGAAATCCACGCTTCCAGTTTGGGTTTCGGCTTCGAGTGCCCTCCGGGGTGATAATTAAAACGAATTCATCCCGTTCCTTATAGATGCCAGCAATGTAGGGCAGTAATGAACTTGCCTGTGCACGGTTGACGGGAATAGCACCGCAATAACACAAAAACCAGCCTAAAGGGCCGACAAATAGCGTGCTTTTTATAAGTACACTGGGTTTTAGACGCAATACAGATACGGCCAAAATGAATAATATAAAATCCCAGTTTGAGGTATGCGGAGCCACTATAAGAACGTATTTCTTTTGGTCTTCCGGGAGAGACCCAATCACTCGCCATTGAATAATTTTTAAGATAATTTTGGACAGTACACGCAGTAATGGTGTCAGAAGTGGCGTGGAAAAAAGTGTGTAACGCATAGTGTTATCTCTAAAACCGTTATTAATATTACAAAAGCTGATTATTGATTCATTACCCGAAAGCTCTATTTTCTATCACAGGATAAGAGGGTTTCATAAAGGCATAATGGACCCTGATTACGTCGTTAGGCAATGTCGGTTTTACCGTAGTTCTTGTCATTTTTAGCGCAATAATTTCACGATCATAGCCCCGAGATTAAATTCACTATAGAGTATTGATAGGCGATGTTGTTTTTTACGTTCAACATAATTGCGCTCATAGAGATATCCTAAAATTAATTCATTCGAGGTCCGCGCGGGCTGGTAATGCCGCTGTAACCAGAGGGTAAGGTGCCTTATGTGTCCCGGCATCCCAACCGTGTTTCGCGATTTTCTGCAAAGTTGTTCATCGTCATAATAGCAATGGCTAGCGGCAACATTAGTGTGCCTACCACAGCGCTGGCATAGGCCGCGTCAATAGCGTTGAGCGTATTGGTTGCAATAAACATAGAGAGCAGTATATTTTTAAGTGTGGTTTCAACGGCAATGGTAGAACTTGTTTTCCGGTCCAATCCCAAAGCTCGAGGTATACCGTAGCCCGCCGCAACCGCGATTATGAGGTAGAGAGTGGCGGGAATAAACAACGCTGTTGCACTGGACAAAGTGCTGTCTTCATCCATAACGGCTGCCGTGAGAAAAGCAATAATCATAGCCACGGCACTGATCTTGGAAATCTTCGGTTCATGTGAAATCAGGACTGGCCAGCGGCTGCGAACAAACATACCCAGAGTAACCGGCAAGAAGGTAAATGAACCCAACTGCAGCACCGTTGATAAAATCGGCATTTGAACCGCTGTTTCAGCCCCGTCAAGGACGCTCATGGAATAATTAATCCACAATGGCAGCGTAAATAAAGTCACCAGGGTAGCTGTTGCGGTCAGTGTGATCGACAAGGCCGTGTCTCCCTTGCCCATGTGCACCACAATATTTGACATTGTGCCACCCGGGCAAGCTGCAACGGCCACCAACCCTAAGGCCAACATGGCGGACAATTCAAAGCTTATCGCCAATCCCAAACCAATGGCCGGCAACGCTAACAACTGAAGAAATAATCCAACGATTACCGCCTTAGGAACGGAAAGAACCCGCCTAAAATCAGCCGGCGCTAAGGTCAGCCCCATGCCAAACATAAGGCCAAACATGGTGATAGGAACAAGCACCTGAATTATTTGAATTGATACACCTTGCATTATTTCATCTCACACTCTATTTAGAATTCGGCAGGATTAAAAAATCGTGCCCATTATCGGCCTGAATCTATGGCAACTCGACTTCAACAAGTTGTGGCACTTTGCCGCTCGCCAATTTTTCTAAGCCCGAAATCAACGAATCTACTGAGTCAACTTTCGACGAAGAAACGCCCATTCCCCGCGACAACTTTGCGAAATCCAGTTTACTGGTATTGGTTTTCTGCGAAGCAGTTTTGGAATTGAACACAAGCACCTGAACGTTCAAATTTTCGCGCGCAATGGTCCAAAGCGCTTGGATTGTATGCATAGCATTTTGGCTATCGATTAAAACGAAAACGGGCCGGTTTGGACTGGCAATAGCGGCACCAATAGATACGGGAAGCGCTTGCCCCTTAGCATCTCCTGTCAGGCTTAATAAATCGTACCTAGGCGCTTTAGACAGATAAGTGGATAGTGTCGATGGCGCTATATTGCTTTCATCAGAGATAATGGTATTTTCCGGCAACATGGCAGCGATCGCCAGACAGGCTTTTTCGATATTTAGCTCGCCTGTTGGCGGCTCAAGCGGCTCACTGCTAACAGATTCCACGTCACCCTTTATGCCAAGTTCAGTGCTCAATTCTCTTAGACTCGATAGGGAATTTTGAGAAAGGGAAGCCAACGCCAAACAATTGATGCTGTTCGTCCCACCCACTAATGGGTTGACGGCCTCAACCAGTATTAATTCGTCAAATTCAGATAATTGATTCGAGTCATAGTTGATTCGCTCGATATTCGGCAGCCCCCCACCACCGGCCATTCGAAACGGGAATGCTTCAGCAAATAGCTTAGCGCCAGTGGCGTTGGCAATGCTCGCGGCAAGCGACAACGCTTCAGCGCTTAAGGCCTTCCCGCCTAGCAATATGGCACACCTTCGCTTCTGTTTAAGAACGGCCGCAATGTCTGCGATTGTGCCCTCAAAGGCACTGGGTGGACTTGGTTTTTGTGTTGGTGTGGCGGCCAGAGCCCCCTCCCCCCAAGATACATCAGCGGGGAGAATTAGGGTGGCGACACTCGCAGGAGCGGTGCTTGCTACCTCAATGGCCTCAAGCGCATCTTTACTTAGCTCAGCGGTACTTTTTGATGTGCGAATCCAGGACGAGACATTGCTAGCCAGCGTTTCGATATCAGATTGTAGTAGGGAATCATACTGTAGGTGACTGGCTGCATGATCACCGACAATATTCAAAACGGGTACACGAGCTTTGCGGGCATTATGCAAGTTGGCAAGACCATTTCCTAAACCAACACCCAAGTGCAATAAGGTCGCAGCAGGCTTATCGGCCATTCGTGCGTAACCATCGGCGGCACCTGTTGCCACACCTTCAAATAAAGTCAACACCGCTCTCATGTCAGGCGCATCATCCAGTGCTGCAACAAAATGCATTTCCGACGTGCCCGGGTTAGTAAAGCAGGTGTCTACGCCTGCATTCAACATCGTTTGAAGTAGTAGTTGTGCCCCATTTAACATTGTTAGATCCTTATTGTTTTGCAGAGCAGATCATAGATGATGTCGCGACCTGCAAAAATATTGTTATCGAGTGCCTTCGTTTTGACCGCGGATAAATAACTACAGCTACACCATCAGGGCGCAATCGTATTTTTTACAGCCCTCGCCAAAGGCGTCGGCAGATGCTTCAAGCTATTTAACAGGGAAGGCAGAATTTTTAACTTAAGACCTGTAATCGTCGGTGGTATTACCACCTCAATTAAATGAGGCCCAGACTCTGCGAGCGCCCTTTGAAGCTCGCTTGCGAAATTCTCACAGGTATCCACGCGAGCGGAACGCATTCCCATGCCATTACCGATCTCAACAAAATCCAGATTGGGACCTCTTAAATCCAGCTGTGATTTCGCTCTAGGACCCGCATCGCCTTCAACCCCCACCCTTGCCAACTCAACATTTAGAATCGCATAAGAGAAGTTATTGAATATGATCGTCGTCACATCGAGCTGTTCTTGGACCATGGTGGAGAGAGATTGGATGGTATACATCGCTGAACCATCACCCGTCATCGCAATGACCGGTCGCTTGGGACAGGCAACCGCCGCGCCAACAGCTACCGGTAAACCTTGACCGATAGCGCCACCGGTTAAAGTGAGCAAATCGTGTTTAGGGCAACCTGCCGTCTTTGCCAGTAGCTTAGCGCCAGATGTTTGTGATTCATCGGACACGATGGCATTTCCAGGCAGAAATGCGGCAATGACGTCACAGGCCTTATCTCCGGTCAGCCTTCTTTTTGGCAGCTTTGTTTTGACCGGTTCCTGCAGATCCGGCTCAACCTTAGTCGCTCCAAGTTGTTCAGACACACTCGTTAAGGTTGACGCTATATCATCCTCAGGGGTCACGAGAGAGTGAACGCTACAGTCATCCGGCACCAGACAACTCGCTTTGCCGGGATACGCAAAGAAGGACACCGGTGGCTTTGTGTCAACGATAATAAGGTGTTTCAAACCTCTAAGCTGTACCTCGGCCATCTCAGCCAAATAGGCGAGCCGTTCTGTTGTTGGCCTACCGCTACCCCGCTGCACTCGGGCTGGAAACGTTTCTGAAATTAAACGCGCGCCACTTTTCTTTGCAATTTTTGCAACTAGGCTTAGGTGCGGCTCCTGAAGAGCGCGCCCACCCACCATGATGGCACAGTCTTTTCCTTTCTTAAGTGACGCTAAGATTTCATCAAGGGCCGTTTTATCAATGACGGCCTCAGCTGACCGTGTAGCGTTAATCGCCGGCATTGCCTGTACTGGCTCGACATTCTCTACTCGCAACACATCTTCTGGCACGATCAGCGTTGATATTTGTGTAGGACGGCCCGTCGCAACAGCCACAGCGTCTGCAGCATCACTCGGCAATTTCTCAACGCTATCTGAAGTATGCACCCACGGAGAAATATTACGTGCGATCGCTTCGATATCTGATTCACGCATGACATTATCCCCGGCACCCTCACCTCGCGCCTGACTCAGCACAATATTAATCATCGGCGTTTTGGCTTTGCGAGCATTGTGCAAATTAGCCTGGCCATTGCCCAAACCAAATCCATAGTGAGATAACATAGCCGCTGGTTTGCCAGCCATTCTGCCATATCCATCCGCTGCCCCCGTCGCCACACCTTCAAAGAGCGTTGGAACACATTTGAATTCCGATTTCTCTGAAAAGGCAGAGTCCAGATGTTTGTCCGCGGTACCCACACTGCAGAAACAGGTATCCACACCCGCATTCAATAAGGTCTGTACTAAAGATTGGGATCCATCTGGCATATTTTTACGCTCTTTTTCAAATTTGTGATTATCCCCTGTTCTATTGGCTTAGTAAGTCAACTAGTTTACAGTCAGTTGGTATTATTCTGAGTGGAGCTTTGATGGAAGACACCTATGAATCGGGAGGGTGGTTCAAGCCACTGCCACCTGCCCTACGAGATAAGATTCTGGCGGTAAGCACAGCAAAAACCTTCGCCAATGGAGAACTCATCTATTCTTTCGGCGACCATGCTGATGCTTCATATGTAGTTATGGAAGGCAGGGTTAAGATCTGTCAGCTAACGACGGACGGCAGAGAGTTCATTATCGGGCTTCTGGATCAATTCCATTGTTTTGGTGAGCAGGGGGTGATCGACGACTCACCGCGCGTGAATAGCGCCTACGCCTTAGGTACAGTCCGCATGCTCATACTTCCAAAGTCTACCTTAAAGCGTTTACGTAAAGACCATCATGAAATCGCTGAGGCCCTGTTAACGTTCATCAACTATCGTCTCAGAACGGTGTTAAGTCATCTCAACACTCTCATGTTCTCCCCCCTACAACAACAACTTGCCGCCCGCCTTGTCCTGATTGCCAGAAGCAATGGCAAGCCCATCCCGAACGGCATCGAAATTCAAGCCAAGTTGACTCAGGAGGAACTAGGAAAGCTCACAGGCGCCTCACGTCAAAGTATCAACAAAGAACTCAAGGAGCTACAAAAAATAAACCTCCTCGAGATCAATAATAAAAAATTAACCGTTCTCGATATGGCCGGTCTTGAGGCCCTCAGCCGAGACAAGTAAGCCCCCATATTCAGCTGCGTCATTGAAGTATTGGAGATTCCGCAGCAAACACATTATGTCTTTTCGATGGAATAGCGCTTCAGCATACGCAGTACTAAATTCTCCGCCGCCACATACTCCTTCGTGCCAGCCCAAAGCGTTACCTCTACGTTATCACGGCTAATATCCAGTAAAGTAAAACCCGTCGTTTCTTGCGGCGTCAATTGATCTTCAACACGCAAAGCGTTTGGGTGCTGAGCCTTTAAACCCCGAGCGGCAGACAACCAACCCATACCACCCACACCGACGGGGCCGCTCAAGATGGTATGCACAGGGTTTTCGCTCATATCCAGATTGCCACTTTGCGTGATGACACCGCTACCCAGCAAATGTAAGTCTCCGGATACAACAATCGGTTTACGATTTTTTTGCTGATGAATAGTTTGCACTAGGCGTTGATGTTGATTCCACCAACCCTGTTGCCATAGATACTTACCACCGCCTTCATCGCGATGAACCGGTGCCAACATAGTACCGTTACTGTCGATCGTATCTGGATACCATTCACGCCATTTTCCGGCTGTCCAACCTATTGGATGCGAGGGAAAGTGTATTAACTGCTGACAGTCGCTGGATTGTGTGGTTTCTATTAACCATTGTTCAACGGGTTTAGGAATTAATCCTGCGTTGTCTCCCGCGAGGCTGAGTTGTCCGCCGCAATCATAAATCAGACCGTGGAAAAGATTGCCATATTGAATCTTGCCAAAATGAGTCGATACCTGAAGGCCATCTTGTGTTTGATGGCCAGGAAAGTTTTTAGGCAGTTCATCTTCGTCAATATATTCTGGAAAGTACTGTGCTTGTAACAGGTTGCGTAAATCAGTGTGGAAGCCATTCGGCGGAAAGGTCACCAGCTCTGGGGTGGCATCGTCGTTATCAAAATAATCATGGTCATCGGTGATAAAAAATACCGGAGTTGAGCGAAATCTCACACCGTAAGCGCGGCCAATTTGTTCATCGGCAATGGCCTGCAAGGTAGTTTCATTAACGGTGCCTTTGACCCCTTGTGAGCTATCAAAAGACCCATAACTCTCCAGAAAGTATTTCACCGCCATTTTTACTAGGGCATTGTCAGGGTTTTCGATCCAAGAACGGTAGTCCCAATAGATGTGGTCGCCGTTGGCAATGATCAAGTCCGGTTGTTTCTCCAGCATCCGTTCAAAAAGTTTCTGACGGTAGGCTACCGGTCTAAAGGCGTCACGCCCACCGGGAAGTACCGGCAAGTCGGGCCCACCAGCACAGGTATAAGTGATAACACGTAGCTTTTGCGCTTGTGACGATGGGGCCGGAAAGGTTTTTAGCGGCCAATTATCACACAAACTCATCCCCTTCTTATCAAACAGCTGTAGTGTGTATTCCGATTCGGCGTTAAGGTTGCCGACCCGGAATGCCCAGAAGCGGCCTTTGGAATCCTGCTGGCTACCCGCAATGACCTGCGCTTTTTTATTAAGGTAATGTATATGCAGGTAAGGCGTCGCGTGTGGTTTATGAAAAGAGACCTTGATATTGAAAGCTTGATGACTAACGAGAGGCAAGATGTGTTGAGTATCACCCTGATACCAACTGCCTGAGGGACTATCATTTATCGTGCAGACACTCAAGGCCAGGGCTGACGTGCCCAGGCCGAACTTGAAAAAATCCCGTCGATTATGACCTGATTCTGACATACTCACACCTTTATGACTGATTGAATACGGGCTTGCGCTTCTCCATGAATGCCACCATGCCCTCCCTCGCATCAGCTGTGTCGCGATTTAATATCGCCGCGCGCATTTCATCTGCCATCGATTCATCCAAGGACTTAGTATCAAAGCCGATGAGATTATCCAGCATGCACTTGATCGCCAGGCGCGGCTGCGAAGCCAGTTCCTCGCCTAGCGCCTGGGCTCGGCCCTTCAGTTGTTCCAGCCCCATAAGCTCGGTGACGAGACCAATGCGATAAGCTTCCGCACCGTCTATCTTGCGGCCCCGCAGAATCATATCTAGGGCGTAGGCTCGACCAATCGTGCGCGGCAGCCGCGCCGAACCACCCCAGGCAGGCACAGTGCCAAGATCCATCTCGGGCAAACCAATCTGAGCACCGGCGTCGGCTGCCAGACGGAAATGACAGGCAAGGGGCAACTCTAGCCCGCCGCCTAGACAGAACCCGAACAGCGTGGCGATGGTAGGTTTACCACCACTTTCAATCATGGCCAACACGCGGTGGCGTTGGCCGAAGAAAGCCTCGTGGCTGCCAGCCCGCTTAATGCCTTCGGGAATCTGCTTAAGGTTCATACCCGCCGAGAAATTATCGAGGTTATTCCCCGTGAAGACCAGAGCCCGAATACTGTCATCCGCTAACACTTCGGGTAACTGCTCCTCTAGACGATCGATGTATGCGAGGCTCATAAGGTTGTAGGGCGCATCGTTAATACTAAAGGTGGCAACGTGGTTAACGACGGAATACAGGTATGGATCTGACATAGTTTGATTTCTTTTTTGCGTAATAGCTGTATTAGCTAAGTCCAAGGGCTGCAAAAAAGCAGCCGCATAAGTCACCGAAGAGGCGAAAAATCACTTCGAGACAAACGCCGCCAAGCGATTGCGGATAATATCTTCCGCGTCGTTGACAATGCGTTCGACCAGGTCTTTACAGCTGGGCACATCAGAAATTAAGCCGGCGACCATGCCACAGGACCAAGCACCAACATCCATCTCACCGTCTTTCATAATTTTTGGATATACGCCAACAACTTCTTCCTGAATATCCGAAAATTGCAATTTGTCACCCAAGGCCGCTTCCGTTTCCAGCAAACGCTCCACCGCACTATTCGTTAAAACACGTTCGGTGTTTTTAAGACCACGCATCACTAATCGAGTATCCAACTCTGACGCCTGCACGATTGTTTGCTTTACATTTTCGTGAACCGGCGCCTCTTTGGTGGCGATAAAGCGCGTACCCATATTGATACCGTCAGCACCCATTGCCAAAGCCGCAACCAGTTGTTGCCCATTGCCTATGCCTCCGGATGCGACAAAGGGAATAGACAGTTCTTCGGCCGCACGTGGCAACAGAATCATATTGGGAATATCATCTTCCCCTGGGTGACCGCCACATTCGAAGCCGTCAACACTGACGGCATCACAGCCAATTCTCTCCGCTTTTAATGCATGGCGTACCGATGTACACTTGTGAATAACCTTGATGCCAGCTTTCTTAAAATAGGGCATATAGGCTTCTGGGCTGCGACCTGCGGTTTCCACAATTTTTACACCGCCTTCAATGATGGCTTTCACATACCCTGGGTAATCCGGTGCGGTAAAAGCGGGTAAGAAAGTGAGATTGACGCCGAAAGGCTTGTCGGTCATTTCTTTGCAGCGGGCAATCTCTTTGGCTAAGTCCTCAGGTGTTTTTTGCGTTAAGCCGGTGATAATGCCCAGACCGCCCGCGTTGGAAACGGCCGCGGCCATCTCGGCAAAACCCACGTAGTGCATACCGCCTTGAATAACGGGATGTTCAATATTAAAAAGTTCTGTAATTTTCGTTTTCATTGTGTCACCAAAAGTGAATCTCTGTGTTTTGCTCTATCACGACGCTGTCGCGATGTGGTGGCGTTACTATCTTGACGTGCTGGTCATTATTAGGCAGTTTCAGTTATTTCCTCAAAGCCAACATAATGTACAAAGTCATCTTGTTTCGCGCGAACAGACTTAACATCGTTGGCTGAGAACGCTTCATCTGGATAGCCCATAGCAATACAGATCATGATGTTTTGGTCGTCGGGGATATTCGCGTGCTCACGTACCACATCAGATTGCATAATGCCCTGACCATTGATTACGGTGCCCAGTCCTCGCTCCCACGCCGCCAGACAAATGCCGTATGACACCGCACCTAAATCAAAATGACTGATGGCAGCGGGCTCCAAATACTTGTCATAGGTCAATACGATCGACACCGGCGCATCGAATTGACGAAACCCGCGCATCACCCAATCCATTCGACGCTTTTTGTCATCACGGGCAATACCCATGGCTTCAAATAGTTGAATGGCCACATCAATTTGACGCTGCCTATGAATACCTTCATAGGCTTCCTTCATGGGGAAGTCGCGCTTGGGTGGCACACCTGACATCATATTCTTAGTATTGCCTTTTCGAATGCGCTCCAGTGGCTCGCCGGTGACTATATGGATATGCCAGGGTTGGGTGTTCATGGACGAGGGTGCGCCCTTGGCGACGTCAATAATTTCCTGCAGAACCTTGCGCGGCACAGGCTCTTTTTTATAGCCGCGGACACTGCGCCGGGTGTTAACAAGTGTTTCAAACTCCATTAAGGAATCCTCGGTAAAAAAATTGATGGCGTCGTGTATCCGCAGCGACAGCTTAAAATAGACGCCCTTCCTGTTTCTCATTGACTAAACGGACGCTTGTGATCATCCCATTTCCAATTGGCTATGTAAGTCAACTAGTTTACAGTCAGTTGCTATTATTATGAGCAGTGGCCTTTGGAATCCTGTTGGCTACCCGCAATGACCTGCGATTTTATATATTTGGCGCCATTACGATTGACCAGCCAAGCATAAGCGTTACCACCATCAACAGTAAGCAGCCAAACATAAACACTTTACGCCGCAATGGAACGTAGTTTGAGCCAACGTGAATAAAAGCGTGCACTAGTCTACTTACCACAAACGCCCAAGCTAAAACATGAATGTAGATATTAACGGTTTCGGTAAGCCACAAGATTATTGTTAGCACATAAAACAACACCGGAAGCTCAAACTGATTACGGATGCAGTTGTTAATTTGAATCACCTTATCGGGCCACGAATCGTGGTGCAGGGCCCTGCGCTCCTGATTAACTAAGCCCAATTTTTCAGCTTCAGATTTAGCCATACCCAAATAAATATAGAGGCAAAAAGTGAGGGCTATCTGTGTTACTACCGGTAGAAACAGCAGGTCTTCATTCATTATATGCCCTCAAATATTATCCAAAATATCGGGATGCCAGACCACGCGTTCGTGGCGATCCGGAATGACAGGATTTATCGATAGCCACGCATTAATCAGCAGAAAACAATTCCGTCAACAACGCCGCATACGACAGCGCAAGTTCGCGGGTGGCCGCTACCGACGCTTGTTCAAGTCTATCATTGGGGCAATGATGCCAGGGCGAAGCGCCAAAGCTGCCAATAGCGGCATAGCCGGCATTATGGTACTCCGTTAACTCGCCAGCAGTAATGCCCAACTCCAATGGCAGCGGCCACGCTAGCCCGCCGGTGTGCCGACGAAACAAGGCCCATGTTTTAGGCAGTTGCCACCAATTGGTCATTACGAAACGGGTTTTTACTGCGCCCTCGCTTGGGGGAACACCTAAGGCACCGGCATTTGCGCCTATGTGTAACCACAGCGCGACTTGCTCAGGTTTGGGCGCTGACTTAATGGCGACATGGGCGCCGGCATTACCGCGCTCATGACCGGAATTCGAGTAAAATATGTAATGCTTATTTTGTGTAGCGGCCCAACGTGCCAGTGCCATAAATGCCGCCACTCCCGTTCCCCTTTCTGAGGTCGTGGTAAACCAACCACTTTGCGGTGTACTCACCACAATGGCCGGTTCACTGCTGGGGCCAATTTGCGCCACTACATTAAATGCGTCGAGGGTTTGTGCCGATGCGGAGACACGCAAACTCACGGTTTGTTTTTCCGCAATCCCTTGCAGCAAGGTTGCTGCATCGCTTTCGCCTGCCAACACCACGGGTACTTTCCAGTTGGGTAATGCCAGCGGCGCATTCAATGCTTGGTAGCGGCCACACCCCGCTCGGGTAATGATGACAATGGCAGCAGCGCCAGAATCGCTAACGGCCATAATACGCTGGTGAAAATCGCCCCAGGCTAAATCGCCGCGGTGATCCCAAAAATCCGTATCAACCACGACAATTTTGCCGCTGTAATCTTGCTTCGTTTCTGCATTCCATAAACGAAGCTCAGCCGTAATGCTTTGCCCAGCAGTGGGCTTTACCGGGAACTGAGGGAACACATTGATGGTTTTGTTGCCTAGCGTCAGTAAGGCTTCATCTATTTGCCAGCTGCTAACCGGAAAAGACTCACGGCGAACTCGATAACCCAGCGCTTTGAATTCTTGTTCTAACCACTGCGTGGTGGCCACATCGCCGGACGTACCACTACGATGAACGCCCAAACTATCAAATTTCACCAAGTCTTCAGCAAAGGTTTGTTTGGAGAACACCGAGGCATGGCCACTATTTTCAAGGCTTTGTATGCGTGATTCACCCCAATAGGCCAGTCCCACTAAACCCATCGAAACAAACACAAATACACAGATAACGCTTACGATAATTCGGGTTTTCATATTTGCCCTTAGGTTTAATTGCGGATAGGCGGTTTAACAGGCCAGCCAGTTTGCAATAGCCCGGCCAATTTCCTCGCCAGAGTCCTCCTGGATAAAGGGAGTACCTTTCACTGTCACTTCAGATATGTTTGGCCAACTTCTAATCAGGTCGCGAGCTGCGCCGCGTAACATAGCGCCTGGATCGGCATTGACAAAAAGCTTGGGTGTTGGGGAGCTGGCGAGGTATTGACCATAGTCGGCAATGACCTTGGCGACGTCTTCAGGCTCTCCGCCCACGGGGATTTGCCGCGGCCAGGTCAAGGTGGGTCGCCGATCTTCTCCAGCGTTCAAAAATGGACGTCGATACTCGGCCATTTCTTCGTCTTCCAGCGTACGCATAATGGACATGGGGAGAATGCTTTCAATAAACAGGTTCTGCTCAAGAATCATTTGCTCGCCGGCCTCTGACTTAATGCCCTGTACGAATTGCCCGAACTCTTTGGGAAGGTCATCAAAGTTCCGCGCGGTGGCAACGGTTGCTTCCATAAAGGCAATAGCTTTCACTTTTTCCCGGTTCTGCTCGGCCCAATGAAAGCCGAGCGTAGATCCCCAGTCGTGAATGATCAATGTGGCGTTCTCTTTCACGCCCAACTCCTCGAGTAATGCGAAGAGGTACGCTTTGTGTTCTACAAAGCGATAGCTGTCTGGGCCGCTGTTATCCAGCTTCTGGGAGTCCCCCATGCCAATCAGATCTGGTGCAATTAATCTGCCTTTGCCTTTTAACGCGGGCATTACCTTGCGCCACAAATAGGACGACGTTGGATTGCCATGCAAAAAGACAATGGGGTCTCCTTCCCCCTCTTCGATATAGGCCATTTTCATGCCGTTAATGGTTTTGTACTTCTTCAGGTTTCTAAATTCTTCACTCATAGGAATCTCCGGAGACGATGTGTTTCATGGCATGGCGCTCCTTAAAAAAAAGGCCCAACAGAGTCTGCCGGGCAAAGAGAGAAAAAGACTTTAGCTATCCTTTAAGATAGCTGTTTAGTAGAAGGTATAGCTAGCACGCAGACCAAGGGTACGAGGTGTTCCGATTAAGCAGCGCATTATTGTGCCATCATCCGAAACAATACCAAACAATTGGCCCGCGGGTTGATCAAACATAGTGGTGCAGTACGCTTCATTGCTTACATTTTCCACAAATGCCGATAGGCTCCAGCGCTGGTCTTCGTCACTAAGTCCAATACGAAGGTTGGCTAGCGCATAAGCAGACTGAATGGTTTGGGGATTATTGTTGGTGGAGGTGCCAACATTGCTATCGTCAGTCCAGGAGACTTCGCCGCGAACAAACCAGTTCATTCCGCTACTCCCCAAACTATCTTCCCATTGAGCGGTCAGGTTGGCTTGATGTTCGGGTGACTGGTGATTGGCTTTTCCGGCGAGATCCTGGGTTCCTGTTCCGCCGGGTAGGCTCGAGGCATTATCAAAAGATAAGAATTCAGAATCGAGATAGGCATAACCCATAGAGAGAAATAATTCTTCTCTAGGCATGTATTTTATATCCATCTCCAGCCCTTGCTGGCGTAACTTACCGGCATTGGTAACGATAAAGTTAAGATCCTTAAACGAGCGGTCCTGGAAGTCTTCAATTTCAGTACGGTACAGGGTAGCGTTGGCCATTAGGCGCCCGTTCTGAAGCGTACTTTTAAGCCCTAGCTCGTAATTCATGACGTTTTCAGAGTCAAAGATGCGCTCGCTGTTACTAAGTGCCGTGGTGGAGGTCTGCGAATTGAAACCACCGGATTTGTATCCTGTTGATACCGTTGCAAACACCATAGTATCGTCACCGACAAAATATTTACCATTGGCAAACCAGGTGATCTGATCATCATCAAACGCTAGCTCGTGACTTTCAGGGGCGGCGAGAAATGCCGCTGCAATGGGGTTGTTGGCGACAGAATTGAACGCCGCCGTTTTACTGTCATCTGAATAACGTATGCCTGCGATGATATCCATTTTCTCATTGAGATGAATGGTACCCTGGAAAAAGGCCGCCATGGAAGTGGCATCTTGAAGATAAGAAGATACGATTGCGTCTTCTTGAGGAAACATATTACAGACGGCCGTTTGACCAATGATGCCGGCAATAACAGGGCAGAAATCTTCACCCAAATGCGCGTCCATATCAATGCCATAATCTTCCTGAAAGTAGTAAAGACCTGCGACGTAATCAAAGCTGTCGCTTTCAGGTGAAATTAGCTGAATTTCCTGGGAAACGGATTGGCTGTTAAAGCCCGATTCGCGAGCCACATCATCCGTAGGCATGCGAAATACGGAAAGCTCGTAGTAGTCATTGGTCCAGTCACGGTGGGATGTGACTGAGCGTAAGGTGTGCCCGTTAAATAGTCCATTCCAGCTGACATCCAGAGTGGCACCCCATTGGCGATCTTTAATGGCATCCTCATGTCTCTGGTGAATGGTATGATCGAGTCCACCTGTGAGATCGGGGGCATTGCCTCCGGTTCGCGCGTTCATATTGGCCGCCCGGCTGTCGTTTACTGAATCCGGATGAACCTCAATGAGGCTGCCGTTGCCTTCAATTTCCTGATAGTCGAGGCGTAATATTGCAGTCAGGGATTCGTTGGGTTCGTATAAGAATGATGTCTTCAAGCTTTGATTACGACTTGAACCTATACCATCGTTTCCGTCGAAGGTGTTTTCTCCGTAACCATCCAAATTCGAGTAGTTAGCGACCAATTTGGCTGCCAGGGTGTCGGTCAATGGGCTATTGCCAATCATGGTTAAATCGCCAAGGCCATAGTCACCGATGCCTGCGTCCACCTTCAAGGAGCTTTGATCCAGGCTGGGACTTTTGGTGCGGACGTTCAGTGCGCCCATTGAAGCATTGCGACCGAACAAAGTTCCCTGCGGCCCGCGTAAGACCTCAACGACTTCGATGTCTTTCAGGTTACCCAATACGGCACCCGGGCGGGGCATATAAACGCCATCGATATAAACGGCTACGCTAGGGTCAATCGCGTTGTTACCGACAGAGCCTACACCACGCACGATAATCCGTTGGTTCACCGCCTGGCTGCCTTTTGAGATGCTCAGGTTGGGTGTAATTTTACCTAGACCTGTCATATCAGAGACGCCGGACTTTTCAAGAAAATCACCGGAAAAAGCGGAAATGGAAATGGGGACATCCTGAATACTTTCTGCCCGTTTGGTTGCCGTGACCACTATTTCTTCAAGCGTAAAACTGGAGGCTGTATCTTCCGCCAGGCTGTTGCCGGCCACTAGGCCAAGGATTA
>Ga0115008_10001660_pt1 | contig 18216 bp, 6 predicted proteins | sample FraStrMetagenome_FD_87164 | JGI IMG/M metagenome (GOLD analysis project Ga0115008, IMG submission 87164) | Marine eukaryotic phytoplankton communities from Arctic Ocean - Fram Strait ARC3M Metagenome | ecosystem: Environmental > Aquatic > Marine > Oceanic | place: Fram Strait | collected 2012-06-18
GTGTGTGTGTGTGTGTGTGTGTGTGTGTGTGTGTGTGTGTGTGTGTGTGTGTGTCCTCAGCTCCGTCCGTGCACTCGCCCGCCCTCCGCAGGGCACGCTCATTGTTTTTCATCCTCTGATGGCCGTGCGCGTGTGAACACACCTCAACCTCTGAAGCTCTCATAGACCAGCGCGCAGCCAGCGCCATAGGAGGTACATAACACACGGACGGGGATGCTCTGAAAGGCCTGAGTGAGAGCTGGGTCCCCCACATCAGCAAAAAAGATCGCCGTGTTGGCCCCAGGAATTTTAATGCATCCATGTTGCCAACTGTCCTCCATGCTAGGAGGTAACCAGGCAACACTCCGCCCCACCCAACTGCATCCACCCCTTTATCGCCCTTCTCAGTCCCGAGGTCCCGACCTAGCGAGCTGCGGCCGCTGCGGGCGGACGGGCGAGGACGTTTCGACAGCTCCCGGAGTTGTAACGATTTGTGCGCTCGAACGCGTTGGCGCTGCGCGGCGATGGCGGCGCAGGCCAAGCGCCTCGGGGAGGTGAGCTGGGCGCAGCCTCAGACCAAGGGGGAGGGGCCTTCGCCCCGCGCCGGGCACACCCTGACCGTCGACCCCAAGGCGGGCAAGGCGGTGCTGTTTGGCGGCAGCGGAGTCACGGCCGACGGGGCGCCGGCCGTCTTCAATGAGACGTGGCTGCTGAGCACGGCGGAGCCGATGGCCTGGGAGAAGGCCGGAGCAAAGGGCGACGCGCCCTCGCCACGCTGGCGCCACACAGCCACGCTGCTGCCCGACGACGGCGGTGTCCTCATCTTTGGTGGCCTGCACCGCGGCCGCCGCTTCAACGACACACACGTCTTCCACACAGAGAGGAAGGAGTGGGAGATACGAGAGTGCAGCGGCAGCGCGCCACCTCCGCGCTCGCACCACACCGCATCGCTCGTCGCTGTCCCGAGCGAGGAAGCCGACGCTGAGGAGGGCGCCGAGGTGACGACTGCGTCGGAGCAAAAGATCTTCATCATCGGCGGCTACGGCGGGGCGGGGACGACGCGCGACTTCCTCTCCGACCTGCACATGCTCGACCTGGCGACCTGGTCTTGGACCAAGGCGCGACACTCCGCCGCTCCGTACGCTACTGCGCGCAGTCAAAGCACGCGCGCGCCGCGTGACCGAGTGCCACGGCCCATGAGAGCCAACTGCCCGTGGCTGAGGTGCCGCCCGCCGCCCGTCCCGTCCCCAGGTCGCGAGCGTGCGCGGCAGCCCGCCAAAGGCTCGGTCAGACCACACTGCCTCCGTGTCTGGCACGACCATCATTGTGCAGGGCGGTCGCGGCTGGTCGGCAGGCAAGGGCTCCACGGGCCTCTTTGACGATACACATCTGCTCGACGTTGCAGCGATGGAGTGGCTTGAGCCGCCGGGCTACAACCCGGACGACGAGGAGCCCGCCGCGTGGCCAAAGCTGAACAGCACGCTGTGGAATCACCAGGCCATCTGCGTCAGCTCAGTCCCTTCCGACAAGCTCTTCGTCTTTGGCGGGCAGAAGGCGCCGCGAGAGTACTCGTCCCACCTCGGCATCATGGACGTGCGGTCCAACTCGTGGGTCGCGCCCATCGTGGCTGGCTCGGCACCAGGCGCCCGTGAGGACTGTGCCTTTGCGTACGATCCCGCCACGTGCAACATCCTCTTCTTCGGCGGCTGGCGCCAAAAGTACATGTCAGACTTGTGGACGCTCAACGTGGCGGGGATCGCCGGCCCGCCGTACGCCGTCCTGCGCGCAGAGCCGCACACCGGCCCTCTGACGGGCGGCACGCCAATCACGCTGCACGGCTTGCGCTTTGTCGAGTCGCCAATGGTCCAGATACGCTTTGTGAGCGCAGACGGCAAGCGCGAGGCCAACGTCTCCGGCGCGTTCCAGTCGCCCGAGGCGATCACGTGCAAGTCGCCCGACTTCACCAAGTTCGGCGCGCTCGAGGTGGTCGTGCGCGTCTCCATCAACGGCGACCCTTTCACAGTCAACGAGGCCAGTTTCATCTACTACGCGAACACGATGGCCAAGAAGTCCATGGCGTTTGGGCCGGGCCTGCTGCCGGGCCTGCAGGCGGGACGGCGGCACTCGTTTGTGCTGCAAGCAAAGGACCTGGGCGGCAAGCTGCGCACCACTGGGCTCGACCCGGTGAAGTTCCTAGTCAGCGGCGGACCCTCGGACGGCATCGAGGAGGCGCGGGTCATCGACTTTGATGACGGCACGTACGAGGTCTCCTACTCGGTCCCGTCGGCGGGCGAGTACACCGTCGCCCTCCAGATCGACGAGAACCCCAACGACCCCGACTCTGTCTTCTCAGACGTGCGTGGGTTCCCGAGGACGCTGGCCTTCGCGGAGGCGTGGCAGAAGCTGACGCCGTCGGGCACGGCCGCGCGGCTCAAGGGCTACCTCCGCCTGCACAGCGATCCCGCCGCCGGCCGGGTCTTTGTCTTTGTCAAGGACCGTGCTGATAGTGGCGCGCCGGACTACGGCACCGCTGCAGAGGTTGCGCCGGCGGCAGCGGCTGCCGAGGAGGGCGCGGAGACCGCGGGGGGAGACGGCGAGGCAGCCAGCGAGTCGAAGGCGGCGAGTGCCCCCGATATGGTGTACACCTTCGACCTCCCCTCGTCAGCTTGGAGCTCGGCGCAGCTCGGCGACGCTGCAGGCCCGGCGGAGCCCGACTTTGAGAGCCTGCAGGCGGCAAAGCTGCGAGCCTTCCAGCAGGCCGGTGTTCCGGAGAAGCTCGCGCTCGCCCTGGTGAAGCCGAGGGCTGGCTTTGAGGACTGGACCCTTGATGGGACGCTGGGGGGCAAGGCGCCAGAGGGCCGAACCGGCTACCTCGCAGAGCTGCTCGGCGACAAGGTGTTTGTTTACGGCGGCACACGTTCGGATGGGGAGGGAGCCTACGACGACCTCCACGTCTTCGACCCGGCCGAAAGGTCGTGGTCGCGCCTCTACTCGGCAGAGATTGAGCAGGACGTGGCGGCCGCGCGCCACTGCGTCTTTTGTGGCCACAAGGTCGTCTCCCTCGCCAAGGGGAGCGTCGGCGACGCCATTGAGCAGCTCCGCGTACTTGACATCGCTCCGCTGCTCGACCCCAAGGCACACGACTTCAAGACCATCATGCTGGACTCGACGCAGAAGCAGCTCGCTGAGCTCATCACCCTGGTCAACGGTCTGCACGTCGCCATCTCCACCGAGGCGGCCGAAGGCGACACCGCCGCGCTCCACAAGGTGATGCTCGGCCTCAAGGGGGTGCGCGACCGCTCGGTTGAGCTCGACTACTCGACCGACCAGCTCGCGGACCTGATTGCCTACATGGGCACGCAGGGGGCGGCTCAGACCGAGGCGCTGCAGCGGAAGCTGGATGCCGTCGTTGAGGTGCTGAGCGCCGTCAAGAAGACCGCGCCGCAGGTGCGCAAGGCGGTGCGGCCGCTGCAGGACGCCGAGGCGATGCGCGTGATCGCGACGCTGCAAGAGTTTGAGGAGAAGATCGCCGGCGAGCGCGAGGCGTTCCTCGAGGGCGATGTTTTCTCCAGCGAGCTCTCGTTCGACGCCGCCTACTCGCAGCTCAACGCCGTTGCGTCGCACATGGCCGACCTCGAGCGCGAGAGCCACAAGATGTCCGACCTAGCGGAGCTGTTCGAGTTTGGGGACAAGGTGCAAGCGGCCAGGGAGACCATGGCCAAGATGCAGGACGAGCGCATCAGAATCAAGGGCGTGTGGGACCTGCAGTGCATCGTCCAGTCGCAGCTCGACGAGTGGAGGCAGGTGCTGTGGACCGACGTCAGCGTGGGCGAGATGGAGGACGAGACCAAGACCTTCACCAAGATGGTGCGCGGTCTCGACAAGACCGTACGGGACTGGAACGCGTACCGGGGCGTGGACATGCTTGTCAAGAACTTTGCGATGACCGTCCCGTGCATCGCCGACCTCAAGTCGCCGTCCATGCGCGACCGCCACTGGGAGAAGCTCATGTCGATCACGTCAAAGACGATCGACATCCACAACCCGAACTTCAAGCTGAGCGACATGCTCGATCTCGAGCTGCACAACTTTGTGGACGACGTTGGCGAGGTGGTGGACCAGGCAACAAAGGAGGACAAGATGGAGCAGACGCTGACGAAGCTGGAGGAGACCTGGAAGGACATCGAGTTTAAATTCGACAGGCACGCGGAGACGGAGGTTTACCTCATCCGGATGCAGGAGGAAGACTTCGAGATGCTTGAGGACAACCAGCTGGTGGTGCAGGGGATGATGGCCTCCAAGTACCTGGCCACCTTCGAGGAGCCCGTCACGCGATGGCAGAAGGACCTTTCCTCCGTGTCAGACGTGCTCGGTATTATGCTGGATGTGCAGCGCAAGTGGGCCTATCTCGAGACGCTATTCATCGGCTCAGAGGAGGTGAAGCGTGAGCTGCCGGCGGACGCGGAGCGGTTCGCCGGCATCGACGCCAACTTCAAGGTCCAACTCAAGGGCTTCCTCGAGAAGAAGAACTGCGTCCAGGCCTGCGCCGCCGAGGGCCTCGCCAAGCAGCTCGACTCCCTCACGGGCGACCTCGAACTCTGCGAGAAGGCGCTGGCCGACTTTCTTGAGGCGAAACGGCGCATCTTCCCGCGCTTCTACTTTGTGTCGCAGACGATGCTGCTCGACATCCTCTCCAACGGTAACCGGCCGTGGATCGTCGCAAAGAACGTCAACGCCATGTTCCAGGGCGTCAAGGAGCTCGGCCTCAAGGGCGAGCCGGCGACCACCGTGCACACGATGGTGTCGAACGAGGGGGAGGTGCTCGAGATCCAGATGAAGGGTCCGCTCAAGCTGGAGGGCAAGGTGGAGAACTACCTCAACCAGCTGATCGAGCGCATGCGCGACGAGCTCCGGGCGCAGCTTGGCCGGGCGATCGAGGACTACCAGACCACGGGCAGCGCGGGCAAGGAGCGGGTCAAGTGGCTGCACGGCCACCTCGCGCAGCTGGTCCTCGTGGTGACGCAGTTCGAGTGGACAAAGCTGACCGACGACGCCCTCGATGCAATGGCGGCCGGCCGCAGGAACGCGCTCCAGGACTACCGCACGGATCAGCTCTCCATGCTGGACGACTGCATCAAGGCGGTGCAGGGCAAGCTCGACAAGCTCAACCGGCGCAAGGTGATGAACGTCATCACGCTGGAGACGCACTCGCGCGACATCAACGCCGGTCTGATCGAGCAGGGCGTCGACCGCAAGGACCACTTCCTCTGGCTCGGCCAGCTCAAGACCCGCTGGGAGACGGGCGCCCACCACGGCTCGGACGGGCTGTCGCCGGACGCCTTCCTCTACATTTGCGACGCCATCTTCCGCTACTCGTTCGAGTACCTCGGCTGTGCGCCCCGGTTGGTGATCACGCCCCTCACCGATCGCATCTACATCACCGCCACGCAGGCGGCGCACCTGATTCTCGGCTGCGCCCCGGCGGGCCCGGCGGGTACCGGCAAGACGGAGACGACCAAGGACCTGTCGGCGCAGCTTGGCAAGGCAGTGTACGTCTTCAACTGCGGGCCGGAGATGGACTACCTGACGATGGCGGATATCTTCAAAGGCCTCGCCTCGTCCGGCTCGTGGGGCTGCTTCGACGAGTTCAACCGCCTCATCGCGGAAGTGCTCTCGGTGTGCTCCATCCAGTACAAGTCGGTGCTCGACGGCATGCGCAAGGGCGGCGACTCGTTCCGCTTCTCCGGGGTCGACTACTACCAGCACCCGGACGGCTCGATGGCCTTCATCACGATGAACCCCGGCTACCTCGGCCGGCAGGAGCTGCCGGAGTCGCTCAAGGTGCTCTTCCGGCCGGTGACGGTGATGGTGCCCGACTTTCAGCTCATCATGGAGAACATGATGATGGCGGAGGGCTACACGACGGCAAACGACCTAGCAAAGAAGTTCTTCACCTTTTACAAACTGAACCAGGACCTGCTCTCTAAGCAGATGCACTACGACTGGGGCCTGCGCGCCATCAAGTCGGTGCTTGTCGTCGCCGGCACCTTCCTTCGCGCCGAGCCGGATCAGCCCGAGGCCGGCCTGCTCATGCGCGCGCTCCGCGACTTCAACCTGCCAAAGATCGTGGAGGACGACATGGTCGTCTTCATGGGCCTCCTGAAGGACCTGTTTGCCGATGTCTTCGACGCCATGCCGCGCAAGCGCAACTATGAGTTTGAGGAGCTGATCAAGACCGTCGCCGTCGAGCAGAAGCTGCAGCCGAGCGACTACTTTGTGCAGAACGTCGTCGACACGCAGGACCTGCTAGACATCCGGCACTGTATCTTCATCATCGGCACCTCTGGGAACAACAAATCGAGCACCTGGTCCACGCTCGCCAAGGTGTGGACCCGGGGCGGCGAGCGCGGCAAGACCATCTACCGCGACATCAACCCAAAGTCGATCACGCCCAACGAGCTCTATGGCTTCATCAACCTGGCGACCCGCGAGTGGAAGGACGGCCTGCTCTCGTACACGATGCGCGACCTGGCCACGATGCCCGACACGAACCCAAAGTGGATCATCCTCGACGGCGACCTCGACGCGAACTGGATCGAGAACATGAACTCGGTCATGGACGACAACAGACTGCTCACGCTCGCCTCCAACGAGCGCATCCGCCTCCTCGGCCACATGCGCATGATCTTCGAGATCCGAGACCTGGCCTTCGCCTCGCCGGCGACTGTCACCCGCGCAGGCATCCTCTTCATCTCGGAGGCGCAGCAGTGGAAGAATTACGTCCAGTCGTGGATCGATCACTACACGGAGGAGGAGCCGTTCCAGGTCAAGGCGGAAGCCAAGGCGGCGCGCAAGGCCAAGCTGGAGGAGCTCTTCGCAAAGTACTGCGAGGCGGTCCTCCTCGAGCTGCGCATGAACTACAAGCACATGCTCCCCAACCTGCTCGACTTTGGCCTCGTCCAGGCGCTCTGCAACCTGCTTGATGACCTACTTGTCGTCGAGAACGTTGGTGTCGCCGGCGCGGAGCACTTCGAAATCTACTTTGTGCTCGCGTGTGTGTGGGCGTTTGGTGGAGCCATGTCCATCACCTCGGGCGTCGACTACCGCAAGAAGTTTTCGCAGTACTGGAAGGATACGTGGAAGACGGTCAAGTTCCCCCACCGCGGTGAGGTCTTCGACTGCTTCGTTGATCAGACCAAGCATGAGTTCACGCCGTGGACGGAGATCGTCCCGGAGATTGCGTTCGACTCCGCCACGACGCCGATGGGGCAGGTGACGGTGCCCACCTCGGAGACGGTGGCCATCTCGTACTGGCTCGACAACCTTATCAAGAACAAGCACGGTGCCATGCTCGTCGGAGGCGCCGGCTGCGGCAAGACGGCGATCATCAACGGCAAGCTGCGGCTGCTGCCCGAGGAGTACTCTGCTGAACTCGTCAACATCAACTACTACACCAACGCGAATATGTTCCAAAAGATCCTGGAGGCGCCGCTCGAGAAGAAGGCGGGGAAGAACTACGGCCCACCCGGCAACAAGAAGCTCATCTACTTTGTGGACGACCTCAATATGGCGGCCCTCGACGCCTACAACACCGCGTCGAACATCTCGCTCATGCGGCAGCACGTCGACTACGGGCACATCTATGACCTAAACAAGCTGCAGCAGAAGGTGCTGCTCAACACGCAGTACCTGGCGGCGATGAACCCGACGGCCGGTTCCTTCATCGTCAACCCGCGCCTGCAGCGCCGGTTCAACACCTTCGCCATCAACTTTCCGTCGGGAGAGTGCCTCAACAGCATCTACTCCACCTTCCTGCTCGGCCACCTGTCCAAGTTTAACGAGGAGGTCAAGGAGCTTGGCAAGCGCATTGTGCAGGCCGGGCTGATGCTTCACAAGCGCGTCTCCGCCACCTTCCGCAAGACGGCCTCCAACTTCCACTACGAGTTCAACATTCGGCACATGGCCGGAGTCTTCCAGGGGCTGCTCAACGCCAACCCGGCGCAATTTGGCGACCCCCTCAAGATGGGCCAGCTGTGGCTGCACGAGTCGGAACGCATCTACGGCGACCGTCTCGTCTCCAAGGAGGACCTGAAAAAGTACAAGGAGCTCGCCGCCGAGCAGGCCAAGAAGTTCTTCAAGGAGATGTCGCCGACCACGCTGATGGCCGAGCCGCTCATCTTTTGCCACTTTGCTGGCGGCGTGGGCGAGAAGTGCTACGACCGCTGCCCGACGTTCAACGACCTGTCAGGCCTGCTCAACGGCGCGCTTGACGAGTACAACGAGCAGAACGCAGTCATGAACCTGGTGCTCTTCGAGGACGCGATGCGCCACGTCGCGCGCATCTCGCGCATCATCGAGTCGCCTGGCGGCCACGCGCTACTCGTCGGCGTCGGCGGCTCGGGCAAGCAGTCGCTCGCCCGGCTCGCGACGTTTGTGTCCGGCTACTCCGCGTTCCAGGTGGTCATCACCGCCCGCTACGGAGTCAACGACCTCAAGGCGGACCTGCAGGTCATGTACCGCAAGGCCGGTCTCAAGGGCGAGGGCATCTCGTTCATCTTCACGGACCAGCAGATCGCGGACGAGCGCTTCCTCGTCTTCATGAACGACCTGCTATCATCGGGCAACATTCCCGGCCTCTTCCCGGCGGAGGACATGGACGACATCATCAACGGCGTGCGTCCCGCCGTCAAGCGCGCCGGCCTGCCCGACACGCGGAGCTCATGCTGGGACTACTTCATCCAGCAGGTGGTGCAGAACCTGCACGTCATCCTCTGTTTCTCACCGATCGGCGACCCGATCAAGGTGCGCACTCGGCGCTTCCCTGCGCTGGTCAACTGCGTCGTCATCGACTGGTTCCAGCCCTGGCCGGAGGAGGCGCTCGTGTCCGTGTCGAACCGCTTCCTCTCCGACGTGGACCTCGGCGATGACGACGTCCGCCTCGCCGTCTCCAACTTTATGCCATACTCCTTCCTCGCCGTCAACGAGAAGTCGGAGGAGTACGCGCGGGTGGAGCGCCGCTACAACTACACGACGCCAAAGTCGTTCCTCGAGCTGATTGCCCTCTTCAAGAGCATGCTTGCGGACCGGCGCAAGCAGACAGAGACCGCGATCACGCGCCTGTCCAACGGCGTGCTCAAGCTCGAGTCGACGGCCAAGTCGGTCGGCCAGCTGGAAGAGGACCTGAAGGTCAAGTCGGTCGAGGTCGAGGAGAAGAAGGCGGCCTGCGACGCGATGATCCCCAAGCTCGAGGAGGAAAAGGCCAAGGCCACGGAGGAGGCGGCGAAGGCGAACGTCATCGCGGCCGACGCCACCGAGAAGGAGGTGAGCGTCACAAAGCTGAAGGCGGAGATCGAGCGCGACCTCGCGGCTGCCGAGCCCGCGCTCGTCAAAGCCTCTGCCGCCCTCGACGGGCTGGACAAGAAGGACCTGGGCGAGCTGAAGTCGCTTGGCAAGCCGCCCGGCGGCGTCGACGACGTGACGGCGGCGGTGATTTACATGCTGCACCCGACCGGAAAGGGCAAGATCGACACCTCGTGGAAGGCGGCACAGGTGATGATGAAGGACGTCAACGGCTTCCTGAACACGCTCATGGGCTACAAGGACCGCATCGACGAGGGGTCCATCCCCAAGAACAACTTCAAGCTGCTCGCCCCGCTGCTCGAGCTCGAGCACTTCAACATGGATACCATGAAGAAGAAGTCCAACGCCGCCGCTGGGCTGTGCGATTTCGTCATCAACATCAACGTCTACTGGAACATCAACGAGAACGTGGAGCCGATGCGCCTGAAGGCGCTAGAGGCGACGGAGACGCTCGAGAAGGCCATCGCCGCCAAGGAGGCCGCACTGGCCGCAAAGGCCGAGGCGGAAGCCACCGTCGCAGAGCTGACGGCGCAATTCAATGCGGCCGTCAAGGAGAAGGAGGACGTGATCGCGGAGGCGGACATGTGCGAGCGCAAGCTGGGCCTCGCCCAGCGTCTCATCAATGCGCTCTCGTCCGAGGGCGCGCGCTGGAAGCAGGGCATCGAGGACCTCAACCAAGAGATGGGTCTCCTCGTTGGCGACGTCCTCCTCGCGTCGGCCTTTGTGTCATACATCGGCTGCTTCAACAAGCGCTTCCGGTTGGACCTGATGAGTGGCGTCTTCGTCCCGTACATGCAGGGCAAGGCCGCCGGCGCGTCCTTCACCACCATCAAGAACGCGTTTGCCCTCCCCATGTCGGAGGCGGCCGATCCACTCAAGGTCCTCACCAACGACGCCGAGATAGCGTCGTGGAACAACGAGACGCTGCCGGCCGACAAGGTTTCGATCCAGAACGGCGCGATCGTCACGAACTGCGCGCGCTGGCCGCTCATGATTGACCCGCAGCTGCAGGGCATAAAGTGGATTAAGAAGCACGAGGAGGCCAACGGCCTCAAGACGTGCCGGCTTGGCCAAAAGTCGACGCTCCAAGTCATCGGCTCAGGCGTCGAGAACGGCGCGCCGGTGCTCCTCGAGAACATTCAGCTGCAGATCGACGCGGTCCTCAACCCGGTCATCGGCCGGCAGACTGTAAAGCGTGGGCGCAACCTGGTGGTAAAGCTGGGCGACAAAGAGATCGACTACTCCCCGAAGTTCCGGCTCTACCTACAGACGAAGCTCGCCAACCCGCACTACCCGCCCGAGATTCAGGCAGAGACGACGCTGGTAAACTTCATGGTCACCGAGGATGGCCTCGAGGACCAGCTGCTCGCCCTCACCGTCTCGAAGGAGCGCCCTGACCTCTCGCAGCAGTCGGCGGCGCTGCTGAAGCAGCAAAACGAGTTCAAGATCAAGATCAAGGAGCTCGAGGACGGGATCCTCTACCAGCTCGCCACCGCAGAGGGCGACGTGACGGAGAACATCGAGCTCATCGAGAACCTCGAGGACTCGAAGCGGGTGTCCATCGAAGTGGCGGAGAAAATGGTGATTGCAAAGGAGACGGCCGTCAAGATTGAACAGGCCTCGGAACTCTACCGCCCCGTTGCTAACCGCGGCTCGCTCATGTTCTTTCTCCTCTCGGACTTGTTCAAGATCCACTCCTTCCACCACTACTCGCTCGCTTCGTTCAACATCGTCTTTGAGCGTGCGGTGACGGGCAAGCGGCCAAATGCGCTCGAGTGGGACGCGGAGGAGACCATGAAGGAGATGCTCCCAGAGATGAAGCGCGAGAAGTTCATCGCGGATCTGGAGGCGGCGGAGGCAGCCGCAGCGGCCGCCAGCGGGGGCGACGACATCGACATGGACGCGCTCCAGAAACGGCTCGACTTTCTGGTGGAGCGCATCACCTTCAACGTGTTTGCCTACGCGCGCCGCGGCCTGCTCGAGAAGCACAAGCTCATCGTCGCCACTATGCTGATACTGCGCGTCAAGCAGCGCATGGGGGAGATCCCGGCAGCCGAGGCCGAGTACCTCATCACCGGTCGCGCCGCACCCAACCCGCCGCAGATGACGGCCAAGGTGAGCGACTACCTGCAGGAGATGCAGTGGGCGGCCGCGTGCGGTCTGAAGGAGGTCGCGGCCTTCAAAACCCTTCCAGACGACCTCGAGCTCGATCCGGACGCGTGGAAGGAGTGGGTGGAGCACCCGAAGCCCGAGCTTGAAGACCTGCCCGGCGAGTGGGGGGCCAAGTGTACGGCGTTCCAAAAGCTGCTCGTGCTGCGCGCTCTGCGCACCGACCGAGTCACGTCCGCCGTGACGAGGTACATCGTGCAGGAGATGGGCGAGCGCTACATGTCGCAGCCTACGTTCGACATGGACGACACGTTTGCCGACTCCACCTTTGCGACGCCGCTCTTCTTTGTCCTCTTCCCCGGTGTTGACCCGGGCGTCGATATCGAGAACCTGGGCGCAAAGCTAGGGTACACCGAGGCCAATCAGCAGTACGTCTCAATCTCCATGGGCCAGGGGCAGGAGAAGAATGCCGAGAACGTACTCGACCGCTTCACCGCGGACGGCGGCTGGGTCTTTCTGCAAAACGTCCACCTCATGCAGTCATGGTTGCCGATACTCGAGCGAAAGCTGGAGATTGCGGCTGAGGTGGGACACAAGAATTTCCGCTGCTTCCTCTCGGCCGAGCCTCCACCGCTGCCCGACATGCAGACCGTGCCCGAGGGTATCATGCAGTCGTCCATCAAGGTTGCCAACGAGCCGCCGACGGACATCAAGTCGAACCTCCGCTCGGCGTTGTCGCTCTTTTCGCAAGAGACATTTGAGAAGTCGACCAAGCCGGTCTTCCACCGCCCGATGCTGCTCGGCCTGTGCTTCTTCCACGCACTCTGTCTTGGCCGTCGCAAGTTCGGGTTCATGGGCTTTTCGCGCCAGTATCCGTACAACAACGGTGACCTTACTGTGTGCGCCGCCGTGCTGCAAAACTACCTCGAGGCCAACGAGCAGACGCCGTGGCAGGATGTGCGCTACATCGCGGGCGAGATTATGTACGGTGGACACATCACCGACCCGTGGGACCGGCGAGTCACCAACACGTACCTCGAGGTGCTCCTCAACCCCGACCTCACCGACGAAAAGTCGCGCTTCCAGCTGGCGCCCGGCTTTGCGCCGCTGCTCGAGGGAAGCTTCGAGGACTACCGGCAGTACATTGAGGTGGCCTCGCCGCCCGAGTCGCCCATCCTCTTTGGCATGCACCCGAACGCCGAGATCTCTCTCCTAATCTCTCTCTGCAACAACCTCTTCTTCACCATCCTCTCCGTCTCGGGCGGCGGCGGCGGCGGCGGCGGCGGCGGGGGCAAGGAGGAGAAGGTCAAGTCGGTGCTGGAAGGCATTGAGGAGCTGCTGCGGGAAGAGTTCAACATGGTTGAGATCAAGTTGCGTATCAAGAACAAGGGCGATCCGTACCTCGTCTTCCTTCTGCAGGAGCTCGAGCGCATGAACCTCGTCCTCAACACAATGAAGTCGCAGCTGACGGAGCTCTCGCTCGGCCTCTCGGGCGCGCTCAACATCTCCGACGCGATGGATGCGCTAATAAATTCGCTGTACCTGAACCAGGTCCCGCCCGCGTGGCTCAAGATCTGCGGCCAGATTGGACCGACCGGTACATACAACCGGAAGACCCTCAGCGCCTGGTACGACGACCTGCAGCTTCGATGGAAGCAGCTGGAGGACTGGTCGGCGCCGACCAAGCCGCTGGAGGAGTGTCCACCTTCGGTTTGGATCTCGGGGACGTTCAACCCGATGGGCTACGTCACGGCGTGCATGCAAGTCACGGCGCGCAAGGAGGGGTACTCTCTCGACGAGATGCGCGTGCAGGCCGAGGTGACGGACGTGCTCGACATCAGCACAGTAGAGGTACAGCCCGAGCGCGGTACCAACATCCATGGCCTCTTCATGGAGGGCGCCAGGTGGGACATCGCGAGCAACTGCATCGCGGAGTCATTCCCCAAGGAGCTCCACCCAGTGATGCCGATGATTCACGTCATCGCCGTCACCGTCGATCAGCTCAAGACGGAGGGAGTCTACCAGTGCCCAATTTTCATGACCACGATCCATGGGCCAACCTTCGTCTTTGCCGCACCGCTGCGCACCACCGTCCCCGCACACAAGTGGATCCTGGCGGGCGTAGCCATGGTGATGCAACCAGACTAGGCAACTCTGGGGGGTTTGCACTGAGACTTGTACGGGGTGTTGGGCGTGGGCGTCGTGTTGAAGTGTGTGTCCTCATAAATTCGTGTCGCACACGTGTGCTAGCACGTGTGTGTGTGTGTGTGTGTGCTGCGCGCGCGCGGAGAGTTTTTTTGCTTTTTATTGGGGTGTGTGTTTTTCTAGATAATCGACTAGTCAGTGGGGGGGCCGCGCGCACACGATGGCTCGCTTCAAAAGGTTGCCTTCTGCGCGGCTTGCTCGCATTTTTGCTGCGTCTATACGGAGACAAAACATCATACTCAGTCCATCGTATCCGCGACGCCGGGTATGGCCGCTTCCCGGTGAGCCCTCGCAGACCGGCTCATCTGCCTCATCTCGATGGCTGCGCGCAACGCCTCCGCCTCGTCGATCTCAGCGAAGCGCGGCGTGCGATACTTGCTCGCGGCAGCTTTTGCCCCGCCCGGACTCGCTTGTGTGGTTGCGCGCAGCACGTCGTCGGAGGTCGCCCGAGCGAGCGGGACGCACGTCCTCTGGCCGCCGCCCAATGTCGTCGTGCGTGGACCGCCGCTGGCGTCCAGGTCAAACCGCCTGAAGCGACTGCGCGCCCGTAGAATGCGCAGAACGAGAAAGAGGGCCATGGCTGTGCCACTCAGCGCCACAAGCACCCCCAGCGTGACAACAGCCCCTTGAGGTAGCTGCTCGAGGTAGGCCTCGGCCCCGCCGAATATCGTGGCGCGTTCATCACCTTGGCCTTCCGGCATCGGCGGTGGGGCGGGCGGCAGCAGCGCAGGGCACGCCATAAGGATCTCGCCCGCACCGCCCTGCCTGCTAAGTTCGTGATGCGTCTCGATGTCGAACTGGAACTGCTGCTTGCTGCCTCCCTCCAGCACGAGCACCAGCCTTCCCAGCGACAGGTCGGACGGCTCCTGAGCGGCAAGGCTGCAGCGCTGCTTGTTGGTGGGCGCCAGCACCTCGCCGCCAAAGTCCATTGCGACGCGCGCCGAGGGTCGCCAGTCAACCACCTTCACAAATACCGTGTACCGGCTGAGGCCCTCCTCCACACTCGCTCGAGACGAGAGACGATACGTCAGCCCAAGGTCGCAGGCTCCACCGCTGGCCCACACCGGCGGCCAGGGCAGCTCTCCGCGAGCGAGCGCAGTAGCCGCGAGCAGCAACGTAACGATCTCACGCCGAGGAGGCGCGGCGGACGCGGCGCGCATGATACTACGCGGCGACGGGCTTTCCACTCCGCGCTTACTCCGGGATTAGATGCACTACACTGGACGGGTCTTGAGCTCTTGACCGCTCGTCATCATGTGGGCTCCGTCACATGCACGGCGGTGGCGAGCGCGAGGCGGGCGCGGCGGGCGCGCGCGCCGCCGCCTGGTAGCCGGCAGCCAGCGCGATCACAAAGTGCTCCATTGTGTGTGGGCGAGCGAGCCGGCGCAGGGTGGTGAATTGCTCGGCTCGCTGTTTCATTAACGGTGCCATCAGTACACGCAATCACAGACAGGGACGCGGGATGCTGAAACGAGAGGAGAGAGACACGTGTGTTAGATTTATCTTTTAGATATCTTTCACCGCACACCGGCCTGGACTTTCTTTGTTTCTAGAAGGACTTCGGCGGCAGGCGCCCCTCCTGTCTCTGTCAACCCCCGCAGCTCCGCGTCCCCCGGCAATGGCAGCGGCCGCCCCGTTTCCAGCGGTCGCGTCATCTTCGCAGTTCAAGCTCGTGCTTGGAGAGAGAGAGAGAGATTTATTAACCAACAAGAAAGCACGACTTCTTCTCTCGTGCTTGGTGGCGCCGCCGCTGCTAGAGGGGAACACTCACTTCCGCCGCCGAGCTAGCCGCCGAGATGTGAAGCTGCAGCGCAAGCAATCAATGGGAGGGGGGAAACCTCTCCTTCTACTCGAGTGAGGGATTGATTGTCCACTTTTTCGATTGTAGAGGTATAATAGGACAGAGAAAAGAAAAACTTCGTCCGACTGGGGCTGGACATGAGCTTAGAGCGGCGTGGGCCGAAGCGGAGAGAGAATGAGAAGCGTGGCACAGGCGCTGCTGACGCTCTACACTGCTCTCGCTCGGCCGCTCGATCAAACCGCGCTCGATCACGTCGTCGCGACTCTGTCCGACTTGGTCGCGAGCGAGGTCGAGACGGGGATACGAGCAGTGCAGGCAAACGAATTGGCGATAGGCTCGCGGGATCCATGCTTCTCTTCTGCGGCTGGAGCGCACCTCCGCGCCCGCTGCTGCACCTACTACTCGGCTCTCGCCGCCGCTCTGATCGAGGCACGCTTCGGATTCGATTCCAGCATGGCAGAAGTCAACGCGACAAAGGGCGTCGGCAGATTCTACGGGCTCATGGCGGCGTGGTTTCTCCAGCCACCGGCTCAGGCTACCGACGACGAGAAGCAAAGGGCGCGGAAACTCGCTCGCGAGGCAGCGCATGGCGGATTTCGGGACGGCATGTCGGGACTGCATTCCGCCGCGGGTAGGCTGCCCGGCCCGCTCGGGAGGTATTGGGCCGACATTGCCGTGGGCGGGGTGCGGGGCACGCTCTGGCGGTGTGAGGCGGGCACCGTGCACACCTTTCTGGTCTTTCGACCGGCGGGACCCTCGGCGGTCTCCGATGCGGACGTGCTTCTCGACGTGACGCTCCGCCAGAATCTCCTCGTGGCCGATTGGCTGGAGGACCGCCACTACGAGGCGTGCGCCGCCGACGGCCTCCTCGCCGCCGAGCCCGACTGGTGGGTTGGTACTGCAGAGCAGCTCGGCGGGCTGCTGTCGGCGGATTCGCTGCGCGAGAATATGCGGCGCGTGTACGAGGCAGCGGGCGATGACCTCGAGAGCGCACCTTGGGCGGATGAGCGGACGCTGCAATACATGCACACGCTGCGAAACGCGCAGCTGTATGCGATTGACAGCCCGGCACGGCGCGCTCAGCGGTGCCGCATGGTCACGCGATGACATAGGTCTCCACTCGTTATCTCCCTCTCTGGATATTAACTACGTCGCAGGGCGCTACGTCGTACCGTGTGTGGGTGTATCGCGCGAGCATGCGCGCGAGTATCTCTCGCGCGAGATGGCGGATCGGGATGGCGCGGCGCCCCGTCCGGGTCCGTCCGCCGATGGCGATGCTCGATGCCGCCGGCTGCGCGCGGTGTCGTTCGTCTCGTTATCTGGCCGCCGAATTATGGCTTGAATAGTATACAGCGTGCACCGTGTGAGGAGGGACTGGAGTCTGGAGAGACCGCCCCCCGCCCGCGCTGCGCGCAGTCCCCGCCGCGTACCCGCGTACACACCCTGTTAAAGGACTGTTACACTTCAGAGGGTCTGTCAGTGCGTGGTAAATATTTTAATATTTGGTCACAGAAAGTACACACGGCAAAATATAGCTTCGTGTCGGCAGTCGGGCGTGCGCGGCTGGGCGAGCCGCACGCATCCACTCTCCGCGTGGGCCCTAGATGGACGGCGCACACCCTACCTCGCCCGGCACGCAATCTCTCCACGCTGGCCTCTCTCCGAACAGCTCCTGCCCCTACCGCTGCAACCCGCGCGTCCCCTTTACCTCAGCAACACCCCTTCTTCGCCTCCGCGGCAGCCTGCCCGTTCTGCCCCGCAATCACGATGCCCGAGCCGCCCGGCCGCGGCTGTGGCGTGTTCTTGGGCAGCTTGCGCGCGATCGCGACAAAGAGCTCGTTCACGTTGGTCGCCGTCTTCGCGCTCGTCTCCATGAAGAAGATGCCGTTGTCGCTCGCATACGACTCCGCCTCCTCCGGCTCCACCTTGCGCTTGGACGCCAAGTCAGACTTGTTGCCCGCAAGCGCAATCACGATGTTTGGGTTGCCCTGCCTCTGCAGCTCCTTCACCCACTGCTTCCCGCGCTGGAACGTGTCCTGCGCGGCAGCGAACGCTCCTCAGGCCGCGACGGGCGCAGGGGAGGACGGCCGCGGCGCGGCAGACGCGCGCGCAGGGCGCGCGCAGCGCACGCGGCGCAGACGCGCGCAGCAGGCGCGTGCAGAGCCGGCCCTCGCGCGGGAATGGCTGGAGGGGGGTACGGCCGGGGGGGCGCCGGGGCGGCGCGCTCGCGAGGGCGCGTGCAGCGGGCGCGCGCTCGCGCACCCTGTTTGTGATGTCGTACACGACGATTGCTGCAGCAGCGCCCCGGTAGTACATGGGCGCGAGCGAGTGGTACCGCTCCTGGCCGGCCGTGTCCCAAATCTCAAACTTGACGGTCGTGTCGTTGAGCGCGACCGTCTGCGTCAGAAACGCAGCGCCGATGGTGGACTCCTGGTACTCGAAGAACTGCCCGCGCACAAAGCGCAGCACAAGCGAGCTCTTCCCGACTGCGCTGTCGCCGAGCAGCACGAGCTTGAACTGGAAGACGCGACCGCTGGCCGGCGGGGCGGCCGCTGCCATTGCCGGGGGGGGACGCGGAGCTGCGCGGGTTGACAGAGACAGGAGGGGCGGCCGCCGCCGAAGTCCTTCTAGAAACAAAGAAAGTCGCGGCAGGTGTGCGGTGAAAGATATAAGATAAATCTAACACACGTGTCTCTCTCCTCTCGTTTCAGCATCCCGCGTCCCTGTCTGTGATTGCGTGTACTGATGGCACCGTTAATGAA